>ENA-ORXT01000298-ORXT01000298.1-marine-metagenome-genome-assembly--contig:-NODE-298-length-82489-cov-11.221800_pt1 | contig 82489 bp, 70 predicted proteins | sample MGYA00237868_ERZ511482 | MGnify/ENA metagenome assembly ERZ511482 | reverse complement strand
CCAGGTGTGCTGTTTGCGGGAACATGTCCAGTGGTGTCAGGGTGTTGATCTTGTAGCCGGATCCGCACAGGATCTTCAAGTCTCTTGCCAGCGTTGCAGGGTGGCAAGAGACGTACACAATAGACTGGCACTGATGCGCAATCAGGTTACTGGTCACTGAAGCATCGAGCCCTGAACGGGGTGGATCTACTATGCACAGGCTGTCTTCGACAGACACTTTGGTCAGTATTTTTTCAACGGTTGACTGATGGAACGTGGTGTTGCGCAATGCGTCTGCCTGCGCACTGGCTCTGGCAAATTGTATGTTCTGCTCAGAGTAGTCAACACCTGTGACGTGTTTGTCCGGGTACTTTGCTGCAATAAGGTTGGTCCAGGTGCCACGACCGCAATACAGGTCGACAACAGAGGCGCTGGAACTGTCAGCGACAATCTCGAGCAGCAGATTCGTCAGGGAGTTACTGACATCTTCGTTGACCTGCCTGAAGCCCAGCTCAGTGGAGTTGTCATCATTGATGGGCACCACCTGTATCAGCTCATCCACTACTGCTATCTCAACGCGGCCCTGAGGTGCAGCTGTAAGGTCGGACTGCAACCATTGATTGATGGCCTCGTCGGCAATTTCGCAGCGCTCTACGGCAATGCGTTGATCGCTGCGTCGGCGCTTGTAGTGAAATTCTCCGCGGCGTAGCTCACCTTGAATGCGGTTTCGGTACTGGTAGGGTTTACTGGATGCGACGATAGGTTGCAGCGCAACATCGGTAAGTGTTCCGATACGCTGCAGGGTGTCTTGAAGCTGTTGCACCTTTGCCTGCAGTTGCATTTCATAAGGCACATGCTGCCAGTCACAGCCGCCACAGACTCCAAAATGGGTACATTGGGGCTCAACCCGATCTTTACCGGGCTCCAGAAGCTCGACCATTTCGGCGACAGCAAAGGTTTTCTTGCGTTGCGTGATCTTGATTCTGACTCGATCGCCGGGCAGAGTATAAGGCACAAAAACCACGCGCTCATCCTGCCGGCCTAGCCCGTCACCGGAGTTGGTCAGGGATTCTATGACGAGTTCAGTCTCCTTGAATTCGGCCGGTATGCGCTTGTGGCGGTACTTGTTCCAGCCTGTCTTGTCCTTCATGCTTATACCGTTCCGATTAATGGTTACAGTATAGGTTAAAAGCGAACCACGTCCGCGCAATGACATTGTTTAGTCATTGCACTTGAAAAATTCGTATGCTGTTAACAACAGCCACAAAAAAATGGATGGGAATGTTTCAAAACACTGAAAAATCCGATAGCTACCTGGCACGTGTAGAGCAGTTCATGGCAGAACACGTCTACCCCAATGAACACACGTATGCTCAGCAGCTTGTCGTTGCCACTAACCGGTTTGCCCCGTTGCCGATCGTGGAGGCTCTGAAGGTCAAGGCGCAAGCAGCCGGGCTGTGGAACCTGTTCATCCCACCCGATCACGCGCATTACTGCGAGCATGGTGGCTTGAGCTTTACCGAATACGCACCGCTGGCCGAGACCATGGGCCGCGTCTTGTGGGCCTCTGAAGCGTTCAACTGCAGCGCACCGGATACCGGCAACATGGAAGTGTTCATGAACTTCGCCACCGAAGATCAGCGTGATAAGTGGTTAACGCCATTGCTGGCGGGCGAGATACGCTCCTCCTATGCCATGACCGAACCGCAGGTGGCGTCCAGTGATGCCACCAATATCGAGATGCAGATAAAGCGAGAGGGTGATCAGTGGGTGCTGAATGGTCGCAAATGGTTCATCACCGGCGCGATGAACGAGCGCACGAAAGTGTTCATCGTTATGGGTAAAACAGATCCTGACAACGAAAACCGGCATAAACAGCAATCGCAGGTGCTGGTGCCAAAAGACACCCCCGGTATCCAGCTGATCAGACCCTTGAGCACGCTGGGATACGACGATGCGCCCATAGGGCATGCAGAAGTGGTGTTCGATAATGTACGAGTACCGCTGGCCAACATGCTACTCGGCGAAGGTCGCGGTTTCGAGATTGCCCAGAGCCGACTCGCGCCGGGAAGAATGCATCACTGTATGCGCTTGATCGGTTGTGCACAGCGTTCGCTGGAGCTGGCCTGTGACCGAGTGAACCAGCGCCAGACCTTTGGTCGCCAGTTGAGTCAGCACCAGTCTGTGCGTGAAGAGATAGCACGCAGTTTTTCAGAAATCGAGATGGCCAGACTGCTGGTATTGAAAACATCACACAGTATTGATAACGACGGCGCAAAAGCCTCGGTAGACATGATTGCGGCTACCAAGACGACCATACCGTTGCTGGTGCAACAGGTTATTGACCGATGCATGCAGATGCACGGTGCAGGCGGTTTGACCGGTGATTACTTCATGGCCGAAGCATTCAACTATGCACGCTGGTGTCGTCAGGCAGATGGACCGGACGAGGTGCATCAGATGGCTCTGGGTAAAAGAGTTATCAACCGCTTTGCCACTCAGGCGTGAGTAGCGGGCACGCCTTCGACATTAATGCTGGCACACTGGCGGCATATCTCGAGCGTCATCTGGAGAGCTTTCGGGGCCCACTGAGCGCAACTAAATTCAGTAAAGGTCAGTCAAACCCCACGTATCGAATAGAGGCGCAAAGTGGCGTGTATGTGTTGCGACGCAAGCCACCGGGTGAACTGTTGAAGTCTGCTCATGCCGTGGATCGTGAGCATCGCGTTATAGCTGCATTGCACGGTACGGATGTGCCCGTTGCCGAACCGTATCACCTGTGTACGGATGAATCGATCATCGGAAGCGTCTTTTATGTCATGGAATATATCGATGGTCGCGTGATGTGGGACCCTGCCATGCCGGACATGACCGCGCCCATGCGCCTGGCCCACTACGAAGAGATGAATCGCGTACTGGCCTCTGTTCATGCTACCGATATACAGGCGACTGGCCTGAGTGATTATGGGCGACCACACGGCTACCTTGAACGTCAGGTTGCATTGTGGAGCCGACAGTACCGAGCGTCGGAGACTGAGCGTATCGGCGATATGGAAACGTTATTGACGGAGTTGCCCAAGCGCTTGCCAGCAGGTGATGAACAGGTAGCGTTAGTGCACGGTGACTTCCGGCTGGATAACATGATGTTCCATCCGGATAAACCGCAAGTGCTGGCCTTGGTTGATTGGGAGTTGTCTACTCTGGGTCACCCGTATGCTGATCTTGCGTATCAGTGCATGCAGCTACGCATGCCTCACCAAGGATTGATGTCAGGGCTTGGCGGTGTGGATAGAACGTTGTTGGGTATTCCTACCGAGCAGGAATACGTGGCCGCTTACTGTCAACGTAGGAACATAGAGGAGATTCGTGATTGGGACTTTTACCTCGCCTTCAGCTTTTTCAGGTTTGCCTCTATCTTGCAGGGTGTGAAGAAGCGCGCGTTGGCCGGTAATGCCTCCAGTGAGGATGGCCTTGCCATGGGCGAGTATGTAGCACCTCTGGCCGCCATGGCAGTGGCATTGATCAAACCATGAGTATTCGTATAGTCACAGGTGGCAACGTATGACGAATCATTCTAGCCGTACGGTTCCCGGTATCACGGGTAAGGTCATACTGGTCACTGGCGCATCCAGTGGGCTGGGTGCGCATTTTGCACACATGCTCGCGCAGTGTGGGGCCACCGTTGCATTAGCGGCTCGTCGGCAAGACAAGTTACACGCTGTGCATCGCAGTATCGAAGACGCTGGCGGACAAGCGTTCAGCGTCAACATGGATGTAACCAGTGAGAGTAGTGTCGCAGCAGCGCTGGACGTTGTGTACGAGAAAGCCGGGCCGGTTACGGTGTTGATTAACAACGCGGGTATGGCTGATTCGAAATCCTTTCTGAAGCTTGATGAGAACAGTTGGCAAAATACGCTGGACGTTAACCTGACCGGGGCGTGGCGAGTAGCGCACCAGGTGAGCCAGCGAATGGTATCGTCAGGGCAACCGGGCTGCATACTGAACATCGCCTCTATACTGGGATTGCGAGTCGGGTTCGGACACAGCTCGTATGCCGCGTCCAAAGCTGGACTGGTACAACTGACGCGTTCAATGGCGCTGGAGCTTGGCCCCAAGGGTATACGCGTGAACGCATTGTGTCCGGGCTTTATCGAAACTGAGATAAACGCTGAGTACTTTGCCACGGCACAGGGTAGAGACTATATGAAAGGCACACCCGCTGGCAGAGTGGGGCAGCCTGAGGAACTCGATGGTGCAGTACTGCTACTGTGTAGCGAGGCGGGTTCCTTCATCAATGGCGTGGCATTACCGGTGGACGGTGGACATTTGCTGGGTGCTTTGTAGGAAGGACCGTTCACTCGGCCTATAGCCTTGCTGCGACTATCAGCGCAAAGCAAATACGGCCGTCTTGCCATCTCTACCCCGTAATGCGATTGGCTCGTGCTCTTCCAGCTGTAGGCGTTGACGGGATATATCGATCATGCCTTCACGTTCAGCTGCTGTAACCAGATCACCGCTGATAAAGCATCTGCAACCGGTTTGTCGTGTTGCTGATTCAAGCCGGCTTGCCACGTTAACGGCGTCGCCGAGGACTGCGAATTCCAGTCTCTCTTCACTGCCAATATTGCCGATCACTACAGAACCGTAGTGCACGCCAATCGCCAGGTTCAATTGATCGGTGTCAGGTATGGCGTTGGAATGTTTCCAGACCTCGAACGCCTCGGCCATATCGACTGCTGCAACCAATGCGTTCGATGCATCGTTGTTGCTGGGTTCCGGGGTACCGAATGTGGCCATGAGTCCGTCTCCGCTGAACTTGTCCAGCGTGCCACCGTTGTGAAAAATGGTCTTGGCAAGAATGCCATGGACTTCTCTCAGCAATGCGATTGTTTGCGCAGGCGTATGTCGCTGAGACCAACCCGTAAAAGCCACCAGGTCGGCAAAAAGGATGGCGCAATCATGCTCACGGGGTTGCGAGAAAGGGTTGGTCTTGCTGGCCAGTAGTTCAGCAGTGCTATCGGGAAAGTAGCGGGCAAGATTAGCTTTCTCACGCGCCAGACTGGCTTGTCGAATTGCCACCGATCGTGATCGCTTGACCGCCAGTACCAGCAGCCCGGTTACGATAAGCAGTACGCCCACTTCCTGTACCCTGATAGCAACATCCACATACGTGGGTACAGTGAAGGCATTGAGAGTAACTTCAAGAGTGGGGTCATCGGTTGTTATTCTTACCGTATCGGGTAATCCGAGTAGCCACAGAACCCCGATCATCCAGCAGACTGCAGCCGACAAACCACCCCACAGTACGAGCGCGGGCCGGTAGACGTAAGTGAGCCCAGCCAACAGTACAAAGAAGAAGATGAAATTGCCGTAGCGCAGGATGAATTGCGGTGGATAGTCCAGCGGCAACAACGGGTTCGGGTAGACCAGTGCAAATGACATCAGAGCAAAGTCTGCCGTCACGAATGCGTACTGGTGCCAGGACCTGCCCCACGCGGCGTTCTCCACATACCAGCCACCCCAACCCGATAGGGCAAACACCATGAGTATGCCGTATAGATACAAGGGTCCTGGCCAGGGCACCAGTGGCGTCACCAGTACGGCTATGGCAATTAGTGCAACAATTCGCCCGTACAGAGCACTGTACTGTGCCGCGCGTTGCTCCGCCTTCAATGGCGGGAGCTCACTGCTGCGCGTGGCGGAGTCGCCGTTTACAGGGTAATTCATCTGATCAGTTTAGCGCTCAAGGTTGCCCCCGTAATCATCGACAACAATGCAACTAGTGCCCCCATACTCAGCGTGGCCACACCCGATAGCCCGGCACCCACACTGCAACCGCCAGCCAGCACGCCGCCAATAGCCATTAACATACCGCCGCTCAGGTAGCGTCCGGTTTGCCCGGGCGTCTCGAAACTTTGCCACCTGAACTGCCCGCGCAATAGATGCGAGATCAGACTGCCGGTAAACACACCACCGACAAGGGCAACGCCAAAGCCTGCCGGAATGGCGCTGGATGCCATCAGCCAGAAGGCCAGTTGTGTATGAGGCAGCGTAAAGGACAGGCCTTCCAGTGGAATCGGATCGAAGTCATCCACCAACAGCCAGCCGGTTCCGAACCATGCTGCAGGCACTAACAAGCCGAGTAATGCGGCACCAACTAGCAAGGAGGGAGGTGTTGCTGAACGAAAGGCCATGATCGCCAGACACAACACGGCCAAGACGGTAATCACCCACGGCCCACCCGGAAGTTGATTGATGGAAAACATAGTGTCCAGGTTGATTGAGTACTCGCCGAGCCAGACACGCCATGGCGCCAGCACACCCTTCAGCGTGGCATGCGCCGTTAGCGCGAAGACCAGCAAAACGAGCACAGCTCGAAGATTTCCGCCTGCCGCCAGCACGGTAAGTCGCGAGGCGCAGCCGCGAGTCAGCACCATGCCGACGCCGAATATAAGACCACCCACCACAATGGCGACAATGGGTATGTCCTGCGCCATAAGCCTGTGTTCTGCAAAGCTTAGCGGGGTGAACTGAATGAGGCCTTGCGTGCCTAGAATGGCGAAGGCCAAAGCCAGTAGCCAGACACCTCTTGCGGATGCGCGTTCATCGATAGCGCCGGCTACAGCACGGCGTAAACAGAATTGCGTGAGCTGCGCGAGCACACCAAACAGGCAACCCACAATGAAACCAAACACGATAGACGCCTCGCGTGGCGTCCATTGTTCTAACCCAAGCGTTTCGTACACGTTGATGACTCACTCAGGTTGGTGGCAAGGTCAGGTCGCCTCGAGGGTTGCGACCGGTTTGACAGAGAATACACCAACACCGACGGCCGTAACTTCTACGCGTGTGCCAGCACCGATGACAGGTGCAGCCAGTTCGGAGGAGGGCTCTACTCGCCAGTGAATGCCGGAATACTTCTGCTCTCCAGGTACGGTGGCGCTTATGTCGGTTGCGAGTACGAACGCGTGACCGATAATGTCGCTACTACGGTCGTTGCCAAGGTCTGCGCCGCTTTGCAGCTTCTTTAACGGTACCCAGAGAACAGCTGTAACCCCTGCGGTGCTGACAGCGAAGCAGGCCACTGCGACGATAAAGTTGTTGGGCACCACTGAAAAACCGATCAGTGCACCGGTGATTATGGCGCCCAGACTGCCGAACAATAACAGCCCACTTGAAAACCCGAACGCGAGCGCTTCAATGACAAGCAATAAAAATCCCAATGCCAGCCAGAATGCCGCTTGATGATCCATCAGTAATTGCATAATCGTTGTCCTTGCCCGTAGAGCGCCAGCATGTGTCAGGAGTTGTTGGTGGGCTTGAATGCCTCGCTTGCGTTCATGGCTGCAACCACCGCCATGCTTTCGGCAACAACCGAGCCGGTCTCGCTTTTGTTACCGTCCATCAAAACCACAGTAGATTCTTTGGCGATGCTCGCCTTGGCTGCAATAGCGCGCGTGGCCAGATCCAGTTGAACGGCTTTTTGACCCTCGGCGGTGGCCGCTGATTCACCGATTTTTGTCAGTGCATCTGCCTGTGCGATAGCAACGGTACGAATCGCTTCGGCTTCACCTTGAGCTTCCAGAATCTGCTGCTCACGCTGTGCCTCGGCGGCCAGTACAATGGATTGCTTCTGGCCTTCCGCCACGTTGATGGCAGATTGGCGCTCGCCTTCAGATTCCAGCACGGTGGCTCGTTTGTCGCGCTCGGCCTTCATCTGTCGTTCCATCGCTTCCAGGACACTTTTGGGAGGCGTGATGTCCTTGATTTCGTAGCGAAGGCACGTGGTTCCCCAGGCTTCGCCCGCTTCGTTGATGGCTTGCACGATAGCCTTGTTCAACAGGTCGCGTTCTTCGAAGGTGCGATCAAGTGTAATTTTGCCGATCTCTGAACGCATGGTGGTCTGCGCCAGTTGTGTCACACCGAATACGTAGTTGTCGATGCCGTAGCTCGACTTTTCGGGGTCAACCACTTTCAGGTAAAGCACGCCATCTACGGTCAGGGTGATGTTGTCCTTGGTAATGGCGGACTGTGAAGGAACGTCCAGAGCCAGTTCTTTCAGCGATACTTTGTAGGCGATCTTGTCGATGAAGGGGAAGATAAAGTTGAGACCCGCGACTAGCGTGGTTCTGAACTTGCCAAAACGTTCCACCACGAAGGCCATGTTCTGCGGCACAAACTTGACTGAAGAGCTGAGGATAATGAGTACGACAAATGCCATACCTATCCAGAAAACCGAGCCTGAGCTGAACAGAACGTCCATATGATGGTGTACCTTGAAAAGTGGATTTTAAGCCTGGATAATGTAAGGCTTTGTACCCGTTTTTCAAGCGGTGTGTCGTGGGTACGGAGCGAGATGATCCGACAACCATAAAGCGGTGTCACCTGGCGTCAAACTCCGGGTCGTACTGATGGCTACTTCGCCGTGAAACCGCCATCCACGTTCAGGACCTGACCGGTAACGTAGGCGCTTGCCGAAGAACACAGAAACAGGACCGGGCCCACCAGATCATCGAGCTCACCGTTCCGGCCCATGCAGGTCTGAGCGGCATTAGCCGCAGCTTTTGCAGCATCGTCGAATACGGCCTGTGTCAGTTCGGTCGGGAAGAAGCCTGGTGCAATGGCGTTGGTTCGTATCCCCTTTGAAGACCAGGCCTCTGCCATGGCGCGCGTGAGTTGGGCAACACCGCCCTTGGATGCGCCGTACGGTATCGAGTTTGGAAAAGCGCGGGTGGACTGCAACGAGGCGATGTTGATAATGCTGCCACCGTTGGTCATGCCCGGCACCAGTGCTCTGCTGAGAAAAAACGGCACGCTCAGATTGAGGTGCAGTGTCTCGTTCCAGCTCTGTGCAGTGATCTCATCCGGCGGCTGCCTGTGATTGACACCGGCAGCATTGATCAGCAACGTTGGCGCTCCAAACGGTTGTGAGACGGTCGCGGCGAACCGATCGAAGTTCTCAACCGTGCACAGGTCCTGCGCGACTGCGTGTCCATCGATGGATTTTGCCAGATCGCTGATCGATGCCTTGCGTCGTGCCACGAGCACAACGCGGGCACCGGCAGCGGCCATGGCGCTTGCCAGATGTTTACCGATACCCGACGAGGCACCGGTAATCAGAGCGGTTTGACCGGCTATGTCAAACCGGGCCAGCCTTTCATTCATGGCTCAGGACTCGCCAGTAAGGTCAAAGTTTTCACCCGGGAAATATTTGGCCAGGCGAACGTCAGCGGTGCGCGCATGGCCTTCCATACCTTCCAGGCGTGATATGCGGGCACACGCCTGACCAATCTCACGGTTGGCTTCACGAGTGGAACGCTGCCACGTGACGGTCTTGATGAACTTGCCGACAGAGAGTCCACCGGTGTAGTGCGCTGCACCTTTGGTTGGCAATACGTGATTGGGTCCGGATACTTTGTCGCCGTAAGCTACCGTGGTTTCTTCACCGAGAAACAGCGAGCCGTAGTCGGTCAGGTTTTCCAGCCACCAGTCCAGATCCTCTGCCTGAATCTGCAAGTGTTCAGAGGCATATTGATCGGAGACTTCAACCGCCTCTTCGCGGTTGTCGCACACCATGATTTCACCGTACTCCTCCCAGGCAATAGCGGCATTGCCCCGATTCAGTTCTGGCAGGTCGGCAATCAGATCAGGAATCAGTCGATTGACTTCTTCCGCCAATGCCTTGTCGAGCGAGATCAGCCAGACAGGCGAGTTATAACCGTGCTCGGCCTGACCGACCAGATCAGATGCCACGATGGCAGGATCAGCACTGGCGTCCGCGATGACCATACTTTCTGTTGGACCTGCAAACATATCGATACCCACGCGGCCGAACAGGATGCGTTTGGCCTCTGCAACGTACTGATTACCGGGACCTGCCAGCACACGGGCTGGAGAGCTGCCAAACAGACCGAATGCCATGGCTGCGATGCCCTGAACGCCACCCAGATTCAGGATGTTGTCTGCGCCGCACACGTCCAGTGCGTACAGCACGGCAGGGTGCATGCCTACACCGGGGCGTGGAGGGGAGCAGGCCGAGATGTGTTTAACGCCGGCAACCTTGGCTGTTGTGACCGTCATGATGGCCGAGGCCACATGCGAATAACGCCCCCCCGGGGCATAACAACCGGCGGCCGACACGGGAATCTGTTTCTGGCCGGCGATAAGCCCGGGTACGATTTCCAGCTCGGTATTACCGATAGTGGCCAGTTGTGCTTCGGCAAACCGGCGCACATTATCCCGTGCGAAACGGATGTCGTCTTTCAGTCGTTGATTGACGGCTGAGTGTGAGGCAGCGCGTTCATCGGCTTCTATGGCGATGTTGCCAGACCATTTGTCCAGTTTTTCGGCGTAGCTGCGACAGACATCTTCACCACCGTTCTCGATCTCATCGAGCATGGACTGCACGGTGGCACGAACGTCCTGTTCACCCGTGGACGAGGTTTTGCTCGCTTTTTTGATGTATTGCATGATCAGATTGACCTCGATTTTGTGATGTATGCGCTTACATGGCATTGTAAGCGCATACTTTAGGTAAACTCAAGTGTCACTTTACTGAATTTAACCATGAATTCTCAGTCCAGGATGCCTACTCAGGCTGATGTCGCGCGGCTGGCGGGTGTCTCTACAGCCACCGTGTCGCGGGTCGTCAACAACCGTGGTGTCATTACACCGGACGTACGGCAGCGTGTTCTCGAATCGATCGACTCCCTGAACTATATCCCGCATGCGGGAGCCCGGGCGCTGGCAATGCAACGCACGGGTACGTTGGGCGCTATCATCCCTTCACTCAATAACGCCATATTTGCAGAAGGTATTAACGCGTTTGAGCACACTGCACAGAAGCTGGGCTACACGCTGATACTAAGCGTCTCGCAGCAAGATCCCGAGCGCGAGCAGGCACTGGTAACCAAGATGATTGAACGTGGTGTCGACGGACTACTACTGGTGGGTAATCATCATGATGAGACGGTGTTCGACCAACTGGAGCGAGCGGGTGTCAGGCATGTGTGTACCTGGGCTCACGATGCCCAGAGCCGGGCCCCCAATGTCGGCTTTGACAATGCCACAGCCATGCATGCCGTGGTGGATCATCTGGTGGAGCACGGGCATCGAAAAATCGCCATGCTGGCAGGCATAACGGAACATAACGATCGTGCAGCAGATCGTATCAAGGGTACTCAACACAGGATGAAAACCCACGGACTGTCATTACCGGACAGGCGGGTTTTTCAGGTGCCGTATTCGATACGCGAAAGCCGGCAGGCATTCTGGAGCGCCATAGACAGTGATATTTCTGCCTTGATATGCGGCAATGACGTCATTGCATTCGGGGCTTTGCTGGAGGCGCAGAAAACCGGCTTGCGTGTTCCAGATGATCTGTCAATAACCGGCTTCGACGATCTGAGTCTGTCTGCCGAGATGAGTCCGGCACTGACAACGGTTCAGGTAGGTGCAGCAGCCATGGGCGATGTGGCGGCCAGGAGGCTCGTTGCTGCTGTGGAGGGCAGGTCGGTGGTGGTATCAGCGAAACTGGACACAACGCTTGTGGTTCGTGAAACCACGGGGCCGTGCACAACACTGGACGTTCATTGAGCGACGGCGGGTGCTTGCCTTGCCGGTGTAGTTACGCTCAATGATTGTATAAATGACTTTATGAGCTCAGTGACCACTGCGGGTCTGGTGTGGTGTGGTACGTGTCCGGCACCGTCCAGTTCAACGGATTGCAGTTGCGGTATTTGCAGGGCCAGTCTTGCATCGTGATTCCAGCCGGGCACCACGTTGTCCTCGCTGCCTGTGATAGACAACAAGGGTTTGTCTATCAGGCTGTAGCGGGTTGACTGCTCAACTAGAAAATCACTTAAACGCGTCCGGTCTATCGCGTTGTAGCGAAATGTTTCTGGCCGCAATGATAATACAATGCCGGTACTTTTCGCATAATGTGCGGGTACCTGTTCTGGTGAGAAAACGTCGGCAACCGCATCGTCTATTGCGTAACGCCCGACAGTTTCAACGAACTGCCAGCTGAAGAGTCGGCCAATGAACGGTTTGGCCGCTATTTCTGTCGGTGAGGATGCGCTGCCTTCCCAGGGGTGAGTAGCGCCTGCTATCAGTACACCTGCAGACACATCAAGCGAATCATCCAGTAGCCCTGCCAGCACGACCGAGCCTGCCCATGAGTGACCTACCCAGATGGACTCTTGCACACCGATCGTGTTGAGTGCTTCCACCACAAGGCGGGCTTGCAGGTCGGCATCAACCCAGGTGGTTTGCTGTATGCCGGAGTCTGGGCGCAGGGCAGCAAGTGCGGTACCGTTGCCTCGTTCACTGTAGCCATGACCGGGTCGGTCGATGCTGATGATTCTATAGCTATCCTGCAGTAGTGGTTTGAGTGAGGATTCAAAATCGAGCAGGCTGGTACTGGCGCCGTGCAGCAATACGACAGTGGGGAGCTGTGAATCGGGATTGCTGTCTGTAATGTGCAGGTCTACTCCTTGCACTTCAACCAGCTCACCCAGCATTGGATACTGCTGAGTGGATCGTTTGGATAGATACGCCGATACGGCAACGAGGCTCAGGTTGAATGCCAGTACAACCAACAGAGCGTATTTCAGTGCTGATTTCATCCAGACAGTATCGGCTACTTAGAGAGGGTGGTGTGTAGCTTAGCGAAATATAGTCGCTAAGCAACAGGCCTATCCAGCAGCAATACCGCTTACGTGGCAGTACCGATGACTTCCAGTGCTGTGTTAGCGCGATCAAACCACAATCGGGAGACCATGTTGTCTTTGGCCAGTGTGATTCCCAGCGTGTCGACACCAGTATGACGGTAGCGCAGATCAAGCAGGATTTCACGGGCAACCAGCAGGTTACCGATTTCCTGTTGTGCTACGGCCTCGCTATACAGGGCGGTATCGTAATACGTTGAATCCGGATATTGCTGACGCAAGGATTGCATGGTGCGCAACGCAGCTTCGTAGTTCTTCTCATCCATCAGCTGGATGTAGCCTTGCAGGTATAAAGCATCGTCGCCTAGATAACCATCGCCATACAGGCTTTGGATAACCGTGAGCTCAGTTGTGGCCGCTTCCAGCTGGCCTTTTTCACGAAGATCCAGTGCCGATAGATACAAGTCGAAATCCTGACCGTCACCGTAAACCTCGGACTCCTGAATAATAGGTAGTTTGATGGCGGCACGGCGTTTGTTTGAGGTAACAGGATCTCCGTCTATGTAGTCACTGTAGCTTCTGGCGGCCGCGCGATAATTGCCAGCGTCTTCCAGTTCACGGCCTGTATAGTAGTTCTGCTCGTTGGCGTTGACAGATTCGTCCACCTGTTGCAACGTGTCATACTCAACCACGAAGTTTGCAAACTTTCGTCCATCGGTAATAGGTTGGAATGTAATATCAACCGTGATCGCTTCGGCCGGGTTCAGCACAACATCATCAAGCACTTCAGTTGAGAATTCCTCGGCATTGTCGCCGCTGATACTAATCGAATTCAGCGGATAGATATCTGCGCCGCGGTTGGATATCTGGATGCTTTGTGTTGCCTTGCTGCCCACATCTTTGGTGCCGAAATAGAAGTCAGGCGTGGAGATGTGCAGATAGGTGCCATTGATTCCGGGCGTCGGTGCGCTATCACCACCGCCACCACCACACGCTTGTAGAACCAGCAGGGCTACCGTTGCAGTGGCTACCGGGAACAGCCGTCGATGCAAGCTAGTCATGGGCTCAGGCCGCCTTTTGTTCATTAGCTGCCTTGTCGGCATCTACCGTGAAGAAGTCCAGAGCCTGGCGGCATTCGTTGAGTGCCTGATCAATATGCTCGGGACTGTTGCTGGCTTCCTGCAATTCTCCAACCTGTTCAATACCAGACTTTGCCGCACTGATCTGTTCCCGTATGCTACTCATCGCAGCACTCAGTTCAGAGGCGATTTCGCCGAACTCATGATTGTCGGCAGCACGTAGACGTACATCCAGATTGCCGTTGCCAATCTCTCGTAGTGAGCGTTTGATGGCCAGTATGGGGTGTCCCAGTTTGCGCGTGATGTATACGCCTAAGCTGACAGTGATCAGTGCATTCACGATCAGCATGGCGGTCAGCCACTTGCCCAAGACTGAAGCGAGCGTCGGCACCGCTTCGTTGGCTAGAGACATGTCCTCTGAGACAAACAGCAGCGGCGCCATGCCTTCAAGCAATCGTCCCAGCATTTGATGATAGAAAACGCCCACCATGACCGTGGTGATGGCCAGATACAGGAAGGTGAGTAGGACCACGCGACGAATCTCACGTGCCTGGAAAGTCTTGTCGCGGAAAAGTGCAACAATGAAATTGGAGTCGGACGAACGAGCCATGGCAAAACACCGATACAGAAGTGGATACTGGATATGTCGGCGCAGTTCTCACTATCTTGATTACCGATAACAGGGCTATAACGCACTGACTGGCTATACTTGAGCACCAGTTCTCAAACTAACGTCCGCTAACCCCGGTGTTGTCGCCAGCCTCCCGAATGTGATGTCATGAATACCGATCCACTAGATTACGTAGACCCGGGCACGGCATTTTCACTGGCAGGGTTGCTTTACTTGCTGATGGCCATTGCTGCGGGTGTTCATGTGGTGCTTAACAAGCAGAATGAAGCCTCGGCGTTCAGCTGGCTGGGTATCATTATTCTGGCGCCACTGGTTGGAGCGCTGCTGTACTGGTTATTCGGGATCAACAGAATTCGCCGGCGCGCTCAGGCAGAGCTACCTGACCATACGGTTACCGCTACACCGTTAACCAGCCCCTACGGTGTGAACACAACCGCTATGCCCGAGCACTGGCAGTCGCTGATGAGGCTGGGTCTGGGCGTACATCATGCACCGTATCTGGCGGGCAACCAGTTGCGGCCATTGATCAATGGCGATGAAGCTTACCCGCAGATGATTGCAGCCATTGCGCAGGCACAGAGCTCAGTTGTTCTGTCGAGTTATATATTCGAGCACGACGCAGCAGGCGTACAGTTTCTTGAAGAGCTGGTCGCGGCCCATGGGCGAGGTGTCGAGGTGCGCGTGCTGATTGATGGCATTGGCGTCGGCTATGGTTTCAGTCTGGTGCGCTCCGATCGAGTGTTGAGACGTCAAGGCGTCAAGACGGCGCGTTTCCTGTCTACGCTTTCCACCACAGGCACGCGTTTTATCAACTTGCGTAATCATCGGAAGATTCTGTCAGTCGACGGTAAAGTTGCCTTTGTTGGCGGTATGAATATTCGCCAGGGGAACCTGCTCAAAAGCCTGATTAAAGGGCGAGCAAAGCATCTGACACAAGATGTGCACTTCAGGGTGGAGGGTCCGGTGATCAATCAGATCAATGCCGTTTTTACTGCAGATTGGCAGTTTGCTGCTGGTGAAAAACTCTCGCTACCACGCTGGTCTGCATCAAAAGAGAGTGCGGCGGTAACCTGTCGCGTATTGCTGGACGGGCCAGACGATAACTACAAGAAGCTTGAACTGACCATGCTTGGTGCCATTCAGGCGGCACGCCATCGAGTGCTTATTGTCACGCCTTATTTCCTGCCCGGTGCATCGGTGCTCGGTGCGTTACATCTGGCTGCGCTGCGAGGCGTGAAGGTGGATGTGTGTCTGCCTGCCCGCAACAATCTGCCGTTTGTGGGCTGGGCCATGAGTGCTAATCATCGTCAGTTAATCAGTCAGGGTATTCGTGTGTATCAATCAGCGCCGCCATTCGATCACAGCAAGCTGTTTCTGGTTGATGATTACTGGAGCATGATCGGATCAAGCAATTGGGATGCGCGTTCGCTGGAACTGAACTTCGAGATCAATCTGGAGTGCTACGACGAGGCCATGAACACGGATATGGCTCGAATCATTGACGGTAAGCTGGCCACTGCCGAACCCGTGATACCCGGTGATCAAGAACATTTATTGCAACGGTTACGAAATAATTTCTTCCGCCTTTTCTCACCGTATCTGTAGCGCTGAGCAATCTGAACCCCGTCATCACATGATTCGACAGCTCTTACCGCATTACTTCACCGCCAATGACGATCTCAGGGAAGTGGGCCATGCACACAACGATGTGCTAGGGCCTCAGATCAATTGTCTGGTCTGGAATATATTCAAGGCCCGACGAACTCGTTGGGCTGATGATTTTTCTTCACTTATTGCCGATAGAAATCTGGTGATGCTGCAGGAATCAATACTAAATGCACCCTCTGATGGCTTATTCGAGCAACAGGACGGAATGCGATGGGTTATGGCTCGCAGTTTCCGTCACAAGGCGAGCGCCATTGAACACGGTATCAAGACCGGCTGTGTCGCTCCGGCGGTTAGCCAGCATTACTACTTGTCACCACACAGTGAACCGTTCTCGCAGACTCGAAAACTGCTGCTGACTACCGAGTATTCACTCGCCAATCGAGTGCAAAGGCTTCTAGTGCTTAACATGCATGCCATCAACTTCGTCGGTGCCGATAAATATGCGCAGCAGTTGGAGCAGGTCAGTGCTGCAATGCAGCCGCATCAGGGGCCGATCATACTGGCGGGTGACTTCAATACCTGGAGCGACAGGCGTCTGGAGCATTTTCTGGAAGTGGCAGCCCATGCAGGCCTGATGGAGGCAGCCATGACGCGGGAAAGTCGCCTGACGCACTTGAACCGGCATCTGGACCACATTTTCTATCGTGGTCTAACACTGTGTTCTGTCGAGTCACTAGGGCAGTACCGAAGTTCTGATCATGCACCTATCGTGGCTACGTTCGACGTGCCCGAAAACGATTGATCTGGATCGCTGAGTTAAGACAGGCTGTCAGCCTCTGACAACTACGATCAGGAAGGTGACGAAAAGTACGACGGCTGCCAGTAACATGGAAACATTCAACCACTCTTTGGATGAGCCCTTTGGGCCGTTTTTGACCCAGTGCATGGCGACTGGGTACATTCGCCAGATCATGAAGCCCATGACCAGGGCAATGGGAATCTGAAACCAGAGATTGCTACTCACGCTGTATGCCTCGCTGCTGAACTGCGTGTTGCAGTTCAGTTCTTGCCTCATAAAAAAACCGGGCCACAAACAGTGGCCCGGCGCAGGGAGGGGACAGTTAAGCCTTCCTCCCGGGTAGTGTCACATCGTGAGCGGGACGTTAGTCGTCGCTCATGATTCCCAGCAGGTGGAGCAGGCTGGTGAACAGGTTGAAGATGTTCAGGAACATCGAAACCGTGGCGCGGATGTAGTTGGTCTCACCACCGTTCACAATCCGGCTGGTGTCGAACAGGATGAACCCACTCATCAGCAGCACGATAGCGCCAGACAGTGCGATGGACAGGGCCGGGATTTGGGCGAAGATATTAACAATCATCGCACCGAAAACGACCATCAGACCGACAAATAGCATGCCGCCCATGAAATCGAAGCTTTTCTTGGTGGTCAGTACGTACGCACTGAGTGCCAGGAAGATAACGCCCGTTCCACCCATGGCGGTTGCTACGATAGTTGGACCATTAGGCAGTGAGGCATAGGCGTTGAGCATTGGCCCGAGACCGAAACCTAGCAGACCGGTTCCCAGGAACACGATACCAACGCCCGTGCTGGAATTTTCGAATTTTGGCAGTACGAACATAAGTATGCCGATGGCGCCGAGTGTGGCGACCATGGCCATCATGCGTGGTGGCGCTATGGCCATGGATACAGCAGCCATCACCGCACTGAACAGCAATGTTGCCGAAAGTAGAGCGTAAGTATTACGCAACACGCGGTTGGTGGAGAGAACTCCCTCTGCCGACTGCGTGATCGGGTTGGTGCTTTGCATATCTGTAAAACTCCTCGTGGATAATCAGGACTAAAAATGTCATCCCGACTGGATGATGGGGTAACTATAACCTTGTAGCGGCCGATCGCGACAACAGATCACACGTATTTTTCGCATTAAGACTACGGGAAATTAGTAATCTGTCTATCACTAATGTGCTGAAAGTTAGAGGCTTTTCGGGTTATTTCAAGGTGCCTTCGCAGGCTGATTTAAAACTAAAAGCACCGTTATGTCATGTAAGCTGCACTTCAGCGCTGGAATCTTGTAGAATCCTGCGGGTCGGAGAGGTGGCAGAGTGGTCGAATGCGGCGGTCTTGAAAACCGTTGACTGTCAAAGGTCCGGGGGTTCGAATCCCTCCCTCTCCGCCAATCTTATTTTCGGACGTTATCAATACGTCCCGGCTAACGTTGATTTCCCACATTAGCCCCGCTCCAGCCGTCTCGCACCGGCACTACACTTAGCGCACCGGTGGCGCATAAATAAGACCGCCATCAGTCCATAACGCGTTGATACCGCGTTCGAGGCCCAAAGGGGTATCGGGACCGACATGACGCTCGTAGATTTCACCGTAATTACCCACCTGCAAGATGACCCGGCTACACCATTGCTGGTTGATACCGAGGCTGGCACCTGTCTCCCCCTCTTCTCCGAGCAGTCGCCTGATAGCAGGGGTGGAACCGATTCCACGTTGATTCACGTTGGCGCTGGATATGCCCAGCTCCTCTGCATTGATCATGCAGTTAAGTGTCCAGCGGACGATATTTTCCCAGTTGCTGTCGTCGTGCCCCACCATGGGCCCCAGGGGTTCCTTGGAAATGACTTCAGGCAGTACCACGTGAGCGTCGGGTTGTGTAAAGGTTGTGCGTTGCGCTGCCAGCTGGGAGCGATCGGAGGTTAGCGCCTTGCAAACACCGTTGCTGTAGCCCTCGGCAGCGTTGGATTCATCGTCGAAATAGACCGGGTTATAGCGCATATCGCTGACCGTGAAAAAGTCAGCTGCATTGAGCTCTGACGTGGTGTTTCGACTCACGCAGATGGGTTGGTTGTCCAGTTCCAGAGCGCTGCGAATACCACTGGTCTTGGACACCATGAAACCCTGACCATCGTAGAAATTCACACCCACGAAATCGCCGAAAAAAGCATTGCGACCTAGCGTCCAGGTGGTGTTTCTCGACAGAATATCCAGCTGTCCGGATTGCAGTGCATCAAAGCGCTCGCCGGCGGTTACCGGAATCATCTCTACCGCTTCGCTATCGTTGAATACCGCTGTAGCGACAGCCCGGCAAACGTCCACATCGAACCCGGTGTATTCCCCCAGACTGTTGGCTCTGGCAAAACCGGCAAGCTCGGCATTGACTCCGCAGCGCAGCGCTCCACGATTGATCACCTCGTCAAGTGTGGCGGCCTGCAACGGAATTGCCAGCACACTGGTGATTAGTATCGCCAGTGTCTGAGTCAGTTTTAGCTTCATATCAATTCGGGCGGTAGTGGATGAGCTCGACCGGCGTGGGCGAGTTGTCTGAGGCATGACGATAGCTGGTACGCGCGCAAGGAGCAATATAAGAAGCCTGTGTCGGGACGCCTAACCCTGCCAGTTCCTCCTTGACGCGGATAGCGCGGGTCATCGATGCGTTGTCTGCGCCGTCTGCAGCCTGGCAGGCCTTGATGACCATAACATCCTCATCACTAAACTGACGCACCAGCAAACGCACAGCGAGCTTGTTGGACGCACCCATCATCTGCGTTGTGCTGTCATCGAAAATCAGCACTGTACGGCGAAACTTGTCGAATTGGTCAAGATTTGGCGCACTACGTTCTGCGTCTTTTTCGAAAAAGCGTTGGCGTGCTTCGGCAAATACCAGATCCTGACGGGTACGCTTGTCTTGCGGTAGTTCATCAAAATCGTTAACGTCCAAAGTGATTATTTGCAGATCGGAGTTGGCGGCACCATTACCTATGGCACCACTGATAAAGGCGGAGCCGTCACCACCCTGTTCAATGAAGATGTCGTCTGCCAGGCTGATATCGGCAATAGAGTCTGTGCCGCTGATGTTCATCAGTGACGATGGGTACACAGCATCACCGTTCACCACGTACTCGCGGCTCAGCTGAATTTTGCCCACAGCCAGTGTGTAATCAGTGACCTCACCTGATTCGGTTTCCGACAGTCGCTTGCTGTACGACACATAATTTGTGCCCTGGTCAGCACTGACCAATTGCATGCCGAAGCCTGCATCTTCCAGCGCACGAAGCAGTGCATGACCAAATACGGTTTGTGGCGTACTGACTTGCAGCGTGGCCGTGGACGGGCGCATTTCGGGAATCTGCACCAGAGTGGCAATGAGGTTGGTTGCCACTAATTGCAGTCGTGCGCGTTCGACGGCATCCGTATCGGCGAGTACTGATGGTTCTGATGTAATGCGAGGTGTCAGTGCATCTGTCGAGACCCCGACTTTCGCGCCCGGGGTGGTACAGGCAGACAGGGCGAGGGCAATCAGTAGTGTCGCAGCATGAGGTGTGAACATGCGTACCGTACTCATGCGCTCTCTCGCCACAATTCCAGTACAACGCCTCTACTCGGGAACGCATCTCCGGCGCTCACAGGTGCCCAGCAACCTTCATCGAGCACATACTCTCGTGCAATTCCCCGGTTCATCAGTGCTTCAGTGACTCTCTTCGCGCGTCCCAGTGCCAGGCCTTCATTGCCAATTTCCAGTGAGGTTGCACCATTACTGCAGCCCACCAGACTGATGATGTCGCCGTTCCTGAATTCACTTTCAACGAGCTGATCGATCAGCGATTTGTTGGTATCGCCCAACACCATGGAATCATTGCCGAACACTATCACTTGTCTATGTACTCTTTGGTAGTCGTCCAGCAGGGAGCTGAAAGTGGAACTGCCACCATAGAATAGATTATTCACCTCGATCTTACTGGAGTTCAATGCCTGCAGTGAAGGTCCGTTAGCGCTGCGTGCGCTGACTTGATCTACCAGCTGCGGCGTGATCAGTGAAATGACAGGTGCCTGCTCATCCAGTTCCAGCGATGCAAAGTACTGCGCTTGCGATAGTGATGGATCGTTTACGATCTTTCTGCCAGAGGGTTTGTCCACGATGTTCACCGATTCTCGCGTTCCTGAGAGCTGGTAGACGCTCGCGGGTGCGACAATGTTCTTGCGCGGAACGCTGTAGTCGCGCGCTATTTCAACGGCACCGATAGAAACACGATAGTTGATCATGTTAGTACCGTCCGCTTTGCTCAGATCGCGGGTGTACGACACGTAGTTGGCCCCCTGATCGGCGCTGACGCGCTGTATGCCATAGCCACTATCAACTAGCTGGTCGATGAAATACTGCAGTAGCGGGTCGTTGTTGGCATAGTTGACCTGAAGCGTGGTGTCTATCGGTTCGAAGAGCTGTGTCACCACGCCTGTCATGTCATCGAGTATGGTCCGGTCAACAGGTCCTACCGGATTTTCGTTTCCGAAGGTACTGGTTTTCAGGCTCGACTCCACGTTGTCCGTAGTTGAGCAGGCGCTGATGGAAAACAGGGAAATAAGGATGCAAAGCCTGGTTGTGGTAATCCACGACCGTCGTTCTGCAGTGGTGTCCACTGACTGAGTCACAGTATTCATACTCCTGGTCGAGACGTGAGCGGGTACGTTGTGTAGTACCCGTTTGAAGTCCGTTTTTGCAGTCCGCTACCCGCAATACCGATCGCTTGGGGAGTGGACTCGCTGGTTTTGTCTACCTCTAAGATACCAAGAAGCACCGCGTTGAGCGAGCGCAAGGTATGCCTTTACTGCATACGTCACGAATTGCCCCATTCAATACCGCTAAACGTGATTCAGACCAACAAAGAGCTGAGGGTGGTGACGGTATAGTCTCGCGGCACCGTCAGTGCTCTGTCTGAACCCTCAATGCCTTGGACAGTCTCTTCAACAAAGAGCCGTCAGAATGATCGAATTGCGTACCTTGCCCACCGTAACAACCGTGCTCTTGAGCCTGATGTTCGCCTCCGCCTGCACTGTTGCACCTTCCCGGATGACGCAGATTGCTCCAGCAGACAACGCTATGGTGGAAAACGCAGCGACCCTGTCGGATAGGGTCGCCAGTGATTTTATCAACGCACTTAGACAAATCCCCAGTCTGGCGCCCGCCAGCACCACAGTGAACATGATGACCGAGCTGCGTCAGGATGACTTTACCCAGTCAATGAACAGGGCACTGGATGAGGCTGGATACGCGGTTAGATGGTCCGGTGATTCGACTGGTGAGCATCTGTTGTCGTATCGTCGTGAGCAAGAGGCGAGTGTGGCAGGTACCGATCGCGTGCGCTTTGATGTGGCGTTGGGCACGGTGGAATTACGTCGCACGTATCTGATGATGGATGAAGAGCGTCTGCGGCCTGTAACGCCGTTATATGTCAAAGGTGCTGACGCTAGCGCAATTGCGCTTGATGACGGTATGTTTGACGAGCAAGCATCCGCTCGCGCGTTGGCAACTCTGCCTACACTTGCCGTGTCGGCCGATGTGCGTGCTAATCCACTGCGCTCATTAATACCCACAACTCTTGATGCCAAGCCTTTGACGCTGCCTCTGCTTGCCTTACCGGAAGTACAGAATGTTTTTGAGATTGGCGGGTCGAACTTTGAAACCCGATTGGCGAATCATCAGATTGTTGCTGAGCAGATTCTTACGTTCCCGAACGATTCGTTGCGTCTGGGGAAAACCAACAAAACACTCATTGAGCTTATGGTAGGGCGTTTTAACCCTCAAACAGACGTGTTTTCTCTTATAGGCTGTTCTTTAGGCCCCACGCGGATCAAGGGCGGTAATGCAGCACTGGCACTTGGGCGCGCGAGTCGCGTGCGCGAAGCCTTGCTGTTCTCAGGCGTGTCACCGGACAAGATTCTTGACGAAGGGTGCTGGGCAGGGGATAGTGCGGCCAACACACTCCCGGCTCGCGGCGTGGTGATCACTTTGAACAGGCAGACTTAGCAAACACAATGGTGTTAGTTTCGGCAAAATTGATTTCGTGCAAGCAGTGGCTGGTCGCAGCGATGCTGCTCTGTGTCGCGGCCCTGCCAGTACAGGCATTCCAGTTACAGGCAATGAATGCAGAGCGGGTGAATCTCAACGATTACGTGGGTGATGGTCGCTGGACCCTGGTGATGTTCTGGTCCACCGACTGTATCCCTTGTGAAGAACAAAAGCCGATGATTGAAGCGTTCCACCGGGACCATCATGACAAGGATGCGAAGGTGGTGGGCATAGCGCTGGACGGACTGGAAAATCTGCCCGGCATACAGCATCTAGTGGATCATCATCAGCCCAGCTACCCCAATCTGGTGGTGTTCACCGATGTCTTTCATCGGCAATACAAAGAACTCACCGGTAAGGACTTCCGGGCAACGCCTACTTATCTTCTGTACAACCCGGCAGGTGAGGTCGCTGGTGTCAGGGCGGGTCGTATTGATCGTGCCATGATCGAGTCTGTTGTAGCTGGGCAGTAGGGGGGCCAGAAACGGCTCAGACACTACTTTGCCGAGATACGCTACCCGGCTGTACTGATTGCCTGATGCTGGTTTTCGTTAGAAACCTCTGACGCATTATCGTCATCACCGGCGAATGCCCAGACGTTGACCTTGGTAGAGAACGCTGCGCCCACAATAGTGGCGAATGATATGTCGGCTGCGTCGCGCCCCGATCCAATGCGCACCAACCCGCGCAGAGGTGCTAGGCGGGTTGCGTCAAAAAGAAACCAGGCATTGCCCAGATACGCTTCGAAGAACCCGTGAAAATCAGGCGGTTGCAGGTCTTTGGCGTAGCCTGCTACATAACGAGCGGGAATCCCTAACGCGCGGCACAGTGCAATACTCAGATGCGCGTAATCGCGGCATACCCCGGTTCTGGATATCAGTACATCACACGCGGTAGTGGACGGTCCTGTGGTGCCTGATTCATAAGACAGGTGATGATTTACCCAGTCAACAATGCCTTCAACGCGCGTATAGCCCGGTGCCACGTTCTGGAATTCTTCCCAGGCAAATCTGGCCAGCCGGTCCGATTCGCAGTACCGGCTGGGGTAGAGGTAGGGGAGGATATCGGCTGGCAGATTCTGATAGGGAGTTTCCTGCAGCTGCTGTGAATCACGCTGCAAGCGATTGAGCTTTACTGTGGCGCGATAATCCACCGAAATGCGGCCCGGCTCTACAGACAGGCGATGCATGCGATTACCTGATTTGCCTACCTGACAGGCTTCCAGCGTCATGTTGGGTGAAATAGTCAGGGATTCTGAGACCAGCGCCTGGTGTTCGTTCTCGGCGACGGCAATCTGAAACAGAAAATTGGTTGGCGAGTTGATCTCGTAGTCCAGCGAGCAACCCACATTGATGATGTCCAATACAGCAAGTCCCGTAGATGTTAGTTCTGACTCGAAGGATAGCGCGCCAGTGGCATCAACAGTGTGACGGTGTAAATAAACCCTTGGTCAGCAGGTCACACTACACCGGATTGCCGACGAGGAATCAGCTCATCAGCGGAGACAGTGCCTGGTAAGCCTGCCGATAGCGATCGTGCTGGACTGCAAAGTCATCTGCGCTTCCGTCGGGTTCTATCGATCGTTGCACCGTGGGGGGAGTGCAGACTGCGAGGGGGTCGGCAGTTTCTGCTGCTATCAATGCCAGTCGCGCAGCACCGAGGCTGGCGCCAAAGTCACCATCAGCCGGTACGTCCAGAGACAGGTTCAGGGTGTTGGCGATCACCTGTAGCCAGTAGTCTGACTTTGCGCCGCCACCGATCGCTGATGCCCGTGTCAGCTGAGTGCCCGCTTGCTGTAAGGCCAATTGGCAGTCGTGGAAAGCGAATGCCACGCCTTGTAGAACTGCCCGTGTCATTTCCTGTGTGTCGGTGTTGTGCTTCAGGCCGAGAAAAACACCCCGCGCATTGGCGTCGTTAATGGGCGTTCGTTCGCCACCCAGATAGGGCAGGAAGATAATGTCGGTAGGTGTTGCCCGCGTGGACTCAAGTGCCCCGCTGAGTGCTGATGGTGGTGATTGAACAACGCCAGACAACCAGTTAAGTGCATCGGTTGCAGCCAGTATGACCCCCATCTGATGCCAGGTGTCGGGTAGTGCGTGGCAAAATGCGTGTACTGCGCTGGCTGCATTGGGCTGGTAGCGATCGTTGGCAGCAAACAGTACGCCAGATGTACCTAATGAGAGAAATGCCTGACCGGCTGCTACCGTACCCATGCCACAGGCACTGGCCGCGTTGTCGCCAGCACCGCCAGCTACAACCACATCGCTTTTCATACCGTAGCGTGTCGCCAGATCACTGCGCAATTCGCCGGACACATCGCATCCTTCGACGAGCCTTGGCATCTGTTGCGTGCTCAGTCCAGTGGCATTGAGTAAGGTATCGGACCAGACTCGCTGACCGACGTGTAGCCAGCCGGTACCCGCGGCGTCAGACATTTCAGCAACATGTTCACCGGTCAGCCACAGGCGAACATAGTCTTTGGGCAACAGTACTTTGGCGATACGCTCGAACAATTGCGGTTCGTGGTCTCTGACCCACGCCACTTTGGGTGCGGTAAAGCCTGGAAACAGGATGTTGCCGGCGATTTCACGCGACTCTTCAGTATCGAGCTTGCGAGCCTCTTCATGACTGCGCGTATCGTTCCATAGCATGCAAGGCCTGATGATTTCATCGTTGGCATCAATCAATGTAGCGCCGTGCATGTGGCCGGACAGACCGATGCCGCGTACAGCGGCCAGTTCTGCTGAGTGACTACGTTTTAACGCATCGAGTGTGGATTCGATTGCGCTGATCCAGTGCGCGGGATCCTGTTCAGACCAGCCATCGTGAGGTCGGCTCACCGACAGCGCCGCACTGTGGCTGGCGACTATGTGTTGCGTCTCATTCATCAGGACGCTCTTGACACTGGAAGTGCCTAAATCAATGCCCAGGTACATGCTGATCTATTCCGCTATTGAGTTGTTTGAGGAGGGTAGGGGGAACCACTGGTTGACCGTATCCACACCGCGCTCGACTATTATGTGGTGGTTGGCAAACAGCTTGAACGGTGCACTCCATTCACCATCAGGCCACTGCACTCGCAGCGTGGCACGTTCGGCGACGCCGAGCCCTACGTGTACAAAGCCTGCAGTGCCGGAAGCATGCCCGGCACCGACGCGAATACGCCGTGTTTGAACGTGGTTACCGGTCTTGATTGATAATCTGGCACCGACGCCATGGCGATTACCACCGCTTTGAGACAGTGATACTTTGAGCCAGTTGCCGCCGAGGCGTACTGCCGGATTGTCGTAGGTATCGTCAACTGCCGTGTTGGCCATGCCCTGATGCTGAAACAGGCTAACGTTATCACCACGATTGACCACGATGATATCGAGCAGGCCATCAGCGTTCATGTCTACCACGCTGGCTCCACGGCCGCGACGATCCAGTGCCAGACCCGCATCCAGGCCACGCTCTGCATAGTTACCAGACGCTGTGCCGAGCAACAGATTGTCGGGATCGTAGCGGGCGAAGTCGTTCATGTTCTCCACGTTACCCTTAGTGATGAACAAGTCCTGATGACTATCGTTGTTAACGTCCTCGAACTGTGCATGCCAGCCGGTGCTCGGTTTCAGATCTTCACCGGTGTAGGGTCTGTGTGCGGTTGCACCGCGGGACCATGCCATGTCTTCATAGTGAGGCCGATTCTCATCAATGGCCTGTTCCACATCCAGTACTTGCAGTTTGGTATCACCCATGGATGTCAGCGCATATTCGGGAAATCCATCAGCGTCCAGATCGGCCTCTGCGATACCCATGCCCCAGATCACCAAGGGTTCCCAGCCTTCGGCCTTGGCATACAGGCGTGGATAGCGACCGCTGTCTAGTCGCCATAACTGTTCCTGTCCGCCGCGATAGTAATGCCGATCGTTGGTAATACGCAATGCATCAACGCCACTGCGATTCCAGTCAGTAAACAACAACGACAAGGCGCAGTAGCCTGGTGATAACGGTTGCGAGGCTGTGTAGTCGGGCTCTTGTGCTTTACCTTCTATAGCAGGCCTGTGCAGGTGATTGTCATCACAGGTACCCCACGGTGAACCGGGTGCACTGCGATCCACGTAATTGCCCACAGCCAGAGTAGGGAAAGCGTTGTCCGCTTCGAATGTGGCGCTGAAAGCGGTGCTCCAGGCATTACCGCCATCAAACCCCCATTCGGTATTGGCGCGAGTGAAGCTGCAATCCGGGCCACCTTTGAGTAGCTGATTTTCACCAACCCGCAACACCATCAGATCCAGGTAGCCATCGTTGTTGATATCCAGCGGATAGCTACCGGTTACCTTGTCCAGTGCCGTAGCTGTATTGTTGGTCGCTTCGAATTGCAATTCACCGGCAGGTTCACTGCGATTGATAAATAGCTGCGCATTATTTTGCCCGCCAGCAATGAACAGGTCGGGCATACGATCCTGATTGCAATCAAAGCTGCTGACGCCACCACCCACAAAGTATTCCCAAGGGCCGTCGTACTGATGAAAGATACCAGCGCTGATGGAGACTTCCTTGAAGCGGGGCACGTCACCCGGGAAGGCCACGTCCTGTGCATGAGTGGCGGTGACTGTGCTCAGGCAACCCCATGCTATCAGTGTTGTATTGAGCGTCTTGGTTAATACTTTACCGAGCGCTTTAGTCACGGCTTGATAACCAGTGTCTTGAGCCACGCAATCAACTCGTTTTGCTGCTGTTTGGGAAGGTTTCTCCAGGCATCGCGTGAGCCTCTTGCAGCACCGCCGTGGGCATCAATCACTTCACGCAAGGTGGTCAGATTACCGCGATGACCATACGGCGCTGTGGAGGCTGCGCCCCATAGCTCAGTGGTCATGAAGACGTTGCGTTCTACAAAGCGTTGCGATAATAACTCGTTACCCAGTGTTGCTACTTGCTGGTCGGCAATGACATGACGTTTCAAGTCACCAAACAACGGTACCTTGTAATCGCCGTTGGCATCGCGCTCAAGCGTTGCTGCCCAGCTCAGTAATTCAAGATCATAGGCACTGCCAACAACTTCACCCTGGCGCAGAGTGCCGGCGGCATCTAGCGGGCCGGGATCATCGAACACCAGTGATTCCAGCGGCAAGTAGGGCATATGGCAACCGGCACATCCAAGGTTGTCGAAATGTTTGCTGCCAGCGATTGCGGCCACTTGCCATTGCGCATCGGCTGGTTGTTCCTGAGTAGGGGGTGGCAATGCAGCCTGCCAGGCGACCAGTGCCGAGACATCACCGGTGCTGATTTCGTGTGTTTTTCCGTCTTCATCAAAGTCGTCGACGCCTGTCCAGCGTGCACCAAAGCGTTCATCGGGCTGCATACCATGATGATGGTTCAAGGCGTTGACAGTGAACTGGCGTAGCGATGTCATAACCCCTTTATGGCTGAAGGGTCGGACCACCAAGTCATGATCCACACCTTCTATCTTGTGGGTATCGACCTGACCGTCAGGATGAGCCGTGAGTGCACCGAAGGAGACACCCTTACTCTGTAATGGCTGAGTGAAGGGCTCACCCGATGTATGCGCCTGCCGCAAGGCATCGATACGCAAGGTCATCAAGTCTCGGCTCATTTCGCGCGCGAGCAACTCTACCAGTCCTGAACCAAACAGGTGATTGGTATTGCGCTCGTTGGAGAACTGCGGATCAGTGGTATCGAAATCTGTGTGCTGGAAACCCTCTGATACAAAGACGTTGGCAGAGAAGTCACCGGCTCCACCGATTATCGGTACGTTGTGACAACTGGCGCAGGCGTTGGCATCGAGCCCGGCCGTGCGGGAGAATTCTGAGCGTGGCGCACGCTTGCGTTTGGTCGGGATTATCGCCTGCGTTGCCAGCGGGCGGCCAACACCGTCTTCGCTGGTAAAGCGTGCGTTGAACAAGTCATCGCCGGCACTGATCAATGACAGCAGACGTTCCTGATCGAGCGTCCCCGGATAATCAAGGATGTTGACCGGTTTGACGATGGCTTTTTCGGACCAGGGCTCTGCAGCTTGAACAGTAGACGCGGCAAATAAAACACCTGCGATGAGAGGCGCGGTGGCCATGCTGGAAAAGTAGAAATTCATGCGCTGATGCTGAGATTTGTAGCGGGGTCGGAAAACTGGCGATCCACGTGATTCAGGCTGTTGAGAATCAGACCCTGATCCAGTAGAGGATCCACATTGTCGAAGTAATTTAGCAATCCTTTCAGGTCAACCTCGCTGCGCAGGTTTTGCCGGAGTATGGACGTGATGCCGCCTTGCATCAGTTCAAACGCCCGATCGCTGTGACCGACCAGTGCAACAGGCATGGGGTCGAGCAACGTGAACAGACTGACAAGGCCTTCTCCGATTGCAGCTCCGGCGACAGTAAATGCCTGTACAGCTGCACGATCACCCTGTTGTGCCTGTTCGATCAGCTCAAGCATGGATTGATCTGAGACGCGCCCTGAGGGGGTGTCGTCTACCGACTGGCCTCGTGCGAGGCGCTCAATGCCGTAATCTGCCGAGTAGGCTTCTATACAACCCCGTTTGCCGCATCGACACAGTGCACCGTTGTGTTCAAAGCGCAGATGTCCCATCTCCAGTGCCGATGAGCGGGTCCCGGCAAAGGGTTGCCCGTCCAGATAAAGACCCAGTCCGATTCCGTGCGAAAAAAGCACGGTCGCAAATGAGCGCCCGAGACTGTCGTTGTGATAGCGGCTGAGTGCCTGGGATATGAGGCGGCAGTCATTATTGACGCTATTAGTGACACCGAACCGATCGTGCAGGGCATTTCCCAGCGGAACGTTGCGGTGCGAAATGATCGGTGACCACAACAGATCGCCACTTTCGTGTTCGGTCATGCCCTGAAACGAGACCCCGATGTGATGTAAATTCTGTCGGGCGTTGTCTGGACACGCAGCTTCGACGGCATCGATTGTGGTATCGAGTAGTTGTTGCACGCTCAGATCACGGGTATCCAGCGTGGCATCGTGGGACTGCACAACCGTGCCTGCGTAGTTAACTCGCTGAACGCGAATTCTATCAATGGTGAGATTGACCGTCACCACATCGCCAGCCTGCGGGTTCAGTGACAACTGTGATTTGGGTCGCCCACGAGTGCCCTTGGTGCTCTTATCAGGGAATTTTCCGCTTAGCAGAATGCCCTGATCGATCATCTGCGACGATAGCGTCGATATGGAGGCAGCACTCAGACCGGTGAGTTCTACGAGTGAGGCAGGTGTGCTCGGTCCCGTGGAACGCAGTGTGTTCAGTATTCTGCGGCGGTTTTCGCTGCGCAGATCGTCGCTTCGAATGATGGCGGAAATGGGCATCTGTGGACTTCAGGCTTGGTTGTTATGCTTGAATGGAAAAAACAACTTGACACAATTCTCCGCAGAAGTCACTATTTATTCCAGTCGTGAAATAAATGCGACTTCGTTGTTTATTGACGTAGTACAACCCTAAGAATAAGGCGGCACGTCGCTGTAGCAGTGTACCGATACCGCCTGTTAACACTCGGAGCAAGTATGAAGAAGACTGGAGCCCTATTACTGGCTGCATCGGTATCAGCCCTGTTGGCTGGTCCGGTAATGGCCGAAGGCAAAGTTATTGGCGTATCGTGGTCCAACTTCCAGGAAGAGCGCTGGAAGACGGATGAAGCAGCTATGAAAGCTGCCATTGAAGCAGCAGGCGATACTTATATCTCTGCTGATGCACAATCCTCAGCTGCCAAGCAGCTGACTGATGTAGAAGCACTTATCTCCCAAGGCGCTGATGCGTTGATCCTGCTTGCACAGGATTCCGGTGCTATCGGGCCTGCGGTTGAGCAAGCATCAGCTGAAGGCATTCCTGTAGTGGGATACGATCGTCTGATTGAAAACGCTGATGCGTTTTACATCACGTTTGATAATGTTGAGGTCGGCCGCATGCAGGCTCGTGCAGTACTGGAAGCCATGCCTGAAGGCAACTATGCCTTTATCAAGGGCTCGTCTTCTGATCCAAACGCTGACTTTCTGTTCGGTGGACAGATGGAAGTGCTCAAGGAAGCTATGGATGCTGGCAAGATCGTTAATGTGGGTGAAGCCTACACAGACGGATGGAAGCCAGAAAATGCTCAGCGCAACATGGAGCAGATCCTCACGGCCAACGACAACAACGTCGATGCCGTTGTAGCGTCTAACGATGGCACTGCAGGTGGTGTTGTTGCAGCGCTGGCAGGTCAGGGCCTTGATGGCACTGTACCGGTTTCCGGTCAGGATGGTGATCACGCCGCACTTAATCGTGTTGCTCGCGGAACTCAGACAGTCTCTGTCTGGAAAGATGCTCGTGATCTAGGTAAGAACGCTGCTGAAATTGCCACAATGCTGGCCGATGGAAAAGCGATGGCTGACATCCCCGGTGCTGTTCAATGGTCTGGTGGTCCAAACGGTGTTGAGCTGAACTCCATGTTCCTGGCTCCTGTGCCTGTTACCGCTGCGAACCTGGCCGACGTTATCGACGCTGGCTGGATCGAGAAAGACAAGGTCTGTGAAGGTGCAGCAGATACGGTTGCTGCTTGTCAGTAAGGTTTTTACCTTATAGATCCGTCAGAACCTGACGGGAGTTTTGAGTTCGTCGGCATCGACTGGTTTCCAGGAAACCAGCATTGCCAGTTGTAGCCGGTGGTTGCTGTTCTGCGACCACCGGTAATTTTCTGGTAAAGCCCGATTTTCGCATCGCTGGTATGTCGCCCAGCGCTTACCACCCCGAGGCACGATTGCACGCCTCCCAACACGCTTTTTACTGTTCATTTTGTGTTTGGCACGCAGCTGCTCTTGCTCGTGTCAGCCACCGGTTCGTTCAGCAAAAAGTACCCGGCAATGGCCTGACCCACACTGATACAGGGGTAACGACTGATGACTGATACAAGTACGACCGCTAGCGCACCCCAAGGTGCAAGACAAAGCGAAGAGTCTGCGATAGCCCGTTTTTTTCGCGCCACTGAAGTAGACACACGTATGCTAGGCATGCTCGGTGCGCTACTGCTGATCTGGATTACTTTTCATTTATTCTCTGATGGTCGTTTTCTGACACCCCGTAACTTGTGGAATCTGTCGGTACAAACGTCCTCGGTAGCCATCATGTCTACGGGTATGGTGCTTATCATCGTGACTCGCCATATTGATTTGTCAGTGGGCTCCATTCTGGGGTTCGTAGCGATGGTCATGGGTGTTACGCAAACGTCATTTCTTCCTGACCTTGTCGGTCTGGGGAGTCCAATTATCTGGGCTGTTACGCTGGTAGTCGGTATCGTTATTGGTGCCATCATTGGTGGCTTGCACGGTTACGTTATTGCGTACCTGAGTGTGCCGGCCTTTATCGTGACCCTCGGTGGTTTGCTGGTGTGGCGTGGTGCTGCCTGGTGGGTCACGTCTGGCCAGACGGTGGCTCCGATGGACACCACATTTCGCCTCATGGGTGGTGGTCCTTATGGGGCTATCGGTGCTACGGCGAGCTGGGCCGTGGCTGCCATAGCGTGTCTTGGCATCATATCGATGATTCTGGTAGGTCGTCGAAACCGCAAGCGCTTCAATTTCCCGCTCAGACCGCTGTGGGCTGAAATGACACTCATTGCAGTGGGTTGTGGTTCCGTGCTGGGTGCCGTTGCTGTCGCCAACAGTTACGCCTGGCCAAAAGGTATCGTGCGACGCTACGCCGAAGCCAACAACATCACTGTTCCTGAAGGTGGTTTGTTCATTGCACACGGCATCGCCATACCAGTGCTGATTGCGATCTGTGTGGGTATCGTCATGACGTTTATTGCAACTCGTACCCGTTTCGGACGATATGTGTTTGCTATGGGTGGTAACCCGGAAGCAGCCGAGCTTGCCGGTATCAACACACGCTGGGTGACCATGAAAATTTTCATCCTGATGGGTGCCTTGTGCGCTATAGCCGGTGCTATTTCAACAGCCCGACTGAATGCGTCGACCAACGCTCAGGGTACGCTCGATGAATTGCTGGTTATCGCTGCCGCGGTTATCGGAGGTACGTCGCTGGGTGGTGGTATCGGTACCATCGTGGGGGCCATGATCGGGGCTGTTGTGATGCAGTCACTGCAAAGCGGCATGGTGTTGCTGGGCGTTGATGCGCCTTTTCAGAACGTGGTCGTGGGCATCGTTCTGGTACTCGCTGTCTGGCTCGACGGTTTGTACCGTCGCAGTTCAGTCTGATAAACCGGAGAAATGAACATGCAAGAACAGACTCAACAAAACGCCGGCGACAAGGTAGTGGAGATGAACGATTGCTCCATCTCCTTTGGCGGCATACACGCGGTGGATCACGCCTCGCTAGATCTGCACAAAGGTGAAGTGGTTGCACTGCTGGGCCATAACGGCGCTGGTAAATCTACGTTTATCAAGCTGTTGTCGGGCGCCTACAAGCGTGACTCGGGCACGATTCGTATTCGCGGTGAGGAAGCCACTATCGCCAATCCGCGTGATGCGAAGGCTTACGGTATTGAGACTATCTACCAGACGCTGGCACTGGCTGACAACGTTGATACCTCGGCCAATCTGTTTTTAGGGCGTGAACTGATGACGGCCTGGGGAACGCTGGATGATGTGGCGATGGAGGCGCGTGCACGTGAGGTCATGGGTCGTCTTAATCCGCGTTTCCAGCGGTTCAAGGAACCTGTGAAAGCACTATCCGGTGGTCAGCGTCAATCGGTAGCGATTGCTCGCGCCATTTTGTTCAATGCACAAATCCTGATCATGGATGAGCCTACGGCCGCACTGGGGCCACAGGAAACAGCGCAGGTAGGCGAGCTGATCAAGCAACTCAAGGAGGATGGCATCAGTATTTTCCTGATCAGCCACGACATCGAAGATGTATTCGAACTGGCCGACAGGGTTGCCGTGATGAAGAACGGACAGATGGTGGGTTCAGCACCGGTCAGTGCTGTCACCAAGGATGAAGTACTGGGCATGATCATTCTGGGTAAGTGTCCCCCGGGTGCGACGCCGGGTCCAGGCGCTGTGGATGTCGATTAGCCCGGATCTCGACAACAGATTCTGCGCAGGTGAACATTGCCGGACACAACACCGGCTCTACGCACAGAGAGATTCATTTTCGTTATTTTTCATATTCTTTTTAACCGACAAACAATCAGGCAGGATATAAAACATCATGACGACGGGATTTTTTGGTGACATCGAACGCATAGCTTATGGTGGTCCGGATAGCACGAATCCACTGGAATTCAGGCACTACCAGCCCGATGAGATCATCATGGGTAAACGCCTGGAAGATCACTTGCGTTTCGCCGCATGCTACTGGCACAACTTTGTCTGGCCCGGTAGCGATCCGTTTGGCGGGCAGACTTTTGAGCGTCCCTGGTTTGGTGACACGCTGAAGGATGCCAAGCTCAAGGCCGATGTGGCCTTTGAGATGTTCAGCGCTCTGGGTGTGCCGTACTATTGCTTTCACGATCTGGACATGCGCCCTGATGGCAACTCGTTTGCGGAAAACACCAATAACCTGGAAACCATGGTTGATTATCTGGGCGAGAAGATGGACAGCACCGGATTGAAGTTACTGTGGGGTACGGCCAATCTGTTTTCACACCGTCGTTACATGTCGGGTGCATCAACCAATCCCGATCCGGATGTGTTTGCGTTCTCGGCGGCAACAGTCAAGACCTGCATGGATGCAACGCACAAGCTGGGTGGCGAGAACTATGTATTGTGGGGTGGTCGTGAAGGCTATGAGACGCTTCTCAATACCGATCTGTCGCGAGAGCTGGATCAGTTGGGCCGTTTTCTGACCATGGTCGTTGAGTACAAGCACAAGATAGGCTTCAAGGGCGCGATTCTGATCGAACCCAAGCCGCAGGAGCCCACCAAGCATCAGTACGATTTCGATGTCGCTACCGTGTATGGCTTTCTCAAGCGCTACGGCCTGGAGAACGAGGTTCGTGTCAACATCGAGCAAGGTCATGCGATTCTGGCGGGACACTCGTTTGAGCACGAACTGGCGCTGGCCAATGCACTGGGCATTTTCGGCTCCATCGATATGAACCGTAACGACTACCAGTCTGGCTGGGATACGGATCAGTTTCCAAATAACGTACCCGAGATGGCACTGGCCTACTATCATGTGTTGCAAGGTGGCGGCTTTACGACCGGGGGCACAAACTTCGACTCGAAGCTGCGTCGTCAGTCCATTGATGCCGAAGACCTGCTGATTGCGCATATCGGTGGCATGGATTGTTGCGCCAGAGGTCTGAAGGCTGCCGCCAGAATGGTCGAGGATGGCGCACTTTCCGTACCGTTGAATGAACGTTATGCGGGTTGGGAAGACAAACAGGCCATGAAGATGCTGGACGGCTCGCTTGGGCTTGATGACATCGCGGCGCATGTCTTGCAAAATGATATAAACCCGGAACCACGCTCTGGCAGGCAGGAGAAGCTTGAAAACATTGTCAATCGTTACGTCTGACGTTAACCGCTGCGCGCGTGCAGGTCTTGCACGCGCTGGCAAGCAGCTTCTGATTGCAGCAGGGATGTCGGCGGTGTTGTTTTCCAGCACCGCCTATGCCGAGCTGGCTATCTGCACCACGCCGCAACGTCCTGACTGTCCAGATGCGCTGAACTATCCGGCTAACAGCGAATTTACATTCTCGCGGTTAAGGTTCAACGACAACCAGCGTGCTATCGACAATCTAGGGGACCGCATTGGTTATCCGCACTGGCAGGCCGACTGTTCAGAGTCCGAGCCGCATTTCATCGCGGCACTCAAGCGTCTGACGCGGCTGGATACCAACACCGACAGCCAGTCAATTTCCCTGATGGACGAGCGTATTTACGACTATCCGCTGCTGTATGTGGTGGAAGCAGGCTTTGCATCATTCAGTCAGCCCGAGGCGGAAAACCTGCGTGAATATCTTCTGCGCGGTGGCTTTCTGCTTGTCGATGATTTCCACGGCTCCTACCAGTGGGAGGAGTTTGAGAACTGGATGGGTCAGGTGTTCCCTGATCGTCAGGTTGTTGATATTCCACCATCTCACGAAATCTTCAATGTGCACTTCGCTATTGATGAATTCATTCAGATTCCTGGCTTGAGGGCGTTGTGTCTGAACCCTGGAGAAACCTGGGAGCTGCCGATCATGAAGTCCTCGGCCGTTAACGAAAGTAACGCATCGCGGCAAGAACCTCGCTGGCGTGGCGTGCTGGATGACGATGGTCGCGTTATGGCGATCATCAACTGGAACATGGATCTGGGCGATGCGTGGGAGCATGCCGACATGGAGGAATACAGTGCTCTGTATACCGCTACGGCTTATCGTTTAGGCGTCAATTATGTGATCTACGGGATGACTCACTAGCCTTAGCGCAATTGGCTGTACTGGCAAGCGTGTTGCTGCCTGCCAGTAAGCCTAGTTTCTGGTGGGCTACTACGCCCCGGGAATGTTAACGATGTGCAGCCCGACCATGTGCTGCATGACGCGTAGCACCTGTGTGCTGTAGCCAAACTCGTTGTCGTACCAGACATACAGAACACAACGATCACCTTCAACAATCGTGGCCACCGAGTCGAATATGGCAGGCTCTGGGGTACCCACAAAATCAGTGGATACCACTTCGGTGCTATAAGAATAGTTGATCTGCTGGTGCAGACTGGAGTTGAAGGCCATCTCGCGTATGTGGTCGTTCAACTCATCACGAGTGGTTTGTTTTTCCAGATTCAGATTGCAGACCGCCATGGACACATTGGGCGTCGGTACGCGGATAGCGTTGCCCGTCAGTTTACCGGCCAGTTCAGGCAGCGCCTTGGCAACTGCTTTTGCAGCCCCGGTTGAGGTGATGACCATATTCAATGGGGCGCTACGTCCACGCCGATCAGCTGAATGGTAGTTATCTATCAGGTTCTGATCATTGGTATACGAGTGCACGGTCTCGACATGCCCGTTGAGCACACCGAATTTGTCATTGATCACTTTCAGCACGGGTGTGATGGCGTTGGTGGTACAGCTGGCAGCACAGACGATCTTGTCTTCAGGATCGATCATGGTGTGATTGACGCCGTACACGATGTTTTTGATATTGCCGCCTGCAGGCGCTGTCAGCAACACTTTTGAAGCGCCATTGGGTACCAGGTGACGCGCCAGACTCTCTTCATCTTTGAACACACCGGTGTTGTCGACGATCAGCGCATCGTGGATACCGTATTCGGTGTAATCGATGTCCTCGGGCTGATTGGCGTAAATGACCTTGATGAAGTTGCCATTGGCAATGATCGCACTCTGGTCTTCATCCACCGTAATGTGACCGTTGAATGGCCCGTGTATGGAATCGCGGCGGAGCAGACTGGCACGCTTGCGCAGGTCACCATCACGACCACCACGCACCACAATGGCGCGTAACCTCAGCGGATTGTTTGAGGTGGTACGTTCTATCAACAGGCGCGCCAGAATTCTTCCGATCCGGCCGAACCCGTACAGCACCACGTCTCTGGGCTCACTCAGTACGGAAGGCGAATCCGCCACGCCAGACAGGCAGCTGGCGACAAACGCGTGCAGTTGATCGGCATCGTCCAGCGCATTTTTCTGACGTGCCTGAAAGGCCAGTTTGCCGATATCTATGCGTGAGCTACCGGGGTTGATCGCCGTTATGCATTTCAGTACCGCGCTGGTGTCCACAACGGATACACGTTCTCCGACAACCTGCAGGGCCTGCTGGTGAGCCTTGACAATATCGATAGTGGAACCGTTCATCAATTTACGCCCGAAGACCGTGATGATGACGCCCCGGGTACGGTACAGGGAACCGACAGCAGGGATCATCTGCTCGGCTAGGTTCTGCTCTTCGATATACGTTTGAAGATGGGTCTGGTTGTCAGTCAAGGTTGAAATTCCTGTGAGCGCGATTGCAAAATCGGAAGGTTACACCATGGGTAGCGGGTCAAACCATCAGAGGCTGTAGGAAATCGTGGTGAAAACAACGATCATGAATAGTTGTGACAATGTTGTATCAGTCATGAATCCGAGGCAACAACCGCGTAGTATGGAGGCTTCAGGACGAAAACCGCCGCCACGTCGCATGGACAACACCGAGCCGTACCAATCTCTTCAACGTGGAGACATGCTCAACTGGTATCGCATTGAGCGAGTACTCGGGCGGGGTGGCTTCGGTGTGATCTATCTGGCTACCGATACCAACCTCGACTATCAGGTGGCCATCAAGGAGTATCGGGTTCTGGCACCTGCCGGAAGCTCTGAAACCCGATTGCTTACTGAAGAGCGCAGTAGCAGCGCACGTCAGGGCATGCAGCGTTTCATTGATGAGGCGCGAAATCTTGTCCGCTTCAACCATGTCAATATTGTGCGCGTCATGTCTGTTTTCGAGCTACATGGCTCGGCTTACATCGTCATGGAGTATGAGCAGGGCATCGATCTGCGTCAACATCTTGCAACCCCCGGAGCTGTAACCGAAGCGGCGTTGAAATCCCTGTTTGTTCCTATCATCGACGGCTTGAAGCTGGTCCACGAGGCAGGCTTTATACATCGCGATATCAAGCCGACCAATATCATGGTCCGACCCGATGGCTCGCCCGTGCTGCTCGATTTTGGTTCTGCGCGTAATCCCGGGCCCCTATCCTCTGAAACACTCACGGCGCTGGTGTCGGCAGGTTATGCGCCATTGGAACAGTACAGTGGTGGCAGTGAGCGACAACAGGGCCCGTGGACCGACATCTACGCGCTGGGTGCCGTGCTGTATTTTGCGGTTACGGGAACCGAGCCGGTAGACAGCGCCAAGCGTGGTTCAGCGTTGCTCAACGGCGGTAAGGACCCACTGATACCCGCTCGCCTGCTGGGCCAGACTCGATACTCGCCAGCATTTCTTGATGCTATCGACTGGGCGCTTCAGTTTCGTATCTCCGCCAGACCGCAGACGCTTGCGGACTGGTCCCGATCGCTGATTACTGTGACGTCGCAGGACGACGCCACTCGACGTGTCAGTGCGGATGACCAACAATCCCTGCGTGCGCTCGATGCCTCTACAACCGCTGAATTCGATGCAGTAATGATGCATGATGAGCCGGTGCCGCGTGAGGTCGAGGCCGCACGTCTTCGCCGTTCCAGGCGCTCACCTCACACAATGAAGCGCTGGTTGGGGTTAGCGGCTTTACTGGTTGGTGCAACCGTCGCTGGTGCTGGCTGGTGGACTCTGAACGACCGTGTTCCGGATGGAATTTCTATTCCTGATTCTGGCGTGGTCAACGCAGACAACAGTGCGATAAAGATCGCTGCTGATAAACTTGCGGTGGCAGAAAAGGCTGAAAGGGAAGCTGCTGAAGAGGCCGCTGAACGAGAAGCCGGACTGTTAAGTGCTGAAAAAGCTCGAGAGGCTGCGAGAGCTGAATCGGTTCGTGCCGCCGCCGCCGATGAGGCGGAGAAGGCCAAGGTAGCTGCTGCACAGGCCGCCGAGGAGCAAGGACGACAGCGAGAGCGTCGTCGTCAGCTAAATCGGCATCTGGACAGAGCCGTTACGACTATAGAGGCGGGCTTGCTGGACGATGCAGAGGAGGCTCTGGACAGCGCAGCGCTGATCAATCGGCGCGATCCGCGGCTGATCAAGTTGCGACTGCGCTGGCGTACTGCTCTTGTGGATGCCCGGACCCCTGTCAGTGACAGCGACTTCGATTTCGTCATTGCACAGTTTGATGCGCTGCGTCGTGCCATCGAGGGCAACGATATAGATGCAGTCGATAAGTTGACTGAAACCTCAGATCAGAACCTCCTGTTCCGGCAGCTCCTGTCACGTTTTGCAAAGCTTAATATAAAAATATACAAAATCAGAGTGCGTAACGCTGACAAGTCGATTACTGCCGCGTTGCGGATAGAGAACATGGTGCGTGCAAACGCAGATCGCGCCACACCTTCTGCGGCGTATCAGGAGCGTACCATTACCAGCAGGCGTATCGAAGGGAAGTGGTCACTAATCAAATGGTAGTGCTGGGGCTTGTACGACTCGACTTTGTTCTGGCAGCCGTCGGGGGTTTTTGTAAGCCGTCGATCTGCTGTCTGGACACAGGAAACAAGGCCTCGATGGGTTCGGGTGAGTGCAGAAAAAAGCCTTGCATATAGGTCGTATCCAACAATTTCATATGATCAAAAACCGCCTTGGTCTCGATACATTCGGCCACAGTTTTCAGATTCATCAACTTCGCGATATCCATGAAACAACGCACGGTTGCGCCGTCAATCGGGTCGTCGATAACCCCGGTAATGAATTGCCCGTCTATCTTGAGAATATCCACCGGTAGTGTTTTCAGGTAACCGAAAGAGGAGGCGCCTGAGCCGAAATCATCAAGCGCAACCCTGACACCCAGAGCCCGGACCTGTTCAATGAACCGTGTTGCATCAGCAATATTGGTTACGGCTGCAGTCTCCGTAATTTCGAGGCAGACTCGCTTGCAGACCTCCATTCCTGCCTCGTTCAACAGGCAGATAGCGTCTTTGTGGAAATCAGTATCACCCACAGATTGCCCTGACAAGTTGATAAAAAACGTATCGGCTGCTGTTATATCTGGCAGTGTTATCAAGGCGTTCAGGCTGTTCCTGAGGACCCATCGATCAATTCGGGTCGCCAGATTGAATCGTTCAGCGGCGGGTAAAAAGGCGTTGGGTTGTATAAGGCTGCCGTCAGTGTCACGCAACCGGATCAACACCTCGGCGCAAATACTGACGTCTGCAGTTTGTGTATTTTCGATGCGTTGCGCATGCAGGACAAACCTGTCTTCGTCCAGCGCCTGCTCAAGACGCGTCGCCCATTGCATGTCCTCGCGTCGTGCCTGCATTGCGGTATCGCTATCGAGCCATTGGTGTACCCGATTGCGCCCCGCTTCTTTGGCTGCAAGACAACCGGTGTCGGCAGCTTGCATGGCAGATTCCACATCTGTCCAGCGGCCATCAAGTGTCACCAGCCCTATGCTGGTCCCGATGCGAAATCGTCTGTGATTGTGTTCGAATCGGAACACATTCATTCTGTCGCAAATAGTCTGCGCAATGCGCAGGGCTGTGTGCTTGTCGCACAGTTGTAATATGATGCCGAATTCATCGCCGCCTAGTCGCGCAAGCGTATCGCCTGATCGTATTGTCTCCTTTAGCAGCTTTGACATTTGAATGAGTAGCAGATCCCCCTCGGCATGACCGCAGGCATCGTTCACCAGTTTGAACTGATCCAGATCAATGAACAGCAGGGCGTGTTCAGTGTTATGACTCGTTGACTGGTCTAGTGTTGTCTGTAAACGTTTTTCAAATTCAGCTCGGTTAACCAGCTGCGTCAGGGAATCGTGAGATGCCTGATAACTCATCTCGCAGGTGAGTCTTCGCTGTTCAGTGACGTCGTGAAAAACCAGTACCACACCCAGTTGTTTACCGGTACTGGAGCGCATGGGAGCCGCTGAGTCTTCTATGCCGAACTCGCATCCGTTGCGTGAAACCAATACCGAATTTCGGGACAAGGTAACAGGCTTGGCTTGTGTCAGGCAGGCATGAACAGGGTTGGGTGTGGGTTGGCGTGTGTCTTCATCGATGAGCACAAAGATGTCATCTATGGGTTTGCAAGCCGCTTGTGCACAGACCCAGCCTGTCATGTATTCGGCAGCTGGATTCAGCCAGGTGACCCGTCCCTCTGCGTTGGTTGTAATGACGGCATCGCCGATGGACTGCAAGGTTACCTGAAGTAGTTCGTGCTGTTCTGCCAGCTGATTACTGATAGAGCGCAACGGTGTTACGTCCCAGTTGACACCGAGCATCCGGGTTGCGCGGCCGTCTGCATTGCGCGTTATGTTGGCGGATGCACGAATGTAATGCACACTGCCATCGGGCCACAAGGCCCGGAACTCCATGTCGAAGGCGCCACTGGCATTGGCGACGGCTTCACGTGTGAGTTCAACGGTTAATGCCCGGTCATCCGGGTGTATCAGTTGGGCCCATGAGTGTTGATCAACGGGTGTTGATTCGGGGGACAGGCCATATAACCTGTACATCTGCGCAGTCCAGCTGAGTGTCTCACTGCCCAGATCCAGTTCCCAGACGCCAATGTTGCCACTCTGGGTAGCCACATTCATGCGTTCATTGGCATGTTCTAGCGCCTGTCGCTGAAGGACCAGATTGGTGACGTTATGGAAGGCGCCGTACAGTCTTGTGGGCTTGTTCTGATCGTATTCAAGGTGACCAACCGAGCGAACCCAGATGGTTTTACCATCGGCCCGCACTAACGGTAGCTCCAGATCCCAGCCTTGCCCGGTTTCTATGGCGTGATTAACCGCAGCTTCGATGACCGGTTTCGCTTCAGGTGCATAAAATTCTATGGCCTCTGTCAGGCTGGGTTGGTACCCGACCGGCAACCCGTGAATACAGCAGGTCTGGTCTGTCCAGTGCAACCGGGATGAGACCAGATCATATTCCCAACCTCCGACATCGGCCAAAGCGCCTGTTTCGGCCAGTAACTTCTCGTTTTTATGTTGTGAGAGCTGCTGGGCTTTTCGTTCGGTGATGTCTTCCACCGAGCCAACATGACCGGTCACGTCGCCATCCCCGGTAACGATGGGCGATGAAATCGTTCTAACGTGAATCACTTTGCCATCATCGTGCTGAATGCGAAATTCTTTGTCGAAAACGCTGCGCGATAGAGCAGTACGCCTCCAATCTGAAAACACCTCATCATGATCATCAGGGTGTAGAGTTGAAGTCCACCCGTGGCCCAGGGCGTTGACGTCACTGATGTTGAAGATCGATCGCCAGCGTGCATTGGTATAGTTGCACGCGCCGTCGGCATCAGTGCTGAAAATGCCCAATGGTGCTGCCACACTTAATGCTCTGAACTGTGCTTCACTGGCCGCAAGAGCTTGGCTTGCCTGACGTGATTCCAAGGCCTTTACAACCACTGCAGACAAATACTGCAGGATATCCTTTTGCCGTGAATCCAGTTCCCGCGGTTGGTCATCGATCACGCACAACGTGCCAATGTGCGAGCCGCATTTCAGGCGCAGTGGTGCACCTGCATAGAAACGAATATTCGGATCCTGTGTCACCAGAGGATTTTCATGAAACCGAGAGTCGGTTGAGGCATCCCGTACTTCGAAAATCCCCTCACCTTGTATGGCGTGATCGCAGAATGCGACCTCGCGGGGTGTCTCTGTGACGTGTTCAAGCCCGATATTCGCCTTGAACCACTGCCGGTCGTTGCTGACCAGCGTAATCAGTGAAATGGAGGCTCCGCACACTGCAGCCGCCGCCTTCACGATAGCGTCAAATTCAGGCTCAGGGACAGAGTCGAGTACTTGCAGTTCCCTGAGAGCCATAAGGCGAGCTTCTTCACCTTGTCGAGATTCTGACATATCCATTCCGCAGTTTTCGGACGTACGTGTCTGAGCGCAGGTAATGAAAAGCTGCTGCGCATCGATTTCTGGGTCTTACCGCAAGCAATACGGATGCCCCGGATAACATCGAGTAACACCGCTGTGCGGCTGAGTGGCTAAAGTTTTCGAGTTGTCGGACGTGAGCCAATGTTTAACTGGTGTGAAACTTTAGTATAGGGGAGGCGGGGGATATTGGGAATGGAGTGGACCGGACCGGACGTAGTGCAACGTCAACTCGTCAGAACTTATCGGCACTACTCAGATTGCTGCGCGAGCGTTGTAATGCGCGCGCGTCACGGCTGAGCCGCTTGAATAGTTCGGCGGCGTCGTAGTAGTCGCAGGCGGTCATGTCGCCGCTGTCGCAAACGTCCGGAATATCGTAGCCACGCTCTTCAGCCTCCTGAGCCTTTTTTCGCAGCTCCGTCAGTGTCGGATCGGCAAACTGTTTAAGTACCTGTTGTGACATCATGACACTGCAGGATGCTTCAATCAGGTCAGCGCGGCGGTCATAGCGTCGGGACGAATTGACTGGCGTTTCCTGCCAGAGTGCCTCGCTGACCTCATATCGGTGCCAGCTTGCGTCCATATAGAGAGCATCAGCAACCGCACGGGTCAGTGAACCATTGTGACTACGTTCATGTTTTTCACATTCGCAGCCGCGCTTGTCGCAAAATGCGCGGCCCTGTGATTGTTCAGGTTTCACGAACCAGCTGTCATGAATTCCCAGAGGTGCGCGGGCTGACACCATGGCCTTGGACTCGACTGGCACCCGGCGCGGGCACGGCCGATCCTGAAAGATTGTGCTGCCATCGGCCGTGGTGCAGGCATGTATGGCAGCACTGACATCACCCACAGGACTCAACAGTAGTAAACTAAACGCCCACAGGCCAGTTAGGTTACGTGCTAGCAAGTACATGCACAGTGATCACGTTGTTGATATTCGCGGAGCATGCGCTAGTATCGGCGGGTCTTCAAACTACTCAATGAGAGCGGGTTCTCACTAGGGGTAGTTTGAATACGCGACAATGCGTAACAAGTTGTAAAAATACAGAGGCATGCCGAGCGCAGGCCTGTTTCTTGTCAATCAGACCTTTTTATCGAGATGGATTCCTTATGATGAAGCACATTCTGGCCCTGGCCTCAGTAGCCGTTCTGAGCGCATGCTCCAGCAGTAGTAGTACACCTTCTGGTGAAACACCGCCGGTGGTGCAGCCTCCCGGTGGCGAAGTAACCCCACCCGTTATAACGCCTCCTGGCGGCGGTACTCCACCGGCTGCTGGTACAACAGCTGGTACTTATATCGGTGACTTCGGTTCGGGTAGTGGCGTTTATATCATCGGCAACGACAACAGTATCTCAGGCCTGGCGCTGGCTGCAGATGGCTCTGCTGATTCTCTGTTTGGCAACATCGGCGCGGGTGATTCTTACTCTGGTACGCTGAACAGCTATTTTCATTCGGCTAGCGTGACACCCGATCAGGGGATTTTCGGTGCGGGAACCGCTGCAGATCCGGCAACTCCTGCGTTTAATTTGAATATTGTTGCCGGCCAGACTATCGAGAGTCAGGGCGATACATCGGTCAGGCTCGTTGCGGCCAGTGCGGGTGCTCTTTCACCGGCAAACTCAACAACGCTGGACGGTACATGGTCGGGTCGCCATCGTTTCTGTGGTTCAGATGTTACTGCCTGTGATGTATTGCTCACTGAAATCACGTTCAGTGGTACGACGGTTGATGGCCGCACCGTTATTGTGAAGCCTGATGGAGAAGAAGTTTTCCCTAATCCTATCAACGGCACTATCACTGACTTTGGCGACGTTTCGCTGTTGAGCTTTGGCTGGTTGGGCAACACCTACAACGGCAGCGTATTCTTCACACAGGGCAGCACTACTGAGCTGGTTTTTATGGGTGAAACGGCTGTTGAATCCGACAATCCCACTATTGCCTCCTTGCTGACCCAGTAACAGACGTGTCCATGCCCGGTATGAATGTCACCGGGCATGGACGTTGTGATACAGATTTTCATTAAGGGCAGCTTCCCAGATGGCACGAAAAAGACTGGTCATGGAGTTTGGAATGGGCACTGACCTGCAAGGTCAGGACTATACGAAAGCTGCGGTCAGAGCGTTGAAAGATGCGCTGTGGCATAACTCGCTGACCGTCGCGCCGGCTCTGGGTTATCCCAGAGAATCTATGGAAGTTGCAGTAGAAATTGGCGTGGCGATGCCTGAACAAGTCGACAAAGACGCGGTAGCTGCAGTGTTGCCCTATGGCCGCGCAACGGTCAGCGTCGTCAAAGGTGGTCTGGATATCCCCAGTGAGGACGGTTGCAAGATAACCGTTATGGCTAATGCTGCTGCCGTTGTCTATCTTGATATAGAGAGCACTGATAAAAACAGCGCCGCTGTGAAGTCTGGCAGCTAACCATGGCACTCAAACGCATTATTCTAGAGATGGGTACGGGCAACGATCTCTACGGTGAGGACTACACCAAGGCGGCGCGTCGCGCTGTGCAGGATGCGTTACACCATAGCTCAATCACGTTGTTCAAAAGCCTAGGGCTGGATCGCGATGCCATGCAGGTTCACGTGACCATCGGCGTTCAAAAACCTGAGATGGTTGACTGCAAGCTGATAGCTGCCGAGATTCCGTTCGGTACCGTAATAGCCGTAGCCGAGCAGGGTGGATTGAATGTGGTTGATGATGAAGCGGGCACTACGACAGTGATTGCTGCAGCAGCCGTTGCCGCGAGTATTGAACTGCCGGACGAAAAGTTTGTTTTAAAATAAAACCGCAGCGTTTTGCGATGGGGCGAATGGCACTTGTTTTTAATTGTCATCCTGACGAACACCGTGATACACGCCGGGACAAACACTGGATCCCCGCTTTCGCGGGAATGACGTATCTGGGCTGAGAACACATACTGATGACGATCGATGTTCGTCATCCCCGCGTAGGCAATGATGTTTCTCAGTCAATCCAGATAACGTCAAGCACTCAATACAGTACAAATAGCATCAGCCAGTTCATCAATGCCTTGCTCAGGCAGCCCTGCAACATTGATTCGACCATCACCGACAATGTAAATACCGTAGTCGTTGCGCAGTGCAGCGATCTGTTCGGTATTCAGTGGCAGTCGACTGAACATGCCTTTCTGTTGAGCGATGTAGTCGAACTGGCCTGAATTGGAGCGCTTGCGCATGGCTTCGCTGAAGTCGTTACGCAGTCCTACCATGCGCCGTCGCATGGCTTCCAGCTCTGCACGCCACTCAGCGTTCAGTGCATTATCAGTCAGAACGATTTCTGTAGAGCGGGCACCATGATCCGGCGGCATGGAGTAGTTGGAACGGATAACCCCAGTCAGCTGACCAAACGCACGTCCTGCCTCCGCCTCATTTTCTGCCATGAGAATAGCCGCACCCACACGTTCCCGGTACAAACCTACGTTCTTAGAGCAACTGGCTGCCACCACCATCTCAGGAAGACGGCTGGCCATAAGCCTGACCGGCGCTGCGTCTTCTTCCAGACCGTCGCCAAATCCCTGATAGGCAATATCGACCAGCGGGAACAGTTTTTTCTCTTCCAGTAAATCGATGATCTTGCCCCAGTCTTCCATGCTCAGGTCAGCACCGGTGGGATTATGGCAACAGCCATGCAGCACCACGATGTCGCCTTCTGTCGCGCCGGAAAGCGTGGCCAGAATGGCATCTATATCAACGCTGAAGGTCTTGGCGTTGTAATACGGGTATTTCTTGAGCTCATACCCGGCTGCACCGAGCAGTGGAATATGGTTCGGCCAGGTGGGATCAGATACCCACATGGCAGCGTTAGGTCGGCCCTTTTTCAGCAAGTCGGCAAGCACACGCAGAGCACCACTACCACCGACCGATTGTGCGCCACGAATGCGTGACATATCGGCATCAGCACCGAATACCTGCTTGATCATGGCAGCTGCAAACGGTGCACTGCCGGTGGGTGCTACATACGCCTTGGTATCCTGCGTATCGAGCAGTGTCTTTTCGGCTTTCTTGATGGCCGTCATGACCGGCGTCTTGCCGGCTGAATCCTTGTAGACACCCACACCTAGATCGAGCTTGTTGGTGCGAGTGTCTGCCCTGAATTCTTGCATCAGGGCGAGGATGGCGTCAGGTTTTGCGTCGGGTAGTGCTTCAAACATGTCTAGTTACTCAGTTGCCATTTGACGGCGAGCTCGTCGAAAAACCCGCGCTCGTTTTTCAGCTTGATCCAGGTATTCAGATAATTGATCCAGACTTGATCTTCCTGCGGCACCAGCATGGCGATAGGTGTGCGCGCACGACCCTCCTTAACCGGCATGACCATCAGTTCAGGGTACTTAGCGACTAGCTTGAAGGCTTCCACGTTAGAGGTGATATGCGCATCGGCACGGCCGGCCAGCACTTCCTGGAAATCACGTGCTGGCGCTTCAATGATCTTGTGCTCTGCATCCGGGAAGAACGTCTTGACCTGTTGTTCCTGAGTAGTGCCCAGTGTGGCTGCCACGGTGACGTCGGCGTTGTTCAGGTCATCCCAGTCGAGGAAGCGATCGGCGTTCTTTGTGAGTGTCAGAGGCACCGTGTTGAGTGCGAAATAGCTATCGGTGTAGCCAGCTGCCTTGGCACGTCCGGGGCTGATGGAGGCACTGCCGGTCATGTGGTACTTGCCAGCTGCAATGCCGTTGACCAGTGTTTTCCAGTCGGTTGGCACAAACTCGACTTCCACTTCGAGATCCTTGGCCAGCTCGGTGACCACATCGATGTCGTAGCCTTTGTAGCTGTTGGTGGCCGGATCTTTCAACGTCATGGGATCCCAGTCGCCGGTGGTACCGACCTTGAGCTTGCCATTGGCCAGAATATCAGCGAGGGCACCCTCTGCCGCTATGGCAGGTGCGGACAGAGTGGCGGCAACCACCAGCGTTGCGAGCGTGCTGGACAATTTGCCACTGAGTGAATGACGTAATTTTTTAAGCATCGGTAATCACTTTCGTTGCGAGGGTGCCAGTATACCGGCTGTGGCGAGCAACGGTTCAATTCCCACTGCGCTACACTTGCCAGCTCTGTTCGCCTCAGTACAGTTTATGACTAACGTCGATGCGTCTTCTCCGGTAATACAGCTCCGCAATCTATCAAAATTCTATGGCACTTTTCAGGCTTTGACCGATGTGTCATTAGATGTGGCGTCAGGTGAGCGCATGGTCATTTGCGGGCCATCCGGTTCTGGTAAATCCACACTCATCCGTTGTGTGAACCAGCTGGAGTCACACGATGCAGGGCAGGTGATCGTCAATAGTGTGGAACTCGGCAACGATCGCCGTGCGCTGCGAGCGGTGCGAACGAACGTAGGCATGGTCTTCCAGCAGTTCAATCTGTTTCCACATCTGACGGTGCTGGACAATCTCACGCTGGGTCCCATGAGATCGCGCAAGTTATCCAAAGAGGTGGCTACAACACTGGCTCAACGCTATCTGGAGCGCGTCCGCATTCCCGAACAGGCTGATAAATACCCTAGCCAGCTGTCCGGTGGGCAGCAACAACGCGTGGCTATTGCCCGCAGTCTGTGCATGGAGCCTGATGTGATGTTGTTTGATGAGCCAACCTCGGCGCTGGATCCTGAAATGATCTCTGAAGTGCTGGAGGTCATGGTGGAGCTGGCGGACACCGGTATGACGATGATGGTGGTGACTCACGAAATGGGCTTTGCTCGCAAGGTGGCCGATACCCTGGTGTTCATGGATGAGGGCAAGATCGTTGAACAGTCCTCTCCTGCAGATTTTTTCTCGAACCCGAAAACCGAGCGCGGCCGATTGTTTCTCGAACAGATTCTTCAGCACTGATGATCGGGTTAACGATGAAGACCTCCATGCGATCGTTTTGCAGGCACGTGGCAGGCTGTCGGGGCAGCGCTCAGGTTGACGCTCAGGCCAGTGCTCAGATCTGCGCGCGGGCAGGTAGCAGCCAGCGCCGTAGCACGCAGCCGCGTTGGTGGATGACGCTATCCGTTCTACTCGCGTCTGTCTTTCTAACAGGTTGCGGCGACAAGCTTCAGTGGTATGTGGTGTCACCGTCTACGCCAGCCGGTCAGGCCAACCTGAAGTTCATGATGGGTGGTTTGAAGTACACGCTGTTGTTATCGGTGACCGCTATCGTCATATCAGTCTTCATCGGCTTGCTGGTTGCCTTGCCGGGATTGTCGAAAAACATCTTCGCCCGTGGCTTCAATCGCGTCTATGTAGCCTTAGTAAGAGCCGTGCCTCTGCTTGTTCTCATTCTGTGGGTGTACTACGGTTTGCCCATCATGATGGGTGTGGCCATTAATGCATTCTGGGCGGGTGTCATTGCGCTGGCCTTGTCGGATAGTGCGTTCGAGGCTGAGATATTCAGAGCAGGAATCCAGTCTATCGACAGAGGGCAGCTGGAAGCATCTGATTCGCTGGGCCTGGGCTACATCGACAGAATGCGATATGTCGTGTTGCCACAGGCTATTCGTCGTGTACTGCCACCGCTGGGTAATCAGCTGATATACATGCTTAAAATGTCGTCTCTGGTGTCTATCATCGGCATGGAAGATCTGACTCGTCGTGCTAACGAAGTGGTGACGGCTGAGTACCGGCCGCTGGAAACCTACACTGTATTGATGCTGGAATATCTCGTGCTCATACTGGTAGTGACGGCGGGTGTCCGATGGCTTGAACGTCGGCTCACCACACGTGATGCACGCTGATCGATCAGCGCGCCAACGACATGAATACCCCTACGCGACTACCCCTTGATGCCATAGCGATCGGTTCGATGCTGATTGTGTGCGCCGTACTGGGCATACAACAGGTTGCGTTAAAGAGCGTTGCCGATGACATGTCGCCGGTATTGCAACTGGCCATTCGCTCGGGCATTGCAGCGCTGTTGCTGGGTTGCTTGATGTGGTGGCGCAAGGAGCGTTTTCCGTTAACCGATGGCACGTTGCTGCCCGGGTTGTCACTGGGGTTGTTGTTCTCTCTGGAGTATCTGTTTCTGGGTGAGGGGCTTCGCCACACTAGCGCGTCTCGCATGGTCGTATTTCTCTATAGCGCACCGTTAGTCAGTGCTGCGGTATTGCATTTTATGCGCCGCGAAGAGCGGCTAGCACCCGTTCAATGGGTGGGTGTATGCATAGCCTTTGCCGGGTTGGCACTGGCGTTTCTGGTCACTGGTGACGATAGTGACACCGTCATAGGGTCGCAGCTGTGGGGAGATTTTCTCGGTCTTCTGGCGGGTGTGGCCTGGGGCTTGTCCACTGTAGTGGTCCGTACCACCAGCCTTGCCGACATTCCTGCAACACGCACTCTGATGTATCAGCTGGTGGTGGCGTTCGTGGCGCTGTTACTGGCAGCGTTGGTGCTGGATCAGACAAGTTTTACACTTTCCGGTGCTTTAGCCGGTAACCTGTTGTTTCAGGGTATCGTGGTGGCATTCGGTAGTTTTCTGGTCTGGCTTATTTTGTTAAGACGCTATGTGGCATCTGAGCTGGGCGTGCTGTTGTTCATGACACCGATTTTTGGTGTGGCCTTTGGTGTCATCCTGCTGGATGAGCCATTGCACGGTGTTTTTATGGTGGGAGCAGTCATGGTGATGATCGGTATCGTGCTTGTGTCTACTGGTAAACAACTACTCAAGCAATTGACTCCCGACTGACCCGCTAATGCAACGTTCGCCGTTCCTGTTACCTGTGCTGCTGGCCTGTGCCAGCCTGACTGTGATGGCGGGCGCTACCATCGCACCGGGCCTCCCCGGATTACTTGAACATTTTCGTGATCATCCAGACGCTGACTACCTGACGCGTTTTATCCTGACAGTACCGGGCCTTGCCATTGCCATCTCCGCACCGATAGCGGGCTTTCTGGCAGATAAACTGGGTCGACGTGTTCTTCTGCAAGTAGGGGTCGCGCTGTATATCGTGGCGGGTTCTGCGGGGCTGTGGCTGGATGCCTTGTCCTGGTTGCTGGTGAGTCGCTTCATGCTAGGCATTTCGGTGGGTATGGTGATGGTTTGTTCAACAGCGCTTCTCACAGATCACTTTCAAGGTGCGGAGCGAGATCGCGCGATGGGCATACAGTCGTCGGCGATGGCAGCGGGCGGAATCGTGTTCATTTCAGCCGGTTCGATTCTGGCGGACATCTCCTGGCGTGCACCGTTTGGTGTGTACCTGCTGCCCGTTGTTCTATTCCCGCTGATATTCTGGTTTATCACAAAGCCACCTCCCGGCATTGAGGAGCCCGGTGTTGTCGAAGATCAATTCCCAGTAAAGCATTCGGTGCTGATGTACGCGCTGGGATTCATCACCATGATCATGTTCTATTTCATTCCGACGCAATTGCCTTTCCTGGCTATCGAGCTGGGTGCAGATAGTTTGAAGTACGCAGGATTTGCGGTTGTGTTCAGTCAGATATTCGCCTCTGTTGCTTCGGCCAATTACCAAAAGCTTCGGGCGGCAATCAGTAACCAGGCTATTTTGCTGTTCAGTTTTTCGGCGATGAGCATTGGCTTTCTGATGCTCTCGCAGGCCACAACATTGACTGGTATGTTCATGAGCATGCCTTTACTGGGTATAGGTCTGGGATTCAATTTCCCTAACCTGACCATCTGGCTGATGTCTCGTGTGCCATCCACGATGCGAGGCCGGGCATCTGGTGGCTTGACGACCGCCGTATTCCTCGGCCAGTTTTTATCACCGCTTATCAGTCAGCCGCTGGTCAAGCTGTATGGTTTGAGTGGCGCATTTTTTGGTGCGATGTTGGGTATGGTGGTGTGTGTGGTGTTGCCTACATTGCTATACCTATGGTTAGCACGGGGTGTTCAACGCAAGAAGGCATGATTAGGCTAACCTTCAAGCCTTGGTAAGGCGAATTGAAAATCTTGCTATTGCGGGATGAAAAGGTGCACGGTTTGGATGGCCGACCGGAATGCGAAAACTAGCAGGAACACAGACTGAACATGACAAGTGAACCACTAACTGCTGAAGACTACCTGAACGATCGTGTTGACGATCAGTTGAAATGGTACAGCGCAAAAAGTGCGGCTAACAAGAACATGTATCTGCGTTTGCAGAGTTTTTCCTTGATAGCGGCATCGTCGATCCCCTTGATTGCGTTGTCGTTCGATTCTGACGAAGCACGCTATACAGTAGCCATGATTGGGGCATTAACGGCCATTGTAAGCGGGCTTCTATCGCTCTTTCAATATCGGGATTTGTGGGTCGATTACCGATCAACGGCTGAAGTGCTGAAGCGCGAGAAATATCTCTTTCTCGCTAAGGCTGCTCCCTACAATGATCCGCAAGCGTTCCCGTTGTTCGTTAATAACGTTGAATCGATTATTGTTAGTGAGAACAACCAATGGCGGGAGCGTGCAATATTAGAACAGCCAGACGTTACTGCTAACATTCCGAAAGCTAATGATGCTGGATAAACGCCCCGAACATGCAGGTAGGTAGAGTTCGGTCGTTGTAGTACGGCCAATGCTGAGGATATTATGGCTGGACTTGCCAAGGAGTCCTGATTTGACTATCGAGGTATATCTGAATACGGGTAACGTCTATCTTTTTTCTTCCAGTACATCTGATAATGCCGTGATGGCTCTCTCGTACGCTACCTTGTCAGCAACACTTTTTTTCAGTAAATTCACGACAACAAGTTTGTTTCCATACGTTTTTTTCATCTCTTTAATCTGCAAATAATACAATCCCGATAACCACATCGTAGCTACAAGCCCTATCGTAATGCCAGCCGTCAGTTTTTTCTGCCTTGACGATGCCGCTTTCTCTGCCAGTAGACGTTGTGCCTGTTCCTTGCTAATGGCTTTGGCGTGCTCAAGTTCTTTCAACTGATCGGCTATCAGCAGGCTGGCTGCTTTTTCTTCATCGCTATTGACGCGACTTTCATCAAGGAAACGCATGGCCTGTTCGAACCCGGGCGCAACGCGCGCTGCCCATGTGTCGTTGGGTTCATTGTGGTGTCGCCATTCAAGAGCAAGTTGCAGGTCAGGGTCTCGCCACAATCCTGCTTTGTTCTTGCTATGGAGTGTGGCTGTATTAGCAAGCCTGTTGTAAATAATGGCGGAAGCCGATTCCTCATCAGACCATAGAATCAATCGCTGCCACATGCGCATTAGGCTCTCGTGAGATATATCCACTATCGTGCCTGCGTTTAGAGGCTCTTTGATTCCGGGGACCAGGAATGATCGGCTGGGTTCTCGGAAAACGTCTATCACGCGCGTTAACTCTTCGCGAGAGCTATCGGTTAATTCTTCGAGAACTTTGATGGCCGTGGGTCGGCGAATACCCTCAGGGTGAGTGGTCTTGTCGGTCAGGGCCTTGAACAGTTTCTCTGCAATGGTTTTCTGGTGTTGCGTTTTCAATGATAGAAAGGCTGCCTCTGCGTGCCTGTCCAAAGCACGTTCCATGCTTCCTATGGCTGAGAAGTTTTGCAGGCTTAGTGGCGTGTCCGGCTTGTTATGATCGCGCCAGTGGGCCCAGATACGATTCAACGCATGCTGCAGAATAGATAGTTGATCCGGGTTGTTACTAGTTTCGTTTACCAGTTTTGTCAGCAGCGCGTCGTCTATTGTTGTGCCAGCAACGGCTATGGGTCCTGATATAGCTAGTCGGCGTTGCTCCCGACTCATTCGCGGGACAAGATATTGTCCCTGATTAATAGCCTCTGCAAGGCCTTCGTATTGTGTGCAAGCACCCAGAAAATCAGAACGCATGGTAAGGACAATATAGATCGGGTAATCAGAGTGTGATATTGCGCTTAACAGCAGCTTGACGAACGCCACGGCTTGCTGCCCGATGGAGTCCTGTTCATCGTCTTTATAGTCAATCGCCGGTTGGAATCTGAAGAGCTCTTCAAACTGGTCAACAATGATCAGCAGATTCGTACCATCGGGTTGTCTGGATTGCTCGTAAACATCCACGATCCCCATCTTGCTCATGTGCAAGTTGGAATCGATCATGTCGAGTAGTGACATCCCCGTATTTTCAAAATTTGAAAACAGGATGCCATCGCCGGCTAGCGCACTAGCCAGCGATCTGATCGGGTTGTTACCTGGTCGACATGATGCAATACGCCACGCTGTGCCAGCCTCGGCCATCAGTCCACTGTACAGCCCCATGCACAGTCCACAATTGACCAGTGACGATTTTCCGCTGCCAGACGGGCCTGTGACTGCCAGAAAGCGAGTGCTTCGAAGCTTATCGATCATGGCGTCGCTTTGTGACTCACGGCCGAAGAACAGGTGTTCCTCACCGGTTACGAAAGGCCTTAGTCCAGGGAACGGATACTCCACGCCAATCTTGCTCAAGAGGCTATTCATGATTCGACAGGCTCTGTATTAATAGATTCAAACCAGTCATTCAACAAAGCCTCGTTGGTACCATCGATGGCGTTGATCAGACCCGCTTCATCCATGTCGATCAGATCCTCCTTATCGCAGGTACTGGGCATTGCCAGATACGTGAAATAGCTGACTTTTTTCTCGGTGCTGGTATATCCGCGTAGCTTGCGTATCTCGGTGTCAACAGAGCGTTTCCACGCCTCGTCACCTGCACCGTAGTACACCACGACAATATCCGCTGTTGCCATCAAATGTTGATTAATAGCCCTTACTTCCGCAGCATCGCCCTTGAAAGCTGGCAAGGATACCGCCAGTCCCTTATTCCTGAAGTACTGGCGAATAGGTACCGTCTGCTTGCGATCTTTGTCTGTACAGAGCAGATACAGCAATCTCTCGCCGGTAGCTTCATTCTTTGGTTCAACCTGCCCGTTTAGCTTTGCGTGTAACTGCTGTTCCAGTAAACTTATGGCAGCTTCTGTAGCAGTTCTCAGATCTTCGAATGAGCCTACAATGACCTCAGCGCCGCGCTGAGCTACGGGATCAGTTTGTAGCGACTCAATAAAATTCTGTTGGCGCATCTGTTCTGATTCAATGCCATCAGGAATCCAGATGACGCGTTTCAGTGCGTTTGAATCGCAGTGCGAGACAGCAACCTCGTTTTGCAGTTTGCTTGTGGATTTGTCGTTAGGTCCGTTAGGGACAACACCATACATGCCACCTACAAGGTGGATGGACAATTGACATTGTTTGAGCAGGTCGTCTACCTCAAGAGCGTATTTGGATTCCGTTCTGGGTAATTGTTTGTCGGGTAATACCGTGTATCCGAGACGCCGCAACTCTGAACCAAGCACTTCTCGGTACTGCTTCATATCGAAACTGCACTCAGCTAGATAAACAACCGGGTTGGTTGATTGCGGTTCTAAAGGTGTATCGCCAACCTCATTTTTGATGTCGTTGAGAAACACCGCAATCTCAAACGCCAGCTTGTTGAGCGTCCGATTAAAATCATGACCGTACTGTTCACCGTAGACTTCGTCCATTTCCACCGGGATACCATCCTCTATCTTGTAGAACTCATAGCCCAGCAGTTCCTGCATGATGGAGGGTAATAGCTTTTCTGTTTCAATCGGTGATTTGATGACTTTGAAAATGCGTGCCTTGCGTTTCAAAACCAGGCCACCAGAGTCTTTGGCGCTATCACAAAAAGCTTTCACCTCTCGCGCACACCATTCTGAATTCAGGTACCTCGGAGAAACCACGGATATCAGAGCAGCTGTGCTGTCAAACTGGTCAGTAATCTCTTCTGCAAACTGATCGTTTCCCTGCAGTTTGTCATCGCGCCAGATATTCACCCGGCTGCCCATGCGCATGCTCAACAGTGCTTCCAGCGAGGCGTGAAAACGGCTAATCCAGCCGGATAGGTCTTCTTTCAGTGGTTGATTGTCTATGTGCGCATAGCTGATGAATAAATCGGTATCATATTTGGCCATGTCGCACTTTCCCTTGATCTACAACCCTGTCGAATGAGTTTGCTAACAACAATGGTGCTACTGACTCATTCGATCAAATCTCTGGTGTGGTCGTCAATGTCGTCGTAACTAGCTACAGCACTCAGCGCATCTTGCACAACTTTTACTATGCGTGAATTCAGACTCTAGCGGCAATGAGACATCAATGGTGCAAAAATTTTCAGGGTCAAAAACATGGCACTTGGCCCGCTAAGTCGGAGTTCCTGGTGCATCCAACACGTCAGGAAGCATCCAGCACCTCATAATGCGCCTCAACCGTATTACGATTGTTGATATCCAGAATGTCTTGTGGGCAACACGACATCACGGCAATACAGTCCAGCTCGGCTTGCCAGACGACATAGTCCCCCGCTTTGGACAGGGGTGGGTCGAACGAGATGGCACCGCTTTGCTGCCAGGGTATGTTCATGAAAAGGTTTAGCGAACCGGGCGTAAAGGGCAGGGTATATCCCAACTCGAACAAGGCTGAGTGCAGGTTGTCCTTGCAGTTGTCGTGATATCCGTCGCAACCGAGCAGGCCGTAACGCTCGTTGTCACAGGGAGCCATAAGAGAGTCGTGACGTCCGGGTGAGGTATCTTCTGTGAGCGTCATGATGGAACGCCGCCGGTTTGAGTAAAGTGCATCACCCACGTCCGGGCATAACTTCAGCCACGTTGCACGGCATTGTTCCATGCCGCTGAATTCATTCATTGCACCAGCCACAAAAGCCCAGAAGTCCACCACTTGATGGCCGTGTGTATTGACAATCTTGAGCCGCTGGCCGGCTTGTAGCGCAACGGCCTTGCCACGTCGTGCAGGTATAGTATTCATTGGGTTTTTATCCGTCAGCGACAATGTGCACACAAATGGGTGTTTGTATTCAACACGCTCAATAGTGTAGCGAACCCCAGGGCCGGTGAATATACGGAATCAATTACCCCTCCGGTATCAGAAGACCCACAAAACAGGTTTGATGGGATTGGCACTGCAATAAGCACAGTTCGTCATTCCCGCGAAGGATATGAACCCCTGTAAATACGAGGATAGATCCCCGTCTCCCCGGAGACGACGGCCGGTGAATGACGAGCCAACAGGCTCCTAGATCCCCGCCAGCGGGGACGACGGTCTAATAGTAGTGCCATTCGGCTTGATAACTCTGCCCACAGGCCCAGATCTTTACATCATCGATGAAATTGCACCTGACAAAACGCTGAAAATCACTCTCCCGGGGTCTCTTCTGCATAGGGTCTGTATGGTTATTGCTATCATCCTGGTATCCATCTTTCCGGGCATCGCTACTTGGCTGCCGGAAATGATGATGGGTAATGCAGTGTGATCAACGCCGCAGGGCGTTGGGTGGTTAACAACAGGTAATGTCTGTGAGTCGAATAAGTTATTTGTCAGAGCTGCTGAGTTCGGTGTTTGTGCGCCAGGAACAGCAGAATCGAGTTGAGGGACGAGGGTCGTTTGCCGAATTATGCGATGCGCTGTTATCGCAAAGTGGTGAGATGACAGGCAACCAGATAGCCCGTGGTCTGTTGAACCGTTTTGCGATTGCCACGGATAACGAAAAACTGGAATTTTTCGAGTTGTTGGCAGAGCGTTTTGATATCAACGCAGAGCACGCTGTCAGAGCGGCCCAGCGTTACGCAGAGCACAAGGATGCAAAAAACCTGTCAATTCTTGTCGATAGCGTTGAACCCAGACGTCAGGAGCTTTTCCGTCGGCTAAACCGTGTTCCGGGTGCGACCAATGAGCTGGTCATGATGCGAGCATCGTTGCTCAAGATTTGCAGGCAGTACCCTGAACTGAAACGCATTGATGTGGATTTTCAGAATCTGTTTCGCTCCTGGTTCAATCAGGGGTTTCTGGTACTGCGCGAGATTGACTGGCACAGTCCTGCCAATATTCTGGAAAAAATCATCGCCTATGAGGCGGTTCATGCCATCAGCAACTGGTCTGCATTGCGCAGTCGTCTGGAGCCTGCTGATCGCCGTTGCTTTGCCTTCTTCCATCCAGCCATGCTCGATGAGCCGCTGATCTTTGTTGAAGTGGCGCTGACTAAATCCAGTCCCACATCGATACGTGAAGTGCTGGAGCCCGACCGTACAGTAATTAGTGAGCAGGACGCGACGATGGCGGTTTTTTACTCCATTTCCAATTGCCAGAAAGGACTGGCCGGTGTCTCTTTCGGCAATTTTCTGATAAAGCAGGTTGCCAAGGAATTATCGCTGCAGCTGCCGCAGTTAACCTTGTTCAGAACGCTGTCCCCGGTTCCAGGCTTCATGCGCTGGGCAGACAAAGCGCTCGCCACGATGGATCGTAAGCAAGGTCCGGATGATCAGCGAACGCACCTTCATGCAGGGCTTCGAGTGGCAAAGCGTTTATCGGGTATGGAATCTGCCGAGATGGATGATCAGGATGCCAGTAAGCTACAGGCAGTGGTTGCGCATTACCTGGTTAACGAGAAGGGCGCTGATCATCGGCCTCTGGATCCTGTTGCCCGATTTCATCTGGGTAATGGGGCAAGCCTGGACAAGGTGCTTCCGGGTGCCGATGGTTTTCAGAAAGGTCTGACACAATCTGCCAGCGCTATGGTCAGCTACCTCTATGATCTTGACAAGGTGGAAGACAACCATGAAGCCTACGCTAATGATCAGATCGTCAAGACGTCCAGCGAGGTTGCCGGGATGATTAACCGAACCCGCCGACGCAAGACATGAACAGTATGAGTAATCACCTGTTTGATGCATTGCTGGCTGGCAGACAACAGGGCGACGGACAACTTTTTGTGCCATATGGCAATGCGACCACTCGTGTTGACACTGATGACGCGTTCTTCAATCTGTCTGCACGGTTCGCTACCGTGTTGCAGGATAGCGGGGTAAAGCCGGGTGACCGCGTTGCGGCACAGGTAGCCAAAAGTGTTGAAGCGTTAGCTCTGTACATCGCCTGCGTTCGTGCTGGCGCTGTTTTTCTGCCATTGAACACCGCGTACACTGAATCGGAAATTTCGTATTTCATTGAAGACGCCAGCCCACAGATGTTCATCGTTGATTCCGCCCGGCAAGCCATGGGTGAACGCTTGCTGGACAAGTCGTGTGTGCTAACGTTGAACGGTGAGGGACAAGGTAGCCTTGTTAGTCAAGCTGCCGAGGCTATTGCTCAGCACGTTGTGGTTGCTCGTGGCCCTGAAGATCTCGCCGCCATCCTGTATACGTCAGGAACCACAGGACGCTCCAAAGGCGCGATGTTGTCACACGCTAACCTGCTGTCCAATGCCGCTACGCTGCGTGAGCACTGGCAGTTTAGTGCCAGCGATGTATTACTTCATGCGTTGCCCATATTCCATACGCACGGATTGTTTGTCGCCAGTAACATCATGTTCTTGTGTGGTGGCCGGATGATTTTTCAGCCCGCGTTTTCAACTGACGCGGTGCTGGATGCTTTACCTCAGGCCACAGCACTGATGGGTGTGCCGACGTTCTATACACGTTTACTCGGTGATGCTAAATTCAACCAGACACTGGTTGATCACATGCGCCTGTTCATATCCGGTAGTGCGCCGTTACTGGCCGATACCCACAGGGAGTTTGAGGCACGCACCGGGCAACGCATACTGGAACGTTACGGTATGACTGAGACGAATATGAACACGTCCAACCCCTACGACGGCGATAGACGTGCCGGTACTGTGGGCCCTGCATTACCGGGAGTGGAGGTCAGACTCATGCAACCTGATACTGGACAACCTAGTAGTACGGGTGAGGTGGGTGTACTGCAGGTTCGCGGACCCAACGTGTTCAAGGGTTACTGGCAGATGCCGGATAAAACAGCCGAAGAATTGCTGCCTGACGGGTTTTTTATTACCGGTGATCTTGCCACTATCGACAGCGATGGCTACGTCGCCATTGTGGGACGATCCAAAGACCTGATCATTGCCGGTGGCTACAACATCTATCCCAAGGAACTGGAACTACTGATTGATGAATTGCCAGGCGTGATGGAGTCTGCGGTGATCGGTATTCCACACGCAGACTTTGGTGAATCAGTGGTCGCAATAGTGGTTAGAGACCATTCAGCACAAGGCAGGTCTCTGGATGCTGATCAGGTTATTGGGCGATTAGCTATCAAGGTGGCAAAATTCAAACAGCCGCGACAGGTTCATTTTGTGGAGCAGCTGCCTCGCAACACAATGGGCAAAGTGCAGAAGAAAGCGTTACGAGAGACTTACAGTCAGCAGGTATAACGCGACAGTACAGGGGAGGGGTGTATCGGTGTTGGAATTGGTGCCGGGAAAATCCATTTCCCGGCAACCCCCAAAAGCGTCGGAGTTGTCTCCGTCCGCATGCGGCAATCTCATCAAAGGACTGCAGCCCGTCATTCTTACGCGATGACTTGGAAGGTGTAACGACGGATGAGGGCACAGCTGTATGTTGAGCCCTGCTTAATGCGGATTCCTTCCGGTTCGAGGTCCTTGAAATGCGGTCTGATACCGTGAAGACCTGTTAATCGAGAGCTGCCGCACGTCTTGCCTGTGCGATAGCTTTACCCGGATTCTTGGCTCTTACCCAGGCGATGAGTTCGAACCCGCGGTTTTCAAGTTTGTCGCCGCGCCATGTATTGCCATAGCGGAACGGTATGTACAGTAACCCGATGGCGGCGAGCACGGCAAAGCCGATAGTTGCACCCTTGACCAACGGTGTTGCCGCTATCCCTGCGTCGAACCAGGCCAGACCCATTACCAGCAGGCCTGCGAGCAGAATAATCGACATTAGGGTGTAGACAATCGCGGTACCGAAAAGCTGCCGGTAAATGAGGAAAGGCACCGTCATGAGTAGCGCTGACCACGACACACCATCTTTAACTGCCTGTACGCGGGTATCGCGCCGGTACACCGAATAGGGTGTGCCGGTGCTGTCTTCGGAGAGATCCAGTGGGAACTCGCGGGCTTGTCCGGCAAGGGCTGCAGGTGCGTGATCTGCGTGATCAGAGTCAGATCCGGTCTGGAGGGTTGCTGCTGTAGCCGCCGCACCGGCTGCTGTGGCCGTGAATGCGGCTGCGGCAACTTGAGATTCCCGATCCGAGTCTTCGGTATAGACGTCATCGAGGTTCTGACCCACGTGTTCCGTTTTGTCCGGCGTGGCCGCTGGACTGATGTCGGGCTGTTCGGGCACTTCATGAGCCACCACATCGCTGTGTTGGCCCGGCATTTCATCAGCCTGTCTTTCGAGTTCCTGCGTGAAACGGTCTGTGTTGTCATGATCCAGCGCAGCAGGTTGATAGGGTTCCAGCGCGTTGTCCATGACGACAGCGTCTGGTTCCACTTGCGCTACTTCATCATCCAGCCAGTCCAGTTCGTCGTCCAGCATGACTGCCTGAGTACCTGAGGCGTCGCTGAAGTCGGCGGTCAGTGCCTCGTCCGCGTCCTCCGATGACAGGGAGCTGCCAATACCGTCGAGGCCTTTGCTGGCAGGATACACACCGTCCAGCAGCTCATTCAGATCATCATCATTCTGTTGTAAGGCCTGATTGCGCGGTGGTGCGTTGTCGTCGTCCAATCCTTCAATCTCGGGCAATCCACTCACCGATTGTCCATCGTCGGCAAGTGCGTCAAATTCAGGGGACGCCTCCTCGGACAGTACGTTTTCCGGAGCACTGGACGGCGGAATCATTCCATCCAGCTGCAGAGCCTCTTCAGCTTCCTCGAGGCTGGCTGCTGCCTGCGCATCGAAGGTCTCGTAATCTTCGGCAGGAATTGACGCCTGAAATTCTGCCAAGTCATCTGAATCCAGATCAAGCACGGCCGTACCATCGAGCTGGGAGGTGTCGTCGAGCTGCGAATCGGTATCGCCCAGGCCCGACGGGAGCAGTTCGAACAGATCGTCATCGTTGTTGTTTTTTGACGAGTCCACTCCCGCTGGCGTGGACACAGACGACGGAACGTCTTCGGATTCGCCAAGGGAAAATTCGTCATCGGCCATGAATCCGAATTTTTCTTCTGTAGCGCCGTCTTCTTCAAAGCTAACGGGTTCCAGTGCCAGCGTGGCATCGTGCTCGTCAACGTCCAGTACAGATGGATCGGCAGCGGCACCCCCGTTGGCTTCACGCTCAGCGATCAGTTCCTCAACACGCAGATTGGTGTAAAGGTATCGGGCCTCATCGTGGTCATCACTGGCTAGCGCGCAGGCACGCGCCCATATATGGGCCCGGCGACGGTCAGTGTTGAGCTCGTCGGCGGCTTGCTGGTAGAGCTCTTCATCAATCATGCTTGTCAGACTTGTGCGGCGATCATGCTGCCAAGTTTAAGTGTCTGCATGGCGCTGTACAAGTCTGGGCGCCGATTAATCGTTGAACTCACGGAACCTTTCGCCTAGTCTTCGCTGCGATCGTTTCCCATCAGCCAGGAAAATTGCCCATGTCAGAATCATTCTCACACCCGGAACTGGTCTGTCTTGGGCGTGCAGGCGTTGATTTCTACGCTGATCAGGTAGGCAGCCGGCTTGAAGATGTCAGCAGCATGTCCAAGTATATTGGTGGGTCTTCTACCAATATTGCCTGTTGTTCATCGAGAATGGGTCTGTCAACGGCCTTGATTACGCGGGTCGGTGACGAGCACATGGGCCAGTTTATCCGTGAGCAGCTGGAGCGGGAGGGCGTTGATACCCGTAATGTGATCACTGATCCAGAGCGTTTGAGCGCATTGGTGGTGCTGGGCATCAAGGATCGGGATACCTTTCCGTTGATTTTCTACCGCGAAAACTGCGCCGATATGGCAATCAGTATCGATGATCTGGATGCCAACCTGATTACCAGCGCCAAAGCCCTGCTGATTACCGGAACTCATTTTTCAACCGAATCGGTGTACGCCACGTCTCGTGCTGCGTTGAAATTGGCGCGAGAAGCAGGCGTCAAGACTGTTATCGATATCGACTACCGTCCCGTATTGTGGGGGCTGACGTCTCGCGGTGATGGCGAAACCCGGTTTGTGGCTAACGATAAGGTCAGCGCTCATTTGCAGGGAATTCTGGGCGAATTTGATTTAATCATCGGTACTGAGGAGGAGGTTCATATCGCCGGTGGCTCAACCGATACGCTGGAAGCTCTGCGCGCTATTCGCCAGATTAGTTCCGGCGTTATTGTGCTCAAGCGTGGCCCGTATGGTGCCACCGTATTCGAAGGTCCCATCCCTACGACGCTCGACGATGGCATTACCGTAAAAGGGGTTCAGGTAGAAGTCATGAATGTGCTGGGCGCTGGCGATGCCTTTGCATCAGGCTTCTTGCGAGGCTGGTTGAATGATGAAGGATATGAGCAGGCGCTTCGATACGCTAATGCCTGCGGAGCTCTGGTCGTATCGCGTCATGGGTGCACACCGGCAATGCCGACATTCGAAGAGCTGGATTATTTTCTGACCAACAGCGACCGTATCGTACGTCCGGATATCGATGTAGAACTGAATTATCTGCACCGTGTGACCACACAGCTTCCCGCACCGGATGAACTGTACATACACGCGTTTGATCATCGCCAGCAACTTGAGGCCATGGCGGACGAGGCGGGGGTTCCGTGGGAGCGCATCAGCAAGCTCAAGGGCCTGTTGCTAGAAGCCACTCTGCAAGTTTTGACGGAAAAGGATCTGATGGCAAGCGGTGGCTTGTTGTGCGATGGCATCCATGGGCAGGATGCACTGAACAAGGCAACGGGTACGGGGCTCTGGATTGCACGGCCGGTTGAGAAGCCCAAGTGCCGTCCACTGATTTTCGAGCACGGTAGCAGCATTGGCACGCTGATACAGTCATGGCCGCGAGAGCACATCATCAAATGCCTGTTTTTCTACTCGATAGACGACGATATGCAGATTCGTGAGCAACAGGAGCAGCGCATGCTCGAGCTCTACGATGCGTGCTGCGCGACCGGTCACGAATGGTTGCTGGAAATCATCCCACCCGCAGACGACACCCGGGATGTTGGCGAGTCTGTCTGTGGCAGTGTTGAGCGTGTCTATGACCTGGGTATTCGGCCAGACTGGTGGAAAATACCGTGTATGCCCCGAGCACATGTGCAGCGCATGGCAGCGACGATTGATGCGCGAGCGCCGCATTGTAAAGGTGTCGTGGTGCTCGGCCTTGATGCGCCTATCAATGAGCTGGGTACAGGCTTCAAGGCATTTGCGGGCATCGATAGAGTGAAGGGCTTTGCGGTAGGGCGATCCATATTCGGTGAACCTGCACAAGGCTGGCTACGTGGGACCCTGAGTGATGAGGATCTGATCCGGCGGGTAGCTCTAAACTATCGTGACGTGATCGATCATTGGATAAATCGCTGAGAATTTATCTGCAACCGGTTGCAAAAAAAGCTTGCAACGGTGTCTGAGCACTCGCATAATCACAGCTCTTATGACGAGCTGGCTGGATTTGTACCACAGCCTACCGGAGATCCGTTGCTAGATTTCGCAGTCAATCACGTGTCCCTCGCTAACGCCTCATACGCGGCGCTATTGGCATGGACATGCGTGATTCGCACCGTGTGCTGGTGGATGCCAGAGATCGTCTGGGTAACATCGGATAACCTAATGCGCTGCGTGCTGGTGGCTACCAGGGCCCCGTGTCGTTCGACGCTTTTTCACCCACTGTGCATGAGTTGGCGCAACCCGATGTTGAGTTGCGAGAGTCGATCAGTTTCATTGAGTCCAGTCAGGTGGGTGGTAGCCGCGTGATGGAATGATGTTGTTAAAGCCCTTCGGGGTATTTTCCGGTATTCAAAACAACGGTGTGCGCCGGACACAACCATACGGAGAGAAGAAATGAAAAAAACCTTAATCGTTGCTGCTGTTGCCACGTTGTTGTCAGGTCCTGCACTGGCTGAGACACTGGGTGTATCAATTGCAAACTTTGACGACAACGGCCTGACCATCATGCGCACCGGCATGACAACGCATGTCGAGACGCTGGATGGCGTTGAGTTACAGATGGAAGATGCACAGGAAGATGTCGCTAAGCAGCTGGACCAGATCAACAACTTCATAGCCTCTGGTGTTGATGCCATCATCGTGAACGCTGTCGATACTGATGCTACTGAAGCGATGTCACAAGCAGCAGCTTCCGCCGGTATTCCACTGGTATACGTAAACCGCCAGCCGGGCAACATGGCGACATTGCCCGACGGACAGGCGTTTGTGGCTTCCAACGAAATTGAATCTGGAACTCTGGCAGCTTTCCGCATGTGTCAGGATTTGCGAGCTCAGGGAAAATCGGGTGGTGCAACGGCCTACATGCTGATGGGGCGTCTGTCAAACCAGGCTGCTGTACAGCGTTCAAAAGACTTCCATGACGTTATTGGTATGGATATGTGCAACTTCATCACTCTGATCGATGAGCAATCAGCTAACTGGTCGCGCGATGAAGCTCAAAACATGATGACAAACTGGATCGCGTCAGGCGACCCCTTCGACGCTGTATTTGCTAACAACGACGAAATGGCTATCGGTGCCATTCAGGCTATGAAGGCGTCAGGAATCTCAATGGACGACGTTGTTGTAGGTGGTGTTGATGCAACTCCTGATGCATTGGTTGCGATGCAAGCCGGTGAGATGGACGTAACCGTTTTCCAGGATCTTGCAGGTCAGGGCGCAGGCTCTATTGACACAGCAATCTCATTGGTTAAAGGTGAAGATGTTGATAAAACTGTCTTCATTCCCTTCAAGCTGGTGACTCCTGAGACTGTTGAAGATTTCATGTAAGTTTGCAGTAACGCAGTAACGCAGTAACGCTGGAAGCTGGTATCACCACACACTTGGTGGTACCAGCGACTTCGGCACTGGTTTATTTCATGTGTGGTTTGGTCCACATGACGCTCGAACAATCCAAAGCTAAGGCAGGGGAGTAGCCACTTATGGCTCGATCGACACAAAGTACAGGCGGCCTCGACTTTGATAGAAGCCGGCGTGCGTGGCCCAATGAACTGAACATTTTTATCGCGTTGATCCTGATTATCGGAATATTCGAGATACTGGGTCAGACCTTGCCTTACATGAACGAACAGAGTTTCCTGTTTGATACCCGGGATCGCTTCGACTCGATTTTCAATGAGGCACGACTGCGAATCATCATCCTGCAAGTAGCCATCATCGGCATCATTGCCTTAGGTGTGACGCAAGTGATTATCTCCGGTGGAATTGATTTGTCGTCAGGTCCTCTGGTCGGGGCTACAGCGATGATTGTCATGTCCTTTGCGCAGACAGAACTGGTCAACGGGGGCCCCAACCCCAAGGCCGTTTTCGGGCAATGGGCATTCGATTTACCTATCCTGCTGCCGATAATTGTGGGTTTGGCATTCGGTGCAATGATAGGAGCCATTAACGGAAGTCTTATTGCCTTTACGCGCATACCACCTTTTATTGCCACACTAGGCATGTTCCTGATCTGTCGCGGTATTGCACAGGCATGGACACGTGGCAAGCCCGTATCGTTTCCCACGGAAGGCTATGCCGGGTTGGGTAGCGGGATGATGCCGGTGTATTGGTTTTTCGGGCTTGCAGTGGTATTCCACTGTGTACTGAAATACACGGTTTACGGCAAACATACCTACGCGATTGGCTCCAATGAGGATGCTGCTCGAATGTCAGGCATTAATGTTCAAAAGCATAAAGTGATGGTGTATATGATTGCGTCGATGCTTGCTGCGTTTGCTGCCATTATCTTGAGTTCCAAAAATCTGACTGCGCAATCAGGTATGGGTATTTTCTATGAACTGTATGCCATTGCCATGGCAGTTATCGGAGGCGTGAGTTTGACCGGAGGTAGAGGATCCATCATCGGCACGGTGCTGGGAGCCATGGTTTTCGGTGTCATTCAATCAGGATTTACCTATGTGAAACTGGATGCGTACTACCAGTTAATGGCCATGGGTGTGATTATTATTGGCGCGGTCGTACTGGACAAGGTACGACAGGAGCGCGCGGCGTCACGCAAATAGGAGAGGACAAATGAGCGAAATTATTCTAGAAACCCGAGGCCTCACTAAACACTATGGTGGCGTTCATGCGCTCAATGACGCTGACTTTTTGCTTCACAAGGGTGAGCACGTGGCCATTATGGGAGACAACGGCGCAGGGAAGTCTACCTTCGTTCGACAAATTACCGGTGTCGAGCAGCGTACCAGTGGCACCGTATCCTTTGATGGAAAGGAGGTGCATTTTTCCGGTCCCATTGATGCCAGAGAAGCGGGAATCGAGACCGTGTTTCAGACCCTTGCGTTGGCTGATGATCTGGATGTTCCAGATAACCTGTTTCTGGGCCGTGAGATAACCAAATGTGATTGGCTAGGGCCTTTCCGACTGCTGGATTACAAGGCCATGCGTGAAGCGACGCTTGCAGGGCTTGAGCGTACTGCCGTGAAGATCCCTAACATACGCAACACGATTCAGAATATGTCGGGTGGTCAGCGTCAATGCGTGGCGATAGCACGCACAGCAACATTCTCTTCAAAAATGACGATCATGGATGAGCCGACGGCGGCGCTAGGCGTTCAGGAGACAGCGCAGGTAGAAAATATTATTCGCACGCTGAAAGACAACGGTGAGCCGTTGATTCTCGTCAGCCATAATATGCGGCAGGTATTTGATCTGGTTGATCGTATTATCGTATTCCGTCGGGGACGTATTGTTGCCAACCTTAACGTAAGCGAAACGGATGGGCAGGATGTTGTGGCGTATATAACCGGAGCCAAAACAGGTGCTGAGTACGAAGGTGCTGCCTGAACAGGTTTAAACTGCGTGATCTGGATTGGCGCTTACTGTGGTTTGTCATCCTCACGAATGTGGGGATCCATGCCGAGATATACACTGGATTCCCGCCTTCGCGGGAATGACGTTTCACGGTATTTATGTTTGAGTTAGTGGCATTCGACAGAACAGAAGATGAAGTGGAGTGCGGTGAGTTAGATGAAGTGAAGTGAAGTGAAGTGAAGTGAAGTGAACTGAACTGAACTGAACTGAACTGAACTGAACTGAACTGATGTGAGGTGAGCCCAGGCAGCACTGAGCAACGCTAGTGTAGTGAGCAAAACAAAACGGGGCTTGCCTGATGGAAATCCATGACTGACTCTCCAAGGAAAAAGATGAAACTGTTCGAATTGCAAATTGATTATTTTCTACCCCTATGGCGTCGTGTGCTGATCGTAGTTTTTTGTCTGGGTTGGGCGATGGTGGAATTTGCAGCGGGTGCGACTTTCTGGGGAACTGTTTTTGTCAGCATTGGAGCATACGCAATCTGGCAGTTTTTTCTGGATGGTTGGCCATCGTCGGATTCAGCGGAATCATCGAGCGAGAGACACAGCGGGTCAGGGGGGAGCACTCCCGAAGACAGCGCTTGAATCTGGCTGACTAGCATGAGTGTGACGCTCAAGGATGTCGCACTGAGAGCGGGTGTGTCTCGCTCTGCGGTTTCACGCGCCTTCACTGATGGTGCCTCGGTGTCAGTGAGTATGCGGCGCAAGGTTGAAAAAGCGGCCGCAGAGCTGGGCTATACACCCAATGCACTGGCATCCAGTTTGACCACGGGTCGTACCCGTTTGATCGGACTGGTATCAAACAACTTTCACAATCCTATCTTCCTGGAAGTATTTGATCTTTTTACCAGAGGTTTGCAAGAACGTGGGTTGCGGCCACTGCTGGTTAATCTAACGGATGAAACAGACCCGGCAAATTCGGTAAAGATGCTGCGTCAGTATTCTGTAGACGGGGTAGTTGTTGCGTCGTCCACATTGCCGCCTGCGTTTTCACACGCGTTCCGAGACGCTAAAATGCCCGTGGTGCATTCGTTTGGCAGGCACACCAGCAACCCGCAAGTTCATGTCGTGGGTATCGATAACGTGGAATGCGGTCGTATTGCAGCACGAGAGTTGGTTGCCCGACGCTACAGAAACGTAGCGTTTTTAGGAGGACCTGAGATGGCAACCTCAACCCAGGATCGATTGCAGGGGTTTGTGTCGGAGATAGCACAACATCCTGACATCCATTGCTCTCATTCATTTGCAGAAGATTATTCATTCAACGCTGGTCGCAAGGAGATGTTGCACCTGTTGCACAAGTCTGCTGCCGAAGCTTATTTTTGTGGTGATGACGTATTGTCGATCGGAGCTCTCAGTGCGATTGCCGATGCAGGATTGTCGGTGCCGGATGACGTTGGCATAATCGGGTTAAACGATATGGAGATAGCGAGTTGGGAGAACATTGCCTTGACCACCATCCGGCAGCCGATTCAGCAAATAATCAGTTCTTCCATTGAACTGATTGTTGCCATGCTCGATGACCCTGACAGATATCCTGAAGCGCGCCTGTTTCCCAGCACGGTAGTGGAACGCTCGACTCTCAGGCCTCGGTAGACGTACTATCTAGCGAGGGAAAGATGCCCCCAGGATCCACCTAGCGAAACATGGGTGGGCGGGCATCTGTCCACTCGCCGTTGGCAGCACCGGACTGCGCCACAGCAACCACCGCCGCCATGGAGCGCAGCCCGTCTGTGGCGCGAGGGTAGAGGTTCGCCGCTGCATCGATAGCACGACTTTCTTTGTTGGCGTGAATGGCTTCTGACAGATCCTTGTAGATGTTGGCAAACGCCAGTGGCATACCTTCTGAATGTCCAATGGTAACGCGGGTTGCCCGGTCTGCTTCTGGAGACAGGCCAGTTTCGCCACGTTCAATGACTTGCAAACGCTCGTTCAATGGCATCCAGTACAACTGATTGGGTTGCTCCTGAGACCATCTTAAGCCACCGGTTTCGCCAAACACTTGAATGGCCAGACCATGCTGTCGACCAATGGCAATTGATGAAGTCCATAGTCGTCCCACCGCACCACCGTCCATGCGGAAGTTGACCATGGCATCGTCTTCCAGCTCACGTGATGAAATACAGGACACAATGTCCGCGGATAGAGAGGTGACTTCCTGGCCAGTAACAAAGCTTGCCATGTGCAAAGCGTGAATACCGCAATCTGCGAATTGGGCCGACACGCCCGCTTGTGCAGGATCATAGCGCCAGCGCACTCGCGGGTTGTCAGCATCGGCTGCATCGGCATGATGACCGTGTGCGAATTCGGCATTGACGACACGTATCGTGCCCAGATCCCCGCGTGCCACCATTGCTTTCATGTGGCGAACCAATGAGTATCCGCTGTAACCATAATTTACTGCACAGATCTTTCCTGAGGCATTGGCGATGGTGACGATTTCTTCGCCTTCTTCAACGCTCATGGTCATGGGCTTTTCGCACAGGACATGGAAGCCAGCTTCCAGGTACGCTTTGGTGATCTCGAAGTGGGTTGAGTTGGGTGTAGCTACGGTGACCAGATCGACTCGATCGTCGCGCATCTTTTCACCTTCCAGCATTTCCTGCCAGTCGCCATAACTGCGATCAGCATCCAGCCCCAGTTCCTGAGCATATTCACGGCCTTCGTCTGGTCGATGATCCAATGCACCTGCTGAGAATTCAAACAAGCCGTCGAGCCCCGCGCCCAGGCGATGTGCAGGCCCGATCTGGCTGCCTCTGCCACCGCCGATCATGCCCCATTGAAGTTTTTTCATGTCTTGCTACTCTCGAAAATAGACCGATCAGCTGCTGCCATCGGCGAAACGGATCGGGGTTTACTGAATCAGAAAACAGTCTGGATACCGCGCAATCAGGAAAAACCGATTGACTGCAAGTATTCCCGGTTAATGCGGGCGTCACCTTCAGTGTCCGGGTTCAAGGTGGGGTCGCAATCTTGTTCAATCGTGCACCAGCCCGTGTAGTTTGCCTTTACCAGTAACTGGCGTACCGCCGGAAAATCGACTTCGCCTTCGGGCAATGTGCAGAAGATGCCTTGTCCACAGGCTTCATAAAAGCCAGTGCGATTTGCTATGGCGTCTTGTTTGACTTGTGCGTTTGTATTCTTGAAATGCACATAGGTAATACGGTCCATGTGACGTTGCATGAAGGCAACCGGATCGAAGCCTGCGTAGGTACAGTGACCGGTGTCAATGCAGATCTTCAGCAATTCAGGATCGACTTCAGCCAGCAGACGTTCAACCTCGGGTTCAAAATCCATAAATCCGCCCGCATGCGGGTGGATTTCAGGGATGAGCCCGTATTCTTCCCAACCCATCTTGGCCACCGTGGCGATACGATCGCGGTAAGCCTTCCACTCAGCACTGTCCATTTGCTCGGCTTCTTCGGCTCGCCCTGCTGTCGGTGCGCGGCGCGGTGAAATGGAATCGATCAATACAAAATGCCGGGCTCCATGAGCTTTCAATGCCTTGCAGGTTCGCACGGCACCATCCATCACATCGTCCCATTGAGCCGGATCGTGGAAGGCACGAAAAACCACACCGCCTATCAGCTCGAGATTGTGAGCCGCAAGCGCATCACCGAGTTCTGCCGGATCTTCAGGCATGAATCCGACGGGGCCGAGCTCTATACCGGAGTACCCGGCGTCGCTGCACTGTTGCAGAACGCTCTGCCATGTGGGATTGCGCTCGTCTTGAGCAAACTCGACACCCCAGGAGCAAGGGGCATTTCCAATTCTGATTGTCATGACGTCTCGTTTGAAGTCTGCGTTGCGAAAAAAACCGAGGGGTAGTTTCCAGATGAAAGTAAAGGTTACTGCAAGCTTGCACAAAGTGTTTTGCAACCGGTTGCATTTATTGTATTCTGTGGTCTGACACAGCGTCAACTGTCTTTTGAGCACGAGCAGGTAAGCTTGGCTGAAAGCAAAGCATCAGATGACGTGTCGTAACACTCACTGGCCTTGAACGCTGGTGATTTAGCGAAATACAGTGAGAGTGAAAAACCGGTATGGCCCCAAATACAGTTCGTCTTACCCTTGCGCAGGCCGTTGTACGTTGGCTGGCCAACCAGTACATCGTTATCGATGGCCAGGAACAGCGCCTGTTCGGTGGTGGTTTCGGCATTTTCGGGCACGGCAACGTCACCTGTCTCGGAGAAGCGCTTTTCGAGCATCGTGAAGAGCTGCCACTGTATCGTGGTCAGAACGAGCAAAGCATGGGTTTCGCGGCTGCAGCTTATGCTAAATTTCATCTGCGCAAGCGCATGATGTTCTGCACAGCATCTGCCGGTCCCGGCACATCCAATCTTCTGACATCGGCGGCTCTGGCTCATGCCAACAGGTTACCTATGCTGATGTTGTGTGGTGATGCCTACGTTACCCGTCTGCCTGATCCGGTGTTGCAGCAAATGGAACATTTTCAGGATCCCACTTTGGGTGTTAACGATGCGTTCAAGGCGGTCACACGCTATTGGGATCGGATTGTCCATCCGGCACAGATTATTCAATCATTGCCTAATGCCATTGCCACCTTGCTGGACCCAGCAGATTGCGGGCCGGCCTTCATAGGTTTGCCTCAGGACGTGCAAGGCTGGGCACATGATTTTCCAGCTGTATTTTTTGACAAAAAGGTACACCGTGTAAGGCGAAGTACGCCAGATGCCCTGGAGCTAGCCGATGCTGTCAATTTGTTGAAGTCGGCAACCCGGCCAATGATTATCGCAGGAGGCGGTGTGCAGTATTCCGGTGCTGTTGATGAACTCTCGGCGTTCGCTGAAGCACATCAGATTCCGGTGGTCGAAACTATTGCCGGTCGGGCGAATTTGCTGTCCACACACCCTTTGAATACAGGGCCAATCGGTGTTACAGGTTCCAACTCTGCTAATGCAATAGCGGAGAAGGCAGACGTTATCGTGGCCGTAGGAACACGCCTGCAGGATTTCACAACAGGATCATGGACGGCCTTTGATCAGAATGCGCAGTTCATCTCGCTCAACGTTGGACGGCACGATGCAGGCAAGCATCGATCATTGCCTGTAGTGGGAGATGCAAAGCTATCGTTGCCGTTGTTGTCTGAGCAGTTAAAGGGTTATCAATGTCCCGCTGACTGGACTGCCCTTGCAGCTGCTGAACGCAAGCAGTGGGATGCTTATGTGGCCGTAAATGTCTCATACGGCAATGGCCCCAATACCTATGCGCAGGCTATCGGTGTAGTGAACGCCCTGTGCGAACCGGAAGACAGGGTAGTAGCGGCCGCGGGTGGGTTGCCCGCAGAGGTCACCGCGAACTGGCGTACGTTGAAAGCCAGTACGGTTGACGTGGAATTCGGGTACTCATGCATGGGTTATGAAATAGCCGGAGGTTGGGGGGCTCGCATAGCGCAATCAGAACAACAGGCCACCAAGGACACCATCGTGTTTACCGGAGATGGTTCGTACCTGATGCTCAATTCAGACATCTACTCCAGTGTGCTGACCAACAAGAAACTGATCATCCTCGTACTGGATAACGGTGGCTTTGCCGTCATCAACAAGCTGCAGAACAACACCGGTAATGAGAGCTTCAACAATCTGATTAGCGATTGCCCGACAGTTGATGAACCCTTTGCAGTGGATTTTGAAGCTCATGCCGCATCCATGGGGGCCAATGCCGAAACAGTGGCTAATGCCATGGAGCTTGAAGGCGCATTCAAACGTGCGAAGGCTGCCAGCAAGACATCCGTTATCGTCATGAAGGTCGATGCGTATGAGGGCTGGACCAATGAAGGTCATACCTGGTGGGAATGTGGCACACCGGAAGTCAGCAACAGCGAAAAAGTGATTCAAGGTCATAAAGATTGGGAAGCCAGTCGGCACAAACAGCGTAGAGGTGTCTGACATCGTGGCAATCCTCGATGAATCAACGCTACCGGCACCGTTGCGGGACAAGCTTTCGCAAAATACATTCGTGGTCATCGGACGTGCCGGTATGGACTTCTATCCAGACCCTCCGGGTACGAAAACAGAAGATGCTTTGCAATTCGCGGCACATCTGGGTGGGTCTTCAGCCAACATCTGTGTAGCGCTGACAAAGCAGGGTAGCAAGGCGGCTCTGGTGACCTGCGTATCGGATGATTCTGTTGGTCGCTTCTGCCTGAATCAACTGGACCACTATGGCGTTGATCGAACTCACGTGCGCTCTATAGGTGGTGAATATAGAAATTCATTGGCTGTCTCTGAAAGCCGAGTTGAGGATCATCAAACGGTTATCTACCGCAATGGCGCCGCTGATTTCCAGATGGAACGCGCTGATGTAGCAAACGTGGACTACGCAATCTACGGGGCGTTGATTACAACGGGTACTGTACTAGCGGCTGAGCCTTCACGTGATGCTGCGTTTCATGCGTTTGATCTGGCACGAAAAGCTGGGTGTCCGTTGTTCTTCGATGTGGACTACAGGCCTTACAGTTGGGCTTCTGCCGCTGAGGCCGCTGATGTTTATTCGCGTGCTGGTGCACTGTGTGATGTCATTATTGGTAATGACGTGGAGTTCGGTTTCATGGCAGGCGACTATGACAAGGGACTGGAAAAAGCGCGTGATCTGGTCAGTGAAGGTGCAAGCGTAGTCGTTTACAAGATGGGCGAAAAAGGCGCAATTACGCTGACAGCTGACCGTGAAATCCACACGGGTATCTACCGGACAGATGCGCTAAAACCTACCGGCGCTGGAGACAGTTTCATGGGTGGCTTTATTGCCTCTCTGGCAGCAGGAATGGATATAGAACAATCCGTGTTGCGCGGGTCTGCGTGCGCATCCATGGTGGTGTCGAGGGTAGGTTGTGCCCCGGCCATGCCCACTATTGCAGAACTCGATGCGTTTATGGCCAGCACATCCGGGCCCACATCGGTTTGATCAACAACACCCTAGTGATGCATAAAATTTCGGCCCAGAACCGCTTCGCTGCTTCTATAGCAGCATCTAAGTACCGGAGGCGGCCCCCACTGTACTCATTTTTCCTGGATCTCACTTAGAGTGACTAAGCCTACGCGGCCCGACTCAATCCAGTAAAAACTCCGTGCAGTGGGGGCCGCCTCCGGTGCTTATATACAGCTCTATAAGCTTCTGGACTCGAAATTTTATGCATCACTAGGGTACATTTAGACAAACACAGACTAGATAAGGATAGTACCTCCATGCATATACCTCCCTATGACAATCAGAACGCGCCTATCGTTGACGTCGAAGATGCTCTGGTACCGCTGAATTACTTCAATATCGTCAAGTTATCCAAAGGCGATGCGTTTGAATATCAAGTGCCAGGCTATGAGACGTGCATCGTTCCGGCAACAGGGTCTATTAATGTGGAGGTTGAAGGCGTTGATTTTGCTGCGCTGGGCAATCGCGGAGTTGATGTCTGGGACGGTGAGCCTGAAGGTGTTTATGTGCCCGTCGGCGCAAAAGTCATCATGTCGTGTGTATCAGACAACGCAGAGGTTTTTATTGCCGGGGCAAAGTTCGACAAAGTGCTGGAACCTTTTGATGTACGTGCCGACGGACTGGACTTGGTGCAATACGGATCAGACGATACTAAAACGCATCGCAAGATCAAACACATACTGGGTCAGAAGCATCATGACAAGGTGGGTCGTTTGCTGGTCAGTGAGTTGTATACCGTTGGTCAGGGTGGCTGGTCCGGGTTCCCTTCACACAAGCACGATACGAATCGACTGCCTGATGAAACCCGTCATGATGAGACGTACAATTTTCGCTTTCGCCCGAATCATGGATCAGGTGTACAGATGCTTCAACGGGTCGATAACGAGCCGGGCGATGCGTATCACATTGTCGACGGTTCGACCATCTGCCTGGACAACGGCTACCACCCGTGTGCTGTGCTGCCAGGTTATGAGATGTATTATTTCACTATTCTGGGTGGACTCACGCAGCGCTCACTGGTGCAGTATTTTCAGCCAACCCATGCCTATCAGATCGAGACTATCCCTGGTATCAAAGACATGATTGCGAAGTTCAAGTAATGCCACTGGTTACGCTGGCTGACGTGCTTCAGCCAGCCATGAAAAATGGCTATGCGGTTGCGGGTGTGGTCACGTTAGGCTGGGAAGATATGCGTGCGTATGTTGCAGCCGCTGAAGCAGAACAAGTACCGCTGATATTACAGGCTGGCCCCGGTTGCCGCGAGCACACCCCTTTGCCGGTATTGGGCAAGATGTTTGTGTATCTGGCAGAGCAGGCAACGGTGCCCATCGTTGCACATCTAGATCACGGGTACACGCTTGAGGAGTGTCGAGAAGCGCTGGACTGTGGGTTTACGTCTGTTATGTATGACGGATCAAGAAAGCCTTTGTCTCAGAACATTGACGAGACGGCAGCCATTGCTGAGTTGGCTCATGCTGCAGGAATGTCATGTGAGGGGGAGATTGGTTTCGTCGGTTATGCCGATGGCGAAACGTCGCAGGGCACCGATGCGTCAGAGGCGGCACAATTTGCTGCCGACACACAGATTGATGCAATGGCTATCTCGGTGGGTAACGTGCACTTGCAACAGGAAACAGGCGGGCGCCTGGATGAAGAGCGTATCAACGCGATTGAAGCGATGACCTCTGTTCCTTTGGTGATACACGGGGGCTCGGGAGTACCAGTGGATCAACGCTTGTTGTTGGCGGCCAACACAGCGGTGTGTAAATACAATATCGGCACCGAGCTGCGCAAGGTGTTTGGCCAGGCACTGCGTGAATCAGTCAATCGGGACGCCACACGTTTTGATCGGGTGGCGTTGCTGAAGGATACGCATGAGCCAGTGATGCAGGCTACCCGCAGAGTGTTGCAGAGCGTGACGCCACGTTAGTGATCGTGCCTGCTTAATGCCCGCGGTGCTGCACGCCCGGTACGACAGCTCTGCGCAAGTGCAGTCGTTGCCTGACCCGTGCATAGGGCAGGTCTATCGATAGGCCTCTTTCCACTCTTGATGTTAACCATAGGGCACACTGCACTAGGAGCCTGTCCGAGAATAATCTGATCGGCCGACAGCGCGATCTTTTGGCCATATTTCCGCGTAAATTTCGGCGAATAGAACAACTATTCACCTCAATTGACACGAAAATCTGACTCAAAATCTCACACTCTCGCCTCGATCGTTATTCTCGGACAGGCTCCTAGCAGTGCGCTGTTATCGCTGCCCGATATGTCTTTCCACACGCGACCGCTACGCCTGTTCATCCTTCCATTAATGGCTGGATAGCTTGATCGGTGTGTAGGCGCCTGATTTACTGCGTTTGAAATCCGTCGAAATACGTGGGTGACGAAGTGGCGTCGTATTTTCATCCACTAGCAGATTCTGTTCTGATACGTAGGCTTCGTACACCGTCTCATCATTTTCGGCATACAGATGATAAAAAGGCTGGTCTTTGTGGGGTCTGACGGCCTCCGGGATGGCTTGATACCATTCATCGGAATTATCAAACTCGGGGTCAACATCGAAGATGACTCCACGGAACGGGTAGACGCGGTGGCGTACAACCTGCCCAATACTGAATTTTGCGTCTCTTATCATGGTAGGTAGTGTATACGGCATCGACGTGCCAAGTGCGGTCGAGCAAAATTAGCGTTAAACTTGCGACGATGAAAACACTGAGATATGCCGTTATTGGCACCGGCATGATGGGGCATGAGCACCTTCGCAATCTGGCGCTGGTGAGTGAGCACCATGAGTGGGATGTTCAAGTCGTTGCGCTTATCGATCCGGATGCCCCCATGCTGGAGTCAGCGGTTGCACTGGCTCGGTCTCTGGGAAATTCGCAAGCAACAGGTTTTTCTCATCTGCATAAGCTGGATCCGGAAACTGTAGACGCGTATCTGATTGTATCGCCTAACTTTACTCACCACGAGATCATCACGCAGCTTTTGCCCACGGGCAAGCCCATTCTCGCTGAAAAGCCGGTATGCACAACCATCGCACAGTGTGATGATCTGCTTCACAAGCTGGAAGACTATCCATCACCATTCTGGGTGGCAATGGAATATCGGTACATGCCCCCGACGGCCCGCTTCATAGAGCGGCTCAGCAGCGGTGAGATCGGCACGCTTCGCATGCTATCGATCAAGGAACACCGATTCCCGTTTCTGGAAAAAGTGGGGGACTGGAATCGTTTCAGTAAAAATACGGGCGGCACACTGGTGGAAAAATGCTGTCATCATTTCGATCTGATGAGGCTGATGGTGGGTGCTGAACCCGTTCGGATTTTTGCCAGCGGGGCTATTGATGTGAATCACCTCGACGAACGTTATGATGAGCGGGTTCCCGATATCATCGACAACGCCTTTGTCATCGTGGACTTCGCCAACGGCGTGCGTGCCTCGCTTGAGCTGTGCATGTTCGCTGATGGGGCTGATCCGCAAGAGCAGCTCACAGCCATTGGTGAGAAAGGCAAACTGGACGCCTTCATTCCAGGTCCGGATCGCTTCTGGTCGGGTGAGCGCGAACGGCCCACACGGGTGGTATTCAGTCCGCGCGATCGTAGTGAGCCGCAGGTAGACACTATTGTGGTTGACGAAGCGCTGGCGGCGGCTGGTGATCACCATGGCTCCACGTACTATCAGCACGTTCAGTTTATTCGTGCCGTGCTTGAGGGAGGGCGCATCGAAGTCAGTGCCGAAGACGGCGTAAAAGCGGTGCGCATGGGAGCGGCAGCGCAGGAGTCGATTCGCATGGGATGCGCTATCGAAATTGATCAATTTACCAACGTAGCGCCACTATCGGCGTCTGGAATAGCACAATGAGCACGTCAGATTCTTCATCGTCGAGTACAGCAACTACCAACGCCACGGTCGACATACCCTGCCAGGACGTGGGTGTTTCTGGCCAGATGCCGGTTATCGGACTGGGCCTGTGGAAGATTGACAAGCCGCAAGTGGCGGATGTTGTTTATGAGGCTATTCGGACGGGCTATCGACATCTGGACAGTGCCTGCGACTACGGTAACGAGAAAGAGGTCGGCGAGGGTATCAAACGGGCGATTGAGGAGGGACTCTGCACGCGAGAGGAGCTGTGGATAACCTCCAAGTTGTGGAACACCTACCATCATCCGGATCACGTGATCATGGCGATGGATCAGACGCTGAACGATCTGGGGCTGGACTATCTGGACCTGTATATGGTGCATTTTCCGATCGCGCTGGAATTCGTGCCGTTTGAAACGCGCTACCCGCCGGAGTGGGTGCACGATCCAGCTGATGAAGTCCCCATGATGAAGCCAGCCAGGGTATCTCTGCAGGACACCTGGAAAGCCATGGAAACACTGGTTGATTCTGGCCTGGCCCGACACATCGGCGTTTGTAACTATGGTGTGAGCCTTCTCAGGGATTTGTTGAATTACGCGCGAATCACACCTGCCGTATTGCAGGTGGAATCGCACCCTTATCTGGTACAGGAAAAACTCATGCGGTTCTGCGCCGAAGAGGACATAGCAGTGACGGCTTTCTCACCCCTCGGAGCACTCTCTTATCTGGAGCTGGACATGGCGCAGGCTAATGAGTCTGTGCTTAGACAGCCCGGTGTTGAGGCCATCTCAGAACGTGTCGGCCGAACGCCTGCGCAAGTGGTACTTCGGTGGGGTGTGCAGCGGGGTAATGCCATTATCCCCAAGACCTCAAAGCTTGAGCGTCTTGTTGAAAATGCCGCCTTGTTTGATTTTTCCCTGACCGATGACGACATGGCAGTTATCAGTGCGCTGAACAAGGACCAGCGCTTTAACGACCCGGGTGTGTTTACAGAATTGGCTTTTAATACTTTTTTTCCGATTTACGAATAATAGTTTCCCCATCAGCGAGAATTCCGGTCGGGCAGGGTCTCCATGGCTGACCTGTTATGCTCTGGCCATCGTCCATTGATACGGAGTGATTCCATCATGAAAACCAGTTTAAAATCTGCGCAATTTGTAGCGTTACCAGCTGCACCTGCCCTCGTTGCGTCTTGTCTACTCGCCGCTGTGAGTGTTCTGGGTACTGCACCGGTTGCTGCACAAAGCAGCGTTACTATCCTGCACACCAACGATTTTCACTCACGTGTAGAGCCGATCAGTAAATACGACAGTGGTTGCTCCGCCGAAGATAATACGGCAGGAGAATGTTTTGGCGGGTATGCACGTCTGGTCACGGCAATTGCCGATGCTCGTACTCGCGATCCCGATGCACTGCTGTTCGATGGCGGCGATCAGTTTCAGGGCTCATTGTTTTACACTTACTATAAGGGCAAGGTAGCCGCCGAGATAATGAACGCTCTACAGTACGACGGCATGACTGTGGGTAATCATGAATTTGACGATGGCCCGGCTGTGTTGCGAGAATTCATCGACAACGTCAATTTTCCTGTGGTCATGTCCAATGCAGATTTCACTCAGGAACCTGCACTGGCGAACAAGCTGATGAAATCCACTATTGTTGAAAAGGGTGGAGAGAAATACGGCATCATTGGTCTTACACCTGAAGACACCAGCGAACTGGCAAGCCCGGGTAAGAACATCTCTTTCTCAGATCCCGTTGCTGCTGTTCAAGGTGAAGTGGATGAACTGACCGAGCAGGGCATAACCCGCATCATCGTGTTATCTCATTCCAGCTACGAGGTGGATAAGCTGGTCGCTGCTGAAACAACAGGAGTTGACGTGATCGTCGGTGGGCATTCCAACACCTTGTTATCCAATACTAACGAGCGTGCCGCTGGCCCCTATCCCACTATGGTCGGTGATACCGCAATCGTGCAGGCCTATGCCTATGGCAAGTTTGTCGGTGAGTTGTCGGTCACGTTCGATGATGCCGGCGTCATCACAGAAGCAACTGGAGAGCCTTTGCTGATTGACGGTAATGTGGCTGAAGACGCCGATGTAGTCGCGCGTGTTGCCGAGTTGGCAGAGCCTCTTGATGACATTCGTAACAAGGTAGTTGCGGCTACAGCTAGCGTTGTCGAAGGCAACCGTGAAGTCTGTCGCGTTGAAGAATGCGCCATGGGTAATCTGGTGGCCGATGCGTTACTGGATCGAGTGAAAGATCAGGGCGTCACTATCGCCATCATGAATTCAGGCGGATTGCGTGCCTCTATCGACGAAGGTGAAGTGACCATGGGTGAAGTACTCACGGTTTTGCCTTTTCAGAACACCTTGTCTACGTTTGAGCTGACCGGTGCGGGCGTTATCGCTGCGTTGGAAAACGGCGTTAGCCAGGTAGAAGAGGTAGCGGGGCGTTTTCCCCAGGTGGCCGGGTTGAAGTTCAAGTGGGATCCTGCGGTAGCAGCTAATGAAGGGCGAATTGTTGAAGTGATGGTCGGGTCTGGTGATGATTTTCAGCCGATAGATCCTGACGCCATCTACAAGGTGACCACCAACAACTACGTCCGAGGTGGTGGTGATGGCTATGATATTTTTGCCGAATCTGCCGTGAACGCTTATGACTTCGGGCCTAACGTAGAAACGGTAGTGGCGGATTATCTGGCTGCCAATGCACCGTACAAGCCGTTCACCGAAGGTCGTATTTCTCAGTAAATATGTTCCGGTCTCGGCTCAGGAGTCTGGCGGGCGTAGTGTGCTGTAGCCTCGGGTTTTCGCCAGTGGTTGCTGCAAACGCCCTGCAGCCGTTACCGAGTGTCATGTCTATCAATCTGTGTGCGGATCAGCTCGTCATGCTGTTGGCTGATCCGCTGCAGATCAAGGCACTGTCCAGGCTGAGCCGGGACAGTGCAGGTTCGTATTACCACGAATTTGCTACCTCGTTTCCTACCGTTGAAGCGTCGGCTGAGCAGATTCTTCCGCATGCGCCGGATGTGGTTATTACAGGGCCCTATGTTTCCCGGTACACACGCTCGTTGCTAGCGGATCTGGGTTTGCGTGTGGAGTCGCTGGAAGTGGCTACCTCGCTCGATGCCATGTTGGCGAATATCACTCTGGTTGGCGACATTTTGCAGCGAGCTGACAAGGCTGCATCGGTAGTTGCAGCAATTCAGGCAAGGCTTGCACAGGTCGAACAGCGTGTTGACTTGCTTGATGCTGCAATGGTTGCAGCAGGCGAGCAGCGACCGAAAGCCGCTGTTTACGATGCGAACGGCTACACGGTGGGGCTGGAATCCATTCGTGGCCAGGCCATGAGTATTGCCGGTTGGCACAACGTGGCCGAAGATCGTGGTATCGAGTCCTATGGGGTACTGGCACTGGAAGATCTTATCCATCTGAATCCTGATGCACTTATTGAATCGCCTTACAGCGCAGGTACCTACTCCAGAGGGCAGATGCTCACCCGGCATCCGGCTCTGCGGCAGGCCGGGCTGGACCCCTTAGCCTTGTCGCTGGCCAGCAACGAGACGATCTGTGCAGGACCGTGGTCTGTGGGGGTTATTGAACAACTGGTCGATGCACGCGAAGCACTGCGCTGATTTTTCACGGGTTTGCGTTGTATGTGAACCTGTGCCATAAAGACATCGTAGTAGTGATGTACGTCAAGCAATCTAAACGAGGAACAGCAAATGAAACGACTCATCGTGGCAGCAGCCGGTACCTTTGCGC
>ENA-ORXT01000297-ORXT01000297.1-marine-metagenome-genome-assembly--contig:-NODE-297-length-82715-cov-55.350577_pt1 | contig 82715 bp, 48 predicted proteins | sample MGYA00237868_ERZ511482 | MGnify/ENA metagenome assembly ERZ511482 | reverse complement strand
CACAGAAATCCAGTAGTGGCAGGGATCGTAGAATTACCGGAGCATTATCTTTACAGCAGTGCCTCCAATTATCAAAAAGCATTATTGCCAGAACAACAAAACAATTGTAAACTTGAAATAGACTTACTGGAAGGTATTTGGAATGACGAGGGATTTGTATTTATGGGGCGGTCATGATTTTGTATCTACACCTGGAGGTGTAAACAAGCGAAGGAAAGTTAGTGCTTGTGGTGGGCTAGCGGGCAACACCTTCTCTTAAAAACCCCTCCAGTTCCTCTACCATCTTTTTCGATCCAGTGTAAAAAGCAGTTCGCTGATGAATATCACTGGGTTTTAAATCCATGATTGACTGCTGTCCATTCGTAGATTTTCCTCCGGCCTGTTCTACCAAAAAAGCCATCGGATTGCATTCGTAGCAAAGCCGTAATTTTCCGTTGGTAGCAATCGTTGAATCCGGATACATATAAATTCCTCCTTTCAATAAAGTACGGTGTACATCCGCGATCATCGAACCAATATACCGTCCGGTGTAAGGACGTTGAGAGGCAGCATCTACCGACTTGCAATGATCGAGATAAGCTTTTACAGGTGATGAAAAATAAGCGTGGTTGCCTTCATTTATGCTATAGATATTTCCATCTTCCGGTATTTTCATATCAGGATGAGAAAGAAAGAAAACACCAATGGCCGGATCGTAGGTAAAACCATTGACCCCGTTTCCAGAGGTGAAGACCAACATGGTGGAGGAACCAAAGATAACATAACCCGCCACAACTTGTTCCCGGCCAGGCTGAAGAAAATCCTCCTTGATCGCAGTCGTACCAATCGGAGATACACGACGGTAAATCGCAAAAACAGTTCCTACCGAAACGTTTACTTCTATATTCGAAGAGCCATCCACCGGATCGATCAATACAATATATTTTCCTTTGACACCTGGTTTGTTTTCAAAAATAATGGTTTTATCTTCTTCTTCCGAACCAATTCCGCAGACCTCGTTCCTGGCTTTTAGTGCGTTAATAAAAAGCTGATTAGCATAGACATCCAGTTTCTTTTGTTCTTCTCCCTGAATATTTTTTTCGCCCACTTCGCCCATTAAATTACTGACTAAACCGGCTTTACTCAATTGGCTATTCATTACTTTTGCTGCTAGCCTGATGGCACTTAGTAAGCTGCTCAATTCTCCTTTTGCGTAAGGAAAATCTGCCTGGTTCTTAATTACAAATTCTCCGAGAGTGATTAGTTCGTTCATGCTTAATTATTAAAAAATTAAAATGTTATAGCTATTCTTTTTATTCCCAAGCACTTTCGAGAAATTAATAGAATAGAAACATAAGGTAAGATAAAAATCTGGAAGCATGTGATAAAATCTGATTTTTTAATAAAATGTTTAGAATTCCTCGTGCCTCATCCCGTAAGTAAATAACAAGCATAGATTGGTATGGATTTACGGGATGAGGCACTAGTGCCTCGGGAACTAAATTGCTGGGTATATTGATCAACGTAGGAACAAGGCATTGCCTTGTTCCTACGTTGATCTGTCAACTTAACCTTCTCGGCACTAGCAAGCAGCAAAAAATCTGGTAAGAAAAAGGTATGTTTTATTAGAGTTTAAGTGAAAAATTAAAAATAAGTTGAGCCATCCTACTCGTCCTTTTGCCTTCTAATTTTTTTGAAAATACGTTTAGTTATAAATGGTATTTTTTGATTAGACACAGTTAAATGAACGCTCCCTAATTGAGTGCGTGACTAATTGTTTAACAACTCCACAAAAGGATCTTCCCCCAATCCATACGCCTCCAAACTCGCGGCACCTTTCACCGCTTTCATTTCCAAATCAAAAACAGCACTCTTGTGCAAAGTTGCGATTTTCGCTCCAGTATCCAGGGTCACCCAATTTTCCCAGGTAAATTCTACCCCACCAATCGGGATAATACTTACCCACATTTTATAACTCGTTGGTAATCCATCTTCATCTAAAATCCAGGCATAGGAATCACCCGGTGTCACTCCACCCGATTCGTAGCTCACCATCATGGCTTCTACGCCATCTTCTGTTTCTACCATACTGCGACTGGTTCCCGGATCAAAAGCCTTAACCACTGCATTCAACCAAAAAGAATCATTGCAGAAATGCTTCCAGGCCTTTTGTACCAAATCATTGGCGTCATCTCCTGTCACTTCTTTACCGTTTGTAAATGCTTTTCCGGTTACCGATTTAGTGTGCAGTAAAACCATCTGTTCTCCCCACATCACTTTCACAAAATTACGTTCTTTATCCCAGAGATACTGTTGTCGTCCGGCAAAATCCCAGCTGATAATTACGGTGGTATCCCAGGCAGCTTTATCGACTGCGGCCATCATCTTCTGCGCCACGGCATCTGCCTCTGGGGAAGGCGTTGCCGCCGGCTTTGGCTCGTGTAATACAAAGCCTACAATCACTAAAATGGTAAATAATAGTATGGATAAAATCAGGAGCCACTTTAAGAATTTTTTCATTTTTTACTACTTCTCTTGGTTAGGAATATTAATTACTACCACCCAGTTTTTTAATCGTCTCTCGGGCAATCACCATTTTCGCCTGCGTATCTGCTAGTTTCTTTTGTTCCAGTGCAACTACCTGTGGTGGTGCATTGCTAACAAAACGTTCGTTCCCTAATTTTTTCATTAAGCCTTTTTCCATTCCCTCCAGACGGGACAACTCTGAGGTAGCCTTTTCTAATTCTGCGGCAACGTCAATGGTCGTTTCGGGAAGTTCTAATAAAAACTGCTCCGTTCCAATTACGAAAGAAACAGTGTTTGGAATATCTTCCGCATCGGTTACCGTAAATTCTCCAATCGCGGCTCGCTTGATGATCGCCTCTTTCAATCCGCTTTGAGCCAATAATGACTGAGCACCTTCCGTATTTTTTATAAATAATTTTAGTGGCAAATGTGCTTTAATTCCACGCTCACTACGATAGGCACGTACTTTCGACATTACTGCAATGGCGGCATCTACTTTTTTGATAATAACGGCATCGAATGTTTTCGCTTTCGGATAAGTACTGACGATACAATCTTCACCCGCTTTTCTGTCTCGCAACTGGTGCCAGATTTCTTCGGTAATAAATGGCATAAACGGATGTAGCACTGTCATGATTTTTTCGTACATATCAATGGCATGTTCGTAAACTTTTTTTGATAAAGGCAACTGCTGTTTATTCCCATCCGCATCCGCTACGTAAGCTGGCTTGATCAATTCCAGATATTCGCTAAAGAAATCATTCCAAATGAAATTATATAAAGTCATCAAAGAATCAGACAATCGGTAGGTTCCATATTGACGTTCTAGCTGTGTCAATGTTTCTTCGTACTTTTCTTCGATCCACGCTATGGCCAACTGATTAACATTTTCGATCTCGTCCGATTGCTTTTCGGTCGTAAGTTCGAGGCCACGTAAAAATTTCAGGCCATTCCACATTTTATTACAGAAATTCTTGCCTTGCTGACATTTGGCACTTTCGCTCAACGTCTTTTTTGTTTCCGGGTTCATGGGTGCATCAAAGATAATATCATTACCCGCTGCTCCACTCGACAACATACCAAAACGAACACCGTCTGCTCCATACCGTTCAATCAATTCCAGTGCTTCCGGTGAATTACCCAATGACTTGGACATCTTGCGACGTTTCTCATCCCGAACCATTCCTGTAAAGTAAACATCGGCGAAAGGAAATTTACCGTTCTTTTCTACAAAGTCGGCCCCTAGCAATGTTTCAGAATATTCGTAACCCGCCATAATCATGCGAGCTACCCATAGAAAAATGATATCCCAGCCTGTAACCAATACATTGGTCGGATAATAATATTCCAGTTCTTTCGTGTTTTCAAAACCATCAAAAACAGAAATTGGCCAGAGCCAGCTCGAAAACCAGGTATCTAGTACATCTTCATCCTGTCGTAAATCCTTGATTGTCAAATCAATATTTCCAGTTACTTCTTTGGCTTTTTTTAGTGCTTCTGCTGGCGTGGGTGCAACGATGATTTCGTCCCCGACGTAGTACGCCGGAATTCGCTGCCCCCACCAAAGTTGTCGGGAAATACACCAGTCCCGAACGTTTTCTTCCTTCACCCAGTTGTTGTACATATTCTGAAAATGCTCGGGAAAGAATTTTACTTCTCCATTATTTACAGCATCATAGGCGGTTTTAGAATTATCCTTCATATTCATAAACCACTGCAAAGTAAGTCTTGATTCAACGACGGCATTGGTTCTTTCGGAGCGCCCTACTTTGTTGCGGTAGTTTTCAATCTCTACCAAATTACCAGACGCTTTCAAATCTTTTACAATTAATTTTCTAACCTCAAAACGATCTTTACCAAGATAGAAACCGGCGGCTTCGCTCATGGTTCCATCAGCGTTGAAAACATCAATGGTCTCCAGCTTGTGGCGCTGCCCGATATCGTAATCGTTCATATCATGGGCCGGGGTAACTTTTAAAGCACCCGTTCCAAATTCAATATCCACGTACCGATCCGCAATAATGGGAACCGTTCGATTGGCTAAAGGAACAATTACTTTTTTTCCGTGTAAATGTTTATAGCGCTCATCTTTGGGGTTTACGGCAACCGCACTATCTCCTAAAATAGTTTCGGGACGCGTTGTTGCAATGGTTATATATTCTTCACTATCCGCAATCTGATAACGAACGTGATATAGCTGAGAATTTTCATCCGTATGAATTACCTCCTCATTAGACAAAACCGTTTGTGCTTCCGGATCCCAGTTGGTCATCCGCAAACCACGGTAGATTTTTCCTTTTTTATGTAAATCACAAAATACATGAATTACCGCTTTAGACAACTTTTCTTCCATAGTAAACCGGGTCCGCGACCAATCTGCCGAAGCACCCAAATTTTGTAATTGGTCCAAAATTATCCCACCATATTTATCCTTCCATTCGAACGCATATTTTAAAAACTCCTCCCGCGAAATATCTGATTTTTTAATCCCTTTTGCCCGCAACATTTTTACCACCTTGGCCTCCGTAGCAATCGATGCGTGATCTGTTCCCGGCACCCAACAAGCGTTCCTTCCTTCGAGCCGCGCCTTTCGGATCAAAATATCCTGGATCGTAACATTGAGCATATGGCCCATATGCAAGACTCCTGTTACATTGGGTGGTGGAATCACAATCGTGTAGGGTTCCCGATCATCCGGAACAGACTTAAAATAGTCCTTTTCCATCCAGTGGCTATACCATTTTTTCTCAATCTCGTCGGGGGAATAATTGCCTTCTAAACTCATTTTTGTTAGTTGGTTAGTTTTGTTAGTTAATTGGTGGATCAGTTAGTTTGTTGGTAAACCAGGGTAGATTTTCAGTAAACTCAAAGATGCCTTACCTGATATTAAATTGGTTAATCAGTCCCTCGGGAACTAGGCCACGAAGATAAACAATATATATAAACATAGAACAAAAAAATCGGCAAAAAACCTTAATAGAAAGTAAAACTTTAACCGCTCCTTAAACCTCAACAAAGTAAGTATAACGAGTTGATAATCAACTCACTTGGTAAAGCCTTTTAAATCAACATTTACGGAATCATGGGGGCGATCTTTCATTTTGAAGTCTAATCCACTAAAGTTTGGCAATACTCGATTATTTTCGTAACCTTATGGTTTTAAAACAAACAACATAAAATGAAAAATAATCGTAGAAAATTCGTTCAGGTAGCTGGTACTTTGGCGGCTGGCGGTCTGCTACTTCCTGCTATTGGTTGCAACGCAGACAAAACAAAGAAGGCTACCACTACCCCTGCTCCGACGGTAAAGACACCGGAAGTATTCAAACTCGACAAATTCGGTATCCAGTTGTATTCTCTTAAAGATGATTTTGATAAAGACCCAAAAGGAGTTTTAAAACAAGTCAGTGATTTTGGATACCAGCAGGTCGAAGGCTACGAAATGAAGAGAGGTCTTTGGTGGGATATGACGCCTACCGATTTTAAATCTTATCTCGATGATATTAATTTGGATATGGTTTCTTCCCACTGTGATATTCATAATGATTTTGAAAGAAAGGCAGATGAGGCGGCACAGGTCGGACTGGAATATTTAGTCTGTCCGTGGATCGGACCACAGAAAACCGTAGAAGCATGGAAAGAGGTAACCGACAAATTTAATAAATGCGGTCAGATTTGCAAAAACGCTGGAATTAAATTTGCGTACCATAACCACGCTTATTCTTTTAAAGCATTTTCAGGAATGATTCCGCACGACTTTATTATGGAAAATACAAACCCCGATTTAGTGGATCACGAAATGGATATCTACTGGGTCGTCACTGGTGGTGCAGATCCAAAGGAATATTTGAAAAAATATTCAAATCGTTTTAAACTTTGCCATATCAAAGATCGAATGGCAGATACGCAAGAGGATATGGCCAGCACAAACCTGGGAACTGGAATCATCGACTTCGCTTCTATCTTGCCAGTTGCAGCAGCCAATGGTATGAAATATTATATCGCAGAACAGGAGCGGTACGAAGGGACAACAGCGTTGGAAAGTGCGGCGCTTAACGCAAAATATTTGATGGCACTGGGAGAGTGAAGCGGTTTAAACGCTGCGCTTGTTGAGGGGTTAAAGAAAATGTGGTTAACCTTTTAAATTTTTATCATTAAAATGCATTCAAATGGAGTTTAATTGCTTAGACATAGTAAAATGAACACTCCCTGTTGTCAGATTTTGGCTTCCTTTCCGAACAAGGTGCGGTCGGTCCCGAGTCGTAGGAACAAGGCAATGCCTTGCTCCTACGACCCCACTATTTAACAAACGAAGCGCTGCTTCCACAAGCAACGCGTTTTAACGAGCGCAGCGTTTCAATATTCTAAAAAATTTGCAGAAGAAAATTCATTTTATTGTCAATCCCTTTTCAGGCGTTGGACAGCAGCGGATCATCGAAAAACGGATCGCTGCTCTACTAGATCCTGAGCAGTTTGACCCGGTGGTTCTCTATACAGAGGCGGCGGGTCATGCGACATCCCTGGCAAAGACGGCCGTAGAACAAGGTGTCGAAATCGTCGTAGCCGTCGGTGGAGATGGTTCGGTCAATGAAGTTATGCGCGGGTTGATTGGTTCTCGGACAGTCCTTGGAATTATTCCGACTGGATCGGGCAATGGACTGGCAATGCATTTAAAAATTGGTAGAAAAATTGATCGGGCGCTAGAGATTCTTAATATGGGAACCGTGCGAACGATTGATACTTGTACCGTCAATGGAGCACCCTTTGTCAATCTCGCAGGGGTAGGTTTTGATGCGCACGTTGCCTACCATATGAAACGCAGCAAATTTCGGGGTCTTAAAGGTTATCTTTGGCAGACGCTGGTGCATGCCTGGAATTTTGAATTACCGGAGGTGGAAATTACGATTGATGGAAAAACTTTTAGCCGGCACTGCCTGGTAGTGGAGGTAGCTAATGCGCCGATGTTTGGTTATAATTTTCTGATGGCGCCGCAAGCTAAACTGGATGATGGACTATTGGATGTTGTTTTGATCAAAAAGGCACCAAAATGGCGGTACTTGATTTCGGCGTGGCGATTTTTAAATGGCACGATACTAAAGAGTCGTTTGACGGAGCACTTTGAGGGTCGCAAGATTCAAATCTCTTCCAAAAAACAAATGGCGGTACATTATGATGGGGAGGGATTTTTGACCGAGGAAATTTTACAATTTGAGGTGGTCGAGTTGTCGTTGAGGGTGATGGTTCCTTCTTGACAAACGATATCTAGTGCCCCAAGCACTAGTGCTTCCGGAACTAAATTAGTATGTATTTCAAATTGTTAATTTTTAACAACCTTTATCCATCCCCGCGCACCTGCAACTTCTACCTCCAGGAAGTAAACGCCTGCTGCTCCTTCAATCCGCAAATCTGCTGCTCCTCCATTTGCCCCTTTCTCTTCTAGCAAAACCCGCCCCATCAAATCTAAAATCCTGATATTTACATTTTCTAAATCACCAAAAGTCAGGCGAACATTTCCACTCGTTGGATTCGGCATTACAGCAAGTTGATTTTGAAACCAGGCTATTTCTGTATTTACAATTACAATCAAATTACACGCTGACATCACGGTACATCCGTCTTGAGAAATAATGACAGCATAATTTCCAGTCTCTTCGGCAGTGAAACTTTGACTCGTCGCACCCATGATCGGCGCATTATTGTTATCACAATCTACCCATTGGTAATCTGCACCGAAGACAGCACTGATGAGCGTAATATTCGATACTGTGACATTATTGTCCAATGACTGAAAAGAAGTGGTAGTCGTTACCACTGAGTCACAACCATTTATATTAGTCAACACAAGACTGGTTACCCCAACATCATTGGAATCACAAGTCGTTGCGGATATTGCTATTGAATCAACTCCTAAATAAGTAAATGCTATATTAACAATAGAATCACAACCGTTAAATGCGCCGTTGGAAATCGTATCCGTGGTGAATGCTGGTCCAGAAATATCACAAGTTTCTACCATTAACTCCGCTATACCAGGGGCATTAAAATCCAGGTCAACATTTACAATCGAATCACAGCCGGCTACCGTCATCATGATTTCTATTCCGGTTGGATTATTTTGATTATAAATGGTATTATTTACCACCACTTCGTAATTATCTCCTTCGCAACCGCTATAATTTTCGTTGACTGTAACGGAAGGACAAGAACCATCTTCTACCACAACACTCGTTGAATAACTCTGTCCGGGACAATTTCCTGTTGCCGAAGTAGTGTAGGTAAACATATAAACGCCCGGCAAAACACCAACAAAATCTACATTACTTAAATCGGTCAAATCAACACCCGTTATGTCGGTATCGGTCCAGGTTCCATTCGTAGATCCCGCCGTAATTAGCGTATTAAAATTTAAAATGCTGATATTCCCGCTATTATTGTTATTTTGAATATTTACTGTAGTGGTAACGGTAGCGGTATTCGGGCCATCAACCGTGACCGTGACTTCCGTAAAATCATTCGGACAATCAGAGGTACTAATCACGGTATATCTGAAAGTATAAGTTCCAGGAATCTGACCATTGCCATCAAACTGATTATCAGAAAATCCGGTGGAAGGGTTTATGGAGGTCTCGATCCAGCTACCACCCGCATCGGCACCAACTAGCAGACTACTCAAATCTACCACACTCGCACCTGAATTACAGATCGTAAGTGGCATGGCCGCTATACCAGCATTCGGCGGAATAGCAAAAAATAACTCAACCATAATAAACGAATCACAACCAGCACTACTAATTAAATTTATCGTTCCAAAAGGATTATTCTCATCATATATCGTACCGTCTATTTCTATCTCAAATCCGTCTCCCTCACATCCTGAATAAGTAACGCTTTCTTGTACAACAGCATTAAAAACCAAATCCACAAAGACCGTAGAATCACAACCTTCCTGGCTCATACCCACAAAAACCTCCGCACCCGATGGCTGGGTTTCATCATATACATTTCCATTCACCACGACCGAAAATCCGTCTCCTTCACACCCTCCGTAAACGACTTCACCCACGGCTGGCGGTAAAAAAACAAGATTAATATTTACAGTCGAATCACAACCGTTAAAACTACTATTTTCCAACAATTCGGTACCATCGGGATTATTCACATCATAAATATTCCCACCAACGATGACAGAAAAATTTTCTCCATCACAAAGCGTCTCTCCGATAAAAGCGGACGCATTTGGAACAAAATTCAAATCAATAATAACCGTCGAATCACAACCATTTTCGGCTTGGAACACCACCTGACCGGAAGGATTATTCTGATCAAATACAATTCCTTCGAGCGTATAGGTCTGTCCTTCGCATAAAGTAGCGGCGATCGTAAACTCACTGGTTTCCAAAATGGTCAGGCCGATATTAACAATAGAATCACAACCATTAAATCCCGTCAGTACTTCTGTATATTGCCCGGACTCCTCCAGCACAAAACCACCAGGAGAGATATAAGTTTCGCAGGCCTGCACGAAAAAGAATGTGGAGGAAGTCTCACAATCCGGTGTCCACGTGACCACCAGTTCGGGAGAAATACCAATATCTCTCGCACCAAATCGATAAGCTGTACAAGTTTGATTTTCTACGCCACGAATCAGTATTCCGTGATTAGAATTGACATCAGTTACCCACTGTTGCGCACGCGCCACAAAGTTAGCGGAGGAAGGAAAAGTAATGGTCTGGTTATTTTCGTTGGTAAATCTGGAAGACAACACCGCTGGATCAAAATCTCCCCCGGGTGTGTCCCATACTTCGGTCATAAACATGGCGTCGGTCCAGGTAGCATCATTGCCTGCTGCCGGGCCACCGTTACCAGATCCGGAAGAAAACCCTTCGCCCCATTCTCTGGTCATTCCCAAAATTTCGATCACCCCATCGCCATTCGCCCCGGAATTTTCTGCTCCCAACCTCAAGGTTACTTCGGTAATCGTTGCACTACTGGGGATACCCGATAGATCAAATTCAATCAAAGCCCGTCGATTATTGCCCTGACAGGTTTGTCCAGTAAAAAGTTTGCCTGCACCCAGTGATTTAGAACCACTCTCACTAAACATACTATTGTCCTTAATAGATGGTAATACGCTCACATTTTGGGCAAAAATGCCACCAGTAAAAATTATTAAAATTGAAATTAGTGCTGATAGTGTGTACATTTTCATAACCTTATATTTTATTATTTTTTGTAATAGATAAAAGCTCCATTATGCCTGCGAAATTAAGTTTATTTTTGGGTTAAAAAAAATTAGGTTCCAGATATGAACTAAATTTGCAATATTATTATGGAAAAAACAGCCACTCCTATTTTTGATCTAAAATTTTGGGAAAACCAACTGGCTCTTGGCAAGTTTGATTATCCCGATCAGCAACCATATCCATATATCGTTTTGGACCAGTTTCTACCAAATGAAGCTGCGCACAGAGCGATGACTGCTTTTCCGGCGGTAAAGGACGACGGCTGGATTCACTATCTTCACGTCAACGAAAAAAAACACGGTCTAAACAAACTAGACCTAATGCCTCCCTTTATTCGCAAGGTTATTCAGACCCTTAATCAGCCGGATACCGTAGATTTTATTTCCCGATTAACGGGAATCCCTAATCTTCGAGCCGATGATTCGCTCGAAGGTGGTGGATTGCACCAGACTTGTCGTGGTGGTTTTTTAAATGTACACGCAGACTTTACCGTACATCCCCACAAGCGTCACTGGCGCCGGAGAGTCAATCTATTGTTATATCTCAACGAAAATTGGGAAGAATCCTACAATGGCCACTTGGAATTATGGTCTCGTGACATGGCCCGCTGTGAGAAAAAAATTGCGCCAATCTTTAATCGTTGTGTTATTTTTAATACGGACGAAGATTCCTACCACGGTGTCCCGGAAACTATTTTATGTCCCGAAAACATGACCCGTAAATCTATTGCTTTATACTATTTTACGGAAGAGGAAAAAGCACCAGTTTTACGATCTACCAACTATCAAGCCCGACCGGACGACGGACTCAAAGCCATTCCCATCTGGATTGACAAACAACTTATTTCCATTTATACCAGTCTCAAAAGACAGTTGGGTCTCAACGACGATACCATCAGTAAATTCCTTAATCGGTTTAACCGTAAAAAATGAAAAATCGCTTCGGCTCCTATTCATTCTGGCCCCTGCTTATCTTAAGTGCTTTGTTATTTATTCCATTTCTCGGAGGCGTAAGATTGTTCGATTGGGATGAAATTAACTTTGCCGAAATCAGTCGTGAAATGCTCGAACTCGGCGATTATTTTCGGGTCTACGTCAACTTCGAACCCTTCTGGGAAAAACCACCTTTCTTCTTTTGGCTGCAGGCGACAGCTATGAAAATATTTGGGGTCGGTGCCTTTGCGGCACGTCTACCAAATGCGATTTGTGGATTAATTTCCCTGGGCATTTTATATAAGATCGGGAGACGATTATACAGTCGACAGTTTGGCTTTTTATGGGCTACGGTTTATCTCGGTACGACGCTACCACACCTCTATTTTCGTTCTGGAATCATTGATCCGGTTTTTAATTTATTTATCTTTTTAGGACTATATGTTTTCATTCTTTTTTACTGGAAAAAAGAGGAAATAGCCAAACCCCTGAAATTGACTAAAAACCGCTGGACCTACTTATTTTTGGCGGGTTTTTGGGTAGGAATGGGCGTGCTTACCAAGGGGCAGGTTGCGTACCTGATTGTCTGTCTCTGTTTCTTTGTTTACTGGATTTATCAGCGATTGCGGATGTATATCAATATTCCTGAATTTCTGTTTTTTACGGTGGCCGCATCTTTGGTAACGCTGAGTTGGTACGGGATCGAAACGCATTTAAACGGACCCTGGTTTATTGTAGAATTTAATAAATATCAGTTCCGGTTATTTAGCACCCCGGATGCTGGACATAAAGGTTTTCCGGGTTATCATTTTGTGGTTTTACTGGTGGGATGTTTTCCCGCGTCAGTATTTGCGATCCGTTCTTTTTTTAAAATGCCAAAGCCTGATTACGATTATCAGCGTGATTTTTCTTTGTGGATGAAAATACTTTTTTGGGTAGTTTTAATTTTATTTACCATTGTAAAATCCAAGATCGTTCACTACTCTTCGATGTGTTATTTTCCGTTGAGCTTTTTGGCAACCAAAGTAATTTTTAATATTATTGAAGAAAGAATTTCGCTGAATCGCTGGATGAAAATCGGGATTTTGTTTTTAGGGTCTTTATTTATTCTGGCCGTCATCCTGGCACCATTCGTAGGACAAAATCCCGAATGGCTCTACCCTATTCTAAAAAAACCATTTGCCCGCGCCAACCTCGAAGCGACGGTCAACTGGTCGGCGTTGTCCTTTATTCCGGGCATCATATTAGCGGTCAGTCTTTTTCTATTTTTAAAATATTTTAAAACCAAAGAGAGCGAAAAAGGAATCTATGCTTTATTTTTGGGAAACGCTTTTTTTATCTTCTTCACCTTAATTTTCTTCATCAATAATATTGAACAATATTCACAGGCTGCGGCCATGGAATTTTACGAATCAAAAGCAGATCAGGATGTCTACGTCGAACCTTTATTTTTTAAATCTTACGGTCATTTATTCTACGGAAAAAGAAAAAACCTATCGCATCTTTCCGAATATGGGGAACAGTGGTTATTGAAAGGGTCGATTGATAAGGACGCTTATTTTCTAATAAAAATTCATCGGGTAGAACAGATGGCTGCGTATCCGGATGTGAAGGAAATTGGTCGGAAGAATGGATTTGTTTTTTATCATCGAAAAAAAAAGAAGAACTAAAGTAGGGATGTAAATTAGGGATTCTAATTCTAATTCTATCGGTATCCTTTCGGCATTTTCCGTACTTTGGTCAGTTGTTCAAACGCGGATCCCATTTCTAATAATTTCATTTCTTCCCACGGTTTGGCGATGAAAGTCAGGCTGATTGGTTCGCCAATTTCTTTATAGCCCATTGGTACTGTCAGGCACGGAAACTGAGCCATCGCTGCTTGTCCGGCGCTATAATTATTAATAGATAAAATAGCGTCTAAATTGTACTTTTCCATTGGTCCTGTGAAGTACGCTGCTGCTTTGGTTTTATACTCCTTTTTCATTTTTGTAAAATCGGCTTCCGAAATATCTTCCGCCACAATTCCTTCGAAGTATCCTTGTCCATATGGAATCCGATTCAGGGTATCTTTTAAATTAAATTCTACCACATCAGCAATCGAACGTACAGTCACCGCCGACCCCACAGCACTGTTAAGGTACGCTGGTAAATCCTGTTTCATATCTGCATTTAAAAACGTCACAAAATCCGGAAAACTGATTTCACTCGGCTTAAATTTGATTAAAGTAGCACCCGCTGCTTTGAGTCGATCCACCGTTAAGTTATAAATAGAGTCTGATAAAAAGTCTTCGTTTACGCCCAATCGAAGGCGCTTTAAATCTGCCGTTTTTATTGCAGCTCCATCAATTTCTAAGAGCGGATTTCGACTGGTCGCAGGATCAGCAGAATCTTTTCCAAACATCGCCGACAATAGAATGGCATTATCCTGCACATTTCTCGTCATTGGTCCGGGCGTATCGAGCGTACTCGAAATAGGAACAATCCCACTCCGGCTAAGCAACCCAATCGTTGGCTTCAAACCCACCACCGAATTTTGACTGGAAGGCGATAAAATAGACCCCGCCGTTTCTGTACCAATGGCTGCTGCCGCATAATTAGCCGCCATCGTCGTACCACTCCCTGCACTGGAACCACCCGTTTCAAAAACATGTCGACCATACGGGTTCAAGGTCTGACCACCCACCGCACTATACCCTACCGGACACCCTTCACAAAAGAAATAAGCCCACTCACTCAGATTCGCTTTTCCAAGGATGATTCCACCTTTATTTTTTATTTGTTGAATAATAAAAGCGTCTTCGGTCTGATTGTCTTTTAAAACCTCTGCACCTGCCGTCGTTTTCATTCCTTTGGTATTTATATTGTCTTTTACCAAGATAGGAATTCCGAAAATTGGATGTTCTTTATGAGTCCTTTGCTGATCACAAATACGCGCCAATGCGACTGCCTCCGGGTTAAGGTCGATGATAGAATGTAGGGTTGTTTCGGGATTGTTTTCAAATTTTAAAATCCTAAATAAATACCATTGCGTCAGTTGTTCATAAGTTAACTTTCCGGTTGCAATATGATTTTGTAAAATTAGTATTTCCTGTTCCAGAATCAGCGGTTTTAACCGTTCGTAATCCGTTTCAGAAAAATTATCAAGTTGACCTTCTATCCTTTTCCAAATCTTATTTTTGTCCAAAGATTTAGACTGAATTAATTTATAACGCATGCGGGGATTTTCATGGTTTTCATTGACCACTAATTGCGCAGATTCGTCGTAAGAAACCCACTCAGGAATCACCATTTTTTGCGCAGCTTTGGAATCCGTATTTTGGTTTACAGAATGACAAGCCACCAGAAATACAAAAACAATCCAGAAAGATAATTTTTTCATAAGTATTAATTTTGAGGAAAAGCGGTCTTCAAGAACTTCAATAAAACAAGAGGCACCAATATGGTTCTTCTAACAAATATAAAATTATCTCTTTATAACTACCTTATAACCCCGTGAAATGCTTATTTTTGGCGCGAAATAATTTTTACACTAATCGCCTATCACCTGGGTGAAAAACTATCAACATTATTATGGCTCGAAAAAGAATCGCAATTAATGGCTTCGGACGTATTGGCCGATTAACTTTACGCAACTTGCTGGAAGCAAAAGATGTAGAGGTTGTAGCAATTAACGACTTAACCGACAACGCCACGCTAGCTCACCTATTTAAGTATGACTCTGCTCAGGGCATGTACGACGGAAAGGTTTCTTCTGACGAAGACTCTATTACCATTGGCCGTAGAAAGATCGCTGCACTTACACAACGAGATCCTTCTAAATTGCCCTGGAAAAAAATGAAAGTAGATGTAGTACTAGAGTGTACTGGAATATTCCGCGATAAAGACAAAGCAGGTATGCACTTGTCTGCCGGCGCAAAGCGAGTCATTCTTTCTGCTCCTGGTAAAGGTGACGGTATTCAAACCATTGTATTGGGTGTGAATGACCAGGAAATTGATAAGAAAAATAAAATCTTTTCCAACGCTTCCTGTACGACCAATTGTCTGGCACCGCTCTGTAAGATCATTGACCGAAACTGGGGATTCAAGATCGCGTCTATGACCACTACGCACGCTTATACTTCTGATCAGAATATTCAGGATGCACCTCACAGCGATATGCGTCGTGCCCGTGCTGCTGCCTACAATATCGTCCCTACTTCTACCGGCGCGGCAAGCGCGGTTGGAAAGGTTTATCCTGCGGTAGAAGGCAAGATGTTTGCGATGGCTTTACGAGTTCCAATTATTACAGGTTCTATCGTTGAGTTGAATGTACAACTGGAAAAGACTGCAACTGTAGAACAGGTAAATAAGAAATTTGCGGCGGCGGCCAAGAAGGAAATGAAAGGTATTTTAGAATACGCAACGGCTCCGTTGGTAAGTTCAGACATCGTTGGAAACAAGCACTCTTCTGTTTTTGATAGCTCGCTTACACAAGTTAAAGATAACATGTTGAAGGTAGTAAGCTGGTATGATAACGAAGCTGGTTATTCTGCTCGTTTGTCTGACTTTACACGAAAGATTGCTAATTTGAAGTAATGCTTTTATCTAGTAAAATAATAAATCCTGTAGCTTTTGGCTATGGGATTTTTTTTTGTAACTTTCGGTTAGGAACTGTGCATAAGTAAATTGGTTTTCCTGGGTTAGATATTTTTAACTCATCCCTTATTGGGAATGGAAGGAGCAGAGATACTTGAATATATAAATCCCTTATTTTAATTACCCTTAGTTGGTACTAAGGATCATTTTAAAACCTTTAACAAGCACAGCGTTTCAACGAAAAAACAAACATCTTGAAAATAATACACTTTTCTGATACACATTTAGGTTTCAACGATTTGGACAAGGTAGGTTCGAACGGAGTTAATCTGCGGGAGCAAGACTTTTATGACAGTTTTAAATTTGTGATTGACCAGGCGTTGGAGATCAAGCCAGATTTAATTATTCATTCTGGAGACTTTTTCCATCGACCTTCGCCACCGAATCGGCCCATGATTTTTGCGCTAGAGCAGATGAATCGACTGGCTGCCGCTAATATTCCAATCGTCATCATTGCGGGAAACCACGAAACACCGAAGACAATTTATACCAGTCCTATTCTAAAAGCATTCAAGACCATCAAAGGTGTTCACCCGATCTTTGGTCAGGAATACCAAACGGTTGAATTTGGAGATTTAATTGTCCACGGCCTCCCACATATTAATGACGAACGGGTCTTGCTCACTGAGATGGATAAAATTGATCCTAAACCCGAAAAATTTAATATTATTCTCCTCCATACTTCCATCGGTAAAAGCTATATCATGGACGAATTTGGGGAACAACTCTATCCTCCGGAACGACTGGATTTACTTAACAAGTTTGACTATGTAGCTCTCGGCCACTGGCATAATTTTCAAAAAGTCAGTATACTTGAAAAGGCCTGGTATGTTGGTTCTACCGAGCGGATGAGCGATACAGAAGCTGGAAAAGATAAAGGATTTTGTGTTTTAACATTAGAAAAAGACAAGCTTGTAGATCCTGTTTTTCACCCGATTCCTGCCCGTCCATGGTCCAGATTTGACATAAAAAAATGTGAAGAAAAAACGGTGGAAGATATTGAAAAGGAATTAATCGAACTGGCTGAAACAAATCCGCATAAAGATGCCATTGTCAGTATTTATTTTCATCAAATTCAAAACCTGCAAAGCATTGCACTCACGCAAAGAAAACTGGAAATCGTCTTTACAGAAGCCTTACAGGTACACGGAAAGCGAATCTTTTCTGCCTCGGACCGGGATCATGATTCGCAACGCTGGTCGAACTCAGGAAAGTCTACGACCGAATTACTGGCTGATTTTATTAAAGAACAATCGGAAGAGAAAGCAGATCGACTGATCGAAAGAGCGAAAGGGTATTTTGATACCTGGGAGAAGCGTTGAAAGGTTGAAACGCTGCGCTTGTTGAATCGTGTAGACGGAAATAAAATCTAAAACGTAGATACAAGGCAAGCCTTGTATCTACGTTTTAGATTTGTACTCCAACTTACTCCCTACTTCATAGAAAAATTAATGCTTACGTCATAGCGAACCTTTACTGGTTTTCCGTCCAGCATAGCAGGAACAAAGCGATTGGTAGCTGCTACTTTAATGGCGTTAAACGCTTCCTCTTCGCAACCAGCGCCAAGTTTTTGTTTGACAAGCAATTCCACAAGTTGTCCTTTCTCGCTGATGGTCATGGTCAGGATAACATCTCCTTCCACTTTTGCCCGTTGAGCACGATCAGGATACATCATCTGACTATTAACAATGTTCCAGAAATTCTCGTTGCCGCCATTGGCTTCCGGGTTTCGATCTAGTTTTGCTTCGGACCATTTTTTAGTGGTCGCATCATAGACTTCGTAGATAACTTCTTCGACTAAAACAGTGGAATCGACTGGATTAATACTAGCATAAATCATAGGTGCTCCGCATAAAATCGAAAACACTAATAGTATAGTGGTGGCAATGTTTTTCATATATTAAAATAATTTTTTCTAAAATTGGAAATTTCGATCGACTACTTCGGTTTGGTGGGTTTTTGGATTGTCTGAAAATTAAGGGATGAGAAATATTCCCGGACAAAGAGGTTTTAAGGAATGAGGTATTAATAAATTAAGAATTTTGGGTTAGAGATTTTTATTGCTAGTAAGGCAAAAAACGTAGGGATAGCCGCGCTATCACGAGGCTTTTTAACCCTGCCCGACTTGACGGTCAGTCAGGCGGGGAGACTAGCGACAAAAAGATCAAGCCAAAAACGTAAATTTATTATTAACTCATTCCTAATAGACTTCTTGCAAATTTAGACCCAAATTTACGATAAAATCGTTATTTCCTCCCATTTTCATGAATTTTAATACAGTTTTCGCAGTATTTTTTAAAAAAATACCCAATAATTATTTTAACCTGTCTTGAGTTGGTACTTGCTCATGGTCGCTAAGGACAAGAAATAAACAACTATCCAGGACGTCAATTCTGCGACATATACTATCCGAACTACAAAGAACAGATAATTATGGATTGGCTTCTTACGTTTAAACCTTGTATATATTATATAGGCGAATCAAGGGCTAAGGATCCATAAAAGAATAACTTATAACATTTTGCTGCTTGCTCTTTTTTATCGCGTTAAAGTAAAGCAAATAGCAAGCAGCCAGTAGCCTTTTTTTAAGCACACGCTTAATTGGTTTAGTACCAACTCAACCCTTAATTCGCATAAAACTTGTTACCCTTTAAAAATTGAAATTAAATTATCCATGAAAAACATCTTTTTAAAATCTGTGCTGCTTATATTGGGTCTATTCTTTCTGACTTCCTTCAAAAACAAGGAGATGTTAATTCCTCAACCCGAAGAACTCGGAACCGTCAGTTGGCTACGAGATTATGATCAGGCCATTACCACTTCTAAAAAAACAGATAAGCCGATACTAATTTTATTTCAGGAAGTTCCCGGTTGCAGTACCTGTCGTGGTTACGGAAATGAGGTATTGAGTCATCCGCTCATTGTAGAAGCCATTGAAGAAAATTTTGTGCCATTAGCAATCCATAACAATAAAGGCGGAAAAGATAAAGAAATTTTAAAATTATTCGGAGAACCTGCCTGGAATAATCCGGTAGTTCGAATTATTGATACGGACCAAAATGCACTTACTCCCCGGATAAATGGAAAATACGATCGCAGCAGCTTGGTAAGCGGCATGGTCGAAGCCCTGAAAAAAGTCGATCGGTCCGTTCCCGGTTATTTACAATTACTATCAGAATATCTAAACGCAGCGGATAATAAGACAGAGAAAGCTACTTTCGGAATGTATTGCTTTTGGAGTGGAGAAGCTAAACTGGGGAGCATACCCGGTGTGGTAAGTTCTGAACCGGGTTTTATGAATGGCAGTGAGGTAGTTTCCGTTACCTATAATCCAGCCATTACCAGCTACGAAAACCTGGTTACGGAAGCTAATAAAAAGAAAGCTTTTGAGGAGGTTTTTATCTACTCAAATGACCAAAGAGCAACCGCTAAAACATTGGTTAAACCGTCAAATATAAAAAAGGCGCAGAATTTTCGCGCAGATGGTCAGCCAAAATACTATTTACTGCATAGCCCCTACCGACTGATTCCGATGCTTCCTAACCAGGCGAGCAGGGTAAATACCGCCGTAGGATTTGGCAGTGATCCTAATGTTTTTCTTTCCCCTTTGCAGTTAGATATGCTGAATTATATTAAAACCAATCCGGGTAAAGACTGGAAGAATTTATATGAAAAACCTTTTATTCTGGGGTGGAATCAGCTAAAAACGCAATTTTAGAGCATTGCAAATGCTATTGGAGAGGTTAAATCTAATGGAGAAGCGCTATAAATTTGATTAATTGATAAATTTTAAAGATATTTAGAGAGTATTCCGAAACAGCCCCGGTCTTTTAGGGTTTGGTAACTTTTATTAAAGCAATACTTTAATTGGCCAATACTTAGATTTTTGATGAAATAGTCGCCTATTTTTTTTAAAAAGGTCCTTTTCATAACCGCATGTCAACTAGTAGACACAACTTCGCAAGCTAATATGCGTTGATACTTTACAAACACCAGCTTAATTATAACACATTGGCCATTGAGTGCCTATTTGTTTTAACTGTCGGATTTGCCGATGTTAATTTTTCTAGGTGCACAGCAAATTAATTTACGGTGCACCAGGATATATAGGGAAACTGATTTTATCTATCCCTCAACAAAAAATAATCTATGAGACTATGTTCAATAATATATGTTATCCTTCTGCTGAGCACTAGCCTGCTGTCAACTTCCCTTAATGCTCAAACGATCGAAACGGCCTCAGCGCTGCCAGGACCCTATCAAGAAAATCAAGAACCACTGCATGACCATGACTATAACCATGATCATGATCATGATCACGGCAATGACCTTAGTTTTATAAAGAATAATGGTCAGTGGGAAAGTCAGGTGCAATACCGTGCCTCTCTGGGTGGGTTGAATGCCATCTTCCTGGAAGAAGACGGATTTACCTATTTATTTCATAATGATAAAGATGCTGAAAAATTATTTGATCACAGCAAGCGAAATCAGTCAAAAGTTCAACCCGTACGAGCGCATGCCTATCAGGTAAAATTTCTGAATGCGGACCAGGCGAATTTAAAAGCAACTAAACCCAGAACGGCATATAATAATTATTTTTTGGGTAATGATCCTTCAAAATGGGCCTCTAAAGTTCCCATTTTTGATCAGGTCAGGTACGAAAATCTTTATCCGGGTATTCACCTGGATGCCTACGATGTTGATGGTTATTTTAAATATGATTTTGTGGTGGAGCCAGGTGCTGCTACCGAAATTATTGCCTTGAATTACACTGGAGCGGATCGTTTACAAATCAAAAAAGGTGACCTGATTATTCATACCTCGGTTGATAAAATTGTAGAGCACGAGCCGTACGCTTATCAGGAGATCAACGGAAAAAAAGTCACTGTAAAGTGTGCTTACCAATTAAAAGACGACGTCGTTACCTTTGGGTTTCCCAACGGCTACGACCAAAAGTTTCCACTTGTAATTGATCCAACGGTAGTTGCCGCTACCCTTTCGGGTACGACCAATAATGAAAATTTCGGACACTCTGCTACCTATGATTTTTCTGGAAATATTTACGCGGGGGCCCGAAGTTTCGGTTCCGGCTATCCTACGACTTTCGGCGCCTTCCAAAGTAATTTTGGCGGTGGTGTAGCAGATGTTGCTATTTCAAAATACAACACAGATGGTTCTCAACTAATTTATGCTACCTATATTGGTGGAAGTGGCGAAGATTTACCACACAGTTTGATCACCGATTTTGATGGTCAAGTTTATATTTATGGCACCTCTGATTCCAACAATTATCCAACGACTCCCAACGCAGTGCAAACTAGCAAGGGTGGACAAATTGATATCGTGGTTTCTATTTTAAGCGCTGACGGAAGCAGTCTGGTTGGCTCCACCTACATAGGTGGTTCGCGAGATGATGGTTTTAATCATTGTGAAATAAATGCCAGTTACGGTGATGATTACCGTGGAGAAATTATGATTGATCGAGAACGCAATGTTTACGTAGCCAGTAATACTTCTTCTAATAATTTTCCAACGACACCCGGGGCACTGGATCGTACTTTCAATACAATCGGTACCAATTCTTCTACTCCCTCGCCCGCGCAGGATGGTGTTGTTTTTAAACTGAATAATGATTTGTCTACTTTTTACTGGAGTACTTATCTCGGAGAAAACGGTTCGGATACGGCCATGGGTTTACGGGTAGACGAAAATAACAATACAGTATATGTAACCGGAACTGCTGCAGGCGCTAATTTTCCCATGCCTAACAGTGGATTTCAGTCCGCTTACAGTGGCGGTGATTCAGACGGATATATCGTCCGATTGGCAGCAGACGGAAGCAGTATTATTAACGGAACCTTTTGGGGAACCTCTCAGGATGACAATAGTTATTTTATTGATCTTGATCTTGATGGTGATATCCATATTTACGGTATTTCCACCGGCTTTATGCCAATTACATCGGGTGTATTCTCGTCCGCTGCCGGAAGCAAGCAATTTATCAGTTCTTTTACTTCTAACTTAAATAGTCTGGTTTATTCCACCGTGATTGGACTAGGTCCAAACAGTACAGGTACTGGAGTATTTACAAATTTTGATTTTGTCCCCGTGGCTTTTATGGTAGACAAATGCGACAATATTTATTTTTCAGGTTACGATGCCATTGGCGGTTTACCTACCACTGCTGATGCTATTTCCACGATGGGTGGAACTTTTTATCTGGGTGTTTTAGATCCAGACGCTACCGCTCTTTCTTTTGCTACCTATTATGGAATGGCGAACCACGTAGACGGTGGTACCAGTCGTTTTGATAAAAGTGGCGTTGTCTATCAGGGAGTTTGTTCTTGTACCAATTATATTATGGATACCAATAATAACGCCTGGTCAACCAACCAGATGGAACGTTGTGATGTAGGTGTTTTTAAAATTGACTTTGATGTACCTACGGTTACCGCTTTTGCTGCGGTAGAGCCAGCATCAAGTGGGTGTGCTCCTTTTGCGGTTAACTTTGATTATACTGGTAAAAACGGGACGGTATTCGAATGGGATTTTGGAAATGGTTTATCCAGTACTTCCGAAAATCCCAGTACTACTTTTGAGGAAGCGGGTACTTACGAAGTCCGCTTTGTAGCGTCTAATACAGGAACTTGTAACGAACAAGATACATTTTATATGCAAATAAATGTTTTAGATAATTCCAGTTCTCTGATAGATACGACCGTTTGTGGCGCCAATGATGGGGTTTTTGTCAATGCAACGACGACCAATGCCAGTTATCTTTGGAATGATGGTGTCATTAATGCGACTCGGACGATCAGTCAGGAGGGCAGTTTCTGGGTGGATATCAGTATTCCTGGTTGTACCAGGCGAGATTCTTTTATCGTTCGTTTTGAGCCGGCACTGGAATATTCATTACCTGAAGACTTTTCTTATTGTGATGTGACCACTGCCCCATTCGACGCGACCAGAACTGACCTGATTAGTTACCGTTGGGAAGATGGCAGTACCGATCCAATTCGGCAGATTAATGGAGCGGGTATATTTGATATATATGTCGAAAATGCAGCAGGTTGTAATGCCCGTGATACGATAGCTATTAATTTTGGTACGACTCCGTCAACAGAATTAGGTGTACCCGATACGCTCTGTCAGGGTGATACCCGATCAATCAATGCTCCAAATCTTTCCGGTGTTCCGGTCAATTATACCTGGAATACTGGCGAAAACACTTCGCAGATTACCGTAGGACAAACAGGTGATTATATCGTTACACTAGAAAATAATGGGTGTGAATTTAGTGACACGATCAGTGTTCATTATACTGAATTTAATATGACTTTTGATCAAAACAATGTTAGTTGCTTTGAAATATGTGATGGAGAAGGAACCGCAGTACTAACTGGTGAAGCCGCTCCCTTTAATTTGACCTGGGATAATGGTAGTAGTGATCCCGATCAAGTTCAGCTCTGTGATGGAAATTATAGTTTGACTGTTACGGATCAGCGGGGCTGTGTTTATGAATCTACCTTAGTAATTACCGAACCGGAAATGCTTGAAATAGCCACCGAGGTAGTAGATGTTACTTGTGCGGGGGATCAAAACGGGATCGTTCAGATAAGTGAAATTTTGGGTGGTACAGGTCCATTTCAGATTTCTTTTGGTGGAAATAATTTTCAGAATAATACCATATTGGATAGCCTTGGTGGCGGTTTTTACGACGTCGTTGTTCAGGATGTGAATGGCTGTGAACAAGCAGAAACGGTGAGCATTTACGAGCCACCTTTTGTGACGATAGATGCCGGGCCGGATCAAAGAATCAAATTAGGTGAAGGAACGGAATTGCAGGGGCAGATTTTTCCTTTAACCAATCAAGTGTACGAATGGTTGCCTGCGGATAGTCTGGAATGTAATTCTTGCCTGGATTCTGCCGTAGATCCTACCCGAACGACACCGTATATTCTTTCGGTAACTGATACCATTTCTGGCTGTATTCTGGAGGATGAGGTAATCATTAGCGTGGACAAGGATCGCAACATTTATATTCCCAATGCCTTTTCTCCCGATGGAAATGGTACGAATGATATTTTCCAGGTTTATGCCGGAGTGGGAGTTCGAGAGATTTTGGTTTTACGCGTTTATGATCGCTGGGGTGAACAGGTTTACGAGGGTAATAATATTTCTCCTTTTGACAATAAAACGGGCTGGAACGGAATTTTTAGAGGTCAAGCAATGAATCCTGCAGTGTTTGTTTATTACACAGAAGTATTGTTTGTGGATAACGAGACGAAAGAATATGCGGGAGATGTGACGTTGTTGAAGTAGGTTTTGCTTATTAAAATAGCAACGTCAGCAACCTCATTTATTTTCCAATACTGCCAGTACATTCTCGACGCTGCGTTTACGCGTCGGGTGGCTCAGTTTTCTACTAATTTCTCGAATTGGTTCGAGCGCGATGGGATCACCGAGTTTTCCAAGTGCAGAGATGGTGACAAATTTTAGTTCTTTTATATTTAGAAATGGAAGGAGTTTTACGGCTACCTCAGGGAAGCGATGATAGCCTAAAGCAGTAATTACATCAGAAGTATCTTTATTATTTTTATCCGTTAATTTTTTTAACAAGACGGGAAGGGCCTCCTCACTCCCTAATTTTCCCAAAGCTTCGTAAGTATTTTGTCTCACCAACCAACTCTCATCTTCCAGTGCTTTTAGCAAGCTAGCGACGCTTTCCGGTTCTGGTAAATTACCCAGATAGAAGGCGGCGCGACTCCGTACTTTTACCGATGGATCAATCAGGAGAAGATTTGCAATTTCCGCTCGGGCTCTGAAAGATTCCATTCTTTCTAATAGATCAATTACACTGGTTTTTACCCATTCATCCGGACTACCCAATGCCGACATTAATTGAATATCCATCTCGGGCGTGACGTTATCTTGTAGCCACCGAATGGAAAAAGACCGGAAAGTCGTATTCTTTCGGGACAGGCCATTGATGAGGGGATAGATAAAAAGGTCGTCATCGTGGGCGCGGAGTTCTCTTACCAGTTCGTATACATTCATTTTTTGTAATAGAGCTACTTCGTATATCAATTCTAGCTTACGCCGGAAATCAATACCTGCTTTGTGGTGGGCCCGGTAGATCAGTTGTCGACTCCATGCGTCTTTCATTTCAGCACGCAGTTTCTTAATTGCAGGATACGAAAACGCCTTTTGCAAGCGACGAAGATCGTTGGCGACCACCCGATCTTCTTCCTTGATATTTCCTGGTAAAACTGGCTCGGGAACGGCCAGCAAAGGCAAAAGAAACCGGTAGTTTTGGATCAGTCCCTTGAGTGTGGCCGAAATTTCCACTGCACTTGGTCCGTAAGTTAGCCGACGCGCATTGGCTGGCAAGAGCCAAAAGGGCGAACTGACCTTCAGCAGCTCTCCTACCACCGTACACTCAATGTTAACTTTGATGGCATGGCCAGCAATTTTACGCCGAAGGTGAAGCTTATGAATGGCTTGGGGTGTTGACACGTGAGGAATTTATGTTTTAAATCTTCCTTTATCATGCAGGAAGATTGGTTTGGCGTTAGTGCCTATTATGGATTTGATTGAGAATACCCTGTAAAGATACTGGAAAACAACCACTCGTAAGTAATAGCATATCTAAATTTCTATTACCTGAAGATCAATAAAGCCTGGACAAAAAAACAATAAAAATATTGAAACAAAAAATTTAATAACATTTTGTTTTATTGAAAAAATCTTTTATCTTTACCGCATCGCAGCATGTTTCTCTGGTGGGAGCAAACCCCGCGATCTTTGAGTATTGGAAACAAGTTCTTCCCTTTCTAAACCGGGCAGGTCTCCGGATATTAACCAATTTGCGAATTGGTTATTCACATTATACTGATCAGTAGATTGTTTGATCGTCTTATTTAGATGATTTTTTGAAATTGGATAATTGAAAAATTGTCTCATTTTAACCGGGATAATAACCAAGGTTGGACATGGCGAAGCCGTATCTTATACAGCTTTAAAATGGGGGGAAGTATTCGGTACTTCGCGAAAGGGTGGGAAAGCCCGCCCTGCGGGCTTTTTACGTGCAGACGTTACTTAATACTACGATCGCTCTGCCGTCTTTTTTAAGTTTTTCAAATACTTTAGAGGGCATTACCTATGCGTTGAAAGGACCGATTAACGAATCACTAATCAACTGTTCTTACTGCCTAGAAAAAATTAACAATTCGAAATACCTACTAATTTAGTACCCAAACCACTAGACATAGTTAAATGAACATCCCCACGACCTAAAAATCAAACTCCTCCTTCCCCTCGTAAAGTTTTAATATCTGCGGATAATGCTCAATAATGTTCTTTTTAATAAAATCAATTGGTACGTCTTCAAAGCTACCATAATCTTCGAGGTAGTCCATAAACTGTCCACCAGTTCGATCATATTCCTGAAATACAGAATCGTGGATACCGTCAAATTCAAGCGGTTCGACATTACATTTCACACAAAGTGCCTGATTAAAGGCGGGAGATGCTTTAACCCATTTTCCGTTGAGAAAAATATCTACCATGCCGTGGGGCGTCATCACATTGGTACCAAATTTTTCAACCAACCGCTCTACCCCAATATGATTTTTGACCTTGGCCAGTCGCAATCGAGCGGGAATACCCAAGGCACGTAATCCGGTAATGAGAATGATGGATTTGTCCAGACAATGTCCTTCGGAACGGTTGACCAGGTTACTGGCAATGTAACGCTCTGGACGGAAAGAAATTCGATAAGGATTATAACGGTAACGATCGCGGACGAGTAGATAGAGTTGACAAGCCTGTTGAATTTGTCGCTGGATAAAGTCCTCTTCTCCCGAAGAATCGGTATCTTTTAATTCCTGTAGCAACGTCTGAATCGCGGATGATTCAAAATCAAAAAATTTGGTAGAACGTAGAAACTGTGTGTAATTCATACTGCTATTGATTGATATGGTCCGCTTTTTTTATGCAAATATTGATTCGAGCTTCTTTTCCTTGGTAAGCTGGAAAGCTTCCCAGTTTTTGACAATCGTATCTGTCTTTAAAAGTATTGATGGTTTTAAGATAGTGCTTTTTTCGTTTTAAAATCAAAGCGTCTTTCGTTAGTTTTTGCTCTAAAGCGTACTCTTCCATTTGAATAGAAACAGGCGCAATGTGTAGATATTCGTTTTCGATTAGGTAAAACTTTTCAAATGGACGGTCTACTAAATCATGAATAGAATTATAGATTAAATAAAATTCGTGGTCTTTGGCAGCAAACCAGTTGTCCGCCATTCCAACCACAGGAATGGTTTTATCTGGAATCAAAGCTTCGGTTTTTTGACGAATTATTTCACCGTCGTAACTATGATTCATTCGGTATAGATTGCCATAATGAAGGATAAAAATTCCTATTAAGAGATACGTAACCCACTTTAACTTTCCGGCTTGCTCGGCAGTGAATAAAAGCATCAGTTGGAAAGCGGGAAAAATAAATACCATATATACCCGATTCGGTCGTCCAGTTATAAAGGTAGAAATAATCATAAAAACGAGGAACCATCCCACAAAAGCATTTTGTCGCCAGCCTTTTTTTATTACAAACCAGATGATTGTTCCTAGCATCAGGAAAAATTCCCAAAAGTGTAGATACCATTCTGTTTGGGCAAAATAGGTAATTAGATAATTGGGTAATTCTTTGGCGTTGTTCCGGTTGTCCAAAAGGGTTCGCTCCAGTCGCTCGGGCGTCAAAACATGTGCATGTAAAGCGAAATAATATATAATTCCTAGCAATAGTCCCAACAGTAAAGGGCCAAGGGCTTTGCGCCAAAGCTGGGCTTCGCCAAAAAACTGTTTTCTTTCCGCAGCAATGTATGCAAGAATATAAAATCCAGTGATAATTCCCATGGCATGTGTCTCCACGGCCATACAACCAACAAAGGCCGATAGAAAATATTTTTGCTTGATAAATAAATAAAAACTGACCGCACTGAATAAAAAAGTAAGCGGATCGGTTCGAATTAGATTAGCAGTACCGTAATAAGCTGGAAACAAAAACAAAGTCAAAGTAAAAATAACTACCAAATTGTTAGAAAAACCCAGCGCTTCAAGAATTTTATACCAGACTGCGGCAGATAACACCATAATTCCTGTTCCTAAAATATGTGCACTGGATTTGGTCCAGCCAAAAATATTCAGCCATCCGGTATAGAGATAATTAAATAGTTGATTAAAAATCTGGACGCGCTCGTCGGTGGTGACGGCCCGGAAGATGGTGTCCATATTGATTCCGGTCTTGGAAAAATGATAAAGCCGAGTCATGGTCCAGGCGTCGTCTCCATTGTAAAGCACGTGGGAACCGTGCAAAAAATAATAGGCAGCAAAAATCAACAGCCCAAAAAAACCAATAAAAATACGGGTTTGCTTTTGAGTATAATCAAAGAGGGTCTTAGGCATTTTCTCGTTTAATAGTTTTATAGTATGTGCTTTTAAAAAAGGGGGTTGCTGTTTATAGCGGGTAACTTTGATTTAAACTTATTAGGAAATAGTGAAGATCGTTATTAAACTTACTTCTTCCGCTTTTTCTTCTTCTTTGTTTTTTGAAAATTTTCGTCCTCTTCGATCAGAGATTTATAGTCATTTTTACGTTCTTTCTCAACATCAAGGGTATCAACATAATCTGAACCTTCCACTTTTAGTATTTTAATTTCTTTTTGCAGATAATCCTGTATTGTTTGTAACACTGGCTTTTCTTCTTTTGAACAAAAGCTGTAGGCATGTCCTTTTTGATTGGCACGGCCAGTACGACCAACCCGGTGAACGTAGTTTTCCGCCTCGACGGGTAAGTCATAATTAACCACGATTTCTACATCAGGAATATCAATACCCCGGGCGGTAATATCCGTAGCAATGAGCAGTTGTACTTCTCCACTACGGAATTTGTCCAGCATTTCACTTCTCGTTTCCTGATCCTTGTCACCATGAATAGTGATGGAAGAAATATCCGCTCGGGTCATCGCTTTGGAAACCCGTTCGGCACGCACTTTGGTACGGACAAAAACCAAAATCTTGGTATCCGGATTTTCTTTTACGACTCGTTCCAGGAAAAATCTTTTATGATCCATTTCTACAAAGATGACCGAATGGTCCACTTTTTTTGCGACCGGATCTTTAGGTGATAACTGGATTCGAATGGCATTTTGACGAACGATACTGTAAGCAATTTTTTTAATTTTCTCGTTAATGGTTGCGGAAAAAAACAGGGTTTGCCGACGTCTGGGCAGTTTGCGAATCAAGTCTTCGATGTCTTTAATAAAACCCAGATCGAGCATATAATCAGCTTCGTCCAGAACAAGAATTTCAATCCGATGGGTCGGTAAATGTCCTTGACTGATCAAGTCGAACATCCGTCCGGGTGTGGCGACTACGATATCTACCCGACTTTCAAGGAGTGCAATCTGCGGGTCTTGCGCTACTCCACCGATGAGCGCCATAACTTTGACGGTTGTAAATTGTGTAATCTGTTGAAAAACACCTTCGATTTGCAGGGCGAGTTCGTGGGTCGGAACAAGGACAATACATTTTGCACCAGTCGGTCGTCGTTCCTTTTGTTTTTGTTCGTAAATAAGATCTACAATGGGAATGGCAAACGCAGCGGTTTTTCCGGTTCCCGTCTGTGCGACGGCCAGCAAATCTTCCCCTTTTAAAATATTGGGAATGGATTTAAACTGAATATCGGTGGGTCGTCGAAAGCCTAGCTTTTCCAATCCTCTCTTTACTTTTGGATCAAAATTGTAATCTGAAAATTTCATGGAACAAAGGTAGTTTTTTTTGCGTTGTTGTAGCGAATTTTGAATTTGAATTTGAATTAGTCCTTCCCTGTAAAGGTCGTAAATTCAATTATTTGGGAAACGCATGGCCGTCAACATTTTTCACAAAGAATAAACCCTGATTTGATTCGTTATATTCGCTGGATTTATAAGAAAATCTGTATCTTTGAACTATCTATTTATCCACCAATCATCAGATATGTGGATCATTTAAAAAGAAGCTTGGCTACCTTAGTATTAATAAAACGAACTATTATGGTAAAATCGATCGAAAGAAGCAATATCCCCGTGAGCGAGCGGCCGAACCTACGTTTTGACCATAAGGATCGACCTGATTTCTATACGACCCTCCGTAAGCGTGTTAATAATTATTTTGAAGAGAACCAACTTTCCAAGCATTATAATACGAGTATGGTGACCAAGACGCTGTTTATTTTAACGGTGTTTTTTGCGACTTACGGGTTGCTCTTATCCAATATATTTGCGGCACAGCCGTGGGTATTGTTGTTGATTGCAGTCATTCATGGTTTTTTTACGGCCTTGATTGGTTTAAATATTGCGCACGATGCGATTCATGGTGCGTACGCCAAGACGCCATTCTGGAACAAGGTCATCGGTACCAGCTTTAATTTTATTGGTGCCAACGATTTTATGTGGAAAACCAGCCACAACGGCATGCACCACTCTCATACCAATATTGTTGATTATGATGCGGACATTGAGCAGATTCCGCTGATTCGCTTAAATCCCCACCAGGATCTTTGGTGGATTCATCGTTTTCAACATATTTATATTTTTGGAATTTACAGTCTGACTTCGATTGCCTGGGTTTTTGCACGTGATTACGCGGAGTATTTTCATCCTAAGGTAAACGGAAAAGCAAAGACGGAGCGGCCTGTTTGGGAATTTGTTAGAATGGTTTTATTCAAGGTTACCTATTATACGTTTTTCGTTGTGATACCGTTTATAGTCATGGATATTCCGTGGCAGTATTTTATCCTTGGATTTGTGGTGATGCACCTGGTGGAAGGATTGACGCTGGCGTTGATTTTTCAATTGGCACACGTGATTGAAGGGACAGATTTTCCATTGCCAGACGAGAACAATAAAATACAGCACAGCTGGGCTGCACATCAATTATTTACGACGGCTAACTTTGGTTGTAAAAATGATTTTCTAAATTATATCTGTGGTGGACTTAATTTCCAGGTAGAACACCACTTATTCCCAACGATCTGCCACGTCCACTATAAGCAAATTGCGCCCATTATCGAATCGACCGCTAAAGAATATGGATTGCCCTACAACAATCACCCCACTTATTTTGGAGCACTGGGAAGTCATATTAAACAATTGAAAATTTTCGGAAAGGAGGCGTAAGCATGGACTTGGCGCTTTGGCACTGTGCCCCAAGCATTAAGTAAAAGGTAATATAACTTATTTTTTAAACGATCCTAAGGAAAAGAACTTCTGCACTTTTTACGAAATACTGCGACCGCGCTGCGGTCGAAACCCTCGATACGAAACCTAACCTAACATACTGTGATCTCGCTGAGATCATAAGTGAATTGAACACCCTACTGCCTTCGGCACTAAGTTGTTGATTAGTTAGTCGGTGGATCAGTCACATAGTACGCAATGCGAACGTAACCATCCTGGTTGCGCTCTTACATCAGGATTACCTAAAATTTGACCGACTACTGATTAACAATTATTTACAAATAGTATACTTATTTATGAATTTTAAATTACTTTATTAAACATCATAAAATAAACACACCATCAGATCTATCAAGCACCCTTAACCTTTATACATAGAAATTTAGTTCCGGAAACACTACGTTAAAAGGACTGATTAACCGATCCACCGATCCACCAATTAACTACCCATTACTCCTCCACCACTACCTCCAGGCTCGACACCTCACTCACTACAAAAAATCCCTGTGGATTTTCCGTTTCGATCGAGGACCTGATATTCGTAGGAACATTGGTCGGCGGCTCCGCAAATAAGGCCGCATCTCCCAGGGTTAATTGAATTCGAGCCCGCTCCAGGTAAGTAAAAGCCTCTGGAGTCAGCGAATGAATTTCCACACGAATCGTATCCCCCAATGAGTAAGTAGACAAGCCAGCAATGTCTATAAAAGGGTTAATGGCCTCCCGAATCGGGGTAATAAAAACCAATCCATCTATCTCCGCACCCGCCGAAGGCCCCCCATCGTACGCAATATTTATCTCTTGTGGTGCATCAAGAAACGCCCCGTTTTTATAAGCTTTGATCCAGTAAGTATCGCCCAGTCCGGGTTGATCACGAGCGAAAAACTGAGCGAAATATCCTGCGGGTTCGTCCAGCATTTCTTCCTGAAATTCGTAGGTAATAGTATCAACTGGAACGGTCGGATTGAGCTGAGACGCGGCGGTATAGGTCTTTCCATCTAAAGAAATTTCCAACGTGTATTGCTTATCTATTTCGCCAAAATGTTCTCCCGGTTCGGGCGTCCAGATATAATTACCACTGTTTTCTAATTCCAAAAACTCGTAACTGCGACCATCCTCATCCGTCACCACAATTTCGGCATCGTTGACCACGGGTACAAATGCATTAGAAAAATAGGGCGCAGTGGTTCTCAGTTTAATTACCTGCGGCATGGTATCCGTATTAATCCACGCATCAACGACCACCTCTACCGGCCCTTCGGCTAAGTCTATCTCCACAATATCTTCACATGCAGTGAAAATCATCATAAAAGTTAGTATTATAAATACAATATTTTTCATGTCGTTACTTTTTTTAAAGTCTTAATTATCTATGACTTGCAAATGAATCATCTATCTATTTCTAAACAGTTTCATTAGTTAAATTTAAAATTCCACGAGACACTTGGAATAAAATTACCTACCACCGAAAATCTCACAGCCTCGGTATTGACAGGCAAAATGCCTTGTGTCCGTCTTTGACTTTGCTGGAAAAATATAGTAAAAGGATTTCTTCGATTGTAAATATTATAAACACCAAACACCCATTCACTACTGAATCGTTTTCCGGGCTTGTCCTTGGGTTTCAAGGTGGCCGCAATGTCCAGTCGGTGATAAGCGGGAATCCTGACATTGTTCCGCGATTCCAGAGAATTATAAGGCACCACGTATCCTTGCTGTTCTACCCGACTTGTCGGAAAGGTCGCCGGTGTTCCACTGTTCAAGACAAAATTAGCGGATAAAGTCCACCGCTTTCCCAGTTCATAAAACCCAGTTAAACTCAAACTGTGCGGCTGATCAAAACGCGACGGAAACCATTCCGAACGGTTGATACCATCTACGCGGCGCTCGGTACGACTAAAAGTATAACTCAACCATCCGGTAAATTTTCCTTTCTTTTTTTCGGCGTATACCTCTACACCGTAAGCCCGTCCAACTCCGTTAACCAACTCTCCTTCGAGAAATTGATTAAGAAACAGGTTGGCTCCTTCGATGTATTCGGTGAGGTTACGATAGTCTTTGTAGTACACCTCTATAGATGTTTCGTATGAATTGTTTTTTAGATTTTTAAATAAACCCAAAGCGATTTGATCAGCTACCTGCGGCTCAATATTATTGGTGGACGGTGTCCAGACATCTACGGGGGTGGAAGCCGTACTATTTGAAATCAAATGTAGGTATTGCGCCGTTCGATTGTATCCTAGCTTCAAGGAAGTTTTGGGATCGAGTTGAAATTTTGCGGAAAGTCTTGGTTCGAGATTGCTATACGTCTGGATCGATTCACCTCGCTCGAAAGTTTCTACGGCAACTGGCGTTTGTCGTTCTGCGGGACCATTTTCCTCAAAAGTATATTTTGTTCCTGCTCCCATATAATTAAAGTGAGAAAAGCGCAAACCATAATTTAAAGAGAACCGATCGTTCAGCGTTTGTTCGTTTTCAAGATAAATACTGTTTTCCCAGGCAAACTTTTTGTCCAATCCAATATCGGTGGTTTCGCCTTCACTGACACCCACCGCATTACCGGGCTCGAACGTGTAAAAAATTGACTGTCCGCCAAAAGTCAGTAAATTATCCGGATTCAGGTAAAAAGATAATTCGGGTTTAAAGGCATAGTTGAGAATATTGGCATTCCAGTCAAAGCTGTTGTCTTCCTCTCCACCGAAGGCCAATTCGTAATCATACTTACTTCGGTAAAGTGTAATATTTGAAAATAAACGATCACTAAAAAGGTGATTCCAGCGAAAAGATAAAGTGGTATTCCCCCAGTTAAATCCAGCGTCTTCCCCAAATCTAAAATTATCCCGACCAAAATAACCAGATAAGAAAATTCGGTTACGGTCATTAATGGTATAGTTTGTTTTTAAGGTCAGATCGTAAAAATTCAACGCCGTATCGGAAAGGTCATCGCTTAAAAATGGCTTGGATAAAACATCGATATACGAACGACGTCCGGCAATAATAAAACTGCCTTTTTCTTTTACAATCGGAGCTTCGATCGACAACCGGGAAAAGATAAATCCTACCCCTCCGTTTACCGTCAATTTTTTATTGTTTCCTTCTTTCATCCGTACATCCAGAATGGAAGACAATCGTCCTCCGTATCTGGCAGGAATCCCTCCTTTATATAGTTTTACATCTTTTACCGCATCCGGATTAAAGACGGAGAAAAAACCAAATAAGTGAGAGGAATTGTAAACGGGCGCTTCGTCCAGCAATACCAGGTTTTGATCAATACTTCCTCCCCGAACGTTAAAACCCGTGGCTCCTTCCCCTACCGTTGTTACGCCCGGTAACAACTGAATACTCCGTATCACATCCACTTCTCCGAGCAAAGCCGGCATTTTCTGGATGGTTGCCATGCCCAGTTTTTGAGTAGAAATTTCGGTATTGGTTACGTTTTGGTCTTCGCGTTCTGCAACGACGACGATCTCTTCGATCGCTGCCGATTCTTCTACCATTTCCAGGTCCAGCTTTTGTGTAGCCGATAGTTCAATGGTCATTTTTAACTTATCGAATCCCAAATAACTGGCTTCTAGCGAATAGCTACCCGTCGGCACTGAAATGGAATAAAACCCGTAAACGTTGGTCGTGGCTCCTTTACTTATTTCCTTAAGGAAAACGGTAGCACCGATCAGCGTTTCACCATTGGCCGCATCTTTGACATAACCGGAGAGGGTCACGTTTTCCTGAGCAGTAAGGCTGGAGGAAAAGGTATTTCCTAAAAAAAAGACGAGTATAAAAAAATTAAGAAAGGGAGGTGATTTAACAGACATAAGAATGTATTAATAATTAAGGACCTGAAGTGTGGATGGAAACAAACATAAACTTAATTTTGTTTCTTCATCATGAAAATAGCAGGCGTTTTTTATTTTTTTTTACCCAACATGTGATTTTTCACATTTTAATGAACACCTCCACGTATACTTCATTCCAAAAAACAGAAAAAGCGGTACCCTGTCAGGACACCGCTTTCTTTTTTATAAATTTATAGAAACTGTTCAAAACCGATCACTTCCTAATTATCACCCGTTCTACCAGATGCTGATCATTAGAAATAAGTTCTAAAAAGAAAATACCCGTTGCAAGATTCATTATATCAATTTCACGATTTGTGTTCGTGTTGATGCGTCCCGTACGGTAAGCTTTTCCGTCCACGCCCGTTAGTTTCCAATCGAAAGTTTCCTGGCTGTTTGCGTTGACTCGCAACATAAACCGACCACTATTTGGATTGGGAGAAAGCTTTACTGAGAAAACATCGCTCAAATCACTGGTACTCGTAGGCGTCAATTCCAGGGTACGAGAACGATCCGCAGTGGCACACCACTCAGAATCCACAGTAAGCGTCACCGTGTAATCACCCAGATTAGCATAAGTGTGGGTTGGATTTTCTTCCATACTTGTATTACCATCTCCAAAATCCCACGCAAAGCTGGTTCCATTATTAGAGTTATTGGTGAAGGCAACCGTCAATCCGTCATCTATCACTTCTGATTCAAAGTTGGCTACAATAAACTCATCTACAAATACTTCTATTGAAAAAGTATCTGCTCCGACCGGATTTGAAGTGATAAGCTGAATTACATTTAAACCTGGCATAAAAAATGTCACCGTATGTGGTCCGGGCGCAATGGCTGAAGAAGGATTATTTGTAATTCCAAAATTCCATTGGTAGTTTTCTGCTCCTTCGGAGGTATTTGTAAATGTAATCATTTCCCCCTGACAAATTGCTTCGGTCGAAGTACTAAACTGTGCAACTGGAGTAGCAAACTCAAAAAACTCAACATTTATATTATCTAAAAACAGATTGTTACCATAACGGCTAATATTCTCAAATTTAAAAATCACCGACTGACCATAATACGCAGAAATATCTAAAATTTTCTTTTTCCAAACCGCTGGATTCGTTGGAAAAAATCGATTGGTGTTCGCTTCCACGGTTGCCAGGTCTTCGCCAAATGCTTCAAATAAAACTTCATCATACGTATTTCCACAATCAGTAGAAACAGCTACTCTAAAACCATCCTCGTTGCCATTAAATCCACCCATCTGATATTCGCGGTAAGCTAAATCAAAAGTCAGCATTTCGTTGGTCGCGTCAGACAAGTCAATCAAAGTAGTTAACAAAGCATCTTCTAAATTTTCATCCCCCGCAGATTGATAATCAAAGTTATTGAAATACGCTACCCGTCCTTCTGTACCGTCTCTTTGTGTTACAACTTCAGATTCCCAGGTTAATTCGTTGTCCGAATTAAAAATAATATAATCAACTGGCGGAAACGACATTCCTTCAAAAGTCTCCTGATAATCCAACGCCACTCCTGATCCTTCGTAAATCATCAAATTAAACACTTGAGTAATGGTATCATTTGATGCATAGCTATTGTTATTAATGGTGACCCAGGATTTTAAAATATGGACACCTTCGTCCGCAAGGTTGATGGTCTGAGAAAAATCATGCACATAAGATTCGCCCGCTGCAATGGTCACTGCAACTTGATCCGTAACAATCGGCTGAGCACCTAATTGATAACTAACAGAAAAATCACTTTGTGTTTCCGTACCATTGTTGGATATTTCCATCGTAAACAATTCATCATTTATTCCATCACAAGAAAGAAAAACAGTATTGGCTTCGATTGAGGTGCTAATAGTGGCAAGATCATTAGGCTGCGTACATTCCATCAATCCTCCGGCAAAATAAATGGCATTGACTCTTCGTGACGTTGCTCCATTTGTAAAATTAGCATGAATGGAAAAATACTGTTCTGCTTCCGGGTTATTGGTTATATAAAGGAAATTATTCTCCGTAGCATTTCCAACAAGGTCCATGTATTTTTCTCCCAATGCATAAATATCATAGCTGTCCGCTCCATCCATAAGATCCCAGGCAAGGGCAATTCCCTCGGGGCAAACGGTACCTATTGCAAAATTCTCAATCATGGGAGCGATATTAAAATCTATTTCATTAATGGTCTCACTGCCATTACTGCTCAACACTCTTATTTTTCCATTTGCAGTAGTTACATTCGGTACCGTCCAGTTGGCGTAGACTCTTTCTGTACCTGCGACAGAAGCGATTGCTTCCCAGGTAGTTCCACCATCAAGGGAATAAGAAAGCTCGTAGTCCTCCAATTGACCAACGGCGTCCCAATGAATGTTTTGTAGTTCACCCGGCACCATGGTCTCTCGACCGATCGGATAAGTAATATCGACAACTGCCGTCTGATATTCGTAAATCATATAGAAATTTTTACTGCCAAATGGTACAACGGTTCCATTTACTATCACGGTATATTCACCAGCTTCCGGATCGTCAATTTCTATCTGCTCCATATTATTCAAATGATCTTCTCCCTTTGTGGCTGGCTGATCCAGCGTCGTTTGATTAGGAGATGAATTAAGTATCCAGGGTAAGTAATCCACCCCGTTTTTTTGTAATTTTAAATCCAGATCATTCAGTAAAGCAAATCCAGTTCCCATCGCTGCTTCCGGATCGTCCCAGTACAACATTACTTTTGCTTTTTTCACACCATTCGGAATATTGATGGTAAATTCATTTACGGCACCTTGCGCTACTTCAAATTGTTGGTACCGATTTTCTTCCAAGACTTTTACCGCTCGAAAGGCATTAATATGTCCCCAACCAAACCGAAAATCCGGACCTTCATTGCCAAGATCATTGGCCGTATTTAACAAGATACCTTTCAGTAATGCAGCCGGAGCGGTCGTACCACCGTTGAGGGTTTTGTAGGCATGTTGTAGCTGCGCAAAAATACCTGCTACGCCAGGTGCCGCACCAGAAGTCCCACCAAATTCAGCGTATGTGTTGTTAGGTTCTGTTCCGTATTGGTCTCTTCCGTTAGAAGCAATATCGGGCTTAATTCGACCATCGTGCGCGGGGCCCCGACTACTGCTGTTAACCAGTGTGCCTACGTCGGTCAGGTTGGCAACCGCCATGACATTTTTGCCTTGTTTGTGTCCTCCTGTGATATTTCCCCACTGATCTCCGGCGCCATAATCACAATCAGTGTTATTGGAATTTCCAGCGGAAAAAATGTGCATCAACGTCGGATTATCATAAATCTGTTGATCCACTGTTGCGGTAATTTCCGTGTAGCCATCATTACAGCCATTACTATAAGATGAGTTGGTGATAATTACGTCATCGTTAAAAAAGTAATTCATGGTATTGTCCAGAAAAGTAGCATCATAATCTAGCACGTATACCCCCGTCCCTGCGGCCATACCCCGCTTGGTTGGATCAAAATTTCCAGCACCATTCATGATCCCGGCTACGTTGTCTCCGTGGGTATCAATGTCTGTCCCGGGATCAGCCAAATTTTGCGTTAATCGTCCTTGAAAATCAATATGTGGTCCAATTTGACCGTCGTCTCTGACGAGTACATTTACGCCCGTACCATCATAATTACGCCCCATCGGTATACCGGAATCCAGTACATTAGACCGATGTAGAGACCGTCCTTCGATATCATCTTTTACGTCGGGTGCAGCGCCCAGCCCCAGGTGTGCTACGAAAGGCAAAGCAGCCACGCGTTCTATTTTTTCTGGTTGGATACGGGTCTCCATAAAATTATTTATCCCGTTAGATTTAACGATTCGAAGTCCAGCAGCTTCCATTTTTTTCACTGCATCAGCAGCGGCAATGTGCTTATGATATTTGAGTATTACTTTTACACCATCGCGATCTAACGCCCATTCGGGTAAGATACTGGACAATAATTGCGGCTCGATTTTTAACGAATTATCGAATGGAAAAACAGCTCGAATATTCAAGTCTTCTAATTGACTGGTTGCCATATTTGCTGGAATAGCGGTCAGATAGGTTAAGTGTGGAAAGTATTCCAGAAGTTCTATTCCTGTTGCCACAATTCGTTGGTGATCCGCCACCGTTGGCATTTCAAAAAACTGTACCATCCGATAATATTTACCATTGATGATTTCATTGTTTCGAATATTGGGTTGTTGAATAAAGGCTTCCAGATTTACCACGGGAATTTGCTTACCGGTATTTAAAACCAGGGTATATTTATTCTGTGCAAAGGAAAGAGTGGTTAAAAAAGCCATTGCAATAGTCAGTATCAGTTTGTCGAGTATTTTCATAAAAAGAAAGTTGAAGGATATATAAAGTTATTAAAGGGCATTAAACTTTAGGAATGAGGGTCATTAAAAGAAAAATTTACAAGATTTGCCTATCGCTGTTAAAGATAATAAATCTATATGTTGAGAATGACTTTTCGGTTAATTATTTTATAAAAAAAATAAAAGTGCCGTCTATATGGATTGGTGGATTTAGCGTCTATTCTCCCAGGCATGTACCAGCATGACGACTTGATTATAACTAGCGTATCCATCGGTTACGCCCTGAGACTTAAGGAAAGCATCATAGGTGGCGATTCTAAAATTGTCGGGAATAAAATCAGGATAAGCAGCATTGTTTGCCTCGATGGCACGAACATCGGTTTTTAAACCTGTCGGTAACACTTCAAAATATTTTACAAAATTTTCCGGGTCTGCCCGACGATAACTATAAAATAGATATTGCCAATAATTAAAAATTCCAGCGTACTGAATAAAAGGATGGTTGCTGTTTTTACAGGTTAGGTAAGCCAGAAAATTACAGGTGCCTTCGTCTCCGAATCCGTAGGCGTGGGCCAGTTCGTGTGCAATTACGTAAGGACGATCAATCGGATGGACGGCAGGATCAACATTGCATTCTCCGGTAAATGGATTATAAAAGCCAATTGCTCCAAATCCCCATAAAATCCCTTTGGGATAATCGCTTCTGATGGTTGGAAATCCGGTGGCAGGATACCCCAGCTCAACCAATTGGTTTTCTAGTGCCTTTCTCAAATGCTCCACCATATCATGGGGAAAGTCGGCGGGCGTAAAGGACGAATCAGCATTGGCAGCTGGAATACTGGATCGTACGTTTATTAATTTTGTTTGTCGGGTAGCTAGTTCCTCTACGATGGTGGCTAGCTTTAGAGGTTGGGGAGCTATATTTAGTTGAGTCGCTAAAGGTATTCTACCATAGTTGTATCCCCACATAAATAAAAAAAGAAATATTATCCAGCCCATGGCGGACAGTGCCGTAAAAGCCAGTTGACCTATCTTTCCGGTAAATGATCGTTGGGAAGCTGTCCATTTTCTGACTCCCCGGGCTAGAGCAATCATTAACCCTCCTACCAGCAAATACAAGGTGGAAAATGGTAATATCCAATGAACACTATCCAGAATTAATCTAATTAATTTGAATATACCACGGCTGTATAGTGTTTCAACTAACCAGGGAGAAAAGCCCATCAGAAAACGCAGTCCGATAGCCAGTATTCCCATACCCAAGCCCCATAATCTTTTATCCATCTTTAAAGTACAATATAATTTTAAGGAAAAATACAATATAACCATCACCCGTATTAAACCGTTAATTTAGGTCTATTTATGCCATATAAAGGCATGTCCATTTATTGTCTAGGATCACTATGCCCTTAATGTAACTTAAATAGTTAAATATCGAAATATTATTTTGCATAAATCCTATATTTACAAAATATTACGTTTCCAACTCAATGCCTAAAAAATTAATCGGTGTTTTAGCGATGGAATCACCCGTCTGATTTCCAAAATTTTTGTCTCAAAAACTGTATTCTTTTTTCTTTAATAGACTGCTTGCCTTCGTTGGTGCAAGATCAGGTCTTGACCTATTTGTATTTATACCTCTAAGGAATGTTTTATTTTTAAAGATTAGCGTACCAGATTAATTAAGGAACAACGATCTAATAGATTCAGAATTATGACCAATATTTTATTAACTAACAAAACTTAAATCTATGAACAAGTGTAATTTACAATTCATTTTGATTGCCATGTTTCTATGTGCTTTGGCGCCGCTACAGGCCCAATTTACCGTAACAGAAATTAACGGTGACATGTTGAATGACTGCGGGAACGGTAATTACCCAGGCATAACCGCCATTATGCAGGGAGAAATTTTTTCAGTTGAGGGTACCCTCCCCGCTGGAGTAGCTACCTTAAGAATAGCACATCAGGCTTATACTGATTTTACATTTTCTACACTAGTGGAGGAATCTCAAACGAGCTATCCCAATCCCGCAGCGGGTCCCTTCTCTTTTACCCACACACTGGCTTGTGATGCTCCGCTCAATGATGGAGCCTCCTCTCCGTCGGTGATCATTGTCGACTTACTTGATGCAGGTGGAGCGATTACTGATCGCTGCTTTGCTTACATATCAGTAATCCAGCCAGCATTTATGTGGGAGGAGATGAATGGTGTAGACCTGGAAGGAGATTGTAATCGATATCCTGGCGATGACATAATCCTGGCACTAGGAGAACCTTTTACAGTATCAGGTTCTTTTTCTACCTGTGAACCGGTAGTTAATATCAGGGTTCGGCATATCTCCTTCACGGACTTCACCTTTAATACCGCGGTGGATTTTTCCTTTACAGATTTCCCCAATCCATCGCCTAATTTTTTATTGGAACATATTCTTCCCTGTGATGCCACCATCAATAATGGGTTTAGTCCTCCTTCTGTAGTATCATTGATTTATACATTTGCCGACGGAACTCAAGATGTTTGTACGGCGTATGTTTCGGTAGTGGATTCTACCAATTTTACATTTGACAATCTTAATGACGTAGCTGTACCCAATTGTAATGCTTATCCAGGTATTACGACCCTGGAGCAGGGAGAAACTTTTACGGTAGATGGAACTATTTCAAATCCCTGTAATAATATTGTTACGCTTCGAGTCAGACACCAAATCTACTCGGATTTTACTTTTTCTAATTTAGTACACGAATCTTTGACGGACTATCCTGCTCCTACAGAGGGGGCCTACGAACTGGAACATACCATCGCTTGCGATTCTCCAGAAAACGATGGAGTAGACCCTCCTTCTATCGTTTCCGTGATTGGCCTTGACAATTTGGGTATGGAGGTTAGTCTTTGTGCTGCCTACGTAGCCATTTCGGCCGCTCCAGACTGTGACTTGATGTTGATTACGGCGGCCGGGGCTGCTCCCTCTTGTCCCAGAGGAATGGATGGAAATATTAACATTATGGCTACCTCTGATTTAGGTCCAATAGAATATATTATTTCCGGCGAGGTAAGAGATACCAACAATACTGGAATTTTCGAAAATTTACCAAATGGTAGTTATGATTATAGTATTTCAGTAGAAACCAATTGCGATCCCTGTATATTGACTGGAACCATTGAAATCATGGACGGAGTCGACAATACACCTCCTGTTATCAACTGCCCTGATGATACGACCATCGAATGCTCGGACAGCTCAGATCCTGCGGATACTGGCATGCCCGTTGTGACGGATGATTGTGATACCGACCCGATGGTCACCATGGAAGAGGTCGTCACGCCGGGTGTTTGCGCGTCAGCCTCTACTATCGTCAGAACCTGGACTGCCACCGATTCCACGGGGAATGTAGCTACTTGTTCTCAAACGATTAATATTGAAGATTCCACCGCACCCGTTGCCCCTGCTAATCTGGCTACCGTCACCATTCAGTGTTTAGTTGATTTGGAACCAGTACAAGCGTTGACGGCTCTTGACAATTGCGATGGAACGATAACGGTTACGCCGACCAGTGCGACCCTTCCCGGTAGCTGTCCTTCGCGTCTAACCATTACGCGTACCTGGAGCTTTGAAGATGCTTGTGGTAATTCTTCTACAACTTCACAAATTATTAATGTTATTGATGATCAACCGATTAGCATCATCGCTCCTGCGGACCAGACTGTTTCCTGTGCTTATAATGTCAATCCTAATACGGCATTGGTAGAAGTTATTTCTACCTGTTCGATTGAGGCAGATATTACTACCTCCATCTCCATCGCAGGAACGCCCAATTGTCCCGGGACCAGATACACGGTTACCTACACTGCTTTAGACGATTGCGGACGAACCGCAAGCGATAGTCAAGTGTTTACGATTGCCAATGAAGGTCCCGAGTTTGTTTGTCCCACCGATTTTTGTGAGATTGATTGCCCGGCAGATCTGGAATCCATTCAAGCCAATTTTGATAATTATGCGGACCTTGCCATTGTCAATACCAGCTGTTTAGGTGATGTTACGATCACTAATAATTTTTCTGTTAACGGTTTCAATTCACAAAATTGTAATAACGGACCAATAGCCGTAGAGAACACTGTAGCCTGGCAGATTGTAACTTTTAATGCTACCGATGGCTGCGGAAGAAATACTTCCTGTACTTCCTTGGTAATCATCAAGGATACGACCGCTCCCACAATTGTGGGACAGCCATTCTCAACTGTAGAAACAAATGGCGTTAATAATCAGACTTTATACGACAACTGGATCAATGCTAATCTAGCTGCTTTATCCGTTGACGACGCGTGCAACGACTTTATTTCTAATAACCAGATAACTTTTACCCCTGCTTCCCCAAATGCAACGCTGGAAAGCGGATTTGCGGTAACCAACGTCACTTTTACAGTTACGGATGCTTGTGGTAACGTAGCTACTGCAAAGAATGCAACCTTTGTACTACAAGATGGTGCGAGTGCACCAATGGCTACCGTAGCGGGTACAATTATGACCGATCAGGGCCAGTTTGTTGAACACACTTCGGTCACTATTGATCACAATATTATTGGCCAATTAGGTTATCATACGACGGAAGAGGATGGTTCTTTTGAGTTTTCCGTCATTGACAATCAGACTTATCAGATTGCGCCAAAGAGAAACGATGATCCTTTGAATGGTATTACGACGATGGATTTAATTATGATTGGTCGACACGTACTGGACATTGATTTACTGTCTTCTCCTTATCAGTTGATTGCGGCAGATGTTAATAATAGTGGTTCGGTTACTGCTCTGGATATGATTGAATTGCGTCGTATGATTTTGCATATTGACGAAGAGTTTAGTACCAGTCAATCCTGGCGATTTGTGGATAGCGAGTTTGTTTTTTCAAATCCCGCAAATCCTTTTGCCACTACCTTTCCCGAAGTACGAAATTTCGATGTACTCCTCGAAGAGGTGGCCAACTTTGTTGCTATCAAAGTCGGAGACGTTAATGCTACGGCCATACCCAATCAGCTAATAACAGCTGGCGATACCCGGAGCCGGAACGACTTCATGATTGGCGTAGTAGACCAACAGTTTACGCGTGGAGAAATGGTGCAGGTGGATTTTACGGCCAAAGACTTTAGAGAAATGATGGGTTATCAATTCGGTTTGGGATTCGATCAAAACGCTTTGGAATTTGTAAAGGTAACAGCCAAAGATTTACCCGGACTAAGCGTGGACAATTTCGGATTTAGTGGTTTGGACCAGGGTCTTTTAACGACAAGCTGGAATACGCCGATGGGACAGTCTACCGAAACTTTAGCAGAGGGTCAGGTTTTATTTACGGTTATTTTTAAGGCTTTGGCGGATAATACGTTAAGTGCCGTATTGACCACCAACTCCGAGGCGATCGCAGCAGAGGCGTACAATAGTCAGCAGCAGGAAATGAATGTTTCGCTCTACTTTAACCGCACGCTAGAGGGCATTGCAGATGGTAGTGCTATCCTGTATCAGAACCGACCTAATCCATTCAGCCACGAAACAGTGATTGGATTTGAATTGGGTAAAGAGGACCATGCTACGGTTACTATCTTCGATGTATCTGGAAAGGTAGTACGGCAAATTTCTCAGTCTTTCCAAAAGGGATACCACGAAGTATCGTTGGACAAGGCTACTCTGGGAAGTACAGGCCTAATGTATTACCGACTAGAAACCAGTAACTTTACGGCTACAAAAAAGATGATTGTTATTGATTAGAAATATTTGATTATAAAAAAAAGCTGTCTCTGGATTTTATCCGATGAGACAGCTTTTTCTTTTTTTACTATTGCCTTGGGGCATTAGATAACTGGGCATATTGATTAACGCTGGAAGGACCGATTAACTAATCACTAATCAACTGTCCTTAATTGCCAGGAAAAAATTAATAATTTGAAATATATAGTAATTTAATACCCGACGCACTAACTATTAGGCAACCGCTACGCCATTGTACAATTTCTCCCGCTTTTCTCTAATCTCTTCCGAACGAATAAAATCATCAAAAGACATCAGATGATCCACCATTCCGTTAGGACCAATTTCGATCACCCGGTTTCCTACGGAGTTCATCAGTTGATGATCATGGGAAGTAAATATCAAGTTTCCAGTAAAACCAGTCAAGGAATTATTGAGAGCAGTGATGGACTCCAGATCGAGGTGATTCGTAGGTTCGTCGAGTAATAAAAAGTTGGGATGTTGAAGCATCGTCTTTGATAACATACACCGTACTTTCTCTCCTCCCGACAAGACGCTCGACATCTTGTGCACTTCCTCACCCGAAAATAACATTCTACCTAAAAATCCGCGAATAAATTGTTCGTCTTTTTCTCCAGGAGAGAATTGACGTAGCCAATCAATAAGATTTAGATCGTTTTTATCCACAAAGAACGCCTCGTTTTCGTTCGGCAGATATTCCATTTTAATGGTCTGACCGTATTCAATCGTTCCAGAAGCAGCTTCCTTTTCACCACTCAACACTTCAAAAAATGCGGTCAGAATAGCAGAGTCTTTACTAAACAATGCGATTTTTTCGCCTTTATTCATCATAAAACTAACATCTTTAAACAAGACATCTCCGGCATCATTCTTAACAGATAAATTTTCTACTTTCAAGATCTGGTCTCCCGGTTCTCGTTCTGGCTTAAAGTTGATAAAAGGATATTTACGACTCGAGGGTTTTATGTCATCAATGATGAGTTTGTCCAGTGCCTTTTTGCGACTGGTCGCCTGCTTTGATTTGGAGGCATTGGCGGAGAAACGAGCGATAAATTCCATCATCTCTTTTCGCTTCTGATCGGTCTTTTTATTTTTATTCGCCATTTGCTGGGTCATCAGCTGGCTGCTTTCGTACCAAAAAGTATAGTTTCCAGTATAAATTTTTATACTGTTAAAATCGATGTCTACAATGTGCGTACAAACCATATCCAGGAAATAACGATCGTGCGAAACCACAATCACCGTATTCTTGAAATCTGCCAGAAAATCCGCCAACCAGGTAACCGTCTCGGCATCCAGATCATTAGTAGGCTCATCCAGGAGCAGAATATCCGGATCACCATACAATGCTTGTGCGAGTAAGACTTTTACCTTTTGTGGCGCACTCAATTCACTCATCTGCTTATTATGATATACTTCTTTGATTCCAAGATTACTCAGTAATTCGGCAGCATCGCTTTCGGCTTCCCAGCCGCCCATTTCACCATATTTATTTTCCAGTTCAGCGGCACGCATTCCTTCCGCTTCGGTGGCTTCTGGATTCATGTAGATGGCCGTTTTTTCAAGATTGATTTTATACATTTCCTGATGGCCCATCATAACGACATTCAGCACGACCTCCTCTTCATATTCAAAGTGATTCTGACGCAATACGGCCATTCGTTTTCCGGGTTCGAGACTAACATTACCGCGCGTAGCGTCTATATCACCGGCCAGGATTTTTAGAAAAGTAGATTTTCCAGCACCATTGGCACCGATAACACCGTAGCAATTTCCGGATGTAAATTTTAGATTGACTTCATCAAAGAGAACGCGTTTACCATATTGTAAACCCACATTGTTAGCTGATAGCATGATTGGTTGGTATTAGAATGAGAATAACTTCTTTCAAAAGAAATGCAAAGATACGATATTTTCAGTAAAATTTGAAGGACTAAAGATGGGAAATACGGGGATTAATTGGTCAACCGAACACTTTTAATATCGAAGTTGTAGCCACCAAAAATCCCTAATCCATTGCTCACATTAGAAGGAATTAAAATAGCTTGGGAGAGAATAGAATCTCGTTGACTTTGCTGTCGCGAAAGGTTGAAGTGGTAGTTGTGATAATTGGTGCTGGTATTTCTTAATTCTACTAATAACTCAGGGGTAAAGCGGGAAAAGTTATCTTCGTAGCTCACGGATAAATTCCCTTCGATGGAATGGTTTCCCTCTGGAATATCATGACCCTGAATTAAAACACCATTTTCAAAATCAAATGTATAAGGATAATCCATGACCAGGTCATTTACTGCAGGAATCTGTGTATAGTAATATAAAACGGTATCGGCTTCAATTGCTACGGGAACAATATATCTGAAGTAGAAAACCAAATGGTAATTACTACTTTTATGTTCTGCGTGGATAAAACTAAAATTAAAATTTATATCATAAACCTGTCCAGCACGAGGATCTTCATTGGCACTAAAATTCAGAAGATTTAACGATTGGATACTGACCTGTGGCGGAATCGTAGTGATCGCAGAAATAGAATTCTCTTCGTCTACTACGACATCTAGTTCATAATTATTACCATCCCTGACAAATTCAGGTACTCCCGAAAAATAAAACGGAAAAAAGTCCGAATCAGGATTGAGGGAATCTTTTATTTCTTCTTGTAAATAAAGATCAACTACTGTTCCATTACTTCGATTAGTAATCGTAACCTGGTCAGCTACCACAAATTCCGTAGAAGATTGCGAAAGAATGGGTCTACTACGACTTACCGTGACGGTAGCAGGGCGATTAGGTGCTATTTCAGATACAACCACTACCTGGGGCTCAAAATCTACATCCAAATCCACTACTTCTTCACAGCTCCAAAAGAGCAGCAAAGCTAAAATCGAAATGGTAAAACGAATCAACATATTCGTTAAAATTTTATTGTATAGTTAATATATGGTAGTATCGGTACTAAAGTAGCACGTAAGAAAGCCGGTTCGGAAGCGTTATCCGGATTCCTTCCTAGTCTGTAATATAAGGTATTTTTACGATTATATAAATTATAAACACCAATTCCTGCATTCTGTTCGGTTTTTATACCAATTTTCCGCCAGTTGAAGGCAATATCCCACCGATGATTGGCCGGAAGACGAAATCCATTGCGTTTAGAAAACACCAGGACTTCCAATGGTGACTGAAAACTGCTCGGATTGGTAAAAGTATAGGTACCTGAAGGTAAAGAAACGGCAAGGCCGGTTCCATAAACAAAATTGGTCACAAAAGTCCACCGCTCATGTAGTCGATAACTGCCCGTAAACTTAAGATTATGACGGCGATCAAAACGATAAGGAAAAGTTTTACCATTGTTAATATCCGCAAAAGTCCGGTCGGTTTTGGACAAGGTGTACGAAAACAGTGCCGTAGTTCTTCCAAGTTTTTTTTCCAGTAGAAATTCGATCCCTCGGGAGAATCCGGAACCAGTAACAATATTGTTTTCAAAATTTCTGGAGTTGATAAAATTAAAAGAGGCGTTTTCAGTATATTCCAGCAAATGGTTCATTTTTTTATAATACCCTTCTATTCCAAATTCAAAATTATTGGGCAAAAGGCTCTTTAATCCTACTACCACCTGCCGGGCTTCTTCGGGCCGAATCTGTCGGGTAGAAGGAATCCAGATATCCGTCGGTAATCCAACTCCCGAGGTACTGAGCAGATGCAAATATTGTTGGTTATAACTAAATCCAGTATTAATTTGTAACCGACGCCAGGGACGCCAGGTAAGGTCAAAACGTGGTTGTAATGATTGATAAAACTTTTCTTCTACCATCATACCGGACCACCGCAGTCCCATCCGGACATCCAGTTTTTTCCAGCTTAAATTGTGCTCGGTATAAAAGGCGAATTCCATAGCCGGAATCGTTGGATTGTCGATAGAATCAAAGAAATTTAGAGCAACAGTAAGATTCTCCCCTGTCAAGGAAAGGTTGCCCGTTTCGGAAGCTACACCCGGCGTAAATCGATGAAACGTTGCTTCGCCACCATAACGTAGCTTATATCTTTTAGAAACCATGTGGTCGATATCCGTCTTTAAACCGACATCATTAATGATCGTACTAAAAAGAACAAAACGGTTGGTGTTAAGGACGGACATATCCGAGGAAAGTGTATCCGTATGGGTAGCAACGGACTCGGAAGCAAACTCGTAGCGACTAAAAATCAAACTGGTATTGATAAATACTTTGTTCCCAACCAAATGATTCCAGCGCAACGCACCAGCGGTATTTCCCCAACGGATATTGTCTATACTTCGATCTCGGTTGGCCAGCGTAATGTCTCCATTGGAAAAAGTATAATTGACAGCGGTATCGTCTTTGTAGCGATCGCTACCTTTGTAGAAACTCAGGTATAATTTGTTTCGATCCGAAAAACTATAATGTAATTTGGCATTCACATCATAGAAGGATAAGTCGGTCTCTCCTTCCTGATTTTTGCTGGCTTTATTATCCCGGGTCACTTTTTTTATTAGCAATCCCATGGGTGTGGTTCGCGCAGCCAGAAAGAGCGCGCTTTTCCCTTTTATCAAAGGACCTTCGGTAGATATTTTTATACTAGCCAACCCTGCCCCAATAGATGTTTGCCACTTGTTGAGATTGCCATCTTTGGTACGAATGTCCATCACGCTGCTCAGCCGTCCACCGTAGCGCGCCGGAAACCGTCCCCGCACAAAACTGGCCGACTTGATCGCATCATTATTAAATACGGAAAAAGCACCTAACAAATGGGTTGGATTATAAATAGGCACATCATCCAGCAAAAATAAATTTTGATCAATACTGCCTCCCCGTACATGAATTCCTCCTACCCCATCCGTCCCGGTACTCACTCCGGGTAACTGCATTGCCAGACGAAATAAGTCTTTCTCTCCTCCCAGTGTCGGCATGGCACTCAACTGCGCACTGACCAATTTGTCCACATAATCATCTGGATCAAAAACCGGGATATTTTTGGCCACGACAATAACTTCTTTTAGCGTCACCGAAGGAAGCATCCTGAACTTTATCATTTTGTCATCTTTTAGGTCGATCCGCCGTTGGTTCCGCTGATAACCCAGATAAGAAACAGTCAGGTCGTAAGTGCCTGTTTCTAGTTCGAGGCTATAAAAACCGTAGCTGTTAGAACTGGTTCCTGTATTTATTCTATCGACCATAATCGTCGCGCCTACCAACACTTCTCCGGTAGCTTCGTCTTCAACGTATCCGCTAATAGTCCGACGCGGGTTGGTTTTTTCTTTTTTAAAAATAACAATTTGTCCTCCGATTACCTGATAGGAAAGGTCAGTCTCTCTGATAATGACATTTAGAATTTGTCGAATGGTCGCATTAGAAAAGGTAAAGGAAAGTTTCTTTTTGGGTAGAATATCATTGCTGAATGTAAGTTTTATATCAGCGGCTTCACTAAATTGATAAAGGGTTGCTTCAAAAGATTGGTCGGTAACGGCGAAGTTGACTAACTTATCCAAAACAGGCTGAGCAATGGCTGCCAGAGGGAGAAAAAGAAAAAAGAAAGGAATAAAAAACCGACTCATTCAAGACATAATTTATGTCGGTTAAAATTACGGAAATCTAAACAATAAAAAAGCTAAAAACCATTTCTTATTCACATTCACCACCAAATAGTACAAACGTATCAGGGCTTTTGGCTTTTTTAATATCTACTCCTACCGTTAGTTTTAAAGCGGATAAAACATCCATTTTAGATACATCCGTAAAGGTAGCCGTCAAATTGCGGCAATCTGCTAACTCCGCATTGTCTAGGCTTAGCCTTATTCCAAAATGTTTTTCGATAGCTGGGATGACCTCTTGTAATCTGGTATTTTGAAATACCAGCTCTTTTGTTTTCCACGACCAATCATTGGGGGAAACATCTATTACCTGGCGATATTGTTGATTGTCGGCGTTGTAAATTATCTTATCGTGGGCCTCCAGAATCAATACTTGAGAACTGCCTTTGGGAGTAAAAGCTACTTTACCAGTAGCTACCGAGATAGTAATGGTATTAGCTTCTGCCTCATTGACAATATTAAAACTGGTTCCTAAAACGCGTATCGTACCTTGATCCATTTCTATGGAAAACGGTCGATCTTCATCGTGGGCAATTTTGAAAAACCCTTCACCATCTATTTTTACGACCCGATTATTGGCATTAAATGCATCCGGAAAATCAAAATGAGTCCCTTCATTCAGCGTTACTTCGCTTCCATCCGCTAAAGAGATTGTTCTAATCTCATTCTTACCTGTTTGCGCGACTTGCCAGTTTTGCTCAACCTGAGCTACTCCATTAACAAAGTAGCCTAAACTAAACAGAATAATGGCCGCTGCGGCATACTTTAGTAAAGAAAAAATCATCGGACGCTTATCCGTCTTCGACTTTCCGTCTTCGTCAATGCGTTTTCTGAGTTTTTGTAAACCGCCATCCACATCTGGTTCCCAGCCACTTACTTTGCTTTGACTCCAAATCCAAACCTTCTTAATATCTTCTGCCATTGCTGGATGAGCAGCATTGGAAGTCAGCCAACCATCTAAAACAGCTTGCTCTCCCGGTGCTAATTCACCCGTTAATTGCTTGTGCAATAAAACTGTATAATTCATTTTTTCCATGTACTATTCTAAATATCTTTCTTCGATTACAAATCTTCTACAACCAAAGTGACACCAATATAACGCTATCCCCCTACAAAAAATGCTAAAATTTAAAATTTTAAAGATTAAATCAAAATTAATGTCAGTTATTTGGCATTTGATACCGCTAAAAAAGGTGGCGGAGTATTTTCAAACATGCCAATCCATTCATTGCTTAATGGAGTATCAAAAAATAAAAGCCAGGTAGAACGAGGGGTGCCTAGCTGAGTGGTAAGTCGTTGGATAAGAGGAATAGCAGCTTTTAAGTCATGAAGCGCAAGATCAATATATTGGTACCGGTATCCAGTCCCGCTTCCAATCACACTTCCAAAACCTGCGTCTAGTAAAGCCTGATTGAGTTGGGCTTCAATCTCTGTTTTTAATTCAAAAAAAGCTTCTTCATCCGTAAAATGGCCATCCATCTTTATATAACAGAAAGTTTCTCCGAGTCGAGAGTAGTTTTCTGAATAAAAGGGATACCCTTTCTGTACATTGGTCCAGAGGGTCGCATTCATGGTACGGGCGATATAAAGGTCTTGCTGGTGTGGATAATCTTCTGATTCGGTGGGTTCTAATTCGTATAATATCCAGTCACTATCTTCTGAAAAGGTATAATAAGGCTGATCCGGCAATTGGTTTTTAAGAAGCACCAACTGCGTGTCTACGTAAGCTTTTAAATCTGCCAGTGGGAGCAATTGCCGATCCTCCTCCGGTAATACCAATACGTCAATTACGCCAATCCATTTGTCAAGTATTTCTTCTCCCAACAAGGCCTCCAGCGTAAAAAATGCCTGATTAACTACTAGATTATATAGAGCGGAATCCTGATCAATGCCTGGATAATAAAAGGTGATTTCTATATTATTCTCCGTAGCGGGATTTCCGGTAAATTGAAGATTAAGAAGGGGTTCTCCTGATTTTGAAAGAATTACTTTTTTACAATCCGGATAAGAAATAGGTTGTCGGTAGCTAAAAAATGACCAATTTTCCAGCCGTGGAGCTCTATCAATAAGGGCTTCTACTAAAGGTCTCAATTTTAGATCATCCTCGGGTGTCAATACCAGCTCATACGCTCCCGTAAGATTGTCATACCCAAACTCCCAGGCAATATCAATAACGCTGGATTGCAGGTGCGTACTCATAAACCTGGCAAGCAACTCCTTTTTTCCTATCCGTATCTCCCCAGCCAATACTTCGTGATGCTGGTAAAAAATAATCCACCAGTTGTTCATCTGATCTTCCCAGGTATTCCGAAGAGCGTTGTCTTCCACTCCGTACTCATCCGCATATTTCCATCTTAACTGCTCCATAATATCAACCAACAGGGTAAACTTATTTAATTTTCATTGCTAACAACCAAATATTAAAATCAAGCAAATATAGTAATTTTATAAAGTATTTCAGCAGAGATGTAACCTGTTAATTATTTTCTCCTGAATATTTAATGTTTATTCGCGCACTTGATTATCTTTACCCTCAAAACATTTAAGCTATCATGCCAAAGGATGAAAAAAAAGAAACTGCGCTTGGAGGTAATTTTAAATTTCGGAGACTAAAGGTTTTTGGCTCTAAGGAGAACTTACACCACAATGAAAAGAAATACCGTCTGGTGTACGACGCTCAGGAGGCCAGATATATTTATTGTGAATTGTCTTTTTTCAATAAGCTTTTCGATGAACTGGAATGGGTCGCCAATATCCGGTTTGTTTGTAAAGAAAAAGCGACACAGAAAGAAATTTGTGTCCTGAAAAAGGAGGTTCAGGTGCTTAAGGACAAAAATATAGTTTATGTTCGCGAAGGATGGGGTACGCCAGAAACGGGTTGGTGGAAACCTGGAGCCTACATATGGGAGGTTTACATGGACGATGATTTAGTAGGGATAACACCCTTTAATATCGTATCCGGGGGACCAGTAGGGGTAGAAAATAATCCTTATTTCGACCTGGAGGAAATTCGGTTATTCGAAAGTAATTCGAAGGGCCTGCCAAAAGAAAAGCGCCTTTATTTAAATAAATTCAATGCGGCCACTACTCGCTATATTAATGTAGAACTTAAAATCAAACTCCTTCAGGATCACCCTATAGAATTCCCGCTGGAACTACAATTTAATTTTTATAATGATGCCGGACAGCAAAAAGCGTTTATGTCTTATTATAAAGAAATTCGCTCACTTTCTGATACCTTTCTCTTGGATACTGGCTACGGAGCGGACACGCCTGGTTATTGGTTTGAAGATAAATATACCCTCGAAGTTATCTTCATGGATGAACTAATTGCCGTAATCCCTTTCGAAATTGGAACGGAAGAGGTCCATGATACGAACCCCCTCAATTATCTAAAAACAAAAACAGCACTCAACGCTAAGCCCGCGAGCAAACCTGATACCAAGTTAAGCTTCGAAGATGCCAAAATAGAACTCGATCAACTCATCGGTCTTGATTCGGTAAAAACCCAGATCAACGAACTGGCCAGCTATTTACAGTTCTTGAAAATTCGTCAGGAAAAAGGATTAGAAGACACCCAAAAAATCAATCTGCACAGTGTATTTGTCGGCAATCCGGGCACTGGAAAAACAACGGTGGCCAATATGCTGGGTAAAATTTATCAGAGTCTTGATCTCCTTCCGCACGGTAAGGTACACGAGGTCGGCAGAGCAGATTTGGTAGGCGAATTTATTGGGCAAACAGCGCCTAAAGTAAAAAAGGCACTCGACCAGGCACGGGGTGGAATTTTATTTATTGACGAAGCCTACGCACTCACCAATCGAGGCGATGACAACAAAGATTTTGGCCGAGAAGTAATTGAAGTACTTTTGAAAGAACTGTCTGATGGAAAAGGCGACGTAGCCATCATTTTTGCAGGTTATCCCAAAGAGATGACCCAATTTTTAAATAGCAATCCAGGTCTTAATAGCCGGCTGCGAAATGTGATTCATTTTCCAGATTATTCGCCGGATGACTTAATGGAAATTGCCGAATATACCGCTCAAAAAAGAGGCGTACTCATGGGGTCAGAGGCACGGGAGATCATGTACAAAAAACTGGTTGAAATCTATCGTAATCGGAACAATCAATTTGGCAACGCCCGCTACGTCAACGGAATTATCGACGAGGCCAAGCAAAATCTGGCCATCCGGATCATGAAAGATCACGAACTAATCGACAATCTTCCGCCGGAAAGTCTTTCCGAAATTCTAGCCGAAGACATCATGCGTACTTTTCCGACCGCTACGCAAGAACTGGATTTACTGCCCATCGACGACGCGCTCCTCGCTGATGCACTGACCCAGTTGCACGGATTGATTGGTTTAGAGGATATAAAAAAGGAAGTTGACGAAATAAGTAAACTGGTCCGTTATTATCGGGAAATCGGAAAAGATATCCGTAAGGCATTTTCAATACATACGGTCTTTACAGGAAATCCCGGGACGGGTAAAACCACCATTGCCCGTTTACTCGTACAGATTTACAAGGCACTCGGAATTTTGGAAAGAGGACAGATGATCGAAGTAGATCGTCGCTCGCTGGTAGCAGGATTTGTCGGACAAACGGCCATCAAAACATCCGAAAAAATTGATGAGGCCATCGGTGGTGGTTTATTTATCGACGAAGCTTATGCGCTTAGTTCGGGAGGACCCAACGATTTCGGTCGCGAAGCTATTGAAACTTTACTAAAAAGAATGGAAGATCAACGGGGCCAATTCATGGTCATCGTAGCTGGGTATCCGGAAGAAATGCAAAAATTTATCGAAGCCAATCCGGGACTTATGTCTCGCTTTGATCGGCAATTTAATTTCCCTGATTATAATCAAACCGAACTCCTGGATATCAGTCAATTAATGTTTGCTTCTGAAGGACTGGAAATGGAACCGAAGGCAGAAGCCCATCTCATACGCTATATTGAAAAACTACTCAGTAGAAAACACAAATATTTCGGCAATGCCCGAACTATGAGAAAAATAGTTCAGGAAACTATTCGACGCCAAAACCTCCGAATGGCTGGTATCGCCCCCGAAAAACGTTTGCCAGAACTGGTTGGCAAAATAACGCTGGAAGATATCAGTAGTTTTGAACTCATGGAATCCGATGTCAGACAAAGAAATGGGATTGGTTTTCGAAATTAAAATCCTGTCAAAAATTTTCACTAATTGTTATAATTGAATTACAGGTTTTGTTGAAAAAATATTATGAAAAAACAAGTTTATACAACGATTCATTACGAATCATACTTAGGATTGGATAAAATTCTCGATGCACAAAATTTACGGAGTGCTGATCTACAGGAAGAACCCGCTCACGATGAAATGCTTTTTATCATTACCCATCAGGCGTACGAACTTTGGTTTAAGCAAGCGATCCATGAACTAGGATCTATCGTTAATATGTTTGACAAAAATATTGTCAACGAGCGAAGCCTCGGTACGGCAGTGGCTCGATTAGCCAGAGTAAGTAAAATCTTTAAATTATTACTGGAGCAAATTCCCATCATGGAAACGATGACGCCACTGGATTTTCTCGATTTTCGAAAATATCTTTTTCCGGCTTCCGGTTTTCAAAGTTTCCAGTTTAGAAAAATTGAAAATCTCGTTGGACTCGATCCCAAACAAAGAATGACTTATGCAGGGCATCATTATGCAGCGTTCTTTACCAAAGAACAACAGGCGGAATTAAAAGCAATTGAAGAAGGAAATAGTTTGTTTGAAGCGGTAGAAAACTGGCTGGAACGTACACCCTTTCTTCAATTAGGGAAATGGGATTTCCTGGAAAAATACCGTGGAGCCGTCGAGCAAATGGTTGCCAAAGAAGCTGCGGCTATTAAAGCGTCTGATTATTTAAGTAAAAAAGATAAGGAAATGCGACTCCGTATGATGGGAAGTACAGATACTTATTTTAAAAGTATTTTGGACAAAAACGTTCATCAGGCATTGGTTAAAGAAGGTAAACAACGATTGAGCTACGATGCTACTTTGGCGGCCCTTTTTGTCAGTTTATATAACGAAGAACCCATCTTACAACTACCCTATCGCTTTATTATTTCCTTAATGGACCTGGATGGATTGTTAACCGAATGGAGATACCGTCACGCACAAATGGTGCTTCGCATGTTGGGTAGAAAAGTAGGAACCGGAGGGTCGTCGGGACATAAATATTTAAACGAAACAGCCGTTAAACATCCAATCTTTAACGACTTGCACAACATTTCTACTTTATTAATTCCAAGATCAGAGTTGCCACCACTGACCGATGCAGTCAAACGGGGACTGGGATTCTGGCACGAGGCACAGGAGTAAGCGAAAGTTTCCTGTTTTTTCATTAGGAATGGCGATTAAGCTTTTCTCAAGTCCAGTAAACCAAAACATGCAAAAGATTCTCAACCAAATCAACAACCAGTTTCTACCTCCTGCTTCCGGAAACTACCTTCCCGTTTACGATCCTTCCCGTGGGATTCCCTACGCGGAAGTTCCCGATTCCAACGAGGAAGATTTGGAGGCAGCCGTCACGGCCGCCCGTGCTGCCTTTCCCGCCTGGTCCGCCACTACTCCACAGGAACGCCACGATTTATTGATGAAGCTAGCAGACCTGATAGATCGGGAACAAGATACCCTGGCCAGAATGGAATCCATTGATAATGGCAAACCACTGTCTTTAGCCAATTCGGTAGATATTCCCCGTGCAGCCAGTAATTTCCGCTTTTTTGCCAGTGCCATTACCCAGTTTTCAGGCGCTGCTCATTCGATGAATCAACCGGATGCAATCAATTACACACTCCGTCAACCATTAGGTGTCGTCGCTTGTATCGCACCCTGGAATTTACCGCTCTATCTATTTACCTGGAAAATTGCACCTGCTTTGGCTGCTGGAAATACGGTCGTTGCCAAGCCGTCCGAGGTAACGCCGATGACCGCATTTCGACTAGCCCAGTTGTCGGTAAAAGCAGGATTTCCTCCCGGCGTGTTAAACATTATTCATGGAACCGGAGCGGGGATCGGCAACGCCATCAGTACGCATCCACAGATCAAAGCCATTTCGTTCACGGGCAGCACCACCGTCGGTGGAAAAATCGCCAGTTTGGCGGCACCACGTTTTAAGAAACTATCTCTTGAGATGGGTGGTAAAAATCCAAATATCATTTTTGCGGATTGCGATTATGAACAGATGTTGGAGACAACGCTTCGATCTTCATTTGCCAATCAAGGACAGATTTGTCTTTGTGGCTCCCGAATTATGGTAGAACGACCCTTGTACGAAAAATTCAAAAAAGATTTTACTGAAAAAACAAAGCAACTAATTGTAGGTCCACCAATGGATAAAGAAACAACGACGGGTGCCATCGTCAGCGAACTGCATCTGAATAAAATACTCGGCTACTTTAAAATTGCTTCTACCGAAGGCGGACAATTTCTCACGGGCGGGAAACGAAAAATACTGAAGGCGCCCTACCATCGGGGATACTATGTAGAACCGACCATTATTGAAGGACTTACCGCCGACTGCCGTACCAATCAAGAAGAAATTTTTGGGCCAGTGGTTACCATCATGCCATTTGATGAAGAAGCGGAAGTCCTCGATTACGCAAATGATATTCCCTACGGTTTATCTGCAACCATCTGGACGCAAAACCTTTCCCGTGCGCACCGCATGGCAAAAAATATCGAAGCCGGAATCGTCTGGATCAATACCTGGATGCTCCGCGATCTGCGCACTCCTTTTGGTGGCGTAAAAGCCTCAGGCGTCGGTCGCGAAGGTGGCTGGGAAGCACTGCGCTTTTTTACGGAAATGAAAAATGTTTGTATAAAATGGTAGGGCGAATTCGCCTTATTCATCCTTCACCAAGATCTTCGTTTGCTCCCCAAAGTACTGCACAAACTTCTGCATATCGCTCGCCAATTCAGAATTTTTGGTAGCACGGAAATAAGTATCTGCCATTGCACGCAAAGATTGAAACATAAAACGGTCCATTTCATTGATCTGCATCTCCGTGGTCCAAAGATCCATTTTCATGGTTTCTAAAGATTCTTTAGCGAAAAAACCCAGCATCATTGCCTTACATTCCTGAAATTCTTTCAAATCCGGATTATCAGTGGCACGCCACTCAATTTTTACGGGAAGATTGCCTTCGTTGAGGCCTACTTTTACCTCAATTTTTGAGGTCTTTTTAACTGTTGTGTCCATGCTGCAAAGATACTTATAATATGGATAAACGAGCAAGATGATCAGAACGTAGTGCGGCGAATTGCAATTTGCCCTACCGCACTACGCCCTGATAATAACTAACGGAGTAGCCACCCCAAACCCCTAAACCACCTTCCACATTAGAATCGATCCGGGTATAAGAACCAAAAGGACCTTGATTGAAAAAATTAAACTCTAACGTGCTCCAAAAATTAAAATGGATCTCATCCAGATTACACCACTTTACGGTGATAGAATCTCCAACGTAGAAAAAACCATAATCCTCGGTAGCAGCCGGTGGATTTGCCCAGGATTCACCCTCGGATAAAGGAAATTCGAATTCCTGGCCATCAAAGATCAAATCATCTCCGACTGAAGTAAGCGGTGCATCAAAAAAACTACCATTGGTACTCGTAAAAAAACGGAAAAAATCTGGTCGGTTTTCAACATCTGAAATTTTGGCAATTAGATCAAAATATTCAGGAGAATTATCACCGGTTCTATTTTGAAAATAAAAACTATCAATCGGTACATGTGGAGGAATCGTAGTTACCGCCGATAATTCCTGATCATCTGCCTGGATATTTAGCGTATATGTTTTTCCGATCTCACCGGGCATTTCCTGATTGACATCAACGTAGACACATAAGTTTACACCAATTGAATCATAACGCGTACCAAAATTTTCGGCCACCAGTTTTTGTTGGTCTTCCGTCAAATCATCGTAACAGATTTCGTCTAATGTCACGATTCGTTCTCCATCACTGACGGTAATTAAAGCATCATTGACAAAAAGATCATCAATTGAAATTTGATTTCCATCTGAAGTAAATTGTAAACTACGGGTTAGCAATACCAGCGCTGGAGTCGGCATCTCTCCTCCTTCAATTACGCCTTCTACTACTAGCGAAGGTGGTAAACCATTGTTCCCGGGAAATATCTGTTCTTCACAAGAAGTTAAAAACAATATTAATCCCAAGAATAAAACTAAATTACTATTTTTCATTTTTTATTTATTAAAACTAAAATTCCAGGTAATCGATGGAATAATTGGAAACAGCGAAACTTTATAATACGCTGCGTTTAAAGATCCGGTATCCAGCTCCAGTAAAGATAACCCTGGAAAATTATAAAAAGTATTGTATCGGTTGTACACATTATAAATAGAAAATATCCATTTTGATTGAAAGCGCTTTTCAGAATCTGGTTTAGGTGTAAGAGTCGCAGATAAATCCAGTCTGTGGTAGTCATCAATCCGTGCACTGTTGCGATCTCCGTATTCGGGACGCAAGCGGCGTTCTGCCAAAAATAGGGTAGTAATCGGAGTAAAAGCGTTCCCCGTTCCGAAGACAAAAACACCCCCAAAAGTCCACTTGGGACTTAGTTTATAATTGGCAACTATGGAAAGATCGTGGGTTCGATCAAACTTGGCTGGAAAGACAGCACCATCGTTTATTTCTGCAAAACTACGCTCAGATCTTGACCAGGTATAACCAATCCAACCGTTTAACGCTCCCTTTCTCTTTTTTAAAAACAACTCAACTCCATACGCACGACCATCTCCAAAAACGAATTCCTCTTCCAACTCTACCGCAACATTATTAATATAACTCTCCCGATAATCAATCTGGTTACTCAGATCTTTATAGTAAGCTTCCACGGATGCCTCGTAACGATCATCTTTAAAATTTCTAAAATAACCGATGGCATATTGAATCCCGAGTTGTGGCTTTACCAAGGGTGAGCTAGGCACCCAAATATCAATCGGTAAGGTAGAGGCAGAATTACTAACCAAATGCAAAAACTGATAATTATGGGTGTATCCAGCTTTGATAGAGCTCTTTGCGTCCAGTGTAAATTTAGCATTGATTCGAGGTTCAAACCCAAAATAGGTAGCAACATTTTCACCCCGATCAGTTTCATTTCCTTCTTCATCCACATAAGGCCCCAAATGAGAAAATACGCCTAGACGAATTCCCGCATTAATACTTAACCGATCTGTTAATTTAATTTCATCTCTGGCATAAATAGCTGTCTCCGTCGCATATTTTGCTTCCGGTTTGCTTTGAAAATTAACCTCTCCAGAGGTGGCACGCGCAATATTGGGGATCAGTTCATGATAGGTAGCGTTCACACCAAACCGAATTTTATGTTTTGGATTTGGAAAATAATCGAAGTCCAGTTTCAGGTTATAATCTTTTACACCCGAAAACACATCTACCGTAAAATCTCCCTGCGCGCCTCCGAAGCTAAAATCGTAAGCGTTGTAAACACCTGTAACATTCATAAAGAACTTTTCCGAAAAAAGATGATTCCAGCGAAGTGTAGCAGTCTCGTTTCCATAAGCCATCTGAAAATTCAGGCCCCGCTGTACGGCGTTGAAATTCAAAATATCTCTTCCAAAATAAGCACTGGCAAATAAGCGATCTTTTTGAGAAAACCGATGGTTGATTTTCAAATTCAAGTCATAGAAATAATAGTTGGTTCCTGCGAAATCGGTATTTTTGATCAATGGCTGGGCCAGGTCAAAGGCGTAGGTCCGTCGACCCGAAACAATAAAAGAACTTTGGTCTTTTTTTATGGGCCCTTGTACGGTAATTCTGGATGCGACCGCTCCGATTCCTCCTTCTACGACATATTTTTTGTTATTGCCATCTTTCATCTGAATATCTACCACGGATGACAATCTTCCACCATATTCAGCGGGCATTCCTCCTTTAATCAGGGTGGTATTCTTAATCGCATCTGCGTTAAAAACGGAGAAAAATCCTAATAAATGACCGCTATTATAAACAACTGCCTCGTCCAGTAAAATCAGGTTTTGGTCAGGTCCGCCACCCCGCACGTAAAATCCACTATTGCCTTCTCCTGCGGAAATTACACCGGGTAATAACTGTAGTGCTTTGAGTACATCTACCTCTCCCATCAGGGCAGGCAGGGTCTTGATACTTTCTACCGGAAGAGAAATCGTCCCCATTTGAGTGCCTTCAATATTTTTATCCTCGTCTTCGGCAGTGACCACTACTTCTTTAAAGGTTACTCCGGAGGAAAGCTCAACGTTTAATACTTTATGCTCATTTAGCGTAAAACTAATTTCTTGCGTGTCGAAACCCAGATAAGAATAAACCAGCGTATATGCTCCTTCTGTTAGCGTCAAGGAATAAAATCCGTAATTATTGGAAGTAGTGCCTTCGGTCAGCTTTTCCTTATTATAAATATTGCCCTGAATGATATTTTCTCCTGTTTCTGAATCAATCAGATAACCGCTAATGGTATAATTAGTTTGACCAACCAGATTTACACCTGAAAAAAGAATCAGAAAAAACGATAGGTAAAGTGCATTCATGAAAATAGGAAATAGTTGTACTTTATAAACGTATCCTCAGATAAAGGGTTGTTGGATTCCCATAGATTAACAGATTTTGTATTGACAATGCATGAGATTTAAAAAAACCTCTATAAATCCGCTCAATCTTGCGTTCTATCGCCTTTTTCCCTCCTAACTCTTAAAAATTTATATTTTATTTTCTATCACAAATCTGTGACTCTGGTTTTAAGTTAAAAAAAATAAATAATAGTTAGCATAACTATCTAAAAACACATAAAATTTATAATTATTCATAACAATCTGTTTGTCAGTATTTTTCAATTTGTAAAACTAAATCATATTTTTTTTAGCTAAAATCAGTGTTTAAATGCAAGCTTAAACCAGGATCAATAATTACTTTTATATTTTAAAAAAGCAGTCACAAATTTTTATTTTTTTCACTTTTTTGTTTTACTGGTACGGTTCCTGCCAATATAATAGTAGATTTTACCCTGTCACTTTTTAAGAATACTCCCTTTCTCCCCTGCTCCCCTGCAGATTGAAAATTATTTTACCATAAAACATTTACAATGGGATTATTATTCAGGTTTATCGTTACCATACTATGTATTATATATGTGTATGGATCAAGTTACGCGAACACAAACAACCTACCCGATTATTTTGCTAGCAACTTTACCGCTGCTACTTTCTTCCTGGCAGGACCAGATACCGATGGAGATGGAATTGACGATCTGGATGATCTGGATGCCGACAATGACGGTATTCTGAACTCAGATGAACTAACCTGCCCAGCTACAGCAGATCAGCTAATTTTTGCGAATCACTGGGCTGCAGGAGTAGATCCAATTAGTACAGCGGCTTCGCCACCTACCGTATTCAGTGGAAATACGGTTACGCTGGAGCGACGAGATCCGATGAATATCATCAAAGTTGAGCCCGGCGGTACCGGAATTAATCCATTTAACGGTAGAAATTCCTATAAAATACGGCAGACATCCGTTGCCAATGGATCATCAGAGCATATTTTTAAATTTAGTAACCCAGTATCTAACCTGGTAATGGCAGTCATTGACGTCGATGCTTCTGATGTCAATGCATATGTAGATAACGTAATTTATAATGGCTACTACCAGGGAGAAATTTATAGTATCAAACCATCCGACGTATTTTCGGGTAGTGCAAATACTTTTAATATCGGTCAAAATAGCTTTACTGGAACTGGCGTAACTGCTACGTACCCAGAAGGCGCAACGCAGGTCACTTTTCCTGTACCCATCGATTCGGTAGTAATTACCTATTTTAATACGGGAACAAATCCTGTTGATAACCAGGCAATTTCTTTTCAGACCAACTTCAGTTTTTGTGAAGTGCTTGATACCGACAATGACGGAATCCCGGACTACCTGGATCTTGACTCCGATAACGACGGCTGTCCGGACGCCATTGAAGGAGGTGGTGGTTTCTCTGTATCAGACATTCAGAATGATATGCTCACCGGTGGAGTAGATGCGAATGGTATTCCAGTTGCAGCAACTGCCGCAGGACAGAATGTGGGTAGTTCCCAGATTAATACACAACAGGCAGATGCATGCCAGGATGCCGATTTTGATGGCAACGCGGATGTAAATGATCTAGACGATGACAATGATGGTATCCTTGACACACAGGAACTTTGTGGAACCGATCCACTTACTATCACTACCTCAGATATCAACCTTTCTATCAACCTGGACCAATATTCCAATGAAATTACCTGGACAATTGATAGTCCTTCCGGAACAGTTGCCTCGGGTGGACCTTACACAACTGCACAAGCAAATACCACCGTAACGGATGTAATCAACGTATCAGAAAACGGAGCGTACACCTTTACTATCTTTGACACTTATGGTGATGGGCTTCAGGGAAATACCTACACATTGAGTGGAACTGATTTTGCTACAATTACAACCGCATTTACAAATCAGGGAGTGACCAATACACCAGTTTCACAATCAGAAACTTTTAATATTACGAGTGTAGTCAACTCTCCGTTTACATGTCTCGCTGATGATCCTTCTGCCGATAGTGACAATGATGGTATTGCCAATTATCAGGATGCTGATTTTTGTACTTTAAATGCAAATGGCGTATGTACTACTTTAGATGATGATGGAGACGGACTTATTAATTCTTTCGACTTGGACCGCGACGGTGACGGTTGTCCGGATGCCCTCGAAGGAGCTGGTAATTTTACATTTGCTGATCTACAGAATGACACCTTATCCGGTGGAGTTGACAATGATGGTATACCAGTAACAGCTACCGCTTCCGGACAAGGTGTAAATACTTCTAATGATCCCACACAAACCGCAGCGGCATGTACAACCATCGCCGAAAATGATATTAATCAAACACCACAAGACATCGACGTCGCTGGTAATATTCTGACTAATGATACCGATCCAACGGGCGACAACCAAACGGTTCAGTCCGCTACGGGACTGGATGCGTCAGGTAACCCAGTTGTAATTTTACTCGATGGAACACCTACCGATATTTATGATGAAAATGGTGTATTAGCTGGTACCATCGCACTTGGTACAGATGGCTCTTATGACTTTGATCCAGCGCCTGCTTTTACAGGGGAGTTACCGGTAGAATATGTAGTAGTGGACGATAATGGAAATACCGATCCGGCAACCTTGACCATTCAAGTGATTCCTGCGGATAGTCCAACCCAAAACGAACCGCCAGTAGCAACCGATGATACAAATACTACTTTAATTGATACCGATGTTGCTGGTAATGTTATTTTACCAAACGATACCGATCCTGAAAATGATCCACTTACTTTAACCGCAGCATTAGCCGATACAGATGGTGACGGATTGGTAGACGATGTATTAACGGTCGGAACACCCACACCGGTCTACGGAACGGATGATTTGGGAAATACTACTTTGGCTGGCTCTATAACTTTAAATAGTGATGGTACTTATAACTTCAATCCAGCACCTGCTTTTACGGGTGATGTGCCGGTTGATTATACCATTGTAGATGGAAATGGCGGATCAGATGATGCGACCTTGACCATTACCATTCTACCAAACAATGGAAATGATTCTTTCGCAAATGATGATGCTTCGGTAGATAACCAGGGCAATACACAATCTAGCAATGTCATTACCAATGACAATGATCCAGAAGGTGACACACAAATGGTAACGGGCGCAACTGCCAGTGACAATTCGCCACTGACTGTTGACGGAACGACCGCCAATACTTTACCAAGTGGTGGTACTTTAATAGTCGATGCCAACGGTAATTATACTTACCAACCAGAACCAAATTTTATCGGAACAGAAGTAGTGTCCTATGTCGTTTGTGACAACGCACCAACGCCGGCTTGTGATACCGCAACTTTGTACCTGACTACCTTGCCAGTCAACTCGATTGCTTCTAAAGATGATTATAACAACACGCCTTTTGAAACACCAGTAACGGCAGATGTAAGTATCAATGATGTGGACGCAGAAAACGACAACCAGAGTTTCGCCTTAAATGGGACGAATGGTGGAATGAATCCAGCGGACGGAACAGTTACTTTAAATACAGATGGTAGTTATACCTTTATTCCTGCAACTGGCTTCACTGGAGAGACCGCATTTGACTACGAAGTTTGTGACGACGGAGCACCGATACTTTGTGATACCGCAACGGTTTATATAGAAGTATTGCCAACCGTTAATCCAGAAACGCCACAAGTAATTGCCAATCCGGATGCCAACAGCGTAAAACTAAATGAAACTGGAACTGGTAACGTCCTGGCGAATGATTTAGACCCAGATGATTTAAAACCATCCGTAATTACACCAGTCACAAATCTAGTGGTAGCCGGAACGGACGAAGCTGGAAATCCAGTAGCAAATGCCGGAACCCTTACTTTGAATACAGATGGCAGCTATACCTTTATTCCTGCTACAGATTTTACAGGAACGGTTACGCAACCTTACACAATTTGTAATGCCGAATCTCCGGGTGTTTGTGATGATACCCAACTAATTATTGAGGTAATACCAGCAACAGAAAATACAACATTCGCCAACGATGATGCTGCCGTAACAGATGCAGGCGTAACAGTAACCAGTGATATTTCTATCAACGATACTGATAGTGAATTAGATACCCAAACCATTACCGATTATTTGGTAGATACCAACGGTGACGGAATAGGAGACACCGCAGGAACCATTGGAACCCCAACAACGGTAGGTGGTACAAATGATCAGGGTGTGTTTGTTGCCAATGCGGGTAGCTTAACCCTCAATAGCGATGGAACGTATAGTTTTACGCCAGCCACTGGTTTTGTTGGAAATGTAAATGTTCCGTATACTACCTGTGACGACGCTTCGTCAACGGTAGCTTGCGCGGACGCTACACTGGTAATTACCGTACAAGATGCAAACCGTGATTATGGCGATGGCCCGGTGGTTTATCCTACCGTTTGGCACCGAGCTTTAACGGATGATAATAATGACAATGTGCCAGATGGTGCGAGCGATATTTGGTTGGGAGAAAGTGTTGGATTTGAAAGTGCTGCCAACAATGGTAACGATCAATTCGATGATGCCATTAGCTTTGGTTCCAGTCCTGGAGAATTTCCGTTACTGGCAGAGGCCGGAACAAGTTACGATGTTGAGTTGGCGGTAAATTCTGCCAAAGTTGATACCGTATTTTATGCCATGTGGATTGATTGGGACGAAGATGGAATCTATGATGATTTCTACACAGGTTCTCAAGTTACTACGGGTACTGGCAGTGAAAATGCAACGGTCAGCATTATTGCACCAGCATTCATTGGCAATGCAGTAAACGTAAGAGTACGAGCAGACGACAGCCCATTTGCACCAACGGATTTCGGTGGAGGAAAGACCAATGGGGAAGCGGAAGACTTTCAGGCACTCGTAGTATTACCAGTTGAATTAACCCGTTTCTCTGGAAAGGCCAGCGGATGTCACGTTGAATTGAACTGGCACGCAGCCACGGAAGAAAACTTCTCTCACTACGAGATTGAACGTAGCGGCGATGGTCAGTTTTTCAGTACAATTGAAAACATCAATGGAAACGGTGGTCCGGGTACAGGTGTTTATTATAACCTTACCGATAAGCAGGCAGGTCAACTTAATTACTACCGATTGAAGATGGTGGATCTAGATGGCAGTTTCGAATATTCCAAGGTGATCAACGTCACAACAGATTGCGCGCATGACTATAAACTAGAATTGTACCCTAATCCAGCCAACAGGGCTACTGGACAATTAAATCTGAATTTCTTTTCAAATTCAGAAGATGTACAAATTCAGATTGCTGACATGCTAGGACGAACAGTACAACGACTATCTCTCGAAGCAACAACGAAAGAGATGAATACCGTTCGATTTGATATTTCTTCTTTACCTTCTGGTACGTATAGCTTAAAAATCCTGGGAGGATTTAAGGAGAGTTCAAAGATATTTATTATTGCAAATGACTAAAATTTAGACATACTTATTAGAGGTGTCAAGACCTATAATCATCACTACAACCATTCCGAATTAATTTTCGGGATGGTTTTTTTTGGGAGCAGGACCAACGGAATCATCGTTTTTATCGTTATTATTTAGTTCCCGACGCACTAGCTAAGATCATAATTACAGCTCCACCACCGTCACGCCATCTCCGCCATCGTTGTGCGCAGGATGACCAACTTTTGTAATCGCTTTATACTCCCGTAATTTTTTCTTTACGGCATTGCGTAAAACGCCGTTTCCTTTTCCGTGAACAATCCGTAAATGAGTGGCACTGCTCATGATCGCATTATCGACAAATTCTTCGACGCGTTGAATGGCTTCTTCCCGGTAGAGACCGCGAAGATCTAACTTGGATTCAAATTGTGCAGCGCTGGAACTGACGTCCGTTTGGATGCTTTTCTTTTTTCTAATATCCAACGGCTCGTTGGCGGGTTGCAGATCGCGCAGGTTGGTGGTCATTTTCATAATTCCCATCAGAACGATGGCTTTGCCTTTTTTGATGGATTCGACTGTACCCGTTGTACCGCCAGTTTTAAGTTTTACAAAGTCGCCTACCTTTATTTCTTTTTGTGGTTTGGCATCTTCCTGGTAGTACAAATCTTCGCGAAGATCGGTTACTTTTTCAACCAATTCCTTTCGTTCTTCTTTTACTTTAGCCGATAATTCTTTGGCCTTGTCCAGATTTTTATCTTCTTTAATTTCCCGAATTAATTTTTCAAAAGCTTTATTATTTCCCGCTGCGGTCTGCAAGGATTTTTCCTTTTCTTCGAGTTTAATCTTCTTACGTTTATACTCTAAATCTTTGTGTAGTGACTCGTAATTTTTAATTAGTTTTTCCAATTTCCTTTCGCGAGACGACATCTCCTCGATCTTATCTTCCAGCTCCTTTTTTTCTCGTTGTAGATCTACTAATAATTCGTCAACTGCTCTTTCGTTTTTGCCTGCCTTTGTTTTTGCGTACGTCAGAACAGAGCGATCCAAACCAACCTTTTCCGCAATTTCAAAAGCATAAGAACTACCCGGACGTCCTACCCGAAGGTTGTAAGTTGGCCTCAGCGATTCATTGTCAAAATCCATGGCAGCGTTAACAATTCCCTTATTTTTGTAAGCGTACATTTTCAGGTTAGAATAATGGGTTGTGATGACACCAAATACTTTTTTCTGATTTAGAATTTTTAAAATACCTTCGGCAATCGCGCCTCCAATTTTCGGGTCAGTACCCGAGCCAAATTCATCAATCAATACCAAACTCTGATCATCCGCATTTTTTAAAAACGCCCGCATGTTTTGCAACCTTGAGCTGTAAGTACTCAGGTCATCTTCTAGAGATTGAGAATCCCCAATATCCGCAAATAATTTTTGAAAAATCCCAAATTCCGATTCCGCAGAGACGGGTACCAATAGGCCCGCCTGTACCATTACCTGTAGCAATCCCACCGACTTCATGGTAATTGATTTACCTCCGGCATTGGGTCCACTCAATAATAAAATCCGGTTTCCTTCCGAAAATTTAAGACTAAAAGGAACCGTCATTTTTTTGGTATCCTTATTTTTTAGTAGCAACAAAGGGTGATACGCTTCCTCCAGTTGAATATGTGCCGCCGTCCGGAGTTTGGGCCGAACACCATCATATTGCCGCGCCAAATGAGCTTTAGCTTGAATCACATCGTATTTAATAATCACTTCGAGATAGCTCTGAAGTTGTGGGGTATAAGGTCGCAAAGTAGTACTTAGGTCTTTCAGGATGCGGTAAATTTCCCTTTGTTGTTCTTTTTCAAAATCAAAAATATCATTATTAATCGCAATGATTACCTCCGGTTCGATAAAAGCAGTTTTTCCGGTAGCCGACTCATCATGAATAATTCCGCGAATTTTTCGTTTATGCTCTGCGGGAACGCTGAGAACCCGACGACCGTTTCGCACACTTTCTGTACTTTCTGTCAGCCAGCCATTGTTTCGATATTCGATGACCAGTTTGCGAAAGCGTTTATCCAGTTCTATGTTTTTAGAAGTGATCATCTTTCGAATCTTCTGTAACTCAGGAGAAGCATCCGGTCGAATTTCGCCCTTTTCGTCAATAACGGAAGTAATAGATTTGATGAGTTCTTCGTCAAAGATCAGGTCTTTGATTATTAGACTCAATTGTGGAAAAGATTCACGGCGAGCGTAACTAAAATACTTTTTGATTTGGTGTATAGAAACAATAATCACATTGATTTCCTGTAAAGCTTCGATGGGCATTACATAATCAATCACCAGAAGCTGCTTAAGATATTCAGATATATCAGTATAATGACTCATTGGAAAAGGGGTCTTCTCCTCCATGGAAGCCCTGAATTCAGCAGTTTCCTTTAGCCAGCGTTCGATAGAAATCAGGTCCGTTACGGGTTCTAAGGCCTGTAGGCGATCAATTCCAGGCTGCCCCATTCCATGCCGAAGCAAGAGTTGGATGATCTTGTCAAATTCTAATTTTTCGTAAAAGTCTTTCGGTACGAGTTGCATTTATACTTTTTTTTCCAGGGGCGAAGTTCACCAATTTAACTGTTGTAAACAATATTTTACCATTTCAGTTCCCCGAAAGGGTGGATATTATTAACTTGCTGGCTAAAGTTAAGGAATTAAAGAAAATTAAAAAACCTCGAAACAAAAACAATGAACAGTTTTGGACGATTATTTAAAATAACAACCTTTGGAGAATCCCACGGCAAAGCCATTGGGGTGACAATTGATGGCTGTCCTCCGGGTATGACAATTGATGAGGTATTTATTCAAGCCGAACTAGCGCGCCGTCGTCCCGGTCAATCGGCCATTGTGACGCAACGCAAAGAGGCGGATGAAATGGAAATCTTAAGCGGTGTTTTTGAAGGTAAATCTACCGGAACGCCATTGATGATGCTGATTAAAAATAAAGATGCTCGCTCAAAGGATTACTCCCATATCTCAGGGAAATACCGACCTTCGCACGCGGATTTTACCTATCAGGAAAAATATGGATTCCGGGATTATCGGGGAGGTGGACGAAGTTCTGCGCGGGAAACAGCCGCCAGAGTAGCTGCGGGAGCAATTGCGAAATTATTTTTAAGAGACCAGGGAATTAAAGTGACTGCCTACGTTAGTCAGGTAGGTGATTTAAGTTGTTCTTCCGATTATAAATCCATGGATTTTAGTTTGATTGAAAATACAGCCATACGCTGCCCTGATCTGGCAATAGCGGAACAGATGATTGATTTGATAAAAACCATCAAAAAACAAGGCGATACCATTGGTGGTGTGGTAACGGGGGTGATTCAGGGATGTCCGGTTGGACTAGGTGAACCGGTCTTTGACAAGCTGCACGCTGTCCTTGGAAATGCCATGTTGGGAATTAATGCTTGTAAAGGTTTTGAATATGGCAGTGGCTTCGATGGGGTAACAATGCGCGGCTCGGAACACAATGATATTTTTGAAAAAAAGGAAGAAAAAATCAAAACGACAACCAATTTTAGTGGTGGTGTCCAGGGGGGCATTTCCAATGGAATGGATATTTATTTTCGAACGGCTTTTAAACCAGTGGCTACGATTATTCCAGCACAACAAAGTGTTGATGTGAAAGGCGAAGCGACCACGGTGAGCGGTAAGGGACGCCATGATCCTTGCGTAGTGCCGAGGGCGGTGCCGATCGTGGAGGCGATGGCGGCGTTGGTGATTGCTGACTTTGTTTTATTGCAGCGACGGATAGGGTGACGATGGTCGCGTATTGGTAGTTTTTATTTTTAGTCTTTAATTCGCATAATTACTTAATATTTCCCGAATGATCAGAATATTAGCACTCATTATCTGCACTTTTACTTTAACTTGTCTCGCTTGTAAAACCAAAGCGCCAATACCCACAACTGCCTTCATTTGTAATTTAGATGATACAGAATTAGTCTTGTCAGAAAACTGTCAGCAGAAGATGGATTGTTCTTTTATTTTTAAAAATAATGGTCGGATTAAAACAACATATTACGAGGAAATCCTAAATGCTGCCTCGATAGAAGCTGGAGATCAGCTGGTCTTTGCGATGAACCGAAATTACCAGGACAATCCGATGATTGCTGATGATGAGTTTTCTGAAAAGCTATTATTTTCGATTCCAGCGGGACAAACCAGTTTTTATATGAAAGACGATGACCTCAAAAAGGGGGAAATGGTTTTTGCCACACTGGCTTATTCACGGGATAGCGGTTTTTATCCAGTGCTGGAAGGTTGTATGGAAGGACAATTACAAGCAGATAATCGGTGGCTGATTCAGGGAAAAATAACCATCACGACCCGCACTAAGCGTAAGCTGATAAAAACGATTCGGGCGCATTATCAATCAAGCTAAATCAGTGGCAGCAAAAATCCGGTAAGGAAAAGGTAGAACCATTTCGTTCATCAAGTAAAATTTAGAAAAAATACAATTTAAAAACATCATAACTTTAAATTAAAAACCAATTAAATTACTTCCTTTTGTAGTAGTATTTTAATGTTAAATAACTGATAATCAACATTTTATTTTTTCGATGATGTAGTTTTCCTTTGTTTATTCTAGCTACACAAAGTAGTAAAGTCGAGCTAAGTAGTCAAAGTAGAATAATAAAATACTGGTATCTTTGTTTTAGGAACGTTCAAAAATAACTTTACAATTTTGAGTTTTTTAAAAAACTGAGAGATTTCACATAAGGAATGGCGATTAAATAAATGCAGATTCCAGGCGAACTATTTTTTGCCAATCAAGGACTTAAAATGGGCGCTATGCCTAGTAAAGAAGTGTGATCTCAAAATAGGCCATATAAGGTGTTAGGTATTTAGTTCCCGACACACTAGCATAATAACCATTTCATGGACGCAGAGTGGTGGAAAAGAGGAAGTATAGAATCGTCATTTATTAATACCTCATTCCTAAGCTATAATTTAATACGACACAAAAACCTATGGCAAAAATTTCAATCAATTTAAAAGACGGGACCGCAAAGCGAGAAGATACCTTTATTGTAGGTATCGACTTAGGCACTACCAATAGTTTGGTTGCGTATATGCTGGATGGTCAACCAGTCGCAGTGAAAGGTACCGATCAAAAGCACACTTTAGTTCCCTCCATTATTCACTTTTTGCCCAATGGCGAAAAACTGGTCGGAGATGAAGCCCGGAAAAAATTACGTACCGACCCAGCCAACACGATCTATTCAGTCAAAAGACTAATGGGAAAATCCTACAAGGATGTTTCCAATGTATCAGAATACCTTGGTTATCAGATAATTGACGACGATACCGAAAGTCTGGTAAAGATCCGGGTTGGCGATAAATTTTTTACACCCGTCGAATTATCTGCCAATATCCTTACCGCACTAAAACTCAGAGTTGAAAAAGAGCTACACCAAACCGTTACCAAAGCGGTCATTACGGTCCCTGCCTATTTCAATGATTCCCAGCGACAAGCCACCCGCGATGCTGGAAAGCTAGCCGGATTAGACGTATTACGAATTATCAACGAACCCACTGCCGCCAGTCTGGCTTACGGACTTGGACTGGCAAAAGAAGATTCTAAATTGATCGCTGTCTATGATTTGGGAGGAGGTACGTTTGATATTTCCATCTTACAAATTCACGACGGGATTTTTGAAGTACTTTCTACCAATGGAGATACGTTTTTGGGAGGAGATGATATTGACCGACTATTAATTGATTATTGGTTAAATATTAACGGAAAAGAAGCTGATACTTTCGTAAAAGACAAGATAAAAACCCAGGAATTGCGTTTGCTGGCGGAGAAAGCAAAAAAAGTATTATCCACCGAACTGCTGTTTAAAGAGAAGTATGAAGGAATGAATTGTCAAATAGCAAGAGAGATTTTTGACCAGCTCATTGAGCCAATCGTTTCCCGAACTTTGGATAGTTGTAAAACCGCTTTAAAAGATGCTGGAAAAACGGTTGCTGATATTGAGCACGTAGTCATGGTGGGCGGAAGTACCCGAATCCCTAATATCAAAACTTCAGTAAGCACCTTTTTTAACCAACCGCTATTTGACAATCTAAACCCCGACGAGGTCGTAGCTCTTGGCGCTGCTATCCAGGCGGATATTCTTGCTGGCAATCAAAAAGGGATGCTATTGCTCGATATTACGCCACTCTCTTTGGGCATTGAAACCGTTGGTGGACTAATGGACGCCATTATTCCACGTAATTCAAAAGTACCTTCTCGCGCTGCTCGTCAATACACCACTTCCGTAGATGGCCAGGTAAATTTAAAAGTAGCCGTCTACCAGGGTGAACGGGATCAGATAGCCGACAATCGAAAATTAGGGGAATTTGTTTTGAAAGGTATACCACCCATGCCCGCAGGACTACCCAAGATAGAAATTATTTTTGCTATTGATGCGGATGGAATCCTTCGCGTAACGGCTAAAGAACTACGCTCTGGTGTAGCGCAGGAAATTGAGATCAAGTCGCAATATGGAATCAGCGAAGAAGATATGGCACAGATGCTGATGGACAGTATTACCAACGCGGAGGCAGATATGAAGGCACGCTCCATACTTGAAGCACGCAATGAAGCCAATAACGTGCTTTTGGCTTCGCAAAAATTCCTTCAGCAAAATAACCATATTCTTTCGGAAGAAGAAAAAAAGAAAACTACCGATCTTGTTACCAAACTCAAAGTAACCGTAAATGGGGAAGACAAGGATTTGATCAATAAAGCAATGGCCGATCTTAACGATTACACTACTCCACTGGCACACCGGGCAATGGATATTCACGTAGCCGATGCCATGCGTGGGACAGATTTGAAAGACAAGGAGGAGTAAGAAAAACCGAATATTGATTAGACTTGTTACCGTAGAATTGTTATTCAATATGGTTAACTGGAAATTCCTGATTCAATATTTTCTGGCAGGGTTGATAAAAAACAAAGTCATTTTTCATCCGTCAAGGCCCTATTGGCCCCAACCACTAGTGCGTCGCGAACTAAATAACTAACACCTTATACGCCCCACTTTAATCCCGACGCACTTGCCATACTCCCAGAGTATTCCTATCTTTGAGATATGACTCGAAACACTTATCTGACGCTCTTAATCGGGATATTTTCTTTTTCTCTTAACGCTCAGATCAGCGCAGAACTTGAAAAGGAAATAGGTAAAATCATCTACTATGATACCGAAATCAGCTTTAAAAATACCCCCGCTTATCTGATCGGTGTACAACTTGGAGATACCTCTTTCGTTTTCTCCTATGGTCATACTGCTACCAATCAGGGATCGCCTCCCAAGTCAGATCAACTCTTCGAAATAGGGGGCCTGACCAAATCATTTACCGCATTGATCGCTGGTATTTTGATGAACGAAGAAAAAATTCATCCGGACTCCTCCATCAATTCCTACCTGCCTCCACAATTTCAAAATCCTACGGCAAAATCTATTACCGTTCTGGACCTGGTACAACACACCAGCGGATTGTCTCGCTTACCCATCGGTATCGGATTAAAAGAAACAGATCCCGCTAATCCATTTGGAGATTACACCAAACATGATTTACTCACCTACTATGCCGAAGTTGATTTTATTTCAATAAATAAAAACACCAGACCTTTCAAGAAAAATAAAAGCAAACAATATAAATATAGCCATACCAGCTATGCTGTTTTAGAAATAATTCTAGAGCTGGCTTCCGATTTGACTTACGAGCAATTATTACAAAAATATATCTTTCAGCCTTGTGGTATGAATCAATCGGGGGTGCATGAGTTCACCACCGTAAATCGTAATAAAATAGTCAAGGGATATAGTCTCGGTGGTCAGCCTACGCCACCCTGGCAAATGCGTTCCTTCGCCGGTAGCGAAGGCATCAAGTCTTCCATGGATGATTTATTGAAATACATGCGGGCCAGTTTAAAAAACAAAACCCATCAACTCGGACCCGTCTTGGCCCAAAATCAACAGCCACTCATAAAAACAGATATGGCCAAACATATTTTTGGTGGAAACGGATGGCATATTATTACCAACAAAAATTACTATGATGTCGTGATGCACGCAGGAAGTACCACTGGCTACCGTAGTTTTATGGGCTTTGTCGCCGAAAGCGAAACGGGCGTGGTTATTCTAGCCAACAGTCCACACAGTATGAATGGACTCGGATTGTTGATATTGAGAATGGTAAACAATAACTGGAAGAGAACGAAGAAAGGGATGAAGACGGGGATGGAGTAATGTTGAATCGTCGTGGTCAAATAGCTATTTTTTCCTTAAAATTATTATCTTCGTCGAATGTTTGCAAGCGGTTGTTTGAACAGGTTCCAAGCTTGACTTTATTCTAAAATTAAAATCTAATGAAAAAAATATTGGTTGCTAACCGAGGAGAAATTGCTTTACGGATTATGCGTACTGCCCGTAGAATGGGAATTCGGACGGTTGCCGTTTATTCGGAAGCAGATCGACACGCACCGCACGTTAGATTTGCGGATCAAGCCGTATGTCTTGGTCCGGCACCTTCTAACCAGTCTTATCTCGTAATGGATAAAATTATTGCGGCAGCTATAGAAACAGGAACGGAAGGTATTCATCCCGGCTATGGTTTTTTAAGCGAGAATTCAGAATTTGCCCAGAAAGTAGAAGCCGCAGGTATTACTTTTATCGGTCCCAATGTACACGCTATCGAGGTAATGGGGAGTAAACTAGCGGCCAAAGATGCGGTGAAAGCTTACGATATTCCAATGGTACCGGGAATTGATAAAGCCATCACTGATACTGACAAAGCCAAAAAAATTGCCGAAAAAATTGGTTATCCTATTCTGATAAAAGCTTCCGCTGGTGGTGGTGGAAAAGGAATGCGGATCGTCGAAAATTCCGGAGAACTAAAATCCCAAATGGAACGGGCCATCTCGGAAGCACTCTCCGCCTTTGGAGATGGCGCAGTTTTTATTGAAAAATACGTGGGATCGCCCCGACACATCGAAATTCAGGTTTTAGCGGATAAACACGGTAACTTCGTTCATCTTTTTGAGCGGGAATGCAGTATTCAACGGCGACACCAAAAAGTAGTAGAAGAGGCACCATCGGCGGTACTTACAGCAGCGTTGCGGGCACAGATGGGTGCGGATGCTTGTCGGGTAGCGCAGGCCTGTGACTATGTAGGTGCAGGGACCGTAGAGTTTTTGTTGGACGAAAAACAAAACTATTACTTTTTAGAAATGAATACACGGCTGCAAGTAGAGCATCCGGTGACGGAACTAATCACTGGCGTGGACTTGGTGGAGGAACAAATAAGGGTGGCCCGGGGTGAGCAACTGCGTTTTACGCAAGCGGATTTAACCATCAAGGGACATGCCGTGGAATTGAGAGTTTACGCGGAAGATCCGACCAACGATTTTTTACCGAGTGTAGGAAAACTAGAGGTTTACAAAAAGCCATCTGGCGAAAATATCCGGGTAGATGATGGTTACGAAGAAGGAATGGAAATTCCAATTTACTACGATCCGATGATTGCTAAATTGATTACCTACGGCGCGACGCGTGATGCCGCAATTGCCAATATGGAAAAGGCGATTGCACAATATCAAATTGAAGGAATTGAAACGACCTTGCCATTTGGTGCTTTTGTCATGAAACATCCAGCGTTTACGAGTGGGAACTTTGATACGCATTTTGTGAAACAGTTTTTCACGCATGATGCCATGGCGGAAGATTCAAAAAAGGGAGAACTAGTGGCAGCGATGGCTGGTTTGCAATTGTATCTGGAAGGAAGGAAGCGGTTAAAGGTTCCTGGTGAGAATAATCGATATTAAATACAAACTGAAATTTAGTTCCTGACTATAATTTTGTGCAAACCAATTATAGTATTCAATTGTTAAAGGGTAACAAGTCTATTATATTAGTGCCTTCAAATTTTAGCAAAAGAAATGATACCAGAAAATCCATACGAAGATTTCTTTGAGTCCTCGGGCAATACGCCACACAGGGGGGATACTGGCAAAGAGCAACCTAAGGAACAGCAAGAGGATTTACCGAAAGAGGAGAATATATTTGAAGAGAATATCCATGACAAACGTTTTAAAAATTCGCGGGAATCATTGGATGAGATCCTGACTAGTTTGGCGTTATTTGAAGAAAAAGCGAATGGATTTTCAAAATTACTCAGTGAAACAAGGGCGATACAGCACAAAGTGGTTAGTATGTTGAGTCGAATATTTTTGACCAATCAGAAAGATCCGAGTAAAAAATCACTAGCCGGAGAAAGAGCTTATTACCGGGTACTCATCAAAAAATTTACGGAAATTATTGTTCCTATGAAGGCGTTGGCCGAAATTCACTTACAGACCGTGAAGCAATTTAACCGGGACATTGACGAAGAATATTCTTCTATTGATAAAGAAGATCATAAGGTTAAAAAAGAAAAAAAACAAGCTGTACACGGTATTAATTTACAACGAAGTATTCTGGCGGATGCGGCGGCAGATCTCTCTATTTTGACGGGTGCAATGGTTGCTACCGAAAAGAGAATGGATCGTTATGTAGATATCGGAAACTATAATAACATCTCTTCTTCCGAACTTAAATTACTGATTGCCAAACGGAAAGATCTAACTTCCGGAAGGACACATGCTTTTCAATACGAGGTTTTTGATATCAATATCATTGACAAAACTGTTTTACAATTGGGTGGTTACCAAAAAGAAACCAGTAACCAATATTTGAGTAAATTGCTTGACGCTTTTAACGCGCGGACTTAACATCATTATTTTAAAAAATAAAATAAAATACACTACTTCCCCCAAACATTAAATTAGTATGAATTTCAAATTGTTATTTTTTCCTGGACAATAAGAACAGTGATTGGTGATTGGTTAATCGGTCCTTCCAACGCATAGGTATCGTCCTCTAAAGTATTTGAAAAATTCAAAAAAGATTTTAAGTAATGGCGATTAAATAGATTGAGATAAAAGGCGAAATATTATTTCATCAATCAAGGCACTACGCTATCTACCAATTTTATAAATCAACTGCGCAGAACTGAATCCCATATTCAATTCAACTTTATTGCCCTTATCTCCCCGCTTTTTATGCAAATGCGGTACTAAAACCCCAATCGCACCACCTACCAAATAACCTGCGATAACATCCGTTGGATAATGCTTGCCCGCCGCTACCCGAAAGTAGCCCATGACACCAGGTATCACAGCAGCAGCTCCCCAAACAACCGGCTTCCATTTGCTGTCCGGACAAAAATCAGCGAAAATTTTTGCGGCAAAAAAGGTACCGACGGCAGCGGTAGAAGTATGTCCGGAGATAAAAGAAGCTCTCGCCGTACGACCAATTTTATCTTCCAGCGGTGCCGCCGGGTTATAGACAAAAGGGCGGGTTCGACGAAAGGACATTTTGGTAACAATGGTCAGTCCCGTATTGATGAAAGTAGCTTCGGCATACAAAGCCATAATTTGACCAAAATATTTTCGCGTTTTATTACCAGTTATAAATAGAAACGGAGCGAGTTGCGTTCCGATCTCCAGTACGTTACTGGCTCTGGCAAAAGTGCTGGAGAAATTTTCCGTAGCAAAACGATCAAATGAGTTGACATTGTTGGCGTCCAGTGCCGCTATCTGTGAAGGGGTCAAATCTTTTACCTGACTGGCCAGGTAAGCACCACCCAAATTAAGTCCTACAGCAGTAGCAACGTAAGGAATTTCCTTTTTCCAATTGACAGTATAAGGTGATTGCGCTTGTAGCGAAACGGAGATTCCAAGGAGGAGGATTAAAAAAAATAGGATAAAATGTTTCATTACGATTTGTATTGTGAAATTGTTTATCGATGGCGATCAAATGTTAGACTCCATTCTATTTACGACAAAAAAGCCTACTATGGTTGCAGACTCTTGAGATTATTAGCAATATCAAGGCATTTTAATTTTTTTAATAAAGCGCTTTTATAAAACATCTTCCTCAGAAATGAAAATATTCTAAAAATACACCGAATTTTTTTATGGAATTTACCTACCTCGTGCATCTAAGTAACGACCAGTATGCAATCGATCCCATTTTTCGATTTGCCGCAGAGACGTTTGTGAAAAAAAGCTGGTTATCTCTCCTTGGGGGTCGTGTTCTGCGATCCGGTCTGGATGGCCACTGCTTTGCCGCTTCTCAAAGCAATGACTAGGAGCGATCCTTTGGGGTTCGCGCAGGGGGTGGGAAACAAACCCGCCCTGGCGGGTTTGCTATGTAAAAAAAGGGACCGCTCAATTACAACCTCCCACCCTCTTGAAGGAATCGCTACAAATCCGCAAATGTCCAGCAATATGCTACAAACCATTCCTTTTTTTACTAATTCTGGTTAATTTTGCCTTCATAATAAAATTCCTACTTAGTGCCTCATTCCTGAATTCCCAATTGCTTAGGAATGTTGATAAAATAAATTAAGACACTATGCTTCCTCTTTTTACATCACTCTATTTAATCGCCATTCCTTAATTATGAAACCACCTAATATTTTTTCTTCCCTGAATAATCTATGTCATCAGCTCGTATCGGAATTCGATCTTATTCCAGCGGAACGAAAAACGCAACTCGATGAGTTGGCTGTCTATTTTTCCGACAAATACGAAAAGGATATTACGCCAAAAGCAACGGTTATCTGTACACACAACTCACGTCGCAGTCATATGGGACAATTGTGGATCAGCGTAGCAGCAGCGTATTTTAATTTACCAACAGTAGAAACCTACTCGGGTGGAACTGCTATCACCGCTTTTAACCCACGAGCCATAAAGGCGCTTCAGGATCTTGGATTTGAAATAACATCGAAAGATTCAATAGCAAAAAACCCAGTATATCAAATTAAGTGGAAGGACAAAATGGCGCCTTATCTCGCTTTCTCAAAATGCTATGATGATGCACCCAATCCATCGGAAGATTTTGCGGCGATTATGGTTTGTACTTCCGCCGACGAAGGATGTCCATTAGTCGCAGGCTGTGATTTCCGACTGGCCCTTCCGTTTGATGATCCAAAAGCATTTGACGACACTCCTCTGGCGGCAGCAAAATACGAGGAACGTTGTCGAGAGATTGGACGAGAGATTTTGTATGTATTTTCCGAGATAAAAAAATGAAACCGAACGAGCATTTTTCCGTAGAAAAAAATATGGAAAATACAATGACAAAAACTTTAGGAGTAGGTTCTCGTGTAAATCATCCAACCTTTGGAGTCGGTGTGATTATTGGATGTTATCCGGTAGCTTACGAAATCTGCTTTGTGGACGATGGAATCAAAGAAGTAGGTAGAAATTACCAGAATATAGAAATTATTGAAGCTATCGAAGCAGAAGAAGTTGCTTCCTTTTCAGCAGCCGAAGAAGCCCTAAAAAACATCCTGAATACCTGGTTGGGCAGCGCAGATACAGTCAAATTGGGGGATAAATGGATCGACGGTACCATGATCCTGAAACCCAAAGATTCGGGCTTACAAGGAAAAGAAATACCGATTGATGCCTTTTTTCATAAAATTGTGATGGTCCGCGACCGATTGCGCGTGATGGAACAACGGATCAATAGTAGTAAGCTAAGTGACGTAGAAAAAGTAAATTTACAGCAGTATATTACGCGTATATATGGTAGTTTAACCTCGTTTAATGTCTTGTTTAGAAATAAGGAACAGCATTTTAAAGGTTCATCCGGAAAAAGCGCTTAATAAGCAACATTCGGGAAATACAGGTTTAACCATAAATTCAGAAATGATTTGAGATAACTTTTGTATCTTGCAGTTGTTATAAATAGCGTAAGATCTTGTCCAAACTTACATTGATTGGTTGCAATTGACAAATTTAGACAAGCCCTAAGTATCCTGACCTATGACTGAAATAAAACGGCAATTGCCGAATTTCCTGACGTTGATTAGAATTCCGCTAGCGTTGCTATGCGGTTACTTTGCGCTGACGCTAAAGCCATTTCCGCTTACGATCTCTTTGTTATTTTTTATGGCGGCCTCTTTTACCGATTTTCTGGATGGATATCTGGCGAGACGGTGGAATACGGTCTCTAAATTTGGTAAGATAACGGATCCGATTGCGGATAAGATATTGATTATTATGGTTTTGTGTATTTTTTCTTATCACAGTATCATTCCGTTCTTTTTTACTATTCTAATTGCCGTGAGAGAAATTGCGCTGACGGTTATACGGCTGATTTTGCTATTTAGAGATAAGATCACGCTCGCCGCTCGCTATTCTGGTAAAGTAAAAACCTTTACTCAATCTATTGTTCTTTTTATTATTTATAACTTATTGATTTTCAAAGAACCTTTGATTGGGGTGATCGGTAATACGGCCATTAGTGTGATTATCTTTTCTATGGTAGTCTGGACCGTTTTAATTACGCTTTATAGCGGATATGAGACAGTGGTGGCTAATCGGCGGGCGATTGAGGGGTTGATGTAGTGGTTCGGGTACTAATTTCAAATTGTTAATTTTTCCTGGACATTAAGAACAGTTGATTAGTGATTCGTTAATCGGTCCTCCCAACGCATAG
>ENA-ORXT01000296-ORXT01000296.1-marine-metagenome-genome-assembly--contig:-NODE-296-length-82853-cov-183.588504_pt1 | contig 82853 bp, 54 predicted proteins | sample MGYA00237868_ERZ511482 | MGnify/ENA metagenome assembly ERZ511482 | reverse complement strand
ATAAAATTAAAATAATGAGAACCTTTCGCATTAAAGCTATTATCATATCAATTATCTTAATTAATGGATTTTGTATTTCTGCTCAGAATCAAAGTCGAGAACATCAATTAATCGAAGCGAAAACGATAGATTCGAATAAATCTCAAACTTTCTCAGCAGAAATTATTGAGGATTTAGTATTTATAGAAGGCGATATATGTATAGGTCATAAAAAAGAAATTATAACATCTAAAAAAGGAGCGATTATTATAGGCGGGAATCGCAAGTGGCCAAATGCGACTATTCCATATGAAATATCAAATAATCATATTAGAACTCAAGATATTCTGAATGCAATTGATGCAGTAAATACAAGTACAAATCTTTGCCTCATACCAAGATCAAATGAAACAGATTATGTCGAATTTGTGAATTCTTCAGGATGCTGGTCATACATAGGCAAGCAAACAGGAAAGCAGCTAATAAGTATAACAAATGGATGCGCCTACGGAAGTATAATACACGAAATATGTCATGCCGCTGGTATGTATCACGAACAAAGTAGAATGGATAGAGATGACTATATCTCCATAAACTGGAACAATATACAAGCAGGTAAAGAAGGTAACTTCAATAAATATAGCACAGGATCAGATGAATATGGGTATGACTATGAATCTATCATGCATTACTCCAAGTGGGCCTTTAGTAGCAATGGAAATCAAACTATTGAAGTACTAACACCGCCAGCGACTAACACAACGCGTATAGGACAAAGAGATGGCTTGAGCCCCAATGATATCTTAAGTATTAATAGCATATACCCCACTCCTTCAAATTGTACAAACACTTTTTGTAGCGGCATAACTTCGCTGACATCCCAATCTGGTGGATTCTCGGATGGAAGTGGTCTTGATGATTATGGAAATAACAGTCAATGCGAATGGAGAATTACACCTCCAAACGCCACATCGATAAGCTTAGAGTTCACTTCATTTAATGTAGAAAATGGGTACGACTATGTCTATATTTATGATGGCATAGGAAATAATGCAAATTTGATTGGCACATTTACAGGAACTTCGCTGCCAAATACAATTAGCTCAACCACAGGCATTATGGTTGTCAAATTTGAATCCGATGTTTCGGTTGTCTCAGCAGGGTTTGAGGCCAACTACAGCTCAATATCGTCCAATACTACGTGTTATAATAGCTTACCCATTCTTATTGATTACTCCAACAGTCAAGCTGTCACCATAGATAATCAAAATTGGGATAGCTATCATTTTGAGATATTAAATGCCTCTACCTTCCCAGCAGAACTATTCGATTCAGGCATACAATATCCAGCATGCGGTAATTCTAATGGATCAAGACTAAAAGTCAATATAGTGGACGCTTCTGGAAATGAATTAAATAGCTTTTGCCATATTGAAAGCATCACAGATCTTGCAGATCTATGGTTTTTGATACCAGAATCAAACTGTCCTGAAGATTCAATATTTATCGAAATAGTCGATGAAGTATGCTCCATTAACTATCAGTCTAATTATATCACTATGTCTAATGAGCTGCCTAATTCTACATGTTTCTCAAATCTAAGTTGCTATCCTAATATTGTCGAACCAGAATTAGAATTTAGATCTTCAGAGAACTATGTAGCTAATGGCAATAACTGGACTAGATATAATATTCCAGTTATCAATTATGAAGAATTCCCACAAGAATTATTTGATTCTGCGCCTCACTTAGCAGCTTGTGGACTTAATACGAATAGCTCTAGAACATGGGTTTACATATATGATTCTGAGCAAAATTATCTATATGGCTTCTGTGCATTAGATTCACCTTCCGACCTCGATAATATATGGATTGCTGTGCCACAGGGAGATTGTCCTCCCACCGGTGTATTTATACAACTCATAGACAGACAATGTGACATCACCTATACATCTCCTTTACTTAACTTAGAGCCATTTGGCCCCTCAAGTTGTGATGATGATGTATGCTTTCCTAATACACCTTCGCCTGACTTGGTATTTGAATCATCACAAACGATAAACAGTGGTGGACAACTATTGAAAAAAGTCAATCTTGATGTCAATAATTATCTCTCATTCGATAATGATCTATTTAGTAATGCACCTTCACTTCCTGGATGTGGATCTAATTCAAATGCTTCTCGAAGCTGGGTCCAAATCTTCGATCATTTAGATAATTATATCAATGGGTTCTGCATGTATAGTCAGAATTCTGATCTAAACGATATATGGTTTACCATTCCTGATACAGAATGTTTACCAGAATACGTCTACATAAAGGTAATCGATCGACTATGCAATGAAACGTACTTTTCAAATCAAATCAATTTATCAAGTCTAAATAGCGTGAGTTGTAATACAGGGTGTCCTGATTTAATCATCGAATCAATCAATGTTACTAATTACCAGAACAGCTCTATCAATTATGAATTCACTATTAAAAATATTGGTACTGCTGCCGCTTATTTAGATGGACCAACTACTGTGAACTATGACAACGTTAGTATTCAAGCATTTTTATCTAAAGACACTATTTTTTATAATCAAGATGATCTTGCTGCAGGCGGCACAATACTAGGTGTATCTCCTTTAGGATACTTAGACATTGGTAATAGTTCTTTATCTGGAAGCTTTGGAGCGAGTCTATCATCGCCTTCCAGTAACTACCCATACCTCACGCTTAAAATAGACTGGGGAGAGTCTTTATCAGAATGTAATGAAAGCAATAATACTGCATATACCCTAATCAATAGTAATGATTCACCATTATTTGATTGTAATGCCATATTACAAATCAATCAAACAGACATTAATTCAGATCACTACCGCGCTAGTCAATATATAGAGTCAAACGGTCGGGTGGTCAATGAACAATCTGTAGAATTTGACGCGAGTTCACATGTAGATTTGAATCCTGGATTCAGTGTAGAAAAAGGGGGTGTCTTTATTGTAAGCTTAGATGGGTGCTAAGCAGGTTAAAAGTGAGCTTAGCTAAGAACTCTTTCTGGACATACTAAAATTCTCATTTTAAAAAATATAGCCATAATCTCTTATATCCTTAAAATAAAGATACTTCATCTTAGATGGTGAGGTATCTTTTTGCATTCAGTAAAAATTAAATTGAAGTATATGCACATAAATATCAATCTCCTTTGGTATTTTGAGAGATGCCACTAAGACTTCTTTGCATCTTACTTCAGGTTTTCATATGCTATATACTAGTCGCTCAGCATATAGATGAGAAAATCATCACTGCGGATTCCCTATCAGAGATCGAAAAATTTGAACAATCCAATGATTTATATAAATCAATACTCTTAGAATTAGATGCTAATGATAAAAAGTATACTGAGATAGTCACCAAACTTGCTATAGGCTATCAAAAAATAGAACTTCATCAAAAAGCAATCGATCTATTAACTCCTTTGCTTTCTGCATCTACTGTAACTCAAGATTCCATCACTGCGCTGGCTTTCCACAAGCTCGCAGTCTCACACTATTACCTAGAGGAAGATAGAAAAGCCATCACATTTTGGCAAAAAGCTATTGGAATCAGAGAAAATTTATTGTCAAGTAACTTAAGTGATATTATCAAAGGTTATCGAAATATAGGTACCACCTATGTGAATCTAGAAGAATATCAAAACGCTAAAGAATACTTGCAGAAAGCACTTGATTTATTGATTAGTCAAGAAGAACAAAACCAAGTCTTGCTAGCACTGACATACGCAGAATTAGGACATACCTTATCGGTGTTGGGTGATTTTGGTCAATCTGAGACTTATTTATTAGCAGCCAAAGAACTCTATGAATCGGTCTTTGCTGAAGAACCTTGGGAGATATGTCTAATCTACTCTTATCTCTATGAATATTATCACCGACTGCAGAATAAAGATCTTGCTGTAGCCTATCCCCAACGTATTATTGACTTAATTAGTAATTATGATGAATTATACTTTGAAGACTCAATCACTCTAGCAGATGCTTATAATAACTTAAGCAATGGTCAACAACTTTCCAGTAATTGGGATGGCTCGATTATAAGTTTGAATAAATCTATAAATCTTAATAAAGCGATCGGTAAAAATCGCTTACGTGAATTAGCCATTAACTACAGTAACTTATCTATCTCTTACTATAAAAAGAAACTTATAAATAAGGCAAAAGAATACATTAATCGATCGATTAAGATCGATAATTCTATTAATGATGTTATTTCACTGGCTGGGGATCATATCAATAAAGCTGATATATACTTTTCAAATAATGAAACCGATGAAGCGCTTGAATATTCAGCGAAATCATTTGAAATACTCAAATCATCTCAATCAGAATTAGAGTATATTAACAATCCGATTCTAATCGATGCTTATGCCACAAAAATAAAGATATTAACTCAGGGATCTTTTGATTTTGAGAATAAAAGCATTCATCAAGAAACAGTTAAAACCATCCACGATGCATTATCATATTTTGACCAAATAAGACAATCTTATCTTAATGAGGAGTCAAAACGGGTGCTTTCCAGCAGTATTAAAGAAGTGATCAATTTTGGTATGGATTTCTATTATGGAAGCTACAGTAAATCCAAAGAAAATACATACTTAGAAAAGGCAATATTACTTTCGGAAAAATCAAAGTCTATAAGTCTATTAGATGCACTACAATCTGCTCAAACTAAAGTAAATCAGAAAAACCCACTCTTTATAAAAGAAGCATTACTAAAGAAAGTGATTAGCGAATTAGAACGGGATCGATTTTTTAATGGTATTGATAATGAAAATGAGCTGATAATAAAAAGGCGCGCGCTGGAAATATTGCAAGATTCTATCACGGATATTGTAGATCTTGATCTAAATAATGGACAACAAGAAGTTCTAACATTATCTTCAATTAGAAAATTGATCAATAATAAAACGATTATAGACTATCATCTTACAGATTCCACAATTTATATTATAGTTATTAATCAAAATGAGACAACATTTCATGCCATTCCTAAGCCACAAGAACTAAAAACGGTCATCCAGCAATTAAGAGACGGCATCTATTACCCTAAACTAAATCGCTTGATCAAAGACGTTGACATAGATAGATATGATCGTCTATATGTCGAAAGTGCTCTATCCCTTTATGATTTACTAATCGAACCTGCTGTAAAATCGATTGACTCCAGTACAAATATAGTCATCATCCCTGATGAAGAATTAGGCTATATTCCTTTCGATGTTTTACTTTCAGAAAAGCCTCAGTCCAATTTTCAATTTCATACACATCAATATTTAATAAAAGATTTTAATCTGAGCTATACCTATTCCATTGGCCTACTAAATGAAATGGTCTCAAAAGATACTAAATCCAATAATGGTTGTTTAGCCATTGCACCACTTTTCAATGGGGAGTATTCTCAAGATAGATCTTTCACTTTATCAAAATTAGACCACAACGTAACTGAAGTTCAGTCTGTTATCAATATCATTGGTGGAAAATCACTAATTAAAGAGGAAGCAACTGAGCAGGCGTTTTCAAAAGATGTTAAAAATTACAACATTATTCATTTAGCAACACATGGTAAGGCAAATGACTTAGATGGAGATTTTGCTTATTTGGCCTTCACTCATATTGACGATAAGATAGAAAATGAATTCCTATATAATACTGAAATATATAACCTGAAACTTAATGCAGATATGGTGGTACTTAGTGCATGTGAAACTGGTGTAGGAGAACTCAATAAGGGTGAAGGCATCATCAGTCTAGCCAGAGGCTTCAGTTATGCTGGAGCAAAAAGTATCATTACTACATTATGGAGTATAAATGATGCTAAAACAAAAGAAATAATGGAAAGCTTCTATCACTACATCAAGAAAGGCAAAGCTAAAGACACTGCACTCAGAAAAGCAAAATTAGAATTTATTCAAAAAAATGGAAGAGCGGCTCATCCTTTTTACTGGGCGGGATTCGTTCCCATCGGAGATATGACAGCAATAGATGTGGGAAGCACCATGCCATATATACCTATTACGATTGGTATAAGTCTCTTTTTCATGTTAATAATATTCTATATAAGAAGAATAAAACTGAAGTAATTCACTTTATCATTACCTGTGTCATAATCAGCCTGACTCGATATCTATAAATAGGTTTTTGAAACCACATAGATATTGGAATAAGCTCAAAAGCTAACACACTCAAAGTCCAGTCTGACATCTGTCCATACCAGAAAACATAGCCATACCTATCTAAAAAATCCTATCTACTACTCTACAAAACTTACTGATGACAAAACAGTAGAACATACCCTTATACTCGATCTATTTTACCAAAGTAAAATAGCATCGGTGTATATACTACAAGATCTAATCATACATTTTAAACCGGCCGATTCCTAACCGCTGCAAAAAGTGTTTGATACTAACTGCTAAGACACCAAGACCGTACTTGACACTTCGAGAAAAATTAATCGAAGAAGCTTCTTCAAAATACTTAGTCGGGCATGTCACTTCACCGATGCCATAGCCTTTATAGATGATTTGAGACAACATTTGATTGTCAAAGATGAAGTCATCAGAATTTCCATTGAAGGAGATGCCTTCTAAGACCTTACGATCAAAAGCGCGGTAGCCCGTGTGATATTCTGATAGCTTATGATTCACTAAGATATTTTGACTTAAAGTCAGAAAACGATTGGCAATGTATTTATAGAGAGGCATGCCTCCTTTGCGAGCACCTTTGCCTAATATTCTGGAGCCTAAGACTACTGGGTATAGTTCTTCGCCGATGATATTCACCATGGCGGGGATGAGCTTAGGCGTATACTGATAGTCAGGATGTAGCATGATGATGATGTCTGCACCTAGTTCAAGAGCTTTATTATAAAGTGATTTTTGATTGCCGCCATACCCTCGATTCGCTTTATGAGCGATGATATGCTTTATCCCAAGTGACTGAGCAACACCGACCGTATCATCTGAACTGGCATCATCACAAAGGACGACCTCATCCACCATTGGAGGGATCTCTTGAAATGTTTTTTTTAGAGTGGCAGATGCATTATAAGCGGGCATGACGACCACGACCTTTTTATCATTGTACATAATAGCTAATCAATATGTAGTACAATGATAATGAAAGCATGGATTTAATTGGTCCTAAGCCTTGTAAAACAACCACTTACCTAATTCTCTGAACGACGCTTTCTTACCATACATAAGAATACCGATGCGATATATTCTTGCTGCAAGCCATACCAAGAATAACATGAAAAGAACCATCGAAATCACAGATACAGCTATTTGCCAAAACGGCGGATCAAAGGGCAGTCTAACAGGCATGACCACTGATGAGAATAGAGGCATCATAGACGCCCACACAGCCAGTGTGCTATCAGGTGCTTTCATCGCTGCGAATCCCACATAGAATGCAAGCATCAATGGCATCATGATAGGCATCGTCAATGAATTAGCTTCTTGAATGTCTTCACCGACAGCAGAGCCTACAGCTGCGAATAATGCAGCATAAGTCAAATAGCCACCTAAGAAGTAGATGATTAACAATGGCAGGATTAAGAGCCAATTCATAGAACCAATCTCAGACATGATGACTGCGATCTTTTCAGTTGGCAATCCAGGTGCAGCTTCGGCTGGAAGACCCATGTCACTTGGATCTGGCATAGCCATAGGATCGATGCCTAAGATCATCGGGAGGACCATTAATACGCCACCCAGTAGGACCACCCAGATGATGATCTGCGTCAGACCGACGAGCCCCACACCCAATACCTTACCCATCATGAGTTCGAATGGCTTCACAGATGAGATTAAGACTTCCACGATTCGATTGATCTTTTCTTCCATCACGCTACGCATCACCTGCGAGCCGTAGATTAAGATGATGAAGAACATCGCATAGCTCACGGTAGCACCCAGTGCGCCACCGACGACACTGGTCATAGAGCTGATCTTCTTATCAGACTGAATGGTCTGTGGAGAGATGGACACATCAGTATCCAGCTTTTCTAAGAGCGATTCTTCTATGCCAAATGACACCATTTTATATTTTCTAATCTTCTTTCTTAGCGCAGACTCTATCGAAAGACTTTCATCTAAGGCCAGCTGACCATCTGAATGATAGATGGCTTCATATTCAGATTTCTCTACATCGGTAATTGGAAGTATTTCTAATACGCCATCGATCTCTTTATTATTATGCCGTTCTATCTGAGTCGCTAAGTCAGAATTTAAAAATGTCAGAGACAAGTTATCTCGAGTACTTAGTGACCCTTCTGCCAGTCCACTCTTATCGAGTACGACGATGTCTTTCACATTATCTGATCCTCTGGAGAATATGAATCCGACGACAGCGATGAATAAAACGATCGCAAGTGGCGTCAGAAAAGTGGTTAAGAGGAATGTTTTACTTTTTACTCGTGTCAAATATTCACGAGTCGTGATGATCCATATATTATTATTCATAACTGATGCCTTTCACTTTTTTGATGAATATTTCGTTTAAGCTCGGTAGTACTTCATGATAGGAATCTATCTTGATGCCTACATTAAGGAGGGCTGCCAGCAGTTCGTTAGAGCTATGTCCGGGTTTTATTTTGATCATCAGCCCATCGTCATTATCCGAGACTACGGTGAAGCTATTATTAGATAAGCCACTCGGCAGTCTTCCTTCAAATCCGATTTTGTATAGATTTTCTTTGAATTTTGTTTTGATCTCGTCCACCTTACCGTGTAGGATGACCTTACCCTGATTGATAAGCACGATCTCTTCACAGATTTCTTCGACTTGCTCCATTCGGTGTGTGGAGAATACGATGCTGGCCCCTTTCTGATTGAGCTCATAGATCTCTGATTTGATCAGATTCGTATTGATCGGATCGAGACCTGAGAATGGTTCGTCGAGTATGAGCAGCTTAGGGTTATGCATGACAGTCGCGATAAACTGTATTTTCTGCTGCATCCCTTTAGATAGTTCTTCTACTTTTTTATTCCACCAGTCAGTGATTTCAAATTTTTCAAACCAATACTCAATTCTCTTTTTAGCTTCTCTGTGAGAAAGACCTTTCAGCTTAGCCAGATAGACGAGCTGCTCACCGACTTTCATTTTTTTATAGAGTCCTCTCTCCTCTGGGAGATAGCCGATCTCCATGGCGCGCATGTTATTGATCTTCTGTCCATCGAAGAAGATTTCTCCCTCATCAGCACCTGTGATGCCAGTGATGATTCTGATCAGAGAGGTCTTACCAGCCCCATTAGGACCTAATAGACCGAAGATGCTGCCTTTGGGAATGTCAAATGTGATATGATCACAAGCTGTGTGATTATGATAGCGTTTGACAACATTATTGAGCGATAATATACTCATAGTGTGAATGTTGGTTTTTTAAAGTGTAATTCGCCTTCAATGATAAGCGTATAATTATATAAATCGATACAATTTCGACGAATAAACTTAAAATTCAGAGAAGCTGCCGCTCTTGTATCATCATTGAGATTTTAACACATATTGTTTCTGGCGCATATGATATTGATAGCAATTAAGTCATTTAATCGCATATGTTAAGATAGTGCGTATTTACTTAGTTTTTAGAATGATGCTCTTTAGGGGACTCACTTCTATAGCTATAAATAGAGAAAAAGCAATAGTTCTGAGGACCAATCTTTCTGCCGACAGGTAGGTGGAATGCAATATAATTAACTATACGTTTTAAGCGACTTCAAGATTTAATACTTCTTTAAGACATTTTTATGGACATTATGTATACCTTATTTGTTGTTAACTGAGAATAAATCAAAACTGTTATCTATGGTAAAACTTATATACTCCATGCTCTTAATCGGGCTTATTTCAATAGGAACAACTGCTCAAGCTGTATTTGAAGAAAATCAGAATATGAGTCTTGGGAACCAAAATGCGCTATATGTCGATGTAGAAGGCGCAGATAAGAAAATGGCTGAAAAAGCCATGGAAGAGCTCATCAAGGAATATGGCAATTGGAAAAAAAATCGAAAAGCTAAAGAATTCTACGCTGAGCAGATCCAAATCTCTCCAATAGCTGGCAGAGATCCTATAGACATCTACATTAAGTTTGATGAAATGGGGAATCAGACCAGAGCCTACTTATGGATCTTTGATGGCGAAGTATTTATTAACTCGGCAGAGACAGAAGATAAGGTCGATGGAGCAGAATCTATCCTTCAGGATTTCTATGTCAAGACTAAGCGTAAGGTCATACAAGAGGAAGTGGATGATGAAGAGGACGCACTCAAGGATGAAGAGAAAGCACTTAGCAAGCTTATGAAGAAGAATGAAAGCCTCCACAAAGATATCGAAAAGTGGAAAAAGGAGATCAGAGACAGAGAGCAGAAAATCGCAGACGCAGAAGTAGATATTGAAAAAAATCTGGAAGATCAGGAAATGAAAAAAGAAGACATTGAGAAGCAAGAAGATGTTGTCAAATCTGTGATGGATAAGAAGAATGATGTCAAAAAATATAGATAAGCTCGATCACATACTTAAAAGGAACTGATTGGAGACATTTTTCTGATATTTTCGCATCTCTCAGCGTTAAAAATTCTCGTGAATACCCGTATTCACTGATTTTTTTGCCTTGATAGCTACAAAAATCTCCCAGCAATAGAAATCTCAAACTGCTTTCTATTTGGTATATAGAGCGATAAAAACTTTTGCACAAAAAAGGGCTGGTATGAATGTACCAGCCCTTTTTTTAGTGTACTTCATCGAGTATCATTTCTGATATCTGTAATCCTCAGATGATCAATTGATTTTGAACATATTATAAGTTTTATTCTATATAATTTATTTTAATGTATGTTCATTTTCACTTACTTTTGAATAGTGGAAATAATGATGTTAACAGCTTATCAACGTTACTAACAGATCTTTCCACACCCGTCTCATCAGGACATCATATAAGACATTAATATAACATTAGATTTGAGCCTTCAGGAGCTATCTCAGCATAGACTGACCCAATAACACACCTAACACACATGGCAGAAAACAAAAAATCGAACTCTAATCAAAAATTTAACCTAAAAACTGTCAAGCCAGAGCCAGACTTATCTGCCATGATGATGGGTAAAGTCATGCCGCAAGCCAGAGGCCTGGAAGAAGCCGTCCTCGGAGCCATCATGCTTGATAAAGATGGTCTCCCTACTGTCATCGATATCCTCAGAAGCGAGACTTTCTACATCCCTGCACATGTCGAGATATATGATACCATGCTTCAGCTTTTTGAGAAGTCGCAGCCAATCGATCTACTTACAGTAGAGCAGCAGCTAAAGAAGAATGAAAAGCTCACTGAAATAGGGGGCGTCAACTATCTGATAGAACTGACGAATAAAGTCGCCTCAGCGGCCAATATAGAATACCACGCCAGAATTGTCCTGCAGAAGTTTATCCAGCGAGAGCTCATCCATGTCTCTACGAAGACCATCAAAGATTCATTCGAGGATACTAAGGAAGTCTTTGAGCTATTGGATGAGTCAGAGAAAGGCCTCTATGAGATTACTGATAAGAACTTAAATACAGGCTTCGAGCGGATCGGCGTCATTGCCAGAAGAGCACAGGATGAGATCACCGCCGCCAGTCAGAATCCAGAAGGCCTGACGGGAGTCACCACAGGCTTTACAGAGCTGGATGCCATGACTTCAGGCTGGCAGCGATCAGATCTGATCATACTGGCTGCGAGGCCGGGTATGGGTAAGACAGCATTCGCCCTATCACTGGCGCGTAATGCTGCTAATGCTGGCCGTCCGGTCGCTATATTCTCACTGGAGATGTCTAACCTTCAGCTGGTCCAGCGTCTGATCGCGATGGAAGCCGAGATTGACTCACACAAGCTGCGTAATGGTAATCTAGAAGAATACGAATGGGAAAAGCTACACGCCGCCGTAGAGAAGATGACTGATGTCCCCATCTTTATCGATGACACACCTGGTATCAATATATTCGAGCTCCGAGCGAAGTGTCGAAGACTCAAGAATAATCATAATATCGAGATGATCCTCATAGATTATCTCCAGCTGATGAATGGTGCACCAACTAAAGGTGGTGGCTCGAATCGAGAGCAAGAGATCAGTCAGATATCTCGAGCCCTAAAAGGCTTAGCCAAGGAGCTCAACGTTCCAGTCATATCCCTATCACAGCTGAGTAGAGCTGTAGAGACCAGAGGTGGCGATAAGCGACCACAGCTATCGGATCTAAGAGAGTCAGGAGCCATAGAGCAGGATGCGGATATCGTGACCTTCATCTTTAGGCCTGACTACTATGACATGGAAGAAGACTTCGATGCACCTAAGGACGAAGCCGAGATCATCATCTCTAAGCACAGAAATGGATCGCTGGGAAGCGTCAAGCTGAGATTCATCAAGCACTATGTCAAATTTGTGGATGGCGAGATGAATCGATTCAGCAATCCGCTGGACGACAATGCCTTTGCAGATCCTTCAGGCGGCATCATCACCAGACCTTCTAAGATGAATGATGGCGGTGGGGAGGATATTCCGTTTTAATGTGAGGATGTTTCCTGTTTTTTAAGAGAATACAAATCGATTATTACTTCATTCAATAATATATAGTCGATTGAAGAAAAATCGCATATAAATAAGACAACATCTAGTTGCTATTGGTAAAACCTATTGGCAAAATTTAAATCAACTTTTTCAAAAGAAGTAATCATTTGACTTATGGATTGAATCAAATTTATTGACTTTTTGATCAATTCAAATTTACCGTTCGGACATTAAAATCAACCGCTTGCACATTTAGACTCACCGCTCCCTCAATAGCTTAGAAATATTAGATAAGAAGGTAGACCTTGTTTGAAGTTATGACTCTTGTAGACATAAAATCTCTGAGTTAATCATTTACGAATTTAATATAAAAACTTATGAAACAATTCTCCCTTATTATTATTTTCTCTTGTTTTGGGTTAGTTCTTTTAGGACAAGCTCAGCCAGGTCTTCACGTGGATGAGGAACATACAGTCCTGTTCGGTAAGGACACGACATCAGCTGGAATAAAATTTCTTTGGTATCCTTCGAAGGCTGCACTGCGTGCAGGAAAAACTAACGGATTAAATAATATGACATCATGGGACCAGAGTATTGTAGGTCCATTCACTGCAGCTTTTGGAGTAGATACAGAAGCTAGAGGTAATTATAGTTTTGCTGCAGGTCTAGCCACATTTGCCAATTCATATGCTGAAAGTTCTTTCGGACGGTATAGTCTTGGCGGCGGAGATGTGACTGCATGGAATCCGATAGATCCATTATTCGAAGTTGGTAATGGCGCTGGCAATGCAGCCAGAGCAAATGCCTTTACCATCTACAAAAATGGAAATGCTGAATTCCAGCGTTCTATTAAGTTAGGTGATCAAGCAGTAGGCTCTTCAATATCCAATGGTACGATCAGATATAACGGTGCAGATATTCAAGGTCGCATTGGAGGGGCATGGCAATCATTGACGAGTGGAAATGGGTCAGGAGGGGCAACACCATGGTCCACGACAGGATCTAATATTTATTATAGCACAGGAGATGTTGCTGTAGGTACTTCATTTATTCTTGATGATTTTACTATTGGTAGCTCAGGTACTTTAGGTGAAGAGACAGGGATTAGCCTGAGGAATGTTGAAACTTTTGGACTTCCAGGTCAGCAACAGTTCACCACTACAAAAATTGGAAGAATCTGGCAGACTGCAAGTTCGCTCAACCTGGGAATTCCAGCGAGTAATGTAGAACTGCAGCTATTTGATTCTGGGATTAAATTTGATACTCCTGTTTTATTTAGTAGATGGGGCTTTGATTTTAAACATTCTGAAGGAAATTTTTCTCAATCCTATAAAAGTCAAACCTGGCTTAAGAAGGCGTGGCGAGGAGACTTAGGAGACTACCTCTATCTAGGATCAACAGGCAATAGGGCTATAAGCAATCAGCATGCCATGGTCTTATCTCAATCAGGAGGCATTCAGTTTGGAAAGGGAAACACCAATGACGGAGAGGGGTTAGGAACCCATAAAATTCAAATGCTAATCAGTTCTTTTTCCAATACACTGCAATCTACGAATCACTTAAATATTAAAGCGCAAAATAGTCGAAACGTAAGGTTCTATCACGATGGTAGTGCTGGAGGTGTAACCATCGGAGGAACCAATTTACCAGCGGGATACAAATTAGCAGTCGATGGTAAAATCGCATCAGAAGAAGTATTAGTACAACTATCTGGTAATTGGCCTGACTATGTCTTTGATGAAGAGTATGATCTATTGGAGGTAGATCAGTTAGAGTCTTATATCAATCAAAATCATCATTTACCTGGCATTCCGACTGCTGCAGAAATTGAAGAGGAAGGTATTCAAGTGGGAGAAATGCAAAAGATGCAGATGGAAAAAATAGAAGAGTTGACATTGTACATCATAGAGTTACAGAAAGAGATTAAAGCACTTAAAATTAAAGTAGACTCACTATGAAAAAACTAATTCTACTCATATCGATCGCTCTTGTTTCTACTTCCATGTGGTCACAAATAAAGCATGATGATGACTTGGAGAAGAAGCTCAAAGGAAAGACGAGCTTTCAGGATATCAAACAAATATCCTTAGATCATTACCAAGAATTATCTAAAACGGTAAATCCTTCAGATAAAGGTCAGAATAAATATGTCAATAAACAATTAAAGCACCTCAATCGAAGATTTTGGATAGATGAATTTTATGTAAATGAAGATGGTACACCAGGGAATCGAGGCAAAATTGATTATGAGGCAGTGACAAACCTCAAGAAGCAGGAAAAGAATTTAAAAAGAACACAACCAAATCCATGGACACTCGAAGGCCCTTTTAATATTACTACTTCTAGTCTTGGTGTAGTAGATGGAATAGGTCGCTTTGACCATATCGCATTTCATCCTACGAATGTAAATATTATGTGGGCAGGATCGCCGCTTGGAGGATTGTTCAAGACAGTAAATGGAGGGGCCTCATGGTTTCCTTTGACTTCTTATCTGCCTTCGCTTGGCGTTGCTGGTATTGCGATAAATTCTAATAATCCGAATATTATTTATATAATGTCAGGAAGTTCAAATGATGGACCCATATTTTTTAGTAATACGAACTACGGTCAAGGGAACAATGGTGTATTCAAATCCACTGATGGAGGGATAACATGGAGTCAAAGTGGGTTAAATGGTAAAACAGGTCGAGACATACTGATCCATCCAACAAATCCCGATATCATAATAGCAGCAACAGGATCAGGGGTTTACCGAAGCACTAATGCTGGCGCTACATGGATTTTAAGTAATCTATTAGGTGATGTAAGGGACATAGAATTTAAACCAGGAAATCCAAATATCGTATATGCAGTGCGGATCAATAGATTTTTTAAATCAATTGATGGCGGATCTAGTTTTACTCAAAAAACGAATTCACAGCTTAATGCTGGGCCAAATGGAAGAATTGTCATAGGGACCACCCTTGATAATCCTAATCGAGTATACCTTTTCTCAGGTCCTAATATTGATGATGATAATGATGACGAGCCAGATAGATTCAAAGGATTTTTTAGCTCTAATAACAGCGGAGAATCTTTTATTAGATTAACCCAGACTCCTGTTTTATTTTCAAGTACCCAAGGTGTAGATGTACCCAATGATCAATCTGGCTATGATATTGCAATAGCAGTCAACCCACTTAACGAAAATGAAATATTTGTGGGAGGGATTGTTGTGTGGCGTTCTACGAATGGCGGATTTACTTGGAATCAAGTGTCTGCTTATTGGGATTATGCATTTCAAGCTAATTATATGCACCCAGACATTCATGATTTACAATATAATCCTTTGAATAACCAGCTCTTTTGTGCTAATGATGGCGGAATCTACAGAAGAGAAGAAAGTTCTTTTGACTGGATTCCATTCTATAATGGACTTAGCGCTGCAACCTTTTATCAATTTGAAATAGAAGACGATAATGGCAAGCTCTGGGGTGGTGCACAAGATAATGGCATTATGGTTCAGAGTTCTGGTTTAACATTTTTCAATTATAATGGTGGAGACGGATTTGATTTGATGACAGATCATTCTTATGATGTCAATAATGGAGAAAGTAATGATATATTTTATACGGTAAATCAGAGAATTTGCGTAGATAAAATATTTAACAATTGTACAAGGAGTGTTGATGGTAATGCGGAATTTTTTGGAAAATTAGCTATGAGCCCAGTAGATGAAGATAATATCTATGTAGGTTATTCTCACGGATTGTTTTTCAGTGATGATGCAGGAGATGATTGGACAGAGGTTGGTTTTGGTCCTGCTAATTGGTGCATATCAAGCTGTAGAAATAGAGATCAATTAATCTATTTTGCTGGTAATAATGGTTCTGGTTCTGGTCAAAGGCTGTCAAGGTGGGATGGCGCATTTGGTTTACCTGGGATAGAAAGTAACCTGACAAACAATCTCATTTCTGCAGGATACAATTCCAATTTGAAAATCACTGACATAGATGTTTCACGTACAGATTTTACAGATTTTTATGTTTCTGTGGCTGGTACAGATAGTTCCAGCAAAGTCTTTTTCACTAATAATGGAGGTAATAGTTTTAATAATTTAACCCATGACTTGCCCAATGTCCCCATATTCTGTATCAAGACAGATGAGACCAATGGAATCTATGCTGGCACATCAATAGGTATATACTATCTCCCTTTTGGCAGCTCTAATTGGCAACCATTTTATAATGGCTTACCCAATGTAGCCGTCACTGAAATAGAATTAGCGTCCAGCGACCCTAATAATCTCGGTGTACCACCTTTTACTAAAGTATATGCTTCTACTTTTGGCCGTGGTATTTGGTCAGCTGACTCCTTTGATAGTTGTGTTAGTTTCTTGACAAAAACGGGTAATGTACAAGGCGCACAATTCTATGAAGCGGGTACTCAATTGACTTCTACCCAAGTCTTGAGTGGTGGCGAATACACAGAACTGAAATTAAATTCTGGTAGCAGAATTAGATTATTACCTGGCTTTCATGCACCCTCAGGTAATTATATGAAGACTTTTTTAGAAGGATGTGGCGGCGACGTGCTTGGTAATTAGTGATGGCAATCCATTATTAAATTACCGTTCGGACTCAAATTCCTACCGTTCACACATCCCATTAAAAATCTAATAACACTTTATTTATAGAGAAAAGGTGATGTCCCACTTTCAGCTCTTCAGCCTTTGGCTGAGGAAAAAACAGGGCGGTGAACCGCATAAATTTTTAAGTTGAATTTGATGATGTGTGTAAACGAGAGTGTTCGCACGGGGATCTGCCTTTTCTTTTAAAAATTAATTAGTAGCATCCCAACTACATTGTTTAAAGGCACTGAATATAATATAGTTAATCATCGAACTCAGGTTAATAGAGTAGTATCCAACCATTCTCATGCACGGCTGGTATGATATCCAATAACTATCATAGAAGAGTCAGTATGAGAATAGTTCAATACTTATCAAATCTACAATTGTGAAAAGCAGCCAATATAGCATACTGAGGAATAGCTAAATCAAGGTAGAAATCAGTAGTGTTTTGAGAATTAAAACGCCTAATTTAATTGTAAAGTGTGCATTAACAATGCATTACACATACATATTTTTAATAATATATTAAAACTTGCATCTTACTCCTATTGATTATATCTTTGCAAATCCAATGGGTTACATATATATTATTTAACTTATACATAAAAACTTTATCCCGGTTTTTATGCGATTTACCAAATAATAGTAGCTCTTTGAGTTAAACCCAAATACTGATTTTAAAAGTTACCCCATGAACAAAATGTTAATTGCTTCAATAGCAATATATCTCGGTATATTGCTTGGTGTAGATTCGTCCATCTACGCTTACGCTGTAACGGACCATTCGCCTGAATTTGCTTATGCCGAAGCGACAGACGATGTATTAGAAGAGAGACTTCACAATCTTTATAGTGAAGTGGATGCGAGGTTAACTTCTGACGTTAAAAAGTACATCCGTCAATATACTGTCCAATATAGAAATTCTGCTGAAGAAATACTGGGAAGAGCTTCATTATATTTTCCACTATTCGAAGAAAAGCTAAGAAATGAGGGCATCCCTGACGAAATTAAAGCTTTAGCGATTGTCGAGTCACGTCTTAATCCTGAAGCAGTATCGCCTCATGGTGCTACTGGCCTTTGGCAATTTATCAAATCTACCGGTCAAGTCTATGACTTACAGCAGAGTAAATATATAGATGAGCGACGTAATCCTGAAAAGTCTACGGCTGCCGCAGCTGAATTTCTGAATGATCTTTATAAAAGATATGGTGACTGGACATTAGCTCTTGCGGCCTATAACTGTGGACCGGGTAATGTGAATAAGGCTATGAGAAAATCTGGCAAATCAGATTATTGGAGTATCAGGCAATTTTTACCAAAAGAGACACAGCAGTACATTCCAAAATTCATCGCTGTTAATTACTTGATCAATTATTATTACGCGCATGATCTTGTGCCTAATCAGCCATCCCATAATCTATCAGATATAGCAACGGCGAAAGTATTCAAGAGTATTTCATTTAAGAAAATAGAACAAACACTGGGTATCGATATAGAATATATCAAGGAACTCAATCCGCAATACATTCGTCATCATATCCCGACTAATGATGGAAGGTATTTACTTAAGCTTCCCTTGAAAGATCTACTTGAGATCGCAGAAAGCGAAATGACTGAACTAGAAATAGAAACATTCTACGAGGTACCTGTTCTAAATGATCATACTAGCGATCCTGTGGAATTAATGACAATCGACAAGCAGCCAATAAATGATGCCATTGTCATTAAGAAATTACAGGTCAAATCTCAAGATCTTAGCGTGCTTGTCAGTGATTCTAATACATTCACACCAGTCAATATTAGATCTACAGATGCTGGTGAGAAGAATATTCTCAAAGACGATTATGATGTTCAAATAACAGCAACCAACTACCCACATAAAATCAAAAGAGTATCTTTTAAATAAGAGCTGTTTCTGATTGACTTTCTATTTATAAGGTTCACTAATTAATTATTCATTTGATGAATTTTCAAGTAGTTCAGGTGAATCTATTCTTGAATAATTAGAAGGCATATATTAAATGAACTCCCTTGTCGCTTTTTGGATTATACTTGTATTTTACCACCATGTTTTTGCATTATACTACGATAAATAGTTTGGGCAGTCATCATTGCATCATTTGTAATCTAAATTTGCCCTTCCTTTAACCCAGCTGAGCTATGTAATCTATGTAATAATCCATTGATCTTTCTTAGTGGCTGCTTTATATCATGGGCGATAAAGAGAGTGAATTTTTCTAGTTGAATGGTTCTTTCCTTGACTCTTTTTTCTAATTGATTGTTAAGCAGTTATAGTTTTCTTCATCGAGCTGTTTCTCCGTTGTCTCTCTTTGAATCGCTATCCAGTATGTATAAAAGCCTTCCGCATCAGGAACTGGCACAATATCTAAATCCAATCAAAATTCTCGACCATCTTTTGAATAATTTAGTAACTCTTTAATGATGGTCTTCCATTCTTAAAGAGCTTTTCTGATTCTACCTGTAACGCCTGGAACAGTTTCAGCTCCCTGTCCTACTCTGGGCGTAAGGCCCAATACTTCCTTTTTACTGTACCCGGTCATTTTAGAAAAGGGCTGGATTTACATGTATTATCGCTGGGCCTGACGAAGCATTAATCGGTTCTTCCTTAGTGGCTAAGATAGCATATTCTAACTCTCACATAAATTTTATAAATGATGTTATATAGCTATTTAGCTCTAATAGGTAACTATTTCACAAAGTAGTGTTTGAAAAATTAAAAAGTCAATTCAACACCTAACAGAAAATGTCTTTCCGCCTGCGGATAAAAATAATTCTCAGTAATCTTCTCACCAAAAATATAACTAAAAGTATATCCATTAGAAGCATATCGCTCTGACAGGATATTATTGACGACTAATTTTAAACTAGCATTTTTCAAAACACCTTTCTTTGCTATTCCATAAGAAAAAATTAAATCATTTACCCAATAAGCATCTAAAGTCCTGCTTTTATCAGAAGTATTATCTAAATACTGCTCGCCGACATATTTACTTTGCCAAGTCACGCTTGCCCCTTTTATAGGTGTATATGTTAACCTCTGACCTGCGATGATGGTCGGAGAAAATGCAATATCAGTATCCTTCATCGAAGTCTCCACCAAAGAGAAATCTGCAAAATCAACGACTACGTCATTAAATTCACTTATCTTATTTCTACTCCAAGTGACATTAGGAGACCACATTAATTTTTCATTAATCTTATAGTCTAATGATAACTCTATACCTAATCGATAGCTATCTTCCACATTAGTTCTGACTGCACTTCCCACATCATTCACTGCTCCTGTGACCACTAGCTGATCTGTGTAGTCCATAAAATATAGATTTGCATTGAAGGCGTAACTCTGAGAAGATCTGCGATATCCTAATTCTAAGTCTTGTAGTCTCTCAGGCTTGGGTATCGCTGTACCCACTGCATCTATAAAGTCTGATCTGACAGGTTCACGATTCGCTATTGCTATTGAAGCATACAGCTGATCATGAGTAGATATCTGATAGTTAATTCCTATCTTAGGATTAAAAAAAGTGAAGCTTTCGTCTACATCTATTGGTGTGCTGTCATTATCTATGCCTGATGTCTGGTATCCGATTCTTCTTAATTGTAGATCTGCATATACGTTTAGCTGATCCGTAAGTCTTGTATCCAGCTTAGTGTAGGCATTGAAGTCTCGCTTATCACTTTCACTCTCATAGTAAGGCTCCTGAGCTGGCAGATCTACGATGTCAATGACATCAATGACCTCCCCAAAGTGATCTCCTACATATCTATTATATCCCAGTCCAGCTAACATGGTACTTGTAGGATTTAATTGATATTCTGCATTGAGAATGACTCCATAAAAGTCATTGTCTAGCCATCTACGGCGTACAAGATCTGAGTTAGAAATACTATAATCACTTCCATAGTCGATGAGATCTTCATCAACTCTATATTCTTCAAAAAAGCCTTTTCCTTTTGTGTAGTGCGCCGTCGCATTTAAGGTTAAATCTTCATGAGCTTGCAAATGATAGACTAGCTGAAAGTGGTCTTGCCCGTAGTCATCTACCTGATCTTCATACAGATAGTAGTTATAGCGACGGTCACTGTTGAATAGATTAATTGAATCCGCAGCGGTGACATAAGTAGATCCTTGATTCCTGAAATAGTGATTCGTTAATGCTTCTTCATTTCCAGATACTCTTGATTCTGGAGCGCCGTACCAAGACTGATATGTGCGCTCATCTCCAGATATCACGTTAAGCCTTAGAGAGTGATTTTCTCCTATTTTTGCGGCACTGATAAAATATGACTGTAGGTCTGAAGTTGCTCGATCTATATAGCCATCAGAGTTGATTTTAGAAAATCTTCCTTCTATACTATATTGACCCCCCATTAATCCTGTCGCTCCTTCAAATGAAGATCTATATGTATCGTATGACCCTAAGGTAGCACTCACTCTCCCATATGGCTCAGAAGAAATACCATCTGTATTAAGCGCTATTGTCCCTCCAAAGGATCCCGAGCCATTAGTCGATGATCCGACACCTCTCTGTACCTGAATGTCCTTGACAGAGCTGGCAAAGTCTGGAAGATTCACCCAGAATACCCCATGGCTTTCTGAATCATTAAGTGGGACTCCATTGACTGTGACATTAATTCTCGTAGCATCTGACCCTCTGATACGCAGACCTGAGTATCCGACTCCTGCGCCTGCATCAGAAGTGACCACCATAGATGGTGTATGCTCTAATAGAAATGGAATGTCCTGTCCTAAGTTTTTTACATTCAGCTCCTTTTCATCTACCTGAGTATAAGAGAATGGCGACTCTGTATCGAGTTTATTTGTGCTGATGTAGATTTCTTCCAGCCTATTTTCAGCTTGCTGTAAAGTAACACTTAAGTATTCACTTTTTGATAGATTAACTTGCTGTTTTCGATCAGTCAGACCGACATAGCTGACATATACTGTGTACAGACCATCAGCAAGATTGTTAAACATGAACACGCCGTCTAAATCTGAAATGGTCGTCAGTTCTATATTCGAAATCCTAACGGTCGCCCCTTGTATAGGATTCCCTTCTGCATCAAGAATATTACCATTCAGCGTATGCTGTCCATATCCTACTGAAATAATGATAAGCGAAATAAACATTGTGATCAATGATCTCATTGTATATCAATAATTTATGTCAGACTTATATTGGGGTGGATAAGTGTAACGGTCATTTTATTAAAACCATCAACCTGGTGGAATCATTTTCCTTACCAGAATTACCTGGCCAGGTTCATGGGTGTAATCTCAGCCTCTCGGCACCCCAAATGAGAATGCAATGTTAGGCTAAATATTTAAGAACTCTGTTCTTATTCAGTATTTATATTATTAGCCTTAGTTTTGGAATCTAATTAATAATATACATAATATGGATATTTCAGTAGAACTAACCCTGACACCTCTACTTGATGATTACGAACCACCAATAATCGCACTCATCAAATCCTTACGAGAATCTGGACTAAAGATCTTAGAGACGCCTCTAAGTACCCAGGTCTTCGGTGATTATGATCAGGTTATGAAAGTATTGACTGAGGAGATCAAGCCTGTATTAGAGCAGTCTGGAAAAGCATTGCTATATATGAAAATAGTCACTTCAGATAGATCAGACTATGAGCCACATTTTTGATTGGATCTTTGCGCAGTATGCTGATGTACCGAACTACCTGATCATCTTAGAAATGGTAGCGGTCGCCTTCGGATTTATGAGTGTGTGGTTCTCTAAGCAGGAGAATATACTTGTCTATCCTACGGGGATAGTTAGTACTTCGATCTTTGTTTACATCTTATGGGTATATGGCCTCTTGGGAGATATGCTGATTAATGCTTATTATTTCTTAATGAGTATATATGGCTGGTATATCTGGACTCGTAAAGTGGATGCTGAGCATTATACCCCAATCACTAATACAGATGCAAAGGAAAAGACACTGTCCATTACTATTTTTATCGTGACCCTGATTTTTATATTTGTCATTTACATTATTTTTGACAAGTGGAATAATTGGACAGCCTATGTGGATACTGTGACGACAGCTATTTTCTTTGTCGGCATGTGGCTGATGGCAAAGAAAAAAGTTGAGAATTGGATTTTCTGGATCATTGGGGATATTATTTCTGTACCATTGTATTTATATAAAGGATTAGTCTTTAGCAGCTTGCAATATTTTATTTTTACTGGCATTGCATATTATGGATACAAAAGCTGGAAGAAAAAACTTGATCATGCGCCTACTTCATTAATTTAATTCATAAAGAAATAACTGTAAAAATCATTCTTTGAAAATATTAATCACAGGGCCAGAATCAACTGGTAAGACCACGCTCGCTACGCAGCTAAGTGAGCAGCTCAGTATTAATCTGCTGCCTGATTATTCTAGAATCTATTTAGAAAAATATGGGCCAGACTATGCCTATGATGACATACTGCTGATGGCTAAGGAACATCATGCACTACTCCATTCCGTGAGTCCAAAGGAAGATATCATTTTAGACAGCTATATGCTAAATTATCAGATTTGGTCAGAGTACAAGTATAATACTTGTGATTCATGGATTCTTGATCAAGTCAAAATGATGGATATGGATTATATATTTTTATTATATCCAGATATTATGTGGGAGCCAGATCCATTGCGCGAGTCAAAGGAAGAACGGGAAATACTATTCGATATATATAATCAGAAATTAATTCAATTAAAAATTGGTTTCCACATAATCAAAGGAGAAAAAGCCCAAAGGATTAAAGCAGTAAATGAAATGCTTTTTAATGGTATCTAAAATTTATAACCAGATCCGACCCGTAAAAGTATTTTATGCCAAGCATTAAAATAAAAACCTCCTAAGCCTTCAGATTCTCCCTAATATTGGATTGTCATTATTTCTATAATCAGCGCTTAAAGTCAAACCAAAGGCACCATAACAAAACCCTAAGGCTTATCACTTACACTCCGACTTCCAAATGAAATCATCGGTATTTTACGCTCTGAAATTTCTGTATTTAATTGTTGCAACTTATCATTAAATATAACTTGGAGATCCATTAATTCTTTATCAATCTGCGCTGATACTTCTTCTTTATAAGCAATCGCTTGATCTGTGGGAGGGAAATCTCCAGAACCTTCTGTCGTCGATAAAAATGCCAATCGATTATTTAGCTTGATGCCAAAGTTCAATGGATCTTGTCGAGCTTCATTACGAGTCTCATGAATATTATTTTCGATGACAGTCATTTCTTTTTCTATTTCATCGACCTGAGATATTAAATCATCTGCATCGTATTTCTTCAATTTCTTCTTGACATATTCTAAGTCTTCTTTTACATCTCGGATGTCAACGACCGCTTGATTCGCTTCAGATAGTTTATCTCTGATGTCCATTAAAAATTCGAATTGTTTCTCCAGGTCTGCATCGGTACTTGCTGACCTGGGATCTTTTAAAATACGGAATGGCTGCGTCAATACTTTGTCTCCTATTGTCATCCTGACTTGATACTCTCCAGGAGGCGCTAATGGTCCTCTCGTATTAGAAGAGTAGAGTACGATACCATCAAAAGTCGTCGCATCGGGATACCTCATATTCCATATAAATCGATGGGATCCAGCCGATGATTTGACGTCTTCTTTATCGTAGCTCTGGATTAAGTCACCGTCAGCTTCTAAAATCTCTATTGTCACGTCTTTTGCATCGGAAGAGAGGTAATAGCTGATGATGCTTCCATTAGGATGATTTTCTCCTGCAGTCTTCGAGCTAGACCTGCTCCGACCCTGTTTTATTCTATAAGTATCTTTTGGCCGGAAGAGGTGGGCATCTTGCTTTGCTATATCATCACTAAGACTATGCAGTGGTGTGAGATCATCTATGATCCATATACTTCTTCCTTGAGTCGCTACGATCAGATTATCTTGCTTCACTTCGAGATCAGTGATAGAAACGATTGGAAGATTTAATTGAAATGATTTCCAAGAGGTCCCGTCGTCGAACGAGATATACATCCCATACTCGGTCCCTGCATATAGTAATCCCTCGCGATCAGGATCTGCTCGGACCACTCTCGTAAAGTGAGTACCGTCTATACCTGCGGTGATTTTTTTCCATGTCTTACCATAGTCCGTAGTTTTAAATAAGTATGGCTGAAAGTCTCCACTCTTATACATGGTACCAGCGACATAAGCTCCACCTTTATTACTTGGGTGAGGATCTATGCTATTCCACATGATACTCTTTGGGGCTTTTGCAGGAGTCACGTCTTGCCAGCTGTCGAATCCATCTCGGGTGATGTGTAGTCGCCCATCATCGGATCCTACCCACCAGACCCCTTTCTCATGTGGACTTTCTTTTTGGGTAAATAAATTACCGTAGAACTCTACACCGGTATTATCCTGCGTGATCGGCCCACCTGAAGAAAGTAAAGTCTCTGGTTCGTTTCTGGTCAGATCAGGACTGACAGTCGCCCAGCTTTGCCCTTCATTAGTCGTGACATGGACATGATTAGAGAAGACTAATAACTTTTCTGGCTCATGCTGCGATATAGCGACAGGAAAATTCCAATTGAAGCGATACTTCATCACCTCAACGCCAGAACCTGCAGGATTCAGTGGCCAGACATTGATGTATCGTCGCTGCTTTGTCTTATGATCATAGCGATACATGTAGCCCTTATAGGTGCCACCATAGACAATATCTGGATCAGTCGCACTCACCGCATGTGAGGCGCTTTCTCCTCCTGCGGTAGACTCCCAGTCATCTTCTGTGATCCGACCACCGTCTCCACGATGTGATATTCTGATGGCAGAGTTATCTTGTTGTGCTGCATAGATTCTATAAGGGAAGTGATTATCTGTATGAATTCTGTAGAACTGTGCTGTCGGCTGATTATGATATGTCGTCCAGTTATTACCAGCATCATTACTGACCTGTGCACCTCCATCATCTGCGATAACCATTCGCTGATTATTAGCTGGATCGATCCAAAGATCATGATGGTCACCATGTGGCGCATTATTCAGATCCCAAGTCTTGCCTCCATCATCTGAGACACCATAAGAGACATTCATGACATAGACTTTATCTTCGTCCTGAGTGTCAGCATATATTCTGGTGTAATACCAGGCTCTGGATCTCAGAGCTCGATTAGCTGACATCTTCTTCCATGTATCACCAGCATCATCTGATCTGAATACACCTCCATCTTTTGCTTCTATCAGTGCATACACTCGCTTAGGATTGACAGGAGATACCGTCACGCCGATGATGCCCACCGGAGCAGCTGGAAGCTTAGCTTTCTCACTTAGATTCTCCCATGTCTTACCTGCATCTTTACTTTTCCATAGTCCCGAGCCTGTACCTCCACTAGAAAAATTATATGGTGTCCGTCTGACATTCCATGTACTGGCATATAGCACATCAGGGTTTCCTGGTTCTAGGATCAGGTCTACAGCGCCAGCATCACGATTGGTGAAAAGAGACTTAGTCCATGATGCGCCACCATCGACTGACTTATAGACACCTCTCATGTCTGATGACTTCCAGAGATCTCCCATCGCTGCAACGTAGACTATATCAGGATTAGTCGGATGTATCCTGATCCGACCGATATGCCGACTGTCTTTCAGTCCGATATGCTTCCAGCTTGCACCAGCATCGGTTGATTTCCATAATCCAAACCCACTAGACACATTACCCCTGACAGTCTTTTCCCCTTGCCCTACATAGATGACATTAGGATCAGATTCAGACACAGCGACTGCGCCGATAGATCCACCAAAATAACCATCTGATATATTCTCATAAGTATGACCAGCATCCGTGGTTCTCCATACACCTCCGCCTACAGATCCGAAATAATATAGATTATCATTTCCAGGTACACCAGTGACTGTGCATGATCTTCCTCCTCTGAAGGGTCCTATTAGTCTATACTTGACCGCTTCTTCGTAAAGACTTTCGTCAAATGTCTTCGTCTGAGCCATGACGGATGTTTCAATCAGACAAGGCATCGACAGGATGAAAAAGACAATGAATAGTGGGGCAATTCTCATGATTCTCTTTTTTTATTCAGTAATCAACAAATCTAATGGACTAATAGACCTACTCTCTGATCAATATAGCTATTTTTACTAAAATCAAAGAAAGTAAAATGGATCTTAGTTTTCTAAAAGAGTTAGGCATTAATGCTAAAAATCATGGTACTTCAACAGGTATAGAAAGTAAAGATTCTGGTGAATACATCAGCTCTTACTCTCCTGTAGATGGACAGCTGATCGCTGAGGTCTCCATCACTAAAATGGATGAATATCACCACGTCATCGATGCATCCACAGAAGCATTCAAAACATGGCGAATGATCCCGGCCCCTAAGCGAGGGGAAATCGTCAGACTTTATGGGGAAGAACTAAGAAAGCATAAAGAAGCATTAGGTAAGCTAGTATCCTACGAAATGGGAAAATCTTTGCAAGAAGGCTATGGCGAAGTGCAAGAGATGATTGACATTTGCGATTTTGCAGTTGGGTTATCCAGACAGTTGTATGGACTGACGATGCATTCTGAGCGACCACTTCACAGGATGTATGAGCAGTGGCATCCATTGGGTGTGGTAGGCATCATATCTGCCTTTAACTTTCCAGTGGCAGTCTGGTCATGGAATGCTATGATCGCCTTAGTCTGTGGTGATGTCTGCATCTGGAAGCCTAGTGAGAAGACGCCAGTCTGTGCTGTGGCTTGTCAAAATATATTACATAAAGTCCTGCGAGATAATAATGTTCCAGAAGGCGTGTCATGCATCATCAATGGAGATCATACTGTGGGAGCTTACATCACTCATGATGCCAGAGTCGCGCTCATCTCTGCTACGGGTAGTACCAGAATGGGTAAACAAGTAGCAGCCATTGTCGCAGCTCGATTAGGGAAAACCTTATTAGAGTTAGGCGGAAATAATGCCATGATCGTATCTGAACATGCAGATCTTAAAGTTGTGTTGACTGGAGCTGTATTTGGTGCAGTCGGGACAGCTGGTCAGCGATGTACTTCTACAAGAAGACTCATCGTACACGAGTCAGTCTATGATACTGTGAAGGAGAATCTCGTCAAAGCTTATGGCCAAATTAAGGTGGGTAATCCCTTAGATGAAAATAATCATATGGGACCTGTCATCGATAAAGATGCTGTCAGTATGTATGAATCAGCCTTAGAAAAAATTGAGAAAGAAGGAGGAAAGATCATTGTCTCTGGAGGTGTGCTGGAAGGAGAAGGATATGAAAGTGGATGCTACGTTAAGCCAGCGATAGCTGAAGTTAAAAATGAATATCAGATTGTACAGCATGAGACTTTCGCTCCGATACTCTACCTTATGAAATACAAAACACTGGATGAGGCGATACAGATGCAGAATGATGTGCCACAGGGTCTCTCCTCTGCCATCATGACGACTCATTTGAGAGAAGCCGAGCTATTCTTGTCATGTGCTGGATCTGACTGTGGTATCGCCAATGTCAATATCGGAACGAGCGGTGCAGAAATCGGTGGCGCATTCGGTGGAGAGAAGGAAACAGGTGGCGGTAGAGAGAGCGGATCAGATGCCTGGAAAGCTTATATGCGTCGGCAGACGAATACGATTAATTATTCTACAGAGTTGCCATTGGCGCAGGGGATTAAATTTGATTTTTAAAGATGTGATAATGATACTTCATTAGGGGGGATTGAGAAATTTTAAAATTTGATGCGTTTCCATTTACACATGAAAGATTCGTAGCATTGACAGCCAAACCAGATCTGATTAAGCATTATGAAAAGACATTAGGCGCTGAGCACTTCAGAGATGGGAGAATGAGTATCCGGAATACAGTAGTGCAAGTAATACTTAAAAAGTATAAATTGTAGTATAGCTCAGAACAAACATATCGAGATAGATTTCTTAGACTCTCAGGACGAGAAGCACACTGCTGAAGAGAGTGCAGAAATCAGCGAACAGATCAAAATGATGAAAGCAGCTCGTAAGAAGGGGAGCCTCTCATCATTCTCCGATTGCTGAGTCAATAAACTTGCCTTAATCGTATAAGTTTGTAACTTCAGAGTAATACGATTGAAACGTAGACATACAGAATGAATAAGTGGGGAAGAACATTTCTCGGATTTTACCAAGAAAAAAAAAGCCAAAGCCTCCAGAAAAAGTTTCGAGTAAGTAACTGATTTCGGTCTATTATCGTACTCTACAGATTGGTTTATTGCAACTAATTCAGAAAGCTTTAGCACATTTAAGCTGTTAGGCTTGAGGCAAATATATATTAAGTTTTTTATATATGAAACAATTTTATCACATATAGTCGTATTGATACAGCTGAAAGTCATTGATCTTATTGATCAGCATGTCTGCATATTTTTTATTCGTCGCATATCCGCACTTCTTCAATCCGAGAGACCAGTTCACATAGTCAGTCTTATCATACTGGAATAACTCACCATACCAGCTCGTATTCATTAGAAAATTAGAGTGATCTACATACGAGTCTAATGCAGAACCATAAGCCCTAAAGCAGCTGTCGATCAGCTTACCCTGCTTATTATAGTCATCGTCCTTATGGTAGAAAGTCTCACCTCTCCAATATGACTTACACTTGATCCCAAAGTGATTATTAGCGGTGGTGGCTAATCTGCTAGTACCATATCTTGATTCTACTAAAGCTTGTGCCAGTGTCACACTTGCAGGAATACCACTGCGGTGCATCTCTATGATGGCATACTCTTTATAGATATCGATGTATTCTTCTGAGGCTAATCTGGTGTTTTCTTCTGAAAAGGAGGATAACCCAACATATAGGGCTATCAACAAAAAAATTCTATATACTCGTCTCATTAATCTTTCGTTCTCAAGGTTAATTGCTAAAATGATGCCATTCAAAATGGAAATACTAAATAAAGCAAATATTAACTTATCAAAGGACAAGACCTTCAAAAAAATTCTTGATTTGACGACAATTGATATTCAAGTGAATACTTATACAGCATTTGAGTCATTAGTCAAGTCTATCGTGTCGCAGCAGCTTTCTGTTAAGTCCGCAGCGAGTATCTATGCAAGATTTAGATTGCTACTGGAAGATGAGATCATAGAGGAGAATATTATTGGTCAGGATCACGAATCCCTGAGGTCTTGTGGTCTATCTAATCAGAAAGCCAGATACATTAAAAATGCAGCAGAATTTTTTCAAGAGCATGAGATTGATGACGTAAAGTTGTACGAACTGCCTGATGAAAAAATCATAGAATTATTGACTCAAATAAAAGGTGTCGGAGTCTGGACTGTACAGATGTTACTGATCTTTCACTTCTTGAGAGAAGATGTATTCCCAGTAGGAGACTTAGAGATCAGGAAGCAGATCATCGCTCATTATAATGTGAAGCAAGATGGCAAAGAGCTCTATCCCGCTTTAGAGAAGATCGCTAAGCGGTGGAAGCCTTATCGGAGTATCGCAAGCCGGTATTTGTGGGCATATGGGCACCTTTAGATAGATGACATAATATCAAAGCAAGGAATTGATTCAGTAACTTGTCTTATTAACCTGAGTATAAATCGATTCCTTCACTTTAAGCAAAAGTAATTTGCTTAGATCACGCTTGTGGCGTGATCAGTCAGTCATCCTTGATCTCAAGGAAAACTTCCTCTTTCTTACAATGAAATACTGGTAATCCAACTACGGTATTTTAAGCGACTGAATATCAAATAGTTATTAATCGATCTCAGCTTATTAGTCCTATCTTTACCCTCATCACCATGAAAGAAGCATCCAGTCAAAGAATCATCGGCACACATGAAGGCGAAAAGCATGGTCCATTGATCGTGGTCATCGGGGCCATGCATGGTAATGAACCAGCTGGTGTAAAAGCTGTAAGCTTAGCTTTGAAAATGCTGGAAGTAGAGCCAATCACTAATCCAGATTTTATCTTTCACGGCAAGATGATTGGCCTCATTGGTAATCTAAGAGCCTTTCAATCTCAAAAAAGATATATCGATAAAGACTTAAATAGACTCTGGACAGAAGAACGAGTCAACAGATTACGGACGGAAGAACCTGACTTAAGCGAGGAGAGCGAGATCAAGGAACTACTCGATATCATTCACCAAGAGATAAAAAACTATAAACCCACGAAACTTGTCATTCTTGATCTACATACCACTTCTTCATATGGTGGAATATTCTCAGTCGTAAGCCATGATAAAGTCAGTGCAGACTTGGCGCTGGAGTTTCATGCACCTGTGATCACGGGGCTGACGGATATCTTATCTGGCACATCGATGCATTACTTTACGACAGAACATATGGGCATAGACACAGTCGCACTCACTTTCGAATCAGGTCAGCATGAGGAACCTAAAGCAGTGAATAGAGCCATTGCAGCCATCATCAACCTCTTACGAGCGCTCGGATGCGTAGATGAGGATTGTGTCAAAAATATTCACGACGAGATTCTGATTACTTTCTCAAAGAACCTTCCGGAGATCGCTGACTTACTCTTCAGATATCACATCGAGCCAGATGAAGACTTTATCATGAGACCAGGCTTTAAGAATTTTCAAAGAGTAACTGAGGGCGAGACAGTAGCGGATAATCAATACGGAGAAATAAAAGCTGAGACCGATGGACTAATCCTGATGCCACTATACCAAAAGCAAGGTAATGATGGTTTCTTCATTGTTGGTTAGTCAATCACTAAGCTCCTTTAGTCGAATTGTACCGTTCTTTTAGTCTTTATCCATTAGACAATAGCCTATATTTACATACCGATGAATCGCGAACTTGCATTATTAGAAAAACTGGAGAAAGAACTCAATCTCAAGGAATTGCAGATCAAGAGCCTGCTGACGATCACACAGGCCATCAATGAAAATGTAAAAGCGGAGGGACTGTACAATATGTATAAGTCATTTCTCAGCTGGGAAATGGGTATCGATAAGATGGGCCTATTTATCCCTGCAGAGATCGGATGGAGATGTGCTGCGGATATTAATCTGGATGCAGAAAAAGCTAAGATGATCATTCCGCTTCTGTCTGATTATAAGAGACTCCATACCATTAAGGAGGACGAGAATCCGACATTGAAAGAGTTTGATATCGTTATTCCAGTCTTTCATAAGAAGGAGCCGATTGCATTTTCAGTCATTGGAGGCATCAAGGATAAAGAAGATCTGTATAATAAGATCCAGTTCATCACCACCATTACGAATATCATAGCAGTCGCCATTGAGAATAAACGCCTTTTTAGACAGCAGATCGAGCAAGAGAGCTTACGTAAAGAAATGGAAGTCGCCAGTAATGTACAGATGATGCTGATTCCAGATCAACTGCCCACGACTGACAAATATGAACTAAGCAGTATCTACAGACCACACTCTACCGTCGGTGGAGATTACTTTGACTATGTCAGATTCAGCGATACGAGGTTTGCATTTTGCATAGCAGATGTATCAGGTAAGGGGGTGGCAGCAGCATTACTCATGGCTAATTTTCAAGCTATCATCCAGAGCCTGATTTATCAGTTTCGTGATTTAGAGACATTTGTTTTCGCGCTGAATCAAGCGGTGATCAGAATTACTAAGAGTGATAAGTTCATCACTTTTTTCATAGGAGAGGTGGACCTGGATAAGATGCAGCTTAAGTATATTAATGCAGGACACTACCCACCCATTATTAAAATGGGCAGCGAGATGCGAGAATTAGACAAGGGCTGTACCGTGATAGGCGCTTTTGAAAGTTTGCCAGAAATAAAAGAAGAGATCATAGACTTGACTGATGACGCATTAATACTCACTTTTACGGACGGATTAGCAGAGTTGAGGGATCAAGATGGAGTATTTTTTGAGTCTGAACGCATAAAGGCTTTCATTGAAAATAATGCACATCAGTCTGCGCAGACGTTTAATGACAGTCTATTAATGGAAATAAATAATTTTAAGGGCGAGCAGGAATATACTGATGACATTGCTATATTAACATGTAAAATATATTCATAATACTTATGGCGAGAAGACCTAGTAAAAAAGTATCTATAGCTCCGGCAATCATTTTCTTTGTATTAGGGATGTTTGCCGAACTACCGATATTTTTTATTTTTTCAATGTTCTTTTTTATTCGCTACATCATGGCTAGTCAAGGTCAGAAGAAAGCTCGAAATCGAGTGGATCAGCGTAAGGAAGAGCAGTATAGACGACAGGACAGAGGAAGAAGTAACAGAAGAGATGACAGAAGACAGTCCCAGTACGATGAGCCGAGACAGCGATCTCGACGTCAGCGTGCTCCTGAGCCGATTCCTCAATCTAAGTATAGAGCTAAGTCCAATCCTTTTAAGAAGACAGGCATCCAGAAGTATAAGGACTATGATATGGAAGGTGCCATAGATGACTTCAATAAGGGGCTTGATATAGATCCCAGAGACATAGCACTTCATTTCAACCTTGCAGCAGCTTATTCACTCACAGAAGATAAAGAAAAAGGATTCTATCACTTAAGCGAAGCTGTGAAGCATGGCTTTAAGGACTTTGAGAAAATCAACACTCACGATGATCTAGCTTACTTGAGGATACAGTCAGAGTTTGACGACTTTAAAGCTGGCGGGTATAAATATCAGGCAGAAGCTAAAAGCAGTCCTATACGTGAGGAAGAGGTCACTGATGATGTACTGTTATCTCAGCTTAATAAACTTGCGGAGATGAGGAAGAAGGGGCTGCTATCCCAAGGAGAATTCATTTTAGAAAAAGAAAAACTTTTACGTCAATAATATGGTCGCTTCTCAGCTTATATCTCATATTATAGCACCGCTCCGCACTTCTGATACAGGAGAAGAAGCCATCACGATGATGAATGTCTATCATGTGCGCCACCTGCCCATAGTCAATAATGAAAGTTTTCTGGGCATGGTCTCAGAAGATGATATCCTAGACCATGATATGGAAGAGGCCGTGGGGTCTTATAAGTTAGCCATGCTGAATCCATTCGTATTTGAAGATGATCACTTTTTCGATGTGATGCGTAAGATTGCAGCATTTAATCTGACGGTGATACCAGTGGTCGATGACGAAGATAATTTTAAGGGCATCATTACCCTAGAAGATTTGATGAAGTTCTATGCCAGTAGTTTTTCATTCAGTGAGACGGGTGGCATTATAGTCCTCAGAATACAAAGAAATAATTATTCTCTTGCTGAGATCGCTAGGATCGTGGAAGAGAATAATTCGATCATCATCAATAGCTTCATTAGTCATGATGAGTTGTCTGATAATCTCTTGATATCGCTTAAGCTCAATACCAATCAACTTTTTGCTATAAAATCAAGCTTCGAGCGTTTTGAATACGACATTCATGCATCATACACGGAGACAGAGGAATTCGATATGCTCAAAGATCGTTATGATGCTTTGATGAAATATCTGAGCGTCTAAATGCATTTTAAGACTTTCTTGTTTTTCTTTTCTTGCTTGTTTGTTACTTCAGCAGCAAGTACACAGTCCTCTTACAGCGTCATTCATCTTGTCGACCTTGTGGGGAATAAGAAGACCAAGGATAGAATCATTATAAGAGAGTTAGATCTTTTGCCAGGTGATACGCTGTTTTCAGATCAGATCACTGACCGATTTTTAGAGAATGAAAAGCGGATACTTAGCACCGGATTATTCACTGATGTATCCATCAATGTAAAGGACTGGGATGCGGACCTGCATAGTTGTTCTATTGAGATCGTTTTACAGGAGAATTGGTATATCTACCCTAATATCATATTTGAGTTAGCAGATCGTAATTTTAATGTCTGGTGGAACGAGCAAAACAAATCGCTTGATCGAGTGAATTACGGATTCAGGCTGAACCATATCAACCTTACAGGCCAGCGTGATCGTTTGAAACTGGTCACTCAGTTTGGTTACACTAAAAAGTTTGAATTAGAATATAGCTATCCTTATCTGAACGATGCGCAGACCTTAGGCATCGCTTCTAATGTGGTCTATTCAGAAAATAGAGAAATCGGCTATATTACTGAAGCGAATAAAACTTTGTTTCATCAAGAGGATGACGAGCGTGTCTTGCTCCGAAGATTCAGAGCCAGTACATGGCTGAACTATCGACCCAGTTTATTTCAATTTCATAGAGTCAAGATCGAATATCATCGCAACGGCATAGATCCTTTCGTCGCACGAGAGTTGAATCCTGATTACTTTTTAGATGAGGTAGAAGCCATTCGATTTTTTACGCTTGAATATGACTTTACTTATGATCAGCGGATATTCAGCTTTTATCCGGAAGGAGGATTCTTAGCAGGCATTAATGTAAAGAAAGAGGGCATAGGTATTTTCAATGAATACAACAATTTAATTGTAGAACTTCGAGGAGAATACTATGCGAATGTCAAGTCAAAACTGATCATAGCTAATCAAATCAAACTGAATACGAATCTGTTCAGGCGTCAAGTCGCTTTTGCCAATAACACAGGTCTTGGATATAATGGAAATATCGTGAGTGGCTATGAGCTGTATGTCATTGACGGGACTGATTTTATTTTGAATAAATCTTCCCTTAGATTTAAAGCCATAGACCACCTCTTTAATCTTAATAATGCCATGCCTTTGCGACAGTTTAAGCTTATGAATCTGAAACTCTATTTGACATTTAATCTTGATACGGGCTATGTCAATGAACCCACCTATAAAGAAACTAATTTCTTGAATAACCAGTGGATCGTTGGTTACGGTCCTGGGATAGATTTTCTTCTATTTAATACTTATTTATTTTCATTCGAGTATAGTTTTAATGAACTGGGTGAGTCAGGACTATTCTTCAGTAATCGGGTGTCATTTTAAATTTTTACATCTTTGCTTTTTAGGTGATTAGACAATATCAAAGTGTGAAATCAAAAGACTCTCATTCCATTAATGTAACTTCACTTGAACGAAACGTAAGTAATGTAATTAAAGAAGATGCTAAGACAAAATTGCCTTGTCTTATTTATTGAAAATCAATGAGTTACAAGAATTAATCAGATGAAAGTATTGGTATACGGAAAGTACCTAGATAATGATGATCTGCAGTATGTTAAGCAGGTCATAGAGCTCATCGATGCTGAAGGGATAGACTATAAGGTGAACGAAAAATTTGCTCACACGATCAATGAGAATGAGCAACTGATCTCTTCTGATAAAATCATGCATAACCATACGGAAGTGGCTGCTTTCAGTCCCGACATCTGTATTTCAATGGGAGGAGATGGAACCATACTGACAGCCTCTACCATCATTCAAGAATTAGAAATTCCGATCCTTGGCATCAATTTAGGACGACTTGGATTTTTAGCAAGTACGGAGAAAGTTGTGATCAAAGAAGCCATACAAAAAGTCAAGAACCGAGATTATGTGATCGAGAAAAGAACCATGATATCGTTACAGTCAAATATTCCCGCATTTGTCGACGAGACATTTGCACTGAATGACTTCACACTGCATAAGCGTGATACCAGCTCCATGGTAACCATCCACACCTACATCAATGGTGAATTTCTTAACTCTTACTGGGCTGATGGCATCATCGTTTCTACGCCAACGGGATCTACGGGATATAATCTGAGCTGCGGCGGTCCGATCATTTATCCAGGTTCTCAGAATTTTGTGATTACACCTGTCGCTCCACATAATCTAAATGTTCGACCATTGATCGTATCTGATAGTTCGACCATCGCACTAGAGATAAAAGGCCGCTCGGAGAACTTCATGTGTACTCTCGATTCCAGATATGAGACAGTGACATCCGAGCATAAGCTGTCCATCAGCAAGTGTGCCTTTCATACGAATCTGGTCCGACTTGAGAACAGCTCTTTTCTACAGACGATGCGCGATAAGCTGGCATGGGGTAGAGACTCGAGGAATTGAAGTCTCTGCAAAAAGTGTGCTTGACAGAGACTTACTATATGTTTCAGGCTTAGTAAAAAAACTGCTCCGATACGATTTTTCCATCCTCCACTTTATAAACACAGATTTCGGCATCTTGTGATCTCGGACGATCCTTATATTTAATATCCATCACCATATTGCAGGAGAAGAAATTACCTGCCACGACAGGTCCCTCCATCTTGATTCCGTGAAATTCTTCTACCATTCCGTCAAAGGCTTTTCCTTTCTCTAAAATGCCTGCTTTGCCCTCTACTCTTTCTGGAAAATCTGTACCTGGCATTTCTAAGCTGATGGCGTGGTCAGCATAGAGCTCAGTTTGAGCCTTGTCCCATTCTCCTTTGGTGCAGTATTCGAATAATTTGTCGGCGACTTCTTTAGTTGACATCATGACTTTATAGTTTTTTTATGAAAAAATTTAATTCAATATTAATGAATGTCCGTATAAAATCCAGTTAATAACATAATTTGTATAGCCTTCTAATCTAATATGCAAGGACAATCTTTTTACTTTTCATGATTTGGAACACTCAGCTAATGAAGATACAGCTTATTAATATCCTGATTAGAATTGATATCAAAATCCATTTGGAAGTCTATTTCAATTTTGATTGGTTAACAAAATAGGCCTATTAAATATGAAAGTCTGCCTATTTACCCCATTTTTAAAATCTGGATTTGATAAAATTTTGAGTCAGATTCTTAACATAGTCACTTATAACGATAGTGTATTTTGTGGAATGAATAAAACTAATCGAAGAATGTAAGACGCACTCGATATGTCCATTTTTATAGTTTATTTCATTTATGATTCAGAATTAGTGTTAAAGATTTGCTCCATTCGGAAACATTTATAAACTTATCTCGTCTTAATGATATAATACTTAAAATAGGGTGCAGGCTAATCAGCTATCATATCAATCCAAGGTCTACAAGACTTACTTTAGCATAGATGCGAATAACTATGTCGATAAGATAGCATGCTATGAGAATAGCTATACAGAGATAGAACAACTGGTAGATCTCGCCAAAGCTCAGATCGAAATAGATTATACCCTATCACTCTTTCAAGTCGGCAGATATCATCAGTATATAGCGCAGTCTACGCCACTCATTGAGAAGGTTATCACAGAGAATATATTTCATTTTCAAGGTGAGGACATCTTTCAGAAGCTTCTATTCAATAAAGCAGCGAGCCTCTATAACATCGGAGATATAGAAGAGGCTAGTCAAGTTTTGCTAGAGTTATGTAAAATGGACCCTGGGAATCAGACATACTATAGCTTTGCATCTAAAACCCTGAGGATGCTATCCTACAGAAAGTATGATAAGATGAAAGCTGCAGCTCTCGGGATGATATTAGTCGCCTTATTGATTATTGTATTCGAAATATTGATCGCTCGGACGCTAATGGAACATATAGTAGCACCACTCGAGTTCAGCCGAAATGCACTCATGGGAGCATCTGTAGGTCTATTGATCCTTCATGAATTCAAGATTAGGATATACATTAAGAATGTCATTCAATCAGCGATTGCCTCGAAATCAGCTTAGTCGCAAAAGTAAGACAGGCACTCTAACTCAAGTACCAGCCATATTAACACATGAATAGCATTGATTTAGCTTCTTTGTGTCATCTTGGCATACTATGAAATGCATTTTATGCATTGGTATCATATATGCTATTAAAGTAGCTATCTTTGCACTCCTAATTTTGACCTAAATGTTTAATGTAATAAAGAAGTTATTCGGATCTAAATATGACAGAGATGTCAAGATGTATTCTCCGATTGTGGAGGATATTAATGGATATTTTGAGTCATACAAGTCTCTGACTCATGACCAATTAAGAAATAAGACTGTAGAATTCAGACAGCGGATCGCTGAGCATCTGTCTGGAATCGATGAGGATATCAATAATCTTGATGCAGAAATTGCTGCACAGGAAGATATGTTGAAGAAGGAAGAACTCTTCGGAGAGCTTGATTTACTTAATAAAGACAGAGACAAGCACCTAGAAGAAGTTCTGAAAGACATTCTACCAGAAGCATTTGCTACCATAAAGGAGACATCCAGAAGATTCTGTGAGCATACTGAAATCATGGTGACTGCTACTGATCATGACCGAATGCTAGCAGAGAAGAAAGATTATGTCTCACTACAGGGCGATCAGTGTACGTGGCGAAACTCATGGAAGGCCGCTGGAGGAGATATCACTTGGAATATGATCCACTACGATGTACAGCTCATCGGAGGGATGGTACTGCATGATGGTAAGATCGCAGAGATGCAGACAGGAGAGGGGAAGACCTTAGTAGCTACACTACCAGCCTACCTGAACGGTCTCGCTGGTAAAGGAGTCCACGTCATCACCGTGAATAACTACTTAGCTGTCAGGGATAGTGAGTGGATCGGCCCTATCATGGAATTTTTATACTTGACCATAGACTGCATAGATAAATATAAGCCACACTCAGAGGGTAGAGTCGCTGCCTATAAGTGTGACATCACTTATGGGACTAATAATGAATTTGGATTTGACTATCTGCGAGATAATATGGTCCGATCTATTGGTGAAGTGGTCCAAGGCAAGCATCACTACTGTATGGTGGATGAGGTAGATTCTGTATTGATCGATGATGCGAGGACACCCCTGATTATATCAGGACCAGTGCCTGCTGGATCAGAAGAGCAAGAGTACATATCTCTGAGAGGAAAAGTAGACAGGTTAATATCTGAGCAACGGAAATTAGCGACTCAGTATCTAGCAGAAGCTAAAAAGCAGATAAAAGCTGGAGACAAAGGCTTTCAAGAAGGTGAAGCTGGTATGAACTTACTTCGTGCTTTCAGAGGACTTCCGAAGTATAGACCGCTGATAAAGTTCTTAAGTGAAGATGGTGTAAAAGTCACTCTCCAGAAAGCAGAAAACTTCTACATGCAAGAGCAGTCTAAAAGAATGCACCTTGTAGATGAGCCATTATTATTTACAATAGATGAGAAGAATAGAAATGTAGAGCTGACAGAACAAGGAGTAGAGATGCTTTCTAAAGGCGAGTCAGATCCGACATTCTTCGTCATGCCTGACATCGCAAGCGAGATGCAAGAGATCGATGAGCGAGAGCAGGAAGTAGGCACGAGACTCACTGATGAAAGAGAATCATTAATACAAGACTTTTCTATCAAGTCCAGACGACTTCATGCAGTCAGTCAATTACTAAAAGCATACACACTATTCGAGAAGGATGAGGAGTATGTGGTCCTCGATGGCCAAGTGAAAATAGTCGATGAGCAGACGGGTCGGATGATGGAGGGTCGTCGGTACTCTGATGGTCTGCATCAAGCACTAGAAGCAAAAGAGAATGTGAAAGTCGGAGACATCACACAGACATACGCGACGGTGACTCTGCAGAACTACTTTAGGATGTATCATAAGCTAGCAGGTATGACGGGTACTGCTGAGACAGAAGCTAAAGAGCTGTGGGATATATATGAGCTGGATGTCGTCGTGATTCCCACGAATAAGCCGATCGTCAGAGATGATCAAGAAGACTTAGTCTACAAGACAGCCAGAGAAAAATATAATGCTGTCATAGCAGAAATAAAGTCAATGACTGACGCTGGAAGACCAGTACTGGTGGGGACGACTTCAGTAGATATATCAGAGAAGCTCAGCCGGATGCTGAAGCTTCAGGGTATCGATCATAATGTACTTAATGCTAAGCAGCATCAGAGAGAAGCAGAAGTCGTCACTCAAGCAGGATACGCAGGTAATGTAACGATAGCTACAAATATGGCAGGTCGTGGTACAGACATCAAGATTTCAGATGAGGTCAAAAGAGCTGGCGGTCTGGGTATCATAGCCACAGAGCGACATGACTCTAGACGAGTCGACAGGCAGCTACGAGGTAGGGCCGGACGACAGGGAGACCCTGGGTCTTCTCAGTTCTTCGTATCTCTGGAGGATAATCTCATGAGGCTATTTAATTCTGAGCGTATCGCTAAGTTGATGGATAAGATGGGTCATCAGGACGGAGAAGTGATCCAGCATAATATGGTCACTAAGTCCATAGAGAGAGCACAGAAAAAGCTGGAAGAAAATAATTTCGGTATCCGTAAAAGATTATTGGAGTATGATGATGTCATGAATATCCAGCGGGAAGCCATTTATTCTAAAAGGAAAAATGCTTTAAGTGGTGAGAGACTTTCTATTGATCTTAATAATATGTTCATCTCGCTGACAGAAAGCATCGTTTTAGATTATAAGAATATAGGAGATTATGAAGCATTCAGAAATGAATGTCTCAGAGTGTTAGGCATCGATCCGACCATAGAAGCCGCAGACTTTAATGAAGGCAATGCAGCTGACCTGATCGAAAGACTACAAAGTCAAGCGAGTGAATTCTACCAGCGTAAAGGGGAGCGAATCGCTCATATTCTGACGCCTGTGATCAAGGGAGTAATTGAAAGGCCGGGTAATAGATTCAAGAAGATAGCAGTCCCATTCACAGATGGTAGAATGAAGCCACTTCCTATTGCAGCTGATCTCCAAGAGGCCATAGATTCTCAGGGTGAGAGTATCATGACTGATATAGAGAAAGCTGTCACGCTGGCGATCATCGATGAAAACTGGAAGGAGCACCTCAGGTCTATGGATGAGCTGAAGGAGTCAGTCCAGTCAGCATCATTCGAGCAGAAAGATCCACTGGTGATTTATAAGATGGAGGCTTACAAGTTATTCGAGCACCTCATATATAAGATCAATGAAGAGGTCAGTTCATACTTGATGAAGGGTAATCTGATGATCAATACTGATGAAGGCCTAAAGGAAGCAAGAATAGAAAAGACTGATCTTAGTAATGTACAGACCAGTAGAGAAGAGCAGATGGCTAAAGCTGCTGCCGCTTCTGCTGGTAGAACGCAGCCTGCTAAGCCAGAGACATTTATTAGAGATGAGAAAAAAGTAGGGCGTAATGATCCATGTCCATGTGGAAGTGGTAAAAAATTCAAACAATGCCATGGAAGGAAATAATCCTAAGGAGAGGAATCGTTTCGCCAATAATATGGAATTTTAATTAATGAAGTCGTTTCAATGTCTGATGAAACAATTTCAAAATATAAGTAGTGATGAGAAAATCGATTAGCATCTTATTATTTGTAGTCATGTCATGCATCAGTGTGGGTGCTCACGCTCAAGGAGTGAGCGTCATAGAGCATGATGGGATAGAATCACTGCTGTCTACCTATGTGAATTATCATAAGACTAATGCGATGGTCAAGGGATATAGAGTCCAGATCATTACGACTGATGATAGACGTAAAATGGAGAATGCACTACACAAGTTCAGAAGACTCTATCCAGAGATTCAGTCTGACTGGGAGCATAAGGTGCCATACTATCAGGTCAAAGTAGGTGCATTTAAGCACAAGCTAGATTATCAAGGATTTCTCATAGATATAAAAAAGGACTTTCCTGGATCCATTCCTATCGTCGCAGATATCCGCAAAGAGGAATTACTGTCCTTATAATCATACATGACTATTTCTCACGGTCGCTCTAATAGCTTAAGTTTTGACTGGCTGACTATGGCTATTTACTTTAGTCTGATTGTCATAGGCAGCCTCATGCTCTATGCGACTGACCATAAACAAGGAGCAGAGGCATTTGAGATGACGGCTTCATTTTCACGACAGATGGCTTGGGTAGGATTGTCCTTAGTGGTGTTCTTTTTAGTCATGGTGATTGATTGGAAAGTCTGGTTCACTTTCGCATTTCCAATATTTGGATTGAGTTTGTTTTTATTATTGGTGGTCCTGATAGTGGGAGATGAAGTCAAAGGAGCTAAAGCATGGATATCTCTTTTTGGATTTAGTTTTCAGCCTGGCGAATTCGCAAAGTTAGGGACCTGTCTGGCTTTGTCCAGCTATATCAGTTCTGTCAGATTTAGCCATCAGGATCTCAGGACGACCATGATTGCTATAGGTATCATGGTCACTCCGGCATTTCTAATACTGCTTCAGCCAGATGCAGGCTCGGCTATAGTTTTTGGGTCATTTTTAATTATGCTTTATCGGACTGGCATGACTCCTGCAATATATATATTTGGATTTGCATTGATATTGGTGTTTATATTTTCATTGATCTACTCTCCATATGTCGTGATGCTAGCATTATTCATAACTGGCTTATTATTTTTTGTATACCAGTTTGATGATAACAGATTTATTTGGTTAGGCGGAGTACTTGTCGCTGCTATTGCTGCCATAGTATTATTTACTCAGGGGTTTATGATGATCTCCTTGATAGGGCTATTTAGTTTATTAGGGGTGTTCATGTTTTATCATTTGCAGAGAGGCAAAGGGCAGTTTTCGCTTCTACTCATGGGAAGTGTCATTCTACTGAGCTCCTTTTCTTTTGGCTCTAACTATGCATTCAATAAGTTTCTCGCACCACATCAGAAAGATAGAATCAATGTATGGCTACAGCCTGAAAAAACAGATCCTAATGGATCTCGATATAACCTGATTCAATCTCAAGTGGCCATTGGCTCAGGAGGACTTCAGGGTAAGGGATTCCTCAATGGTACCATGACCAAACTTAACTATGTACCCGAGCAGTCTACAGATTTTATATTTAGTACGATAGGTGAGGAGCAAGGATTTTTAGGAAGTATAGGCATTGTATTATTATATACCATATTACTACTGCGGATCACTCAGATAGGAGAGCGTAGTCGTCATAAATTTATTTTACATTATGCATATGGATTAGCTGGATTACTATTCTTCCATTATTTTATAAATATTGGGATGACCATGGGCATCATGCCGATAGTCGGGATACCTTTGCCATTTATCAGTAGAGGGGGATCCTCTTTACTGATATTTTCAGTGATGATGGCAATATTGCTACGGATGGACATGGATAGAATGACACGATTCTGATGGAGTATACGATTAAAGCTAAAGATAGTAATTCAAGAGCTCGAGCTGGTGTGCTGCAGACCGATCATGGAGACATAAAGACGCCTATATTTATGCCTGTCGGTACTTTGGGTACAGTGAAAGGCATACATCAGAAAGAACTCTCTGATGTGATTCAAGCTCAGATCATATTAGGTAATACGTATCACTTATACCTACGTCCTGGTATAGATGTCATATCTAAGGCAGGTGGTCTGCATAAGTTCATAGGCTGGGACAGGCCGATGCTCACTGATAGTGGTGGCTATCAGATCTACTCTCTCAGTCAGAAGCGTAAGATCAATGAGCAGGGTGCAGAATTCAAATCCCATATAGATGGTTCTAAGCATTTCTTCAGTCCTGAGGGCACAGTAGACATACAGCGTAAGATCGGTGCTGATATCATCATGGCACTGGATGAATGTACTCCATATCCTTGTGACTACCAGTATGCTAAGCGGTCTCTCGCGATGACACATAGATGGCTGGAGCGTGGCATTACTGCATTTGATGAGAGTGAGCCAGTGCATGGCTATGAGCAGACATTTGCACCCATTGTGCAGGGCAGCGTATATACAGATTTACGTAAGGAGTCAGCTCAGTATATCTCTGAGAAAGGGGCTGCTATCAATGCCATAGGTGGTCTATCAGTCGGTGAGCCAGCACACGAACTCTATGAGATGACTGGAGTCGTCACTGAGATACTTCCAGAAGATAAGCCGCGATATCTTATGGGTGTTGGCACACCAGATAATTTGCTGGAAAATATTGCACTGGGTATAGACATGTTTGACTGTGTACTACCTACGAGAAATGCACGTCATGGCATGCTCTACACGCGCCATGGTATCATCAATATTAAAAATGCCAAATGGAAAGAAGATTACTCCGCTATCGATGAAGACATAGACTGCTACACCAGTAATCATCATACGAAAGCTTACCTCAGGCACCTCTTTATGGCTAAAGAAGCATTGGGGCCGCAAATCGCTAGTATCCATAATTTGAGATTCTTTCTATGGCTGGTGACGGAGGCTCGTCAGAAGATCATGGAAGGGACATTCGCTCACTGGAAGAGCGCTATGGTGCAAGAGCTCGTCAGAAGGATATGATATATTTAGCGATTCAAGCGTTATAGTCCTGTGCTGAATATATTAGACCGATATATCATAAAGAAATACTTATCTACTTTCCTATTCACTGCTATGGTGGTGACACTGATTGCGATGGTCATAGATTTTGCTGAGAAGGTGAATCGTTTCATGAATAAAGACCTATCTTTTTTGCAGGTTGTTCAAGATTATTACTTACACTTCATACCATGGATTAATGGGCTGATGTGGCCGCTGTGCTCTCTGATATCAGTCATCTTCTTTACCTCTCGGATGGCAAGAGATTCTGAAGTCATATCCATATTAAATGCTGGGGTGAGCTACAAGAGAATCCTGGTCCCATATCTGATCAGCGCGTCTATCATCAGTGGTGCTATGTGGATCGGGATCAATTATATCATACCGAATAGTATAAAAGCCAAGAGCGAATTCGAGAGTCAGTTCAAAATTAAAACAAGAGAGAAGACTCGATCTAGCGACACCCATTTTTTCATTTCACCAGAATCTAAGGTTTTTGTTAAGTACTACAGAAAGAAGGATACGACGATTCAGGGATTCAGGTTGGAGAATTTTGATCATGAAGGAGAGCTTAATAAATTGATTACTGCCGAGAAGGTAAATTTTAAGGAAGAACCTCATACTTGGACTTTAAAAGACTATAAAATCAGAACCTTTGATGGTATGAATGAAACATTAGTGCTAGCACCTAAGGGCGAAAGCATGGACACGTCACTCAACTTCAGGCCGCAAGACTTCATCCTCCACACGCAGCAGATGCAGATTATGACGACGCGGGACTTAAATAATTATCTATCCATGGAGCAGGATAAGGGATTAGATAATACTAAGAAGTATTATATAGAATTATACAGGAGGACGGCTGATCCATTCACCATATTTATTCTCACGCTGATCGGTGCCTCTGTGGCATCTCGAAAAGTCCGAGGTGGCACTGGCCTCCAGCTAGCTATCGGAATCATCATTGGGTCAGTCTTCGTGCTACTATCTAAATTCTCCGTGACATTCGCTCATAATTTGTCATTGTCTGCACAGTTAGGTGTATGGATACCCAATATTGTTTTTACAGTCATAGCTATGTTCTTGGTTATGAAGGCTCAGAAGTAATTCACAATATTCAATCAATCTTTAAATACCCCTTCATCGCAATTCTATCATTGCGGAATCAGAAGATAATAGATTAAAGAAAAATTATCAATTACTGTAGAAACGGATTATTAGCTTTTTCAAATCCTATCGTCGTAGACTGTCCATGACCTGAATAGACGACAGTATCATCCGGAAGTATAAAGAACTGTTCCTTGATACTTCTGATCAAGGTATCAAAGCTACCTCCTGGCAAGTCCGTCCGTCCTATACTTCCATAAAATAAGACATCGCCTGCGATAAGGATCTTAGAGTCAGCATGGTGAAATGACAGACTCGCAGGAGAGTGCCCAGGTGTAAATAGAGACTTCAGCGTAGATTGTCCAAAACTGATCTCATCACCCTCTTCAATATACTTAGCTATCGGTGGTGATTCTGTATACGGGATACCATACGTCTGACTGACCATTTTACCAGATTCCAGCACAGGGACTTCGCCAGCATGAGCTTCTAATGGCAGGTCATACTTCTGACTGATGAATTGATTGCCTAGTATATGATCGATATGACAGTGCGTATTGATCAGTCTGACAGGTGTTAGATCAGTCGATTCTATAAACTCCTGTAGTGCCTTTTCTTCTAATGAATTAGAACAGCCTGGATCGAATATGATGCATTCTTTGCTTTCGTCATATATGACATAGCTATTTTCCTGAAAACTGTTAAATGTGAAACTCTGAACTTTCATATGTTTAAAAATTACAATTTTCTATTATCAGCACCCGATATATTAATCATACCCTTGGCTGTCTTAATTATCCACGTCATAGACTTTACATAAGTATGAATATTACAAATCGCCGATGATCAGCAAATAAAATGATTTGATCATCCACTTGAGTATCTAAATTATCTACGTCATAGACGTTTCATAACTCAAATATAGTAAGCCATAGACAACTATCATGGTCCTTTTGTCTGAACAAATACAGTTATTTTTCCATTGCTATTTCCTAAGACCTTAGCTTTTTGTATTTTTCAATCTAGTGAGAAGACTATTATTTACATCATTCCTCTTTTATATCTGTGGTTTACACCAGGTCTCATCACAATCTATTGCCACAGAATTTGGCAAAAATAGGGTACAGTATAATGATGACTATCATAAGTGGTGGACTTATGAGACAGAGAATTTTATCACCTACTGGTATGGCAAGGGAAAGAATATAGGCCAATATGTGGTCCAGATGGCGGAATATGATCACGATGAGATCCAGAATATCATGGAGCACAGGATCAATGACAAGATAGAAATCATCGTCTATCTGGATCAGTCGGACCTTAAACAAAGTAATATTGGTACAAGCGAGACATTTGAGTCATCGCATGGCACGACGACGATCATTGGCAATAAGATGTTTGTATATTTTGATGGTAATCATCGTAATCTCAGAAAGCAGATTAGAAAGGGTATCGCTAATGCATACCTCAATGCCATGTATGCTCGTAATAATCTTCAAGAGATCGTACAGAGTAGCCTCAATCTGAATCTGCCAGAATGGTATGCGCAAGGAATCGTCGAATATCTATCCAGTGACTGGAATCACTTAGTAGAAGATGAACTAAGAGACTTATGGATAAGCAAAAAGCCAAACTATAAAAAATTCAATAAAATAGCTCAGCTACGACCTAAGGTAGCAGGACACTCATTCTGGTACTTTGTGGATCAGACATATGGTACAGGTACTGTATCTAATATCCTATACCTGATGAGGCTTAATCGCGATCTGGATAATGCATTCATGTTTGTCTTAGGCCAAAACTTTGAAGTCATCAAGAAAGAATGGACGACTTTTTATAATCGACTCTATGAGGCTGAGGAAGGGGTATTCGAAGAGCTATCTGAGGAGATTACAGAATTAGACTTGTCTAATAAGGCACATGTACCTGTCAGTATGCTGCGACTCAGCCCTAATGGAGAAGAGCTCGCCTATGCTTATAATGACATCGGTAAGATGTGGATTAAGCTCATGCATCTGGACTCTGGAAAGGAGAAGCTTATCTTTAAGCAGGGCTATCGTAATAATGTGCAAGAGCCAGACTATAACTATCCTCTGATCGCTTGGCACCCATCCGGTAGTGAGATTACTATCGTTTACGAGTTCAGAGATAAGATCAAGCTATTGAAATATAATCTAGATACTGATGAGACGATAGAGCAGACACTGCCAGAGGATATCCAAAGAGTCTATACTATATCTTATAAGAATGATCTGGATTACATCATGAGTGCTTCTAATGATGGATACTCTGATGTCATGATCTACTATTCTAAAGGCAGGCAGTACGAGAAACTCACTAATGATTTCTACGATGATATCGATGCTCACTATGTGACTGTAGATGGCTCATCAGGAATATTATTCTCTTCTAATCGAGCGACGACATCTCGAGAAAACTTGAAGATGGATACCATCATGCCTGTCAATCAATATAATATCTATTTCTTACCATTCACCGAAAAGGCAGGTGATATCATCAGGCTGTTAGACACGCCTAATGAGAATGAGCGATATCCATTTTTTGCAGAACAAGGTAAAATTGTATACCTCTCCAATACGTCGGGCATGACTAATCGCTATGTACTGGATGCAGTCAAAGATGAGCATTACCCTAATTCTAATAAATCCAGAAATATCATTAGACATCATGCCATTAATGGTGCGAAGAAATATATCTACACGCTCTATCACGAAGGCGCATACAAGACCTATTTAGAATACCCTAAGTGGGATACTGCAGCTACACCCCATCCATTATCTAATGCTATGTCTACACGAGATAGCGCGAACATAGAAGAAACGCAGGTGCCTCAGTATGGCGTCATAAAGATAGAAGAAGAGAAGGATGTGATGAAGGATGAATATTTGTTTCAGACCAAATATAAAGATCCTGAAGAACTCACACCTTTAGATAATGATGAGAATGAATCGATTGATTTATTCTCTAGATCACTGAGTACTGATAAGATAGAGGAGACAGAATTAGATCAAGATAGAATTATAGAATTTATCTCAGCCAGGGCAGTCGCAGCTCGGTCTAAATTTAAGTTAGACCAGTTTACGACAGAGATGGATAATAGTGTCCTTTTTGAAGGATTAGAAAGTTATACTCAGGATGATGCTGAAGTCGCTAATGCTCCGATGGGACTTTTATTCAAAGGCGTGGTAAAGGATTTGTTCGAAGATTACACCATTACTGCAGGCATGAGGATTCCGACCTCACTTAATGGGCTGGAGACATTTGCCATATTTGATGATAATAGGGGACTGGTCGATAAGCGTATGGCTATTTACCGAAGGACAGAAACTAATACAGCTCCCAATTTTTCTTTTCCTACACAGAAAATAAAGTCTTCTTCTATATTAGGCTTATATCGACTAAAGTTTCCGCTGGATGTCTATACCAGTTTAAGGGTGACGGGGCAGTTGAGGTTTGATAAAAGGTTCTATTTGCATTCTAATGAATTCGCCGTGAATCAAGCAAATGATAATGAAAAGCGAATCAGTCTGAAAGCAGAATACGTATTCGATAATACGATCCCAAAGGATGACAATGTACTCTGGGGGACACGTTATAAAGCTTATGTTGAAGTGATCAATCGGTTTGATGTAAACTTGACAGGAGATTTGAGTTTTGAAGCCAGTCGAGGATTTACGACAGTGATAGGTTTTGATGCGAGACATTATATACCTATACTAAATCACTCTATCATAGCTCTAAGAGGCACTGGAGCGACTTCCTTAGGGTCTGATAAGATGTTATATTACTTAGGGGGTGTAGAGAACTGGTTATTCTCAAGCTTCAATGATAATATAGGTGTGCCACAGGATAAAACTTTCGCCTACCAGGCTATAGCTCCTAACCTCAGAGGCTTCCAGACTAATATCAGAAACGGAAGTACATTTTTATTGACTAATTCTGAGTTGAGAATTCCTCTTTTCAAATATTTCTCCCAACGTAGAATCCGTTCTTCCTTTTTCAGAAATTTTATGATTGTCGGTTTCTTTGATGCTGGTACTGCATGGCATGGACTCACGCCCAATAGTGATGACAATCCGATCAACACGGCTACCGTATCTCAGCCACCTATCCTCAGAATAGATGTCAAATATTTTAGAGACCCTCTCGTGTACGGATATGGTGCAGGGCTTAGGACAGTGCTTTTGGGCTATAATGTACGTGTCGATTATGCATGGGGTGTGGAGTCTAGATCAGTTTTAGATCCCAGACTCTATGTAGCATTTGGGAAGGATTTTTAAGTGTATGACTTATATAAGAATAGACTTCCAGACTGGCTCCATTCTACTAAGTCTTTACATTAATTTTAGATGTTTCATAAATAATTCTTTCACTCCCCTATCCCTGATATACTCAAATGGCTTTAATTCTTGAGGTGTACATTCTTCTAAAAGTGATTGCAGCATTTCAGCATTTGTATATGTCCGTACTAAGTGATTTATAGCATCTGGAATAGGGTAGTGCGATGGAATCATTGTCTGAGTGCCATATCTAGTGATATCCTGTATCGATCCAGAATGGCTACTGTAGCCATAGCGCTCTTTGATGATTTCTGTATTCTTGTATTCTGCAATAGGAAGCAGCAGGTAGTCAGCCTCACTTAATATTTTCAAGTATAATTCATGGCTGATTTCTGACTCATAACTTTTCACTTCAATAAGAGGATGATTGATCTTTTTGAAGTTTTCTATGATACCTTGTCCAGATCGGTCTTCAATAGAGCCTGCTAAGATGAGGGTCATAGCTTGGTCAAGCTGACACTGGCCTAAGGCTGATAGAACTGGCTCATAGTCTCGTCTGCTGGATGACACACTTCCAGGTATCACTATAGTGATCTCATTTCTCTTAGCTAATGGCTTATTCCTACTTATCGATAGCCCGAGATTCAAGTGGTCTACAACAGATTCATATTGATTCTGGATGGCATAGCTTAGCACGGATGCAGAACATGCGAGGCATCGATATTCTTTAACTATCGAAATAGCCAAGCTTTGATATTGTTTAATTTTATATTTTAATAATCTTGCAATTTCTTTGATAGAGGATGGAGCTATCCGATAGATATCGCTTGCAAAATGAAAGTGCAAGTCATGTATCAGCAATAAACTTTTCTTTCTAAATCTCCAATCGATAAAATAGCTAAAATGACGAGGGAGTAAGGTGGTGATCAGTATATGATCGCAAGCTTCAAATACCTGCGCCAGAGATTTAAATAGCGAATCCAAAGATGTATTTGGCTTAGTAATATGCATCGAAGTAGAATCACCAGGCTTTAACTCCTGCTTAAGAAACATATGATTTTGATCAGTCGTTATGACATGTATATGTTCATATTCTGTTCTACACTGATGATACACCGACCATAAGACCTCATGATGAGTGCCTAATTCGATAATAGCTATGGTTAAAGCTTTACTTTGCATTGTATCTGAGCGAAACTAATGAAAAATAGACCTACAAATGAATCCAGTCTTCTTCTCGGTGATCTTGCCTACGCATAATAGGAGAGTATTACTACAGCGGGCTGTAGATAGTGTGCTTCAGCAGGTATATGACAAATGGGAGTTAATTGTGGTAGATGATGGTTCGACTGATGACACTGTCTCTTATCTGAGATCTGTGCAAGATGAACGGATCAAAGTCATCAGCATAGAGCATAATGAAAGAAGCATCGCCCGCAACGAAGGGATAGAGGCGAGTCGGGGTGACTACATCTGTTTTTTAGATGATGACGACTATTACTTACCAGACTACCTGTCACAATTTGCATCTTACTATACGAATAGTGAGAATAAAGACAAGATCCTCCGCACAGGATTTTTGACCAAGAATAAAAACCAGCAGACGAAGTCCTCTCTCTACGATGTATCAAAAGGTATACATCCAGTGCTGTTCTTCAGTCATGAGATGTGCGGCATCTGGAGTCTATGCATACCCAGATCATATCTGAGTGAGAATAGATTCCCAGAGTCATACCCTCACTGGCAGGACAGCCATCTATTACTTCGCTTATTTTCGATGTACGATATGCACCAATTAAACGGATGGTCATATGTATATGTACAGCATGATCGGATGGGATCTAAAGAGCTATTTCGCAATAGAGAGATCGTAGAGCGGACTGACCTGCAAATAGAAGCCATCAATGATTTATTCCAGAATCATCAAGACACAGTCGGAAATTATCTCAAGCCTAAAGATCAAAAAAGATTGATTTCTGAGAAAAGGATCAGAGCCGCTGCACTGCTCAATGGAGAACGACAATTCAGATCTGCATGGCAAGAAATGATGAAGGCGGATGTCAGCTTAGACTTATGGCCGTCTTACGGCAGAATCTTTTTGACTTTGCTTATTTCTTCTGGATTAAGATTATTTGAAATCATTAAGTCTGCCATCGTATTTAGATATCATAGAGTCATGGCTAAAGGAGAGGGAGTCTGTTGTCCTTGTTGTGGACACTCATATAAATACTTCTCTTCTTATGGTATCGCATCCAGAGATAATGCGCGATGCTGGAATTGTAATTCTTTAGAAAGGCACAGACTTTTACATCTGTATATCGAAAATGAAACGGACTTATTTCAGCTTAAGTCAAAGAAAAGCTTACTTCACTTTGGTCCATCTGAAGTTATGTATGATCGATTTGCTCGATTGGAGTCTATCGACTATACAGCTGTAGATCTTAATCCAGATGATTATCCCATGAAGCTCGAGAAGATGGATATGACAAGCATAGACAGACCTGCTGAAAGTTTTGACTTTGTGATGGCGATACATATTATGGAGCACATTAAGGATGATGGTTCTGCCATAAAAGAGTTACATCGAGTGCTGAAGCCTGAAGGAATAGCCATATTGATGATTCCGATAGACATACATAAAGAGGATACTGTAGAAAGTGATATTTCTCTGAGTGGGGATGAGAATGAACTGCTATATGGTCAGACTGATCATGTGAGGCTTTACGGTAGGGATTTTTCAGACCGGTTGTCAGCTCATGGGTTTCATGTGGATACGATAAATTATGCTTGTGAGGTGACTGAAGAAGAAATCTTGCAGTTTGCCATATTTAGAGAAGAAATCATCTTTGTATGTCGTAAGATCTAACATGAGACGCTTTACTATATTTGACTTTATCTAGATATAATCATTACTTAAAGTTAATTATAATTGCTTTATGTAGCTTTAAGTCTCTTACTATATAAGATAAAGTCAAATTTAATGATTTAATTTGACTTTATCTCAATATTTCAGTACTTTAAAGTCAAATAAAACTTATGGAAGATTTCATAGGGAGACGGAAGCAAATATCAATATTAGACAAGTGTAAAGAGGATTCAAAATCACATTTTATTGCAGTATATGGTAGGCGTCGAGTAGGGAAGACCTATTTGATAAGACATTTTTTTGACAATCAATTTACATTTTATGCGACAGGACTCGCCAATGCTGATCTGAATACACACTTGATTACTATGCATGCTCAGCTATTGGAGTATGAAGGAACTGATAACAATTTACCAGTACCAAAAAGCTGGATGGCTGTATTCACCAGATTAATAAGACTGCTTGAGAGCTCTACGGATAGAAAGAAGATCATATTCTTAGATGAGTTGCCTTGGATGGATACAAAGAGATCCGGGTTTCTGACGGCATTAGAATACTTTTGGAATAGCTGGGCAAGTGCAAGAAATGACATATTACTTATCGTATGTGGTTCTGCAGCATCTTGGATGATTAATAAGCTACTGAATGCTAAAGGCGGGCTCCATAATAGACTAACAAGGTCAATTAGGCTAGAACCATTTAATCTATATGAAGTAGAATTATTTCTCAAAAATAGAAATTACCATATCGACCGATATCAAATCGTACAATTATACATGGTCTTCGGTGGTATACCTTACTATCTAGAGATGATAGATACACAGCTTAGCATAACTCAGAATATAGAAGCTCTATGTTTTGCCGATAAACGTGGCATGCATTCAGAATATGATATTTTATTCAGGTCATTATTTGATAACCCAGAGAGACATATGTCTATCGTGGAGGTACTCGCGAATAGTAAAGCAGGGCTGTCCAGAAATGATATCATTAAGAAGACAGGACTTCCTAAAGCTGGAAGCACCACTCAGTTGTTACAGGAGCTTGAGTTAAGTAATTTTATCAGGAGTTACAGGCAGTACGGGAAAAAAAGTAGGGAGACGACTTATCAATTAATCGATAATTATACATTATTCTATCATCGTTTTTTGAAGCTTAAGACCATCAGTTCTAATTATTGGATCACCACTATTAATACCCCCACATATTATAATTGGGCTGGTTATGCTTTTGAGATCGTCGCTCTACAGCATGTAGAACAACTCAAGAATAAACTGGGAATAACAGGTGTGCAAACTAGTATATCGTCATTCCAAAATCAACACACTCAAATAGACCTTATTATAGATCGCCAAGATCGAGTTATCAATCTTGTAGAAATAAAGTTTTCTATAGATGCCTTTGAAATAAATAAAACATATGATGAAATACTTAGAACAAAAATCTCAGAATTCATCGCACACACGAATACGAAAAAGGCAGTGTGGTTAACGCTGGTCAGTACTTATGGGCTTAAAAATAATAAGTATGCAGGTCAAGTGCAGAGTACTATCGAGTTAGATGATTTATTCGAGAAGACATAAGGTATCTATGACTCTATATGGCTTAAGATAAGTCTATCTGGTAAATGCTATTCATTGTAACTTTTCTATGTATGCTACGTTCTATTTTAAAAGCAGGATATGATAAGAATATGCTTCCTTTCTATCATCCTTCTCCTTAGTGCGTGTGGTGAGTCAGAGGTGGATTCTGATATGACAGACGACTGTCAGGACGAATCATTTTTTAGTGCTGAGGAGAATCGAAAATTTATGATGGGTTTTACTACCTGGCCATTCGGACCGGATATAGAAGATCTATCAGAGACCTATGACTTCATCATGCCTTATGCTGATATATATGGAGAGCAGATAGATCAATATATACCATGGAAGGCAATGATGAGTGGAGATGATATACCTAAAGCACTGCTGGATAATTTAAAATATCGTTATGGTCAGGCTCGGATCAATATGGATCTTTCTCTCTCCGTCAGCTTATTAAATCTGGACCGCTCTGATCTTCTCGCGGATATTGATGGTAGCGTTCCATTCTATCGTTCTTTAGCAGATGACCATATCGTAGATGCTTATGAGAGATACTTGAGTATTGTGATCGAGGCTTTTAAGCCAAAGTATGTCGTGACAGCTATGGAGGTAAATGAATTATATATGCACGATCAAGAAAAATGGGGTGAGTACAAGATTATGGCTTCAGCATTAAGAAAGCGATTGAAAGTAAAATATCCCAGCACACTTTTCTCTGAGTCCATTACACTTCATAATTTATATAATAGTACTGAATCAGAAGCTGAGTCTTACATAGAAGATATATTTAATTATGTCAATGATTTAGATTTTATTTCTGTGAGTTATTATCCTTTTTTACAAGGGTTGAAAAATTCGTCTGACATTGAAGAGGCCTTCGATTTTTTACATGAGCAAGTGGATTTACCTATTGCATTTGTAGAGACGAATCAAATAGCTGATCGGCTTGTTCTCGGTAATTTTAATATTGATTTTGACGCGGACGAGTGTGTTCAAAACGAATATTTGGAGCTTCTATTTTCTCAAGCTCAATTGCATAGTTTTTTATTCGTCATATGGTGGGCGCATAGAGATTACGATGAGTTGTGGGAGATATTTCCTGATGAGGTAAATGATATCGGAAAGCTCTGGCTTGATACAGGACTTGTAGATGAGTCGGGACAAGAGAAGCTGGCTTTCGAAACATGGAAACGAGTTTTACTGATTAATAAGAACGATTGATATCTAATTGAGCTACGAATTAAGTTTATAGAAAGTCTGATGAGTATCTCTATCTATGCACTTTCTACCACGGCGGCAGGAGGTTTCATTTTTTCAGTGATGTCTTCCAGCATGCGGGATAATATGATCTTAGCTTCACGTAGGTGTGACACATTATCCTTGATGAGTATGAGGAAGTTAGTCGACTGTTTGAGTGTGATGCCTTTAGTGACAGCTTCAGTGGCGACATATTGTAGTACAGCAGTGAAGAACTCACCTTCGAAAAAGCTGCTCTGTGGATTGCTGATAAAGTAGCATCTTAATTTTCTCTTTTTCAGCGACAGTCTCTCAAATCCCATTTGCTTACAGATCCATCTTAATCGGAGCCCGTGGAATAATTCTTTCACTTGCTTAGGTAGAGGACCGAACCGATCTGTCAGCATCTTTTGGAATTTATCCAGTGCTTCTTCATCGTTTATCTGGTCCAGCTCGGTATACAGTTTGAGTCGCTCCTGTATATTGCTGATGTAGTCATCAGGGATCAGCATTTCTATATCTGTTTCTATTTCGACATCTCTGACATACTGCTTACCAGGCTTTTCATTATCCTCCTTGAATACATCTTTGAAGTCCGTCTCCTTAAGTTCTTGAATGGCTTCATCCAGAATCTTCTGATAAGTCTCGAAGCCAATGTCTGAGATAAATCCACTTTGCTCTCCACCGAGCATATTACCTGCACCTCTGATGTCCAGATCTTTCATAGCGATCTCAAAGCCACTACCCAGATCTGAGAATTCTTCCAGCGTCTTGATCCGCTTTCTGGCATCAGGCGTTAATACTGATAATGGCGGTGCGAAGAGATAACAATAAGCTTTTTTATTAGATCGACCCACACGCCCCCTCAGCTGATGTAAATCACTGAGTCCAAACTGATGCGCATTATTGATGATGATCGTATTAGCATTAGCGATATCTAAGCCTGTTTCAATGATGTTCGTACAGACCAGAACATCAAATTTTTTATCGATGAAGGACGTCAAGGTTCGTTCGAGCTTTTTTGATTCCATCTGGCCATGGGCCATAGCTATATCAATGTCAGGACAGAGCCTCTGGAGTAAGGCGGTCATGTCAGGAAGTGATTTGACTCGATTGTGGACAAAGAATACTTGGCCCCCTCTATTGACTTCATAATAGATCGACTCTCTGATGAGATTATCATTGAAGACTCGTCTTTCTGTATGTATCGGCTGTCTATTAGGCGGTGGTGTGCGGATGATAGATAAGTCACGGGCTGCCATGAGTGAGAACTGAAGTGTTCTCGGTATGGGAGTCGCCGTCAGCGTGAGTGTATCCACATTCACTTTCAGATTACGTAATTTTTCTTTAGCAGCCACTCCAAACTTTTGCTCCTCATCGATGATTAAAAGCCCTAAGTCCTTAAATTTTATTTTCTTACTCAGGATGGAGTGTGTCCCGATAATGATGTCAATTTTACCTTCACTAAGTCTCTCGAAAATGTCTTTTTTCTCTGCTGTGGTCCTAAATCGATTCACATAATCTACGGTGACGGGAAAATCTTTGAACCGCTCGGCGAAAGTTTTGCTATGCTGTAATGCCAAGATAGTCGTCGGGACAAGTACGGCCACTTGTTTTCCACCGACCACAGCTTTGAATGCTGCTCGAATGGCGATCTCAGTCTTTCCAAATCCTACATCGCCACAGATCAGCCGATCCATGGGATGAGCTTTCATCATGTCTTCCTTGACATCATTAGTCGCTTTATACTGATCTGGTGTATCTTCATAGATGAAGCTGGCTTCTAGTTCATTCTGCAAATATCCATCTTCGTCAAATGCAAATCCTTCTGCAGCTCGTCGCTTAGCATAGAGTTTGATTAATTCCTTAGCGATGTCTTTGACTTTCTTTTTAGTCTTACGCTTGAGTTTCTTCCATGTATCACTTCCGATCTTATCCAGTTTAGGTGCTGTACCATCTTTCCCGACGAACTTAGAGATCTTGTGTAGCGAATTAATACTGACATATAAGATATCATCATTCTTATAGAAGAGCCTGACTGACTCTTGTATGTGCCCATTGATGTCTATTTTTTCTAATCCAGAATATCGTCCCACACCATGATCTATATGCACGACAAAATCTCCAGGTAGAAGTTCGCGCAGCATCTTAAGATTGACCGCTTGTTCTTTAGTGAATCCTTTTCTGATTTTATATCGGTGAAAACGCTCGAACACCTGATGATCTGTAAAACAAGCGATCTTTAATGTTTTATCTATGAATCCCTGATGTATCGCTTTTACGATAGGGTTAAACTTGACATTGGCTTGTAGATCTTCGAAGATATTATAGAATCTTTCTATTTGTCGATTGTTATCCGTGAATAGATAAGCTTCTATACCTGCTTTTTCTTTTTCCCTCAAGTCATCGATCAGCAGTGAGAAGTTCTTATTGAATGATGGCTGCGGCTTAGCATCATAATCTATAGTCAGATCATAAGTAACATCGGCCTGAGCTTTGCGCTGGAAGATGATGTGATTAGCTCCGATCTCTTCTAAGACTTCATTAGGATATATGAATGCTCTGTCATGGAAGAACTGTTCTAGGTCTTCGTCATTTTTGACATTTATATTTTTAGCAGCTTCTCCTGCTTTTTCAAATGATATTTGAAGCTTATCAAGCACCATATCAAAGTCCCTGATCCAGACGACAGCATTCTCTGGAAGGACCTTGAAAATACTTACCTTCTGATCGCTTCTGAATTTTTTATTGATATCTGGAATGATAGAAATCTTGGTGATATTTCTGATCGACATTTGATCTGTCGGATTGAATGTACGGATGCTCTCTACTTCTTCATCAAATAGTTCTACTCGATATGGCCACTCGTTACCATAAGAAAATATATCTACGATGCCACCTCTGATGGAAAACTGACCTGGCTCATAGACGAAGTCTGTGCGCTCGAATCCATAGTCCACCATCAGCTCGATGATCGTATCTAAGTCCAGATCTTCCCCTTTAGTGATAATGATCTTTTCTTTGTCTATCAGGGCTGGGTCTGCTACCTTCTCGAATATCGCTTCTGGATAGGTAACCAGAATCTCGGCTGATTGAGCTCTGATATTAAGCTTGTTAATAGCTTCTGTACGGATGAGTACATTATTCTTATCCAGTTCATCATAGACATTGGGTCTTCTGAAAGAGTCAGGAAAGAAAAGTACTGATTTGTCAGGCACAATATTATCGAGCGTATTCTGGACGTACGCCGCCTCTTCCTTATCATTTGCAATGAAGATGTGATTATGATTAGACTGGGCTTTTATTGCGGTCAGGACAAAGCATTCCTGTGCTCCGACCATCTGGCTTAATAGTAGTCTGCTCGGAGTGGAAGAAGTGATTTTCTCTACAATGTCTTTCGTCCGCTTGTCCTCTTGGTAGAGTGTGTGCAGACGGCTCATATTTTCCACGGCGCAAATGTAAGACCTTTTTTTGGTTGTTTCTAAAGGAAATACTGGATTAAACCGAATCTTGTGTTATAACCGAATCTCATTTTAAAGAACTCAAATCATTCTAGCTTATTGCTTATGATACCGCAGCTTAATTAGTCAAAGCGACTGTCAAATATAAGTGCCAAATTATGACACATTACATCAGAATTATTTACCGCCTTTCAGCTGCGCTTGGAGCTCTTTTAATTTTTCTAAATTATTGGAAGCAAGCAGTTTTGCTTGTTTAGCCCAAGAGCTAGGATCATGCATCTTATATCGGTTTCCGGCATCTGCTAATAAGCTTAATAAATCTTTTTTCTTAGCCTTAGATAGGAGTTCGTAACTGTTATAGCCTGCTGCTAGTATAAGCTCTGCAATTTTTGGACCGACACCTTCTATCTTTTTAAAATCTACTTTGGTTGCTTTGGTTGCTTTGGCTGCTTTTGCTTTAGCTGGTTTCTTCTTGGCGATGACACTTTTAGTCTTACTTTTTTCAGTAGGTATTTGAGTTAAGTCCAAGACACTATTATCTGAATGGGCAAATGGTGAAGGCGTATAAGCGTCTGGCTGATCATCATTGATCCAGTCTGTACCATTTAGTACATATCTGAATTCGTACTTCTGACCAGCAGGTATCTCGAGACTGGTTTGGTATATTCCTTTAGTTTTAGAAAGTACCGGTGCTTGATCAAAATTCCATTGATTAAAATCTCCTAATACTCGGATCTCTTTACTTTTAGGATTGTGTGCCGAAGCAACAGAAAATTTAACTTTAAAAGCAGATTTGGACTTGATGTAACTTTTATTAAGTGCCATAGAAATTGTTTTTTATGAATTATAGTACAAATGTATATCATTACATAATATGAAATTAAGTTTTTTAGCTTCATTTGTGATTCCTAAATTCACTACTCATAGAACTTTGAAAAATAACTATTTAAATTTCTGAAGATAATCAGTATAAATAACCGATATAACTACAGCTATCAAAGAATATGTGGTGGGATATAAGATACTCAGTTATAATAATTGTGACTTCCAAAATCAAATAAAATTCAAAAATCAGGACTTCAAGTACTTAGGAGCACGACGATGCATCGTGGCCTGCTCATATCCATAGGCAATTTCTATCAGCACATCTTCTGACCATGCTCTTCCATATATAGATATACCCACAGGAAGTTCTTTAATGAATCCCATAGGTACTGTAATATTAGGATAGCCAGATATCGCTGCTGGTGATGAACTGCCTACGCTAAAATTATCGCCATTAATTAGATCAGTCTTCCATGCAGGACCACCCGTGGGAGCTATGATAGCATTGAGCTGATGCTCACCCATAACTTTATCTATGCCATCTTCTCGGCTGCCCTTATGCATAGCGGCTAAGTCATCCAGATATTCCTGCTCGTCCAGTCCTCCTTTTGCCAGTGCTTGCTCAAGATACTCCTGCTGAAAATATTCGAGCTCTATATCATCTTGCTTATTGAAGGCGATGAGATCTTGTAGAGATTTAATTGGCGCATCAGGACCTAATGATTTAAAATAATCATTCAAACCTTGCTTGTATTCATAGAGCATCACATTGAATGAATGTCTACCGATGCTTCCCTCTATGACTTTTTCAATCTCTATGACTTCCGCACCATGCTCCTCTATATCTTTTATTGCTTGATCGATCAGATGGTCCACTTGAAGATGGCGACCTCTTGTAGATGTGTCATAGCCGATGCGCTTTCCCTTTAATCCTTCAGTCTTTAGAGATTCTGTATAGTCAGGCTTATGTAAAGCTTTACGGTTCAGGGTTTTTTGGTCAGATGGATCCTGACCAGCTAATGCCCCTAGGCATATGACTGCATCACTCACTGTCCTAGCCATTGGCCCAGCAGTATCTTGAGAATAAGAAATCGGTATAATACCCGATCTGCTCACGAGTCCTACAGTCGGTTTTATCCCGACGATGCCATTAGTCGTAGAGGGGCATACGATAGATCCATTTGTCTCTGTGCCGATGGCGATGACCGTAAGATTAGCAGAGACCGAAGCGCCTGAGCCTGCACTAGACCCACAGGTATTTCGATCTAAGACATATGGATTCTTAGTCAGTCCTCCATGCCCACTCCATCCACTGGATGACATCTCTCCTCTGAAGTTAGCCCATTCGCTCAGATTTGCTTTAGCCAGGATGACAGCTCCAGCTTCTCTGAGCTTAGCTGCTACTGTACTATCCTTAAGTGGTTTGGATCCGATTAGTGCTCGAGAGCCTGCAGTGGTATCCATTCCATCATGAGTGTCTATATTATCTTTCAGTACGACGGGTATCCCATGCATGGGTCCTCTGGACTTGCCAGCTCGAAGTTCTTTGTCAAGGACTTTAGCAATAGTGATAGCATCTGGATTGACCTGAATGATAGAATTAAGTCTTGGTCCATTGACGTCTATTTTTTCTATTCTTTTTAAATACATAGATGTGATATCCTCGATGCTGTAGGTACCTTCTTTATATGCTTTACTAATGAGCTTAATATCTAGTTCTTCTTCGTCTATGATCACTACAGGCAGAACTGACTGGCTATGACAGGAGGTATGGACTAATGTGGCTAAAGATATACCCGCTGATCCTGATGCTAGAATAAATTGTCGTCGATTCATATTTCTTCATTAAAATAATCTAAAACCCTAAATTATGAAATAGTTTATCATAAGTGTATACGCTACATATATACTCTGTAGTAAATATGTAGTGAATCAACCCTCTATAGTGACCTATCTTTGTATTGTATTTAAAATCACATCCTTGTGGTTTACGCCTTATGATACCTTACACTGTTTAAAATATTGACTAACGTATTTGGAATTGTTTTTCCAAATTAAAGATAATGCTGTAGCAAAACCAGTCTTCAGGTAAACCTGATGATGACAATAATGACTTGGACTTCATTACGTTACTGCATGTTTGAGATTTGTTTTTTGTGTGGTGAAACTGGGTTGATTTCCCTCATTCATGAAATAGGTAATGTAGAGTTAAGATTAAAATGACGCCCACAGAAAGTTGAAGCTGGCCATAAGTGTGTCAGCTTCCTTTCTCATTAAAATCACAATTTTAGAATACATCATGTAAGTAAAATAAAAACTTAAAAGACCTATTAAAGGTAGGCTTTAATAAAATTTTTTCTCTGAATAATGTTTCAGTCATAAAGATTAATGACGCTCACAGATTTAGGAGTAGCTCTTCATTGAGCTGCTCCTTTTAAAATTAAAGAATGTATTAAATCCATTACTCTACACCTTAGAGGAAAAGCGTGTTGGTCGGTCTGATCAGCATGCTTTTTTATATATACCTCCTGTATACCAAAAGATACCGATTTAGGACATTATTACTTAATCTTTTGAAAGCTCTAAGCGTTAAAAATAATCGCATTCACAGCGTTTTTCGCCTTGATAGCTACAAATATCTCATTGCGTTAAAAGTCCCATACTGTTTCATCGATATACCAATTACTATGACTTATCAACACAATTATATTAAGACTTAATTATTAAGTCCCTGTAATTATTAATATATAATATGCGCTATTAGTCACGATGGAGAATTTATGAAAATTATTTTTTTAGCGCTTCTATGATTATCTCGTTTTCTTTGTATCCATATCTATTTCCTTGATCTGCTTGACACAATAAGACTTTTACTTGAAATCCACATCTTTCCAATCTTACTTTAAGTCCCGATACTGAGTAGATCCTCACATGATCTTCTTGTCCAAATGCAAGTCGCCTTTCAATGGCAGATACTTTGGAGCTGTCTTCATATGTATTTCCTTCTTTAAATGGAGATTGAATATAGCATGATCCGCCAAATTTCAAAAGGCGATAAAGTTCAGCCATAGCATCTATGTCTTCCGTAATATGCTCCAGAACATGATAGCATATGATCATATCTAAGGTCTCATCTTTTAATGGAATAGATCTTATGTCATACGACTCATCAGCCTTAAATTCTCCTTCATAATCAGAGCTGATGTAATCTACTTCAGGCCGATGCTTAATCTTACTGGATATGCTAGCAGATGGTGAGAAGTGAAGAATTCTCTTACCATTAATTTGATTCTTTATTATCTCCCATAATCGTCTATTACGACCTAAGCTGCCACAATGAGGGCATAATTTATCACCATTTTTTAAAATGATAAAAGCGGACATTGTAAAGACACAAATAGGACATTCGTAAGACTGTCCTTTATAAAAAAAAGAAACAACCTTACGAAGCCTTGATTTATGATTCTGTAACCATGAAGCAGGTACTACCTGCTTCATGATATTTTTTATTTGCTCATACATGTCAACGGAAGATAGTAATATCTTGAGTATTCAGTTCAAGCGGTAAAGTGCCTTATTCTCCTTGACCTAATGAAAAACCTCGCTTACCATCGAACTCATATAAGTTCTCTGTTTTAATCACATCAAATTTTTCTTGATGGAGTGTATGTAGAAGCTGTAATATATGATCAGTTGATACAGGCTTATAGTCAGGTGGAGAAATAGATATATCAGTTTTATGAGCGACGAATCTACAACGCCAGTGATCTGTACAATAAGTCTGATCAATTCCGCCAGGATATACCTTTACACCTCGATTAGTAATCATTTTTAATTTCATACCCTGATCACCTAAATTTTTAAGTCTATCACCAATGATCTGTGGATCTGAACCTTGCCAATCTAAAAAAACGTCAATTCCTACTAAAGTCTTCTTTTTAAGCTTGCGCTTATATTCTCCAATATTTATTTTCCCTCCACCAGCAGATAACTGACTTGGTGCCAATACTTTTGGCTTCATACCTAAATTATTTATGATAGCTTCTGCAAATTCTGAAGTAGTGACTTTATTTCGGCTCCAGCCTTCTTTATAAATATCTGCAGTATGTGTGCCTTCTTCAATCGTCGTAAGCCAAGCATTTTTTATGATGTCTGCTGTCTCAGCCTGCCCAATATGTGCAAGCATCATAACTGCTGCATTAATCAGTCCTGAAGGATTAGCTATGCTTTGTCCAGCTATGTCAGGAGCAGAGCCATGGATCGCTTCAAACATGGCTACTTCTTTACCTATATTAGCTGATCCAGCTAAGCCAACAGAGCCAGATATTTCAGCAACAATGTCCGAAATAATATCTCCGTAAAGATTCGAGGTCACTACGACATCATATTGCTCAGGATAACTGGCTAATTTTGCAGCACCTATATCTATAATTTGTGAATCACTTATGATATCTGGGTATTCTTTTGCTATCTCTTTAAATACTTGATGAAATAAGCCATCGGTTAATTTCATGATATTATCCTTCACCATACAGGTCACCTTCTTTCTACCATATACTTTGGCATATTCAAATGCGTATCGTACTATTTTTTCTGACCCAGGTCTAGTGATCAGCTTAAGACACTGCACGACATCCTGAGTCTGCTGATGCTCGATGCCAGCGTATAGGTCTTCTTCATTTTCCCGGATGATCACGACATCCATTTTAGGATGACCTGTGCTGATGAAAGGGTCCATCGCAATAACAGGACGCACATTAGAGAAGAGTCCGAGTGATTTTCTAAGTGTTACATTTAGACTTTTATATCCCTTACCTTGTGGGGTCGTTATAGGTGCTTTGAGGATCACCTTATTTTGCTTTATGACATCCCATGCATTTTGATCTATGCCTGAACTGTTGCCAGCTAAATATACTTTTTCTCCCAGCTCCATATTCTCTATCTCTATATTGGCACCTGCAGCTTTAAGGATATTTAAAGTTGCATCCATGATCTCTGGCCCTATACCATCTCCATGAGCTACTGCTATTTTAGTGGCTTTACTCAAATTGGAATCTTTAGAAGCTTTGGTTTCCATGCTACTTGTCATTTGATTTTTCTTTAGAAAATTAGAAATAGGTATTATAGAACTTATTAAAATTTCGATTTTAATAAAGGGAGCCAAGTAAAGGCTCCCCTATTTTAGCTTCATTGTTAATCTGAAGCACCCCTTTATTTGTATTACTTGTGAACTCTTTTATTGAATCCAGATGAGTGATATTGTTATCCTCATCAATTATTTTATTTTTGTCACTGTGTATTCTAAGAAGCTTTATGAGTGAAGCACAGTTAGATATTAAACTTATAATCATAGTCAAGATGAAGTAAGCGAGAACACAAAAAAATAGAGACCATGCTACAAAATTATTTATTAAATCAGCAGTGCTGAATATAGATACTGCAATCCAAATCCAAATAGATATCAGAAAAATTAATGCAATAATACTTTGATTCAGATATGATTTATAAAGCTCTATTTCGTTTGATAATATAGCTGTAGAAGGAAGATTAATTTTGGAAGATAAAATGGAATAATCTTGAAAAATCTTCATTTACATTAATTTGCTCATGCAAAAGTCTGATAAATTATTCATTTATAATAATTTATAATAATTATATTATACATAACTAATGCTTATGATAAATAGTTGCTTAGATAACTAGAGAACTAGGGCTTATAGCCAACATAGATAATAATCAATCAATTGTGAAAATCATATTCAGTAAGGCTTCTAATCCGAATTTATGAGAAACGCAGTAGCTCTACTTACGCACCACTTAATAGTGAATAGTGTGGATATGATAGTCTACAGACCTTTATAAACTGTATGCAGTCATTTTCATCTAAATGAAGGGTAGTAATCTCAGTATCTCATTGCTATTCATCACTATTACTTTTTATTAATCCGCACCGTTTTGATAATACTCTGAAGAATTGTTACCTCCAGCTAGGAGGTAGACAAATAAATCCTTTATCTCCTGCTCATTGAGACTATTTAGTAATTGTGCTGGCATTGGAGAGATAGGAGATGGTCTTACTTTGAGTACTTCCGATTTGTTAATTTCTGTTAGCTGATTGGGTGCATAAGGACTTTGATATAATTTATAGGCCTCGTTTTTTTCTTCTACGATGCGGCCGACTATATTTTTTTCTTTAAGGCTTATGATGCTAAATGCGTATTGATCAGATATCACTTCATTGGGGCTAAGTATTGCTTCAGCTATTTCACCTTTTTGGAATCTTGTCGCGATGTTAGTCAGGTCAGGACCTGAAGCGCCTCCTTCTCCTCTCATCCGATGACATGTCTCGCATTGAGCGGCTTGGTATGCACGTCGACCTTCCATGACCGTTCCATGATAATCTGCCTTAAGGCTTTCTTCGTTCCATAAGAATAATGCGCCTAAGTCCATAAGGGTATAGTGCTTTCCTGGTCCTTTGGCTTCAGGCAGCTTAGCCATCGTCTGCAGAGGAGAATAGAAGCCAGATTTATTCTGATAGTATTCTTTGTTATCCTTTGGCACATGACTTAGCGCTTTCGCTCTTATATTATCTAGGAAAGCTTTATAACTTTCGCCTCCTTTTTTGCTCAGGGCTTCATAGAACCAATCAAAATATTCTTCCCTGAGAACATCAGTCCATCCTTCAGTCGCATGACTCAGGACTGTCACATAGTGTAGCGCTTCTATTGGAGGCATATGCTCTAACATCTCTTTGATTTTTGGACCGTATTTTTCACTTCTAGCGAGCGATTCGCTAGATAAATAATCATCGGATGTACCCCTGTTTGATGTTGATTCACTTATTAATAGAGCCATCGATTTCTCCACTGCTTTTTCATCATTTAAATAGATCAGTAACTGACTCAAGATTTTGTTTATCTCATGCGAGTCAGAAGGAAAATGAGAACTTATATGCATTCTTATTTTGTCCTTTTTATTTTTACTAATTGACTCATTTCTTGAGAGAAGTATTTCATAGCTGCGGAGTAAAATTATTTTTTGGTCTGAGCTGAGATTAGACCATTTTAAAGCATTTAATTTATTTATAATAGAATCATCCAGCTTACCATCAGATCTTGCATAGGCTAGCGATGCTTGGAGTATTTTGTCTACCTTAGTCTCTTGCATTAATTTACCTGTCCAGTCTGAAAGTAGCTGATGCTCGATAGCGATCCTTGCGGCATATCTGATAAATTCATCAGTATGATCTAAGTATTTCCATGCTTCCGTTATGGTTCTTGGATTTTTAGTCGGCTGGTGATAAGATTCTATTTTTTTTCTAATGTCTCTTAGTGATTTTGCATCTGAATCGACCAGACTAGGAGTTGATTTGATTTCAGGATTTTTATATCGCAGCCTGTATAAATGGGATTCTAAACTTCTTCCACCAGTAATAAAGTAAAGATGTCCATCAGATCCAGCGATGGCATTTGAAATGGGAAGTGGTGTGCCAGATAAGAACTCCTCTCGCTTACCAGTGTAACTACTGCCTTGTGCTTCTATATCAACAAAATAAATCGTTCCAAAACTCCAGTCACATGCGAAAAGACCAGTTTTATATTTTGGAGGAAACCGCAAATCCTTACCCATAATTACCGCAGTCGGTGAGCCCTGAGCCATATTAACGACAGCAGGTAGATTATCAGGATAAAATACTGGCCACTTTCCCGAACCTGTTCGCCAGCCGTATTCAGATCCACTTGTGATGTGCAGGATGCGGGTCGGACGGTACCAGGGCATTCCGAAGTCCCACTCCATATCGGCATCATAAGCGAAAAGCTCCCCGTCTGCATTGAAGCCAAAACTAAAAGGATTCCTCATTCCAGCTCCGATAATTTCCCATGCTTGTCCATCTGGGTCAGCCTTAGCTATCCATGCTCCTGGTGCGGTGAGATTATTGGCGTGTCCTCTGGCATCTAAGTACGGTGGCAGTAGATTGTCTTCGCGCCAGTTCTTCGGTAGTCTGCTGGTAAAGTGATCGGGCACTTTGTTAAAGTTACCTGCTATGAAGTAAAGTGATTTCCCATCAGGGGATATACGCAGCGTATGCGGACCATGCTCTCCATCAGCTTTCATCTCCAAAATTTTATCTATCTGATCAAGCTTTCCATCTTGATCTAGATCTTTTAACCTATATATACCACTGGTCGGCTTATCTATATCTTTTTCATCATAAGAACGACTTACTACGACATACAGACTGTTAAACGCCCATAAGAGTCCCTGTGCATAGCCTATGTTGAGATCGACTGAATCTATATCAAGAGAATCTATGACACTACCGATGGCAGGAATTTTAAATTTATATAGCCCGCCGAACTGATCACACGCATACATGGTGCTATCAGGTGCTTCAGTTAGTGATACCCAAGATCCATGTCCTGATTTGCTGGGTGTGTATAAGTCCTCTAGCTCGAATCCTTCGGGAATTTGGAATAAAGTGTTTTGGTCCTGATCCTTCGATAGATTTTCTTCTTTGCAGTTAGACGACAGCATGAGATAGCATATAAATACCAAATAATAATAGTAATATCCTTTCATGAGTTTATGTTTTGCAACTTGATGATTATCAGCATCCCAGAACTTAATCATCCACTTGGGTTATGTAATTATCCTACATCATAGACGTTTCATAAATTTAGATTTTGCAAAGAAATGAATGACAGCGAATTAGATATTAATCATACCCAGATTTAATTAGTTTCAGCCGCAAGACCTATATCACAGACGGTTCTTTTTATTAAGTTAATAAAATCAACAGAAAGTATAGGGGTATTATTAGATTCAGAATGAATTTATTGCACTTTTGACTAAAGACACTATATTTGTTTCCTACTTAGTAAGACATCTTTTGAGTATTTGAAATAAATGCAATTGCGTTTATGGTATTATTTTTTCAGAAAATACTAATTATATTAAGCTTACTATCATGTAGCTGCATGTCTTCAGGGCAGAGCTACCAGCGTATTATAGTTGATCTCATGGATGGACTAAATGATCCGCTATCTGACCGTCAGCGCGTAGACTTGCTAAATAATATCAGCTATAATTTCAGAAGAATAAATCCAGATTCTATGTTGCCGTATGCTGAAAGAGCATATAGGACTGCAATAGAAATTAACTATGTCAAAGGTCAATCTTTAGCTCAAAAGAATATAGGAATATCAAAGTTTAAATCTGGAGCGCCTATTGAAGACATCGTCTCGCACTACGAAATAGCAGTAGAGCTATCAGAATTAATAGATGATCAAATCACGATTGCTGCTTGTTTAAATAATATAGCATTAACCTATCATTCTTCTAATCAATTATCAGAAGCTTTAGAATATTTCATTAAAGCGCTAAAGGTATATGAAGATTCTAATCTTGAAAACGATTATGTCAAAGGACTGATCATTGGAAATATTGGTACGACATTTCATAAGATCGGCGATATTGAAAATGAATTTAAATATATCACAGAAGTAATAGAATATGCTGACACATATGATTATCCCAGATTACATTCCATATATATTGATAATTTGGCCACCGCATTAGTCAATAAGAAGGAATATAGACAGGCGATAGAAGAATGTAAAAATGCTTTAATCATCCAAAAGGATCTAGGCGATGAGCAGTCCTATTTGCAAAGCCTGAACGCAATGGCTGAAGCATATATCGGCTTAGAAGATTATAGTTCAAGTCTAAAATACTCGACTGAAAGCACCACTTTGGCAGTTCAGAATAATTACCCACTCATAGAGACGGAAGCTTTAATGGTGCAAACTAAAGCTTTAAAGTATTTAGGAAGGATAGAAGAAGCGAAAGCTTCTGGCATCAAAGCATTTGAAAAATTATCCGCTTCAGGTAGATTTGCCAGGGGTGTAGAAGTTTCATTGTTATTATCTGATCTATTTAAGGATGAGGGTGATTACCAGAAAGCACTATTTTATCAAGACTGGTATAGGAATGCTGAAGATAAGCGACTGAAGGAAAAAGAAAAGTACATCACTGCTGACTTAAATCAAAAGTATAAGAATGAAATACGGATTAAGGAAATAGAAATACTGAATCAGAAAAATAAATTGAGACAAAACGCTATATACCTGCTATCTATTTTTTCTATTATACTCCTATTGATGCTCTATGGGTCTTATCTTCTGTTCAGGAAGTATAAGCAGTCTTCCATAGAGCTGCTTTATAAAAACAAAGAACTAAAGAATGCAGAGATGAACTTTGTCAGTAAGAATGAAGAGTTAAAAAAATATATTGAATCTAACATCCAGTTAGAGCAATTTGCTCACATCGCTTCCCATGATTTAAAGTCTCCGCTGAGGACAATAAGTAGTTTTGCAGGCTTACTAAAAATCAAAGCAGCATCTAAGCTAAATACAAGTGAAGAAGGATATTTATCATATATAGAAGGTGCTGTGAAGCAAATGAATCTTTTGGTAAATGATTTATTAATTTTTTCTAAAGCTAATTCTCAAAAAATAAATATTGAATCTTTTAATACAAGAGATTTAGTAGATGAAATATTGTCATCACTGCATGAAGAAATTAAAGCTTCCTGTGCTACAATAGAAATTTTAGAGTTGCCCGAAATAATGAGTGCAGATCGAAATAAAATATATAGGGTATTACAGAATTTGATTTTAAATGCTATTAAATTTATTAGTCCTGAAGAACAACCTGTCATACAAATCAAAGGGAGTCTGAATTCCTCATATTATACTATTTCTATTAGTGATCAAGGTATAGGAATTAAAGAAGAATTTCTTTCTAAAATATTCAGTCCTTATACCCAGCTTCACACGAAGAGTGAATACGATGGTACAGGATTAGGCTTGGCGATTTGTAAAAAAATAATAGATCAACATCAAGGAACAATCAGCGTAGATTCAGTCTATGGAGAAGGCACAACATTTACTATTGAATTGCCTCTCAATATGAATCAAGAAATATTGGTAGAAGAAAAACTTATGGTCTAATGGTTTCCGATAATTAAAATTCCGCCTGACCTACAGTTATCATTTTGATTTGATAAATTGTAGAGGCTTTTATAAGAAGCTGTACCGCTTTTCACGATAGGAGCAAAAGGCTTATTTATAGTCCTATACACCTACTAACTAATATTCTTCAACACACCTATCTTCTAAAATCCCAAAATGAATGACTTATTGTTTTTCTATGTTTTTAGGTCGCCGATATTGATTCTGTCATTTGTGAAGTTAGGGATATGGCTTAAGTAGCGTAGTAACAGGAAAAGAGGATATTGATTCGTAAGTAAAACCTATGAATAACGTGGGATTTTTCATAAATTTTTTTCTTGCGATTTAAGTTTCAACGATTCAAAATGTAGTCAACCGTCTGAATCAAGTTCTAAGATCAATTTTACATTAGACCATCTGCTGCTGATGTCTTTATGATTTCGTAAGAGATTCACTTACGGCCGAGTCTCCTCAAATAACTCATCTAAATAATAACTCCGATTAGCTAAAGTATAGGCAGTTTTGCAAGATCCTGTGCCACTTCTCATGATACTTGCACAAAAGCCATTATTGACTATTTGCTCTGTATGATCGCGGCCTAAGATACAGTGGCCAAGCTCATGAAACACCACTTCCTCTCTACTCAATAGTCCATTGCGGCTCCAGAAAGTATCATCTATAGTCACAGCATTAGGTCTTCTGTATCCATAGGAACAAGTACCGATGACATTGCCGTCATGGATGCCAGAGATCTCTCCCGTGACATTCATTAGATTAAGGTCTACGTCATAACCTCGCATCGCGGCTTCTGATTCAAAATCTTGAAAATATGACCACAATCGCTGATCTACATTGGTGAATTCTTTGATAGTGGGTACAGATTCCACTTCGCATGACTGCATGACTTGGTAAAGGAAGACGATAGAGAAAAAGGAGAAGAAGCGAATGATTTTATAAGAATTCACAATAAGAGTATTTAAAGGGTGACTTAAGTGTAAATCCTTATGCTTATAGATAATGTTTTGATTTGGCTTATATAACTATCCAGAATTGCGTATTGATATATAAGTTTGTTGTTTTTAACAGATTTTTAAAAATGATTCCGTTATATAAAGCAGTTATAATTCAAAAATTTGATAATTCTACTTGGCGCATTGGACTCAAAAATATGCCTTCATTTCCTTTTAGGATCTAAGATCATCATTCGAGTCGTCGCTGTGGCGATCAGTGTCCTGTCTTCCTTATAAGCCTTTCCTTCCATGATCAAAAATGATTTGCTTTGATTGACGAGATGAGCTTCTACATGCCAATACTGATCTTTGACTTTTAGCGGTTTGAGAAATGAAAGATTCAGCTCCAGTGTCGTGACATAAGACTTAGCGATCAAGAATGAAAATGGTCCAAAGCACGCATCAAAGAACATCCCATAATAGCCACCAAATACTACCCCTCCTGGATTATTATATGATTCTTTGATAGGGCCTCTGATATGGAAAAATCCTTTCTCTTTGTCAAATTCAATGAATTCAATATCCATACCTTTTGTCGCTGGCGGGGGGAACATGGAATCTTCTCCCATATCATGATTGGTATTGAATAGTTTAGTGCTGTCTAAACCCATGGTTTGTTTTGTGTTTTATCTAAAATGTATGCGCAAACATAGATATTATCCTTGACCTGTCTGGCACTCAAATTCTAAATCAAATCTCAAATCTCAAATCTTATAACTCAAATCTCATAACTCAAATCTTATAACTCAAATCTCAAATCTCATTTCTCATCTTTGCTCTTCTATGTTTGCTTTGTAATGACCAGAACAAGACAATATATCTATTGTTTCATTAGAAATTGACGAAAGTCACGTAGTTTTACAGTCTTCTTAATCGAACTATATGCTATGACTGAAAAATACATTATTTGTACGCTTATTTGTCTACTATTCTGTACGATAGAAGCACAATCCCAATGTACAAAGACAGCTACACTGACTAGAAGTACGATCTATAACACCGAGGGTACAGCTTTCTTAGAAGAATTAGAAGATGGTCGTGTACAGCTGAGACTTGGTGAGGATTTTCTCGCTGATGATGGTCCAGATGTCAATATCTATCTAGCGAATGATAGCACCTCAGTGACAGGGGGTAAACTAATTGCTGACATCACTGAGCGCAGCCATTTCTCTGGAGCCACTACATTTGAAATTACAGACGACATTGATATTAATGATTACACCTTCGTCGTCTTCAGGTGCCTCTTATTCGATGTGTATTGGGGCGGTGGTCGACTGAGTGCTTCATCATGTGATGGTGGTACTGATCCAGATGATGGAATGGGCGAGATGCCTATGGAAAATTCCTGCATGGAGTCTTTAGTCTCGACGACGGCTTGGGTGGATGAGGTCACCATATGTCCTAATGATGGTATGGCTGATGTCGTCCCATTGATGAATAACGCCTTCATTCCAGCAGGAGAAGCTTATGCCTATATCATAGTAGATGGCGATAGTGAGATTCAGCAAGTAGTCTTACAGGACAGTCTGGATTTTGAGGGCTCTGACTTAGAGACAGCGTTTGTTTATGGTGTATCGTACAGTGGAGATCTGACAGCGACAGTAGGTAGCCAGCTGAGTATGGTATCGGCTGGTGAATGTGCGATCATTTCGGGCGCATCTAGTTTTTTGACAGTCCTAAAGGAAGATTGTAGCCCTGCTTCAGCATGTACGTCTGTGAGTGTAGCGACGACAGCTTGGGTGTCAGAAGTGACGATATGTCCTACTGATGGTGAGCCAGATGTCATCCCGTTTATGAATAATCAATTTATAGAATCAGGAGATGCGTTTGCCTATTTATTGACTGACGTTGATGATAACTTAGTTCAAGTTATGGAGGCGGATTCTTTTGACTTTGAAGGCACAGGAACTGAAACTAATCGGATCTATGGCATCAGCTATGGAGGGGTATTAGATTTTGAAATCGGTAGTCCTATATCGGAGATTACTGCGACGGGGTGCGTACAGCTATCTGATTCTGCATTATTTTTGACCATTCTTAAGGGAGGCTGTGTGGTAGCCAGCACTTTTTCTATTTCTGGAAGCATCATGACACCTGCGGGAGATCCTGTCTCTGGAGTCGAGATCATGGACGAAGAGGGTGAAGTACTTTCTATCTCAAATGATCAAGGAATGTACATGATCACATCCGCTGGTCAAGGAGCTGAATATGCACTCAGCCCGAGGTCCTTAACTCCGCTGACTAATGGTGTATCATCCGTAGATGTCGTCATCATATCGAGACATTTATTATCTACAGCCACAATTTCAGATCCTTATGCATTGATAGCGGCAGATATAGATAATAATGGAGCCATCTCTGCTGTGGATCTAGTGCAGATGATCCGTGCCATCGTCGGCTTATCAGAGTCATTTAATAATAATGCGGCGTGGAGATTCATCGATGCTGGCCAAAGCCTAAGTGCAGATCAGATTAATCCTGAATTAAGAGAGTCTATCTCGATCACTGTAGATAATGATAATGTCACAGGAGTGGATTTTATAGGGATCAAAGTAGGAGATGTGAATGCTAACGCCAGCCTAGATCTAAAGTAGAGAAGTGATAACTTACTCAAGTTTCAGTGGTAATAAATACTTTTTGTAGTGTATACTTACGAGCTATTATCCTTCAACACACATAGCCTTCTTAGTTGCCAAAATCTTTTTTATTGCCCCTTATTTATTCTATCATTTGAGAAGTTAGCGATATTGCCTAGTTAGCGATAATGAAATTGTAAAAATGAAAAACACTATATTGAAAAATGAAATTTGAGAACTCATTTATTGAACAAGCAGAATACTTACCTAAAACTGACTTTATCTCCCTTTCAAGTGTGCATCCGAGAGAAAAAGAAATTCAGAAGAAACTCACGCAAAGTGGGGCAAAACTGATTATTGGACCTCGTGGCTGTGGGAAAACTACTTTAATACTAAAGGCATATTATAACTTACTTGACAACAACAAAGCGTTGCCAATTTATGTCAATTTTAAATCGTCACTTAAATTAGAGCCAAATTATAAGAAAAAAGCAAATGGTAGCTACTTGTTTAATCTTTGGATGTACCTAAAAATTTATGAAGGACTATTTAATTTTTTCGAAGAGTCAGAAATTGACCAATCTCTCAGTCTTTCACTATCAAAATTAAAGTGTAAAACCTTAATAAATAATTTAGAAATAGGAAATCTTGATTCTATAAATCAAGATGAAAAACTACTAAGCTATTATGATTTAGAGTCTGATATCAATACTACAATCTCTTATCTAAATCTAACAAGAGCAGTTATTTATTTTGATGATGCAGCACATGCCTTTTCAAAAGAACAACAAAAGGATTTTTTCGAATTATTTAGAAAAATAAAGAGTAGAAATATTTCACCTAAGGCTGCGATTTATCCTGGCGTAACAAATTTTTCACCATCTTTTAATCCTGGACATGATGCAGAATTAATTAATGTATGGCTTGATCCAGAATCGGATACATATTTTGACTTTATGTTTGGGCTTCTTAAAAAGCGAATACCTGACTCAATAATAAATGAACTTATAGAGAACGAAAGTCTCTTAAGTATTTTATGCTATTCTGCCTTTGGAATTCCAAGGCACTTGCTTAACATGGCAAGAAATTTATATGATGAAGAGAACGGCATAGTTACTTCCAAGCTAAATAGAAAACAGGTGTTTAATCAATTGAAAATTAGTTTTGAGAGCACAATGAATGTTTTTGATTCATTACAGTATAAGCTTCCGATTTACAAGATGCATGTATCATTTGGTAAAGATGCTTTTGAGACGATTATCCAACTAATAAAGGAATACAATCGAAATAAAACTATTGTAAGGAAAAGTATAGTAATTGCATTTAAGAAAAATGTTCATCCTGACTTGTCAATAATTTTTGGATTCTTTCAATACGCTGGATTGCTAAGATACAAAGGAGATTTAAACAAAGGAGTAAAAGGAACTTTTGAACAATACATAGTAAACGTAGCTGGCTTAATAAATAAAAATGCAATTCTAACTACTCGAAGCATTAATGTCGAGAGTCTGGCTATCTCTCTTAAGAATAGAAATGCTCATGAATTCACAAGAACTCAATCACAAAATTTTTTAGAAAATGACTACATAGTTAAATTAACATTACCACCATGTCAAAATTGCGGTCAAGAAAGAGTAAACGAGAATGCAAGATTTTGTTCAAACTGTGGTGCAAAACTATCCGAGTCAAGCGTTTACAAGACCCTAATAAAAGATGATATTTCAAAACTACAATTAACATCAAAAAGAATAGCATCGATCAAAACAGAATCGTCGATAGACACAATAAAAGACATACTATTTGATATTGGACATAAAGAGTTAAGGTCTGTTAAAGGTATTGGAGAATTTTGGGGTCAGAAAATCTATTATCTCGCTGAAGAATATATTTCCTAATGAGCGATTGGAAAGTAACTATATCAGGAGAGGCAGACACAGCCTCAATTACAGACATAACTAACTATGTCTCAACAATTCTTTTGCCTTTTTCGGCAATTGATGAATTCTATAATACCAGAAATGAACTTCTTGCACCAATAACCCCAGGCTTTGCAACAAATAACCCAAGGGTTTCCGCCCTTGTTTTAGTCGGATTAATTTCAGCAACTGAAAACTATTTTAGAAATATATTTGCAGAAATGATTAAGATATGTCCAATATCAAAAAAGAACACAGCAGAGAAATCGGTAAATCTTGCAACAACATGGTTCGGATATAAAAACTTGGAGAAAGGTGCTTTTGAGAACTCTTCGTTTTCAGACTACAAAGTGGTGAAAAACAATTTGAACAATATTTTTGGAATCAACATTGAACAAGGTGCTAACCAAATTCAAGCTCCTTTACTCCAATTTCAAAAATTGTGTGAAATGAGGCACGCTATTGTTCATAGTTCGGGGAACATTACTGGTAAGAATGCAGTAAAGCTAAACTTGCCAAGCTCTCCTAATGAAGCAAGAATAACTGTTCAGTTCGCTGAACTTCAAGAAGCAGCAGATATTTGCACAAGTTTAGTAAGGGCAGCAAATGCAGAAATCTATATTAAAATGTCACGAAGATGGATGCATGATTGGCCAAAATTACCAACTTTCAATCCAGCTAATTCTAATAAACTTTTCAAAAGACTATGGAAATCTCTATTCTCACAAATAGACTTTAATACGAGTCAAATAACTAATCCGTTAACGGAAACAAGAGCAAGAAATCTAATTAGACGAACCAATGCAATGTGAGGCACTATCGCTAACATTAGATAAGAAGGAAGAGCTCCTTTGTCGCTCCTCCTCTTATCATTGGACGGTAGCTTAATCAGGACAAGTAAGTATTGATACGTAGTTACTGCCTATAAATGGCGTAGGGATTTTACACTTCCTCTATGATAGACTCACCCTGACTGTCATCAGTATCAGTCCACTGCCACGACTCGTGAAGCCTGATTTTACCATTCTCCATGATAGTTGGCGTGGAGCGACATCTGCCAGTCTTGATTTCAAGATTATGGTTCACGTGCTGATACCTGAAGTCGAGCTCTCCTCGCTCACTGACGATACCAGTGATGGTACCAAACTTTATAACAGTACCAGAATAAGTCGCCCACAGGATCTCATCTTTCTGATAGTAGTAAAATCGTGTTTGCTCGTCTACTTCTCCACCATCGGAGTTAGAGATGGCTTTAAATACTTTATTGTTATAGTTAATCTTCAATGAGTTACACCTTTGACTTAGCTAAATTTCTTTCTTGGCTACTACCCGCGAGCTTGAGAATTTCCCAGTAATTATTAGCTAAGGTGCCTTCATTATAAAATCCTCTTTCCTTGATTAAAGCATGCATTTTAGGCAGATTATAAAAAGGGACTGTCATCAACATATGATGTTCTAAGTGATAATTCACATGATAAGGCGCGAAAAGTAATCTCTCTATCCAGTTAGCGTATGTTGTTCTGGTATTTTTATTTGGATCTAACTTATCTTCTATGATCGAATGTTCAGCAATTGATCTGACTCGGACAGATACTTGGAAGGTAGTCAGTAATCCCAATACCCAAAAGAGATACATGGCAGGATGCAGCAAGAAACTGATCAAACTAAAGATGATCAGATTACACATAATTGGACCAGCCATATTTTTACACTTCCTCTTGAAAGGAATTCGATCAGCCTGATCGACTCTTTCTATATCACCACTCTGAGTGTATCTGATGTAGCCTAAGTGCATCGCGAATAATGCGATGTAAGCCCTAATCCCAGTCTGCCCCGTAAAATCACGAAAGAACTTTCTGTACATACTTTTTCTATCTGTAGGGTATCCTCTGGTAAGCATTAGGTCAGGATCTTCGTCTGTACCTGCATGTAAGTGATGCACCTGATGGTAAGGTCGATACTGAAGCATGTTATTAAAGACGGGATGCGCACCTAGCCAGTTACCCACCCAGTCATTTACTTTCTTTGATTTGAAAAGTGAGTGGTGCGATGAGTCATGCATAAGTATGGAGACTCCGAGCTGTTGTCCACCAAGTACGATTAATGATAATATAACGATTAGCGGATTTGGATATACATAGACGATCCACAAACAAAAGATGATGATACTATAATTGATGAAAATTGCAATAATGGACTTCCAATCTTCTTTTTGCATCAGAGTTTTTCTCTCTTCTATGCTTAAATACAGACCAGCACTTGGAATCTGATTCATAGCTTTGGCTTTTGTTTATCCTAAAGCTACTATAACAATATCATAGAATCAGATAATCCAGCTTGATAAAAAGCAAGAATATAATAAGTAGGATTAAGACTTCAGCTTCACTCGATCTACGATAAGCTTGCCGACTTCTTCACCCTGCTTGACACCTTCATCTATGGCTGGTCTGAAGTGTATGCCACCATATAAGCGACTGATAGCCGCTTCCTCAGAGGCGTGAAGAAAGGATCTATAACTTCTGATGGGCAGGCCATATTCTAACTCTACATCATCCTCATATGCGAAATTGTCGCCGTACACGCTCGTAAGGGCTATGGCTGCAGCCCTAGATATGACACTATGACCAGAAGTATGTTCTGGGAATGGAGGCGTCTGAAGTATGGGTACCCATGACTCATCATAGTGCTCATTGATCACCGTTTCTGGTCGCGTCAGGTTACTCCTGTATTTTTCATCCCAGCAGCTGATGAATCCATCGGCCAGCGCTATGGCAGTCATAGTATAAGCTTCAATGGACTTCATGAGATCAGCATCGGCTTTTCTACTAGCGACACCTACGATGCCGATCCAGTGACCTCCGGGAGTTATCTTTTTAGTGGCATGCATCACATGTCCTGTGATATTAAGCGCATATGGATTGCAGTCCCAGAAGCTGGCGATGGCTTTCTCTTCTTCATCTGCTTCATTCACCACTTCATAGACTTCCATAGCTTCCTTATAGAATTGGCTATTCTTTGATGTGCTGAATTCAGTTGGCGGCAGTGGCTTAAACTGTTCAGCAGAGTCTATGACAAATGGCCTGATCTTATTCCAGTGAGGCTCTATACCTTCTCCGTATCCAGGAGGCGTCGGCTTCCATCGAGCTTCTTCTTGTGTGATTGAGAATTTTGGAAAAGTACGAGTCTGATGATAATTATCCTTGCTAGCCCATGCTAATATGTGGGCGGCGACTTCCTCTCCATAGGCTTTAGAAGCTTCATTTACATGTTTTGGCAAGCCTAATTCTTTGAGCTGATCAGATACTGCCTGCATATGTTCGTCATAGCGCTGCACAGAGAATGTCAGTTCTTGACCAATGATATTGAAAGCATGCAGTGCTGCTGTGGGAAAGGAGATCTGCTTAGTCGAATCAGCCTGTGGACTTGGAGTCAATCCATTTAGCTGTCCAGCTAAGGATTTATATTCTGGGTGTGCTTGGATCAATGTCTCGTATGCAGCTATGATCGGGTAGATATAGACTCGACTAGCGACAGGCGGAGAAAATATATCATGAACTATGATATCCGATAAGTTTTTGACCGATTTATGAAAATGGTCGGCATCTGATATGGCTTCTAATTCTATATAGGGTTCTTGCTTGCAGGAAGATAGTGCACATATCAATAGAATAAATACGACGGACTGTTTCATATAATGCTAATTGGAATACAAAGGAACTAAGTTTTATATCAATTAGCAATCAATTTAATTATCAATGTGTATTTAAATATGGTACGATTATTCAGTGTTCTATTGATCAAGATCGCTCCCATTAAAGATCTTAGATGATCTATTTTTCTGTAAGGAGACATCGTGACCTTAATATCAGTATCCAATGAGCAAAATGCCTTTCAAGGGTAATTGTAGCCGACTACTGATGAAAAGGGTTTCTAAAAAGGAAGCTGATAGATTTCAAGTCAATAATTTTCTCATCGCAAATAACTCATCACTAATAACTCTTCACTCATCACTCATCACTCCTTCAACTCTTTCTCTGACTAGACTCCCTTACAATCAGCTTTGACTCAAAAGTCTTCTGAAAGCTATTACGCTTATCCTTTCTGATCTGAAAGAAATAATCAAAGGCTGTCTCACCCATTTGCTCACCCAGCTGCTCTACGGTCGTCAGCTTAGGGATCAGAATAGAAGACAATATAGAATTACTAAATCCCACCACGCCGAGCTGCGATGGGATATCGATTTGATGCTCATGGGCATATTCGTAAACGCCTGAGGCTACATCATCAGTCACTGTGAATATCGCATCTGGCGGATCGTCCATTTTAAAATATTCAGCAGTCAAAAGATAGCCATCCTCTTTCGTCGCAGTATCCGAAGACTTGAGATAGGCACTATAGTAATCAAGATCATGATCTTGTAAAGCTTGGAAGTAGCCTTTACATCTCTCTGTACCTATTGACCAGCCATCAGAGCTTTTGATATGAGCAATTTTTTGATATCCCATATTGATTAGATGACTCACTGCCTGATAGGCTCCATGATAGTCATCACTCCTGACGAAGCTTGTATCGTGATCGTCATAAGTTCGATCCATGAAAACGAATGGTATCCGTTTGCCTTTCAGATAAGCAAAGTTACTCTCATACTGAGAGTACTTTGTCGGTGCGATTAAGATCCCAGAGACTCCATAATTAATGAATTCATCAAGAATCTCTTTTTCTTTCTTGGCATCCTGAGATGACTCTCCGACTATCACCAGATAGTTATTCAGATGAGCTTTAGACATGACCCCTTTAAGGACGGTGGAGAAGAAGTAGTGATCTACATTTGGCAGGACGACACCTATCACATTGAATGTTTTTTTCTTTCGCAATGATATGGCTAAGGTATTAGGCTTATAGTCTAGCATGTCAGCGACTTCTAGCACGGCGGCTTTCGTTTTTTGACTGATGTCATCCTTATTATTCAGAGCACGAGATACGGTCGTCACTGAGATATTTAAAGCATTGGCAATATCGATTAGTCTCGCCTCCTTACCCATAATTTTGCAGATTTAGTTTAGTATTCACAATGATTACACTGATGAGCTAAGCTGACCCTAAGATACGAACTAAAGCTAATTCGTTGAATTCATGGTACTTATGTAAGAAAATGTTCTTGGTATCTAATATTTGGCTATCGGAAAGGTTTACGAAATCGTTTTCGCTAAATAAGAGTAAAAAGAATTAATATTTTCTTCTCTCTGTACTACAAACTTGTGTATCATAGCTAGGCGATAGTCGATTATGTTGATTATTTGCAATACTTTAAAAAATATCTATTTAACCTAATTTAGAATTAGACACATGAAAAAACTGTTTACCTCTATTGGTTTTTGTCTATGTTTTGTCCTTTTTTCTATGAGTATCAACGCTCAAAGAACAATTTCAGGTACGATAACAGACGCAGGAACCAGCGAACCACTCATAGGAGCTAACATCTTAGTCGGTGGCACTTCTACTGGATCCATCACAGATCTTGATGGTAATTATACACTTACAGTACCGGAAGGTTATGACGTTTTGGAAATCTCTTATGCGGGATTTACCACACAGCGCGTACCCATTGGAGATAGTAATGTAGTGAACATAGGCATGTCTTATGGAGAACTATTGGACGAGATCGTAGTCACTGGTTACGGATCGCAAAGACAAAAAGAAGTCACTTCTGCAGTGGT
>ENA-ORXT01000295-ORXT01000295.1-marine-metagenome-genome-assembly--contig:-NODE-295-length-82899-cov-33.489592_pt1 | contig 82899 bp, 72 predicted proteins | sample MGYA00237868_ERZ511482 | MGnify/ENA metagenome assembly ERZ511482 | reverse complement strand
ATCGAATGGCCCACCGCAACCGTTCGAGCGATCGACATCGCGCGACATGAGCGCGACGCAGCAACAATCGCAGCCTCGATTCACGCCGAGCTGATGACCGGTGCGAGCGACCTCGAGATTGGTTTGCCGGCCGATGGCAGCCGGGTCGCGCTTGTGAACACGGTCGCCGAGGTCGAGACCGGGGCCATGCCGCTGACCTCGACCGACATCGTGATTGCTTCTGGCGGTGCTCGTGGGGTCGCTGCGGCCACGATGATCGAACTCGCAGCCGTATCCGGAGCGACATTTGTGCTGCTGGGTCGGTCCGTTCTCGCCGACGAGCCAGCCATGACCCGCGCAGCAGACGATGATCGCGCCCTCAAACAGATCTTGCTCAACGCTGCGACAACTGCTGGCACGCCACTCAGCCCAAACGAGTTGACCAAGCAGGTCGCCGCGATACTCGCCAACCGCGAGATCAACGCAACCCTGGCCGCTATCGCTGCCGCCGGAGGCCACGCTCGCTACGTGTCTCTCGATGTCACCGACCAGGCAGCAGTCACCCAAGTGGTTGGCGAGATACGAGCCGAACTCGGACCGATCACCGGAGTGGTGCATGGCGCTGGGGTGCTGGCCGACAAGCTCATCACAGAAAAAACCGACGCCCAGTTCAACGCCGTGTTCGACACCAAAGTCGCTGGGCTTCAGGCACTGCTGGCAGCAACCCACGATGACCCCCTCAAGATGTTGTGCTTGTTCTCGTCGGTTGCTGCCCGAACTGGCAACAACGGCCAAGCCGACTACGCCATGGCCAACGAGATCCTGAACAAGGTCGCAACCGCCGAGGCTGCCCGCCGCGGCACTGGTTGTGTGGTCAAGTCACTCGGATGGGGACCGTGGGACGGTGGCATGGTCGGCCCCACGCTGCGGGCTCACTTCGAAGCCATGGGCGTGAGCCTGATACCGCTCGCCGAAGGCGCCCGCATGCTGGTCGACGAGATCGCCAGCCCTCAAACTGACCAGATCGAACTTGTGCTCGGCGGAGGCGTGCTGAGCCAGACCAGCACTGCGTGAAGACATCCAGCGCACCGATGACTCAGTTTCAGCCAATCGCCATCGTCGGCCGTGCCTGTCTGCTGCCAGGCGCATCGAGCCCCGAGCAGCTGTGGGATGCCGTAGTCGATGGCCAGGACCTGGTCAGCTCGGTCCCGGCAGATCGATGGGGACTCTCACCCGGCGATGTGATGTGTTCGGGGCCCGAAGACAGCGCCGACCGCACCTGGTCAGATCGCGGCGGGTACGTACGTGGGTTCGACGAGATCTTCGACCCCGAGGGTTTTGGGTTGCCATCATCAGAGATCCTGGCGCTTGATCCAGTCTTTCAATGGACATTCCACACGGCTCGCCAAGCACTCCACGACGCTGGCTACAGCGTCCACTCTGAGCAATCCGGAGCGGGGGGACTACCCGGGCGTGGAAGAACCGGCGCAATATTTGGCAACCTGTCGTTTCCTTCGGCTTCGATGGCGGCATTCACCCAAGCGACATCGATCGCTGCACTGCCTGACTATGGCCCACAAGCGTTGGCAGATGCTGATATCGAAGTCCCCGATCCACGAAATCGATTCACATCGGGGTTGCCAGCATTATTGCTGGAGCGAGCACTTGGGCTCGACGCTGGAGCGTTCGCGCTCGACGCTGCTTGCGCGAGCAGCCTGTACGCCATCAAATTGGCGTGTGATCGCCTCCACGACGGCGAGGCCGATCTCATGCTGGCCGGAGCGGTTAACTGCGCCGACGACCTTTGCGTGCACTTGGGGTTCTCTGCGCTGACCGCACTCAGTAGAACCGGTCGGTCGCGGCCGTTTCATAGCCAGGCCGATGGCCTGGTTCCTGCCGAGGGCTGCGGCTTCGTGGCGCTTCGCCGCCTGGCCGACGCCGAACGAGACGACGACACGATCCACGGCGTCATCCGGGGCGTGGGACTTTCGAACGACGGCCGAGGCCGTGGCATGCTGGTGCCTTCGAGCGACGGCCAGTCGCGCGCTATCACTCGCGCTCTCGACATTGCTGGTCTTGCTCCTAGCGATGTGTCGCTGCTCGAATGCCATGCCACCGGCACCCAGGTTGGCGACGCGACAGAGATCCAGTCATCGGCTGCGGCCTACGCCGGATGCGCAGACCTACCGATCGGCTCGCTCAAGTCGAATATGGGGCACCTGATTACCGCCGCTGGTGTCGGTGGACTCATCAAGGTGATCGAGGCCATGCGGCACGAGGTTCGGCCTCCCACGCTGCATGCCGATGAACCTCTCGACGTGATCGCCGACTCACCCTTTCGGCTGCTCGATCAGCCCGAAGCATGGGACCGAAGCAGTACTTCCGACGGTGTACTGCGGGCCGGAGTCTCGGCGTTCGGGTTCGGCGGCAACAACGCACACCTCATCATCGAAGAACCCACAACGCCTCAGCCAACAGCTATGGCCGAGACAGCGCCTGCAGCGTCACTGAGCACTGCACCAATCCCGATCGCCATCGTGGGGATGGGCGTCGCTGCTGCATCGGCCGTGGGCCGCGAGGCCTTCGCCGACGCACTTCGCACCAACACTGCATGTCTGAACAGAGCCGGCCAGGGTGCCATGGCTGACATATCGCTACCGATCGCAAGCCAGAAGTTTCCGCCTAACGACTTGAAGCGAGCCCTCGCACAACAGCTGGTCATGCTGCAGGTCACCGACGAAGCAATCGCAGACTCAGGACCGCTGCCGAATCTTGCCACTGGCGTCTACGTTGGCATGGGCACCGACCCCGAGGCGGCTCGTTACGGCACCCGATGGCGCATCGCCACGTTGGCCAAGAGGTGGGGCTACTCCGACGGTTGGCTCGCCGAGGCTCGCGACACGATTGGACCGGTGCTCGATGCGCCGGGCGTGCTAGGCACGATGCCGAACATCGTGGCCAACCGGCTCAATAGCCAACATGATCTGTCTGGTCCGAGCTTCACGGTGAGCTCCGAAGAACGAAGTGGCCTCGACGCGATCGAGCTCGCAGCCCGCGCTCTGCGAGAAGGCGAGATCGACGCTGCGCTCGTCGGTGCGGTCGACCTGTCGTGTGATCCGGTGCACCGAGCCGCTGCCCTCGACCGCCTTGGGCCGACCCGCCAGACGCCCGGCGATGCTGCGGTCATGTTGGTACTCAAGCGACTCGACGATGCCGAACGAGACGGTGATCGGGTCTATGCGGTGCTGCCAGGCGGACGATTCGGTATGACCGAAGTTCCGTCGGTCGCCGGACCATCGACGGTCAGCCGGCTCGATGATCGGCCTGACCTGCGCTTCGGGCTTACCGAGGATTCCACCAGCATCACGCATCTGTTCGGTCACGCTCACGCTGCGTCAGGACTGTTACATCTTGCCGCCGGGGCGCTGGCGCTGCATCATCGCACCACGATTGGTGACGTGCCGATCTTGGCGTCGAATGACGCCGATGGAAGCGGTCTGGCTCCCGGCGTGGGCCCCCGCACCGCCGCTATCGCCGTCGAAGCCATGGATGGCCTGAGCAATCGATCAGTTCTGCTGGCCGAGGCCGCCAATCACCGTGCCCCGAGCATTAGCACCCCGCGGCGGCTCCACATCTTCTCGGGGGCATCCTCAGCTGAGCTACTCGACCATCTGGACCGTGGCGTCGAGTCGGGGGCAGGACCCTGCCGTCTGGTCATCGTGGCCGATGGCGAACCTCAGCTCAAGGAACGCACAGAACGGGCTCGCAAACACATCGTCGATGGTCATCCCGCAGGCGTCGGCGTCCACTACCGGGCCGCGCCACTTGCGGGCGAAATGGCCTTCGTATTCACCGCCGCCGGCGCTGCCTATCACGGCATGGGAGCCGGTCTACTACGAGCCATCCCCGAACTTGCCAGCCCGGTGTCGGAGAACTTCCCGCTGGGCCAGGTCGCCTCGTGGCCATTTGGACCGAGCGCTGATCAACCCGGAGGATACGAACCAACTCCAGCCGATTATCTGTGGGGCACGTCGCTGCTCACCCAGTCCCACGTCGAGCTGACCCGGCACCTGCTCAAGCTCAAGCCGACTGCAGCGATTGGCTACTCGTCGGGAGAGAGCAGCAGCCTGTATGCCTTCGGCATCTGGTCCGACATGGACGCCATGCGCAGCGACATTGAAGCCTGCAAGATGATGGACACTGAGCTCGGTGTCGACTTCCATGCAGTCGCTCGAGCGTGGGGCACCGACTCAGCAGACTGGACGATGTGGAACGTCTTGGCGCCGATCGAGGACGTGCGCCGCGCCATCAGCGACGAGGCTCTTGTGCACTTGGCGATTATCAACACGCCACGCGATGTCGTCATTGGCGGCGACGCCGCAAGTTGCAGCCGGATAGTCGACCGTCTGGGTTCAAGTCGTTGCTGGCCCCTTGCCTATAACCTTGCCTGCCACGTGCCCGAGGTTGCTGATGGCTTTCATCAGCAGTGGCTCGATGTTCACACCCGTACCGTCACACCACATGCCGGGGTACGCCACTACTCCAATGGCACCAACGCCGCCTACGAGGTGAGCGAGTCGGCGTGCGCCGATGCAATCACTCGCCAGGCAGAGACGACCCTCGACTTCCCGGCCACCGTCGAAGCTGCGTATGCAGATGGGGTCCGAATCTTTGTTGAACATGGCCCGGCTGGTGCGTGCACCAACTTCGTGCGCGAGATACTTGGCGATCGCGACATTCTCGCCGTCCAACTTGACCGGCGCGGCGGAGGGGTCGAACAGGTCTTCGAAGCGGTCGGCGCGCTTGTGGCCGCAGGCGTCGACGTTGACCACACTGCGTTGACCGAACGTCTCGAACAGGCGCCTGATGTAACAGTGAGCGTCGACGGCCCCTACCTGACCTTCCCGGCCCACCCAGCAGCCGTTGCGCTGCCGGCTCGACCGGTCGACTCTGGCAGCGATCAGACGAGCGGGTCGACGCCTGCCCCACCCGTAGCGGCGTCTGCCAGCGCCCATCTCAATGGTTCGCAAGTACCAGCGTCTCCGCAAAAGATGCCACGGGCACCGTCCTTGCCGTCAGTGTTCGCTGATCCGCTACCGGTCCGCGTTACTGCAGCGACCAGCAGCCCCGGCGCCGTGTACCCAGACAATTTCTCGGCGGGCACTGTGCCTGCGGCTGGCTCGGCGCCCGTAAGTCCGCTCGACGAGGTTGCTGCAGTCATGCAACAGCAGGTCGCTTCGATGGTCGCGCTGCACGCAGACTTCGTGCAGCAACAGTCGACGGTGCACGAGCAGTTCCTCGCGATGCGCACACAGATGCTGCATGGAGTCGAAGATGCAGCCCCGGTAGCACCGTCGGTTGGCCTACTCGCTTTGCCCCCGTTGCCCGCAACACCTGCATCACCGCTTGCGTCCTCGTTGGATCTCGGTGCGGGAATTCAGCCAGGAGACCCGACCGACGCCGCGGTGTTCGCGGTCACGAGCAACGACGCGGTCGCGGCCACTGCAGCGGCCGAAACTCCTGAGCTCATCGATGAGAGCTCGACCCAGGGTGCGGGCCCCTTCGCGCCATCTGGCATGACGTTGACCCGGGATCAGCTCAAGATTCATTCATCGGGCAAGATCTCTGACATCTTCGGTCCCGCCTTCGCATCGCAGGACACTCGAACAATTCAATGCCGCATGCCCGAACCGCCGCTGCTGCTCGCCGACCGGGTCACTGGGCTACTAGCTGAACCCGGCGTGCTCGGCCAAGGCACAATATGGACCGAGACCGACGTTGTTGGCGACGCGTACTACATGAACAACGGGTACATGCCTGCCGGGTTCATGATCGAATCGGGCCAAGCTGACCTGCTGTTGATCAGCTACATGGGCATTGATCTGATCAATGATCCAGGTCGGTCCTACCGGCTGCTCGGCTGCACACTGACCTACCACGGCGACCTGCCGAGCGCAGGCGACACGCTTGAGTACGAGATCCGCATCACCGGTCACGCCAAACATGGCGACATCCGGCTGTTCTTTTTCGAATACGACTGTCTCGTCGACGGCGAGCGGCGCTTGACCGTGCGCGACGCACAAGCCGGATTCTTCAACGCGGCCGAGCTCAACGATGCGCTTGGTGTTCTCTGGACGCCGGAGACAGGCCAAGCCGACCTTGACCCCCAAGCCCGGGTCGACCCTCCGCTCGTTGCCTGCACCAAGACTGCATTCACTGCGGCCGAGGTGACCGCGTTCAGCGAGGGTCGGGTTTTCGAATGCTTCGGCGCAGGCTTCGAGTGGACCGAGACCCACACTCGCACCCCGAGGATCCAGGCTGGTGATCAACTGTTTATCGACGAGGTCACCACATTTGATCCAACCGGTGGACCATGGGGACGCGGTTTCATGCGCTGCGAAACTGGCATTGCCGACGATGCATGGTTCTTCCACGGTCATTTCAAGAACGACCCGTGCATGCCCGGCAACTTTATGGTCGAAGCCTGCATCGAGGCGATGTCGTTCTACCTTGCGGCGCTCGGTCACACGACCCATCGTGATGGCTGGCGCTTCCAACCATTGCCCGAGCAGCCGTTCGATCTCAAATGCCGGGGCGAGATCAACCCCTCAAGCGAGCGGGTGACCTACGAACTGCATATCGAAGAGGTCTGGGACGAGCCCCACCCCACGCTTATCTGCGACGTCGTCGGTTTCGTCGACGGCCATGCCGCCTTTCACGCCCACCGCATTGGCATCGAACTCACGCCTGACTGGCCGCTCACCTCGATGCCCGAGCTCTACGAGGGCGTGCAAGAGTTGGTCCCAGTTGCGACCGACGGCACCGGCTTCGCCTTTGACTGGAAGGCCATGATCTCGTGTGCATGGGGCAAACCTTCTGAAGCATTTGGGTCCATGTACGAGGTCTTCGATGGTACCCGCCGGTCGCCTCGGCTGCCGGGCCTGCCGTACCACTTCATCAGTCGCATCATCAGCATCGACGGCGAACTCAACGACTGCAAGGCCGGTATGGAGATCGTATGTGAATACGACATCCCGACCAATGCGTGGTACTTCGACGAGAACGGTGTCGAGACCATGCCGTTTGCGGTGTTGCTCGAAGCAGCGTTGCAGCCGTGTGGTTGGGTCGCATCGGCGGTCGGCTCTGCTACCGAGGTCGACAAAGATCTGCTGTTCCGCAATCTCGACGGCACCGGCACGGTCATCGAGGAACTCACCCGAACCTCGGACACGCTCACGACCAAAGTCAGGCTCAATAGTGTGTCGCGAGCCGGAGGCATGATCATCGAAGGGTTCGACGTCGAGTGTTTTGTCGGCGAACGGCTCGTCTACACGATGGATACGGTTTTCGGATTCTTCCCGCCCGAGGCGTTCGAGGACCAAGCCGGACTTGCGATAACCGACGCACATCGTGCGCTCATCGAACTACCAGCGCCAAACATGATCGACCTGACCTCGGGACCGAAGCAGTTCTGTGGTGACACACCGCGATTGGCCGAACCAATGTTGCTGATGCTCGATCGGGCAGCCCACATTTCTGGTGCTGGAACCGCAGGCCTGGGGGTCGTGCGCGGCGAAAAAGACGTTGATGTCTCCGAGTGGTTCTTCAAAGCTCACTTCTTCCAAGATCCGGTGCAACCAGGTTCCCTAGGAATCGAAGCGCTCATCCAGCTGCTGCAGTTCTACATACTAGACACGGACATGGCAGCCGATCTGAAGGCACCTCGGTTCGAACCTCTGATGCTCGACGCGCCACTGAAGTGGAAGTATCGCGGCCAAGTCACTCCCAAGAACAACATGATCACGAGCGTTATGGAAGTGACCGAGGTCGGCCACGACGCACGCGGCCCGTTTGTCATCGGCACCGGCTCATTGTGGTGCGACGGCATTCGTATCTACGAAGTAGACAACATGGCCATGCGCGTTGTGTCCGATCCGCCCGACTCAGGTCTGCAAGATTCAGCGCTCGGCGAAGCGGTTAACTGGGAACGGCCAGACCCAGAACGGCCAGACCCCAAGGGTGCGGATTCGGTAGCGTCAACCCCGGCCCACCCAGAGTCGATGGCCAGCGAGATCTCATTGAACGCAGCCAAAGACGCTATGCACGCGTATTGGCAGCCTCTGCGCCAGACCCCTGACAGCTGGCTTGGCGATGACCTGCTCGACGGGTTGATGGACCGATACGTCAACCAGATTCACATCGCTGGAGCCGACACGCTGGCGAATCTGCGTGGACGCCCTGCCATCTATCTCGCCAATCATCAGGTGCAGATCGAATCGCTGATCATCTCCAATCTGCTGCCGGCCCTCACCGGCGTCGCGATGACCACCGTCGCCAATGCGAAGCACGAGGGGCGCTGGATCGGCGAGATGATCCGTGCACTCGACGCATATCCAGGTTGTCGACCTGTTGAGCAACTGGCCTACTTCGACCCCGCAGATCCCGCCTCGATGTACGCCCTCATCGACCGAGTGCGCACCACCATGCAAACCAGCACCCACTCCTTCTTCGTGCATACCGACGGGACTCGGGCCCAGAGCTGTCGCCAGCCCACCACCAAGTGCAGTTCGGTGTTCCTTGATCTCGCCCTCGAACTCAACGTGCCTATTGTTCCCATTCGCTTCGTCGGTGGCCTACCGGTAGACCCGATCGAGGGCAAGGCCGAGTTTCCGGTCGGCCATGGGAGCCAGGACTACTGGATCGGCGAGCCAATCGAACCCGACCAGTTGCGTTCACTGCCGCTTCGTGACCGAGTCGACCATGTCATCGATGCAATCAATACGCTCGGCGGCGCGAACCGCAACGAGATGCCACTGCCCAGCGATACCGCCTTCGCAGACCGAGTCGATGCCTGGCAAGACCGCACCGGTTGCGACGAGGTCTTCGCAACCGCATGGCAGATCCTGGCCGACGTAGCTGCGCCCAGCGAGGAGACCTTGACACTTCGCGGCGCAGCCGCTGCCGGGACCTACCGTTCCGACGGCACAGCCCAAGGTGACTGGCTCGGCGATATCGCCAATCTGGTCTTCGGCCCGGAAGGCCCCACCCAGTCGACCAAGACCGCAACCACAGTCGTAGTGAATCGGTCGACACATCCTCAACTTGGTGACCATGTCGTCAACGGGGTGCCGGTCGTGCCGGCGGTCTATGTGCTGGAGTGGTTTGCTCGAAGTGCGGCGGCACATGAGCCCGACCTTGTCCTTCGCAACCTGACCGATCTGCGAGTGCTCAAAGGGCTGCTGGCAGACAGCTATGACCTGGGCGGCGATCTCGAACTCAACATCTCCGCAGAGACAGTGACCACAACCGCGACTGGCGCCCAGATAAAGCTCGTGCTCTCCAAAGGCGTATCGGGCCGACTTCACTATTCGTGTGTTGCCGAGATGGTCGAGGAAACCCATATCGAAGATCGGCCGACTGTGGCTCTGAAAGGCACGGCGGACCCGGAGCCGTCTGACTCGATCTACGACGGTGTGCTTTTTCACGGCCCCAGCTTTCAGGTCATCTACGGCGTGTCTGCCATGTCTGCGGCTGGATTCACCGCGTCGCTAGGTGGAGTCGTCGATCGGGGCTGGCCAGCCGAGTCCTGGTATTCAGACCCGGCGATGCTCGACGGCGGGCTACAGATGGCGCTGCTCTGGACCGAACATCTGCTCGGCGGACCGTCGCTTCCGACCTCGCTTGGCAAGCTCACCGTGCACCGCTCCCCCGCTGGTGGCGCTGCGCTTCGCTTCGTAGCGACCCTCAGTGGCACGACGGTGACCGCCAACAAGGTTGTGTGCGACGTCGTGTTCCACGATGACCAGGGCCACCTCGCCGCCGAACTCGTCGGTGTCGAGACCCACCTTCTTCCAACCACGAATCCGTAGCCACATGCTTCGTGTAGAGGCGGGTCAGCACTCGCCGGGCGCCGAGATCAGGAAGCCAGCCGAGATGCTGGCCCAGCTCGATCGAGGCCCACATCTCTGGCTACTGTCGCTTGATCGAGACCTTGATGCTGCATGGATTGCGGATCACGAACCGCTGCTCTCCAAAGACGAACGAGCCCGGTATCGGCGTTATGTTCGCGCCGAAGACCGCGAGCTCTTCCTCGCTGCACACGTATTCGTGCGCAAGACCCTCTCGCACTATGCCTCGATCGAACCCGCCGCCTGGAGGTTCATCACCGCTGATGGCGGTCGGCCCGAAATAGCCCATGGCGAGGCGCCCAAAGGGCTGCGGTTCAACCTCGCGCACACTGCAAGCATGGTGGCGCTGTTGGTACACGACGACGCCGACGCCGGGGTCGACATTGAGCATCTCGGCAACGTCGCGGATCCAATATCGATGGTCCCAACCGTTTTCACCGAAGCCGAGCACCAGGCGTTAACTGCGCTCGATCAGGAACATCAAGAGGTTGCCTTCTACCGGTTGTGGACACTCAAAGAGGCGTTCATGAAGGCAACGGGAAAAGGTATGGCTATGCCACTGCAGGCCTTCTCGTTCACCGATACGGCCGGCTCACAGATTCGGGTGACGTGCGGCCCCGAGATCGAACCCGAACCAGAGGCGTGGCGCTTCACGGTGCACCGGCCGTCGCCTCGGTTCGTGGTCGCCACCGCGTATCGGGGCGGCGCCGCTGGCCGATTGCCGGTCGTACGCAACATGACCATCTGACCCACCGTTGACCGTCAGCTACAGAAGCCCTCAGTCGTGGTCGGTTCGAAAGTAATCGGGTTTGCCCAAGGGCCAGTACTCGCCCCACACGTGTTCGCCGCCGGTGATCTCAAGGTGGGTTCCGGTCACGAACTGAGCCGCCGGGCTCGCCAGGTAGGCCGCGCCCTGAGCAACATCCCACACGTCGCCTAGCCGCCGCATTGGGTTATGGCCGAAGCTCGCCTTGGCCTCGGCCGGGTACGTCTGCAGCCCTTCGCTGGCGATAACTCCCACCGCTATCGAGTTGACTCGGATGTCGTGAGGTGCCCATTCGACGGCAAGCGAACGGGTGAGTGCGACCCCACCAGCGCGGGCCGCTGCGGTGTGCGCGATACCCACCGACGCTCGGCCTTGAATCGTCGAGATGTTGATGATGTTGCCTGGTCGTTCATCGCTGATCCATCGCCGGGCGGCCTCTTGCATCATGAACCAAGTGCCATAAAGATTTGTCTCGACAACCGCCGCCCAACCCTTGGGTGAAATATCGAGTGCTTCGGCACTGAACTGGCCACCGGCATTGTTGATCACATGGTCAATGCCGCCGTGATTGTCTGCGATGTGTTTGATGGTGTCGGCCACTTGACCCGGGTCACGCACCGTCATCGCAGCCGTCTCGCAAGCCACATCGATCGTTCCAAGGTCAGCGGCCAAGCGATCGAGCGAATCTTGGGTGCGGCCCGTAGCGACAATGGTGGCGCCTAGCCGACCGAAGAGCACCGACATGGCCGTCCCGATGCCACCCGCGCCGCCAGTGATCAGCACCACCTGTCCAGCAAAGAGGTCGTCGTTGTAAACAGCCGGCAGCTCGCAAAGTTCAGTAAATGAGTGGCTGTGATACGGGTCGCGTTCGGTCACAGTCAACCCTGACACACGCTGAGTACGCACGGGGAACTCGCTGGTTGCTTCAAACCTCGGGCAGATGAGCCACGCGGTCTACGCAGCCTTGCCCGCTTCATCGCCTCTGCCGCCGGCGCGTCGGTGACCAGCGTGGCTGTCACCGCCGAGTATGTCGAGGTTGGCCTATAGCTGGCCGAACTTGCGGGCTGCACCGCGCTGTCTCGTTTGCGCCCAGAACCGCGGCTGACATCGCCACTGGGCCGTTTACCGCCACGACTGTGCTGCTGGTTTTCATGAACGTCGCCCATGCCCGCCGGCAGATCCTGACGATCAGGACCATGGGCGCTGCTAGCGAAGATCGGGCAGCAGGTAACCGTCGGCCTCGAGCTTGGCCCGTACGTTTTTCTTGTCCATCTTGCCGGTACCGGTCAGCGGGATCGAATCGACGAACAACACGTCGTCGGGCAGTTGCCACTTGGCATAGTGGCTCTCGCAGTGCGTGATGACCTGTTCGGAGGAAACCTCGGCACCATCGGCCAAGATGACCATCGCGATCGGACGCTCGTCCCATTTGGGATGAGGCGCGGCCACGACACACGCTTGGGCGACGCCGGGAATTGCCACGATGTGATTCTCGAGGTCGACCGAACTGATCCACTCGCCGCCACTCTTGATCAGATCCTTTGAGCGATCGGCAATCATCAGATACGCCTCGGAGTTGATCTTGGCCACGTCGCCGGTGATCAGCCAGCCGTCGTGGAACTTGTCGGGCTGGGGATTGTCGAAGTACTCACGGGCAATCCAGGGCCCGCGAATGAGCAATTCGCCGACCGACTCGCCGTCCCATGGCAAATCGTTGAAGTCTTCGTCGACGATCTTCATCTCCAGCCCCGGCATGAGCTGGCCAGCTCGAGCCTGGTTCTCGACCAATTCCTGCGGGTCGGCGGTGAGTTGGCTTCGCTTCATCAACCGACGCGACACCGTGCCCAAGGGCGACGTCTCGGTCATGCCCCAGCCCTGCACCATCTCAACGTTGTGCTCGTTCCAGTACCACGCGATCAACGACAGCGGAGGTGACGAACCGCCACACGTCAGGCGTTCGAGCTTGGACAAGTCATAGACGCCCGGCTGGGCCTCCATGATCGACTTGACACCCTGCCAGATGGTGGGCACGCCGGCCGAGATCGTGACGCCTTCGTCGGCCATCAGCTTGATCAGCCGATCAGCGCCCATGAAACGGTGCGGCATGACCTGCTTCATACCCAGCATCGAAGCTGCCCACGGCAACCCCCACCCTTGGGCGTGGAACATCGGCACGATGCCACACAACGTGTCGGTTCCGGTGAGACCCATGGAGTCGGTCAGCGACATCGCCAACGTGTGCAGGTACTGCGAGCGGTGTTCATACTCGACACCCTTGGGATCGCCGGTCGTACCACTGGTGTAGCAGAGTCCGAGCGCGCTGGTTTCGGAGATCTCAGGCCACGTGTACTCCTGCGGTTTGCCCGAGATGAAGTCCTCGTAGTCGATGGCGTTCGCCAGGCTGGTCGTCCAGCCTTCGAAGCCCGGTTCGGTCGCAACCACGACCTGGCGGACCTTGGGAATGACGTCGGCCACCGCTTCGAGCATTGGCAAAAGGTCGGCATCGACGATGATGATCTCGGCGCCAGCGTGATTGATGATGTACTCGAGGTCCTTGGGGCCGAGGCGAATGTTGATGGTGTGCAGCACACACCCCATGCCGGCCGAAGCCCAGTACGCCTCGAGGTGGCGGCTGCCGTTCCACATGAACGTGCCCACGCGATCGCCAACGCCGATTCCGAAATCGCCAAGCGCGTGAGCGAGCTGGTGCGACCTGGCGCGGGTCTCGCGATAGGTCTGGCGCCGCACGCCCTCTTCGGTCGCAGTCACGATCTCTTCGTCTGGCGCCACGACTGCGCTGCGCTCAACCAGCGTGTGCATGAGCAGCTGTGTTTGCTGCATTCCCATAAGGCTCTCCCTGTCAGTGCCACCTGTCTGTGCCACCGAGACAATAGCCCGTGACTGCGGCCAGATACCCTGGCCAGGTGGAGATCGCTAACTCAGCAATAGAACTCATTGGCAACACCCCGATGGTCCGCCTCAACGCCGTGAACGAAGACGGGAAGTGCCCCATCGTGGCCAAGCTCGAGTTCACCAACCCTGGCGGTAGCGCCAAGGATCGGCCAGCTCTGTGGATGATCAACGACGCCGAGGCCAAAGGTTTGCTCAAACCAGGTGGCACTATTGTTGAACCAACGTCGGGTAATACCGGTGTTGGGCTGGCCATCGTCGCCAGCCAACGGGGCTACAAGTGTGTCTTCGTCATGACCGACAAGGTCTCCCCAGAAAAGGTCGACTTGCTGCGGGCCTACGGTGCCGAAGTGGTTGTCTGCCCCGTGGCAGTGCCACCCGAAGATCCCGAGTCGTATTATTCGGTCGCCGAACGGCTGGTCAACGAGATTCCAGATGCGTATCGACCCAATCAATATGCCAACCAGTCAAACCCCGAATCGCACTATGCCACCACCGGACCAGAAATTTGGCGCCAAACCGACGGCAAGATCACCCACTTCGTGGCTGGCGCCGGTACCGGCGGCACCCTTGGCGGCGTTGCCCGCTACCTCAAAGAACAGAACCCCAACATTCAGATCATCGCCGCTGACCCCGAAGGTTCGGTTTACTCGGGCGGCTCGGGGCGCCCGTACTTGGTCGAAGGGGTCGGCGAAGACTTCTGGCCAGAGACCTATGACCAGACCGTGGTCGATCGGGTCATCCCCATCAGCGATGCCGACTCTTTCGCCATGGCACGGCGCGTGTCCGAAGAGGAAGGACTGCTGATCGGCGGTTCCTGTGGAACCGCAGTCGCCGCTGCTCGCGTTGTTGCCGCCGAAGCCGAACCCGATGACCTGGTGATCGTACTCATCCCCGACTCAGGGCGCGGCTACCTTTCCAAAGTCTTCAACGACGACTGGATGGCAGGCTTCGGATTCCTCGAAGACGATGGTCCCACCGTTCGCGACGCCCTCGCCGCTGCAGCCGACGGTGTGCCTCCGCTGCTGTACGTGCAACCCGAGGACTCCGCCCGCACTGCATTTGCGCTCATGCAGACCCACGGTGTGTCGCAGCTGCCCGTCGCCAAGGGTGCCATGCCTCTGTCGGCGGCCGAAGTCCAAGGTTCGGTCACCGAGCTGCGCCTGATGCAGCTCGCCTACGGCGACCAATCAACGCTCGATATGCCAGTCGAAAAGGTCATGGGGCCCAAGCTGCCCACGATCGGGGCGGGCCAATCGGTTTCGCTGGCCGTTGAGATGCTCGACGGGGGCGGTGCGAGTGTCGTTCTCGATGGCGGTCGGCCCGTGGCCGTCATCACTCAATCTGACATTCTTCAATTTCTTGCGCAGGGATCATGACCGGTTTTAACACCAAAGCAATTCACGAAGGCCAAGAGCCCGACGAGCAGACCGGTGCGGTCACGGTGCCAGTCCACTTGGCCACCACCTACGCCCAGCAAGGCGTCAATCAGCACAAGGGCTTCGAATACAGCCGAACGGGTAATCCAACCCGAGCTGCGCTCGAGGCCTCGATTGCTGCGCTCGAAGGCGGCAAGCACGGATTCGCCTTCGGCAGCGGCATGGCGGCCGAAGACGCAATCATGCGCTCGCTACAACCCGGCGACAACGTGCTGCTCGGCAACGATGCATACGGCGGCACATTCCGGTTGCTCGACAAGATCTACGGCAAGATTGGCGTGACCTGGACCGCAGTCGACCTCACCAAGCCCGACCTTGTGGCATCGATGTGGAGCGACAACACCAAGATGGTGTGGCTTGAAACGCCGACCAATCCGAACCTCACCTGCTTCGACATCGAAGCAATCGCTGCGGCCGCCCACGAACAAGGCGGGCTCTGCGTTGCCGACAACACCTTTGCCACGCCGTATCTCCAGCAGCCGCTCGCTTTGGGTGCCGATGTCGTCATTCACTCGGCCACTAAGTATTTGGGTGGCCACTCCGATGTGGTCGGCGGGCTCGCCGTCACCAACAACGACGACATCGCCGAACATCTCGCATTCGTCCAAAACGGCGTTGGTGCAATCATCAGTCCGTTTGACTGCTACTTGTTGTTACGCGGCATCAAGACTCTTGGTGTGCGCATGGACCGCCACTGCGACAACGCCCAGGCAATCGTCGAGATGCTCTCGACCCACTCGGCCATCAGCGAGATCCTGTATCCCGGTCTGCCTGGTCATCTCGGTCACGACACCGCCAGCAGGCAAATGCGCAACTATGGCGGCATGGTGTCGTTCATTCCCGCCGGCGGGGTCGAAGCCGCCCACAAGATCGTGACTTCGACCAAACTCTTCACGCTTGCTGAGTCGCTCGGCGCGGTCGAATCGCTCATCGAAGTGCCAGCTGGCATGACACACGGATCGACAGCCGGTTCTCCGCTCGAGGTCAACGCTGCGCTGGTGCGGTTATCGGTCGGCATCGAATCCATCGAAGACTTGCTCGAGGATCTCGACCAAGCGCTCTCTTGACCGGCAAATCTCTCGACTCTGCGGCAGTCGTATCAAAGCGCGAGATGTAAGACTATGAGTTCAGAAGTTGAATTCGACGCGGCCGACCGTGGAACCGCGAGAGACGCCCTCGCCGTTCCAGAGTTTCGCCGGTTGTACTTGGGCACAACGCTGTCCAATGCGGGTCGATGGATGCAAACTGCGGCCCTTGGTGTGCTTGGCTGGGAGCTGACGGGATCGAGCGGGTTCCTCGGCGCGATCATCTTCGCCCAACTGCTTCCGATGGGCGTCTTGAGCCTGCTGGGCGGCTCGCTCGCCGACACGGTTGATCGGCGCACGTTGCTGTTCGTGTGTCAGACCTGGCAGATGGTGTGGACTGCGGTGTTGGCGATCTTGCTGATCGACGGAGAGATCGAACCGGCGGTGCTTCTCGTTGTGGTGTTCATCATCGGAATCGGCCAGGGTTTGTACGCGCCCGCACTCACGTCGGTGATTCCTGCGATTGCAGGCGAGCGAAACCTCTCGGCCGCTATTGCGCTGAACTCGATGCAGACCAACGGCACTCGAATCGTCGGGCCCGCCATCGGGGGATTCCTGGTTACCAAGTGGGGATACGCCGAAGTCTTCGCCATCAATGCTGCGAGCTACTTGTTCGTACTGTTCGCGATCTACCGAGCCGTCATTCCCCCAGGGACGGGGACCTCACGCTCGTTCAAAGAGCGTGTACTCGGCGGGTTCACGGTCGCTTTCCGGGCGCCACAGGTCGGCCGACCTCTGCTGATGATGTGCCTATTCACGTTCTTCTGCTTGCCGTTCATTGGCCAGCTACCAGCGATCGCCGCCGTGAACTTGGACACCGATCCTAAGAGCACGACCTACGGTTGGCTCTACGCCATGTTCGGCCTCGGTGGGCTGACCGGCGCAGGACTGATCGGCACCGTGTTTCTTCGCACGCCGTCGTCGCGGATCGCGCCCGTCACCTTGGCAGGCTTCTCGGCTTCGTTGGGATTTCTCGCCTTGATACGCGACATCAACTGGGCGTTCCCAGCAATCTATTTCGTCGGCCTCTTCTACTTCTCGCTGCCAACCGCGCTCGCAACGGCGTGGCAAGAACACGTCGACTCGTCGATTCGTGGCCGCGTAGCAGCGCTGTGGGTGCTGGCCTTTGGCGGAACGATCCCGTTTGCCAACATCATCGCCGGGCCACTTGTCGAAGTCACATCACTAACTGCGGTACTACTGAGCGGTGCCGCGGTCGCCATTGCGCTGACGTTTCTGCGCCTGCCATCAGGGCCGATCGTGGGCGAAGAGATCCTTGCCAACCAGTCAGATGACTAGACCGGCCTAGCCCTCGGCGCCACCGAGCGGCTTCGAAAAGATCCCCGAGTCGAGCAGCCCTTGCCGTAGCGGTTTCAGCAACTCGATAAGCCGTTCGATTGCAGGCTCACCCACAACTCCAACGAGAGGCGCCATCGCAGCGTTGGTGCGGCGCTCGATGCTGTCGCGCAGCTTGCGACCTGCGCTCGTGAATCCGCCATCATCTGCGACCAGGCCACGAGCTCCGAGCGCTTCGATTGCCTGTCGCCAGTCCTGCTCTGACCATGCTCGGGTGGCTCGAAGCACGGTTTGGGGCACCTGGCCGGTGGCCGAGTGCAGGACCAGCGCTTCGATGCCGGAGACGGGCGCAGTGGTGAGTGCGGCGACGTGGGCATCACCGCGCCACTCGCGGATAACGGTCGCGAGTTGCCAGAGTCGCAGCAGCCGGTGATCGGGCAACTCGACCGAACTATTCGCCGCCGCCAACAGTTTGCCTTCGTATCCCACGCCCTCGACGATTGCCTCGGCGATCTCAATCGCTTCGCCCAGCGATTGCTCAGACACCGTGTCGGCGAGTGCATCGAGCACCCGCTCCGCTGCTCGCATGCGGGCACGTTGAACTGCCTCGGCCGAAGCGATGTCCCATGCCGCCGGAAGTGCCTCATGGATCACCCTGGGGTTGAAGTTGAAGAACGTAGCTACGACCAGTTCGGGGCCAACTGGGCCCATGGCCGCTGCTCGACCAGCGAAGTACTGCTGGCGACCGGTCAGACCCAGATCTGCGTACTCTTCGCGGGCTTCGGTCGAGAAGTAGATAAACCCGTGCACCAGGTTGGCCATGGCGCCTAGTCGTTCAGTTGGGGTAGCCATGGTTGGGTCCTTCGTCTGGGGAAGGTTCTTGGTCAGCGATCGGTGGCCGGATCGGTTGCGATCGTGAGCAGCTGGCGCAGCATGTTGCCGGTCGCACCCCAGATGGTGTCACCGTAGAGCTCGAAGAAGGTGACTCGCGAACGCACGCCGTCGATCGTCCAGATCTCCTCGCGCCACACATCGTTGCGTAGAAGTTCTAGCAGCGGCACCATCAAGATGGCTTCGACTTCAGCCGGGTTGGCGATGAGAGCACGCGGTGGCTCGGCTAGCACGCCCACATAGGGATGCACCAGCGAGCCACTACCGCCGGTCACGAACCAGTCCAGGGCGCCGATCACCTCGACCTCGTCGCAACCAAGATTGACCTCTTCGTAAGCCTCGCGAAGTGCCGTGGCAATGTGGTCCACGTCGGAGCCGTCGTGGCGGCCGCCCGGGAACGCGACCTCGTGGCGGTGCGCCCGCATTGTTGGGCTGCGTCGAGTCAGCAGCACCGTTGGTTCGTCGTCTTCGAGGTAGAGCGGAACCAGAACCGCTGAGGTTCGGCCGGTGTGGGTGATCCCCCGGTCGTGAAATTGTGGCGAGAGTCTCCGAATGCGTTCGCTCAACTCCCACAGGTCAATGTGGCGTTCATGAGCAAGTAGGTGATTCCACGGTGGGGGCCCACCAGCTTCGACTATCGGCGGGCGCGGGATGTGCTGTGGCCCGCCACGGCCACGATCCGATTGGATCACGCTGCGTCGACGAGGGCCTCAACAATGGCATCGAAGCCATGCTCGGTCAGACCGGCTAGTGCGGTTTCGGGTGTTGACTTTCCCTTTTCCCACGTCATCCACGCATCGAACACCGGCGAAACTGCGTCGTTGTCGGCGGCGAGTGTTTCGAGCACCTTGTCGGTGCCACCGATCTTGAGATCGGCCATGGTGCGACCTGGGAGGACCTCGTCGTCGTTGATCCACACGTTCCACGCATCGATTATCTTCTGCAAGTCAGGGGCGGGACGCTCAAACGTTGTCACCAACTCAGGCTACGGACCCACCGATTGCATTGCCACCCATCGACACATGGTCAGGGATCACCACCAAGCGAAACGTCAACCCGCGGGGTCAGACCCGCCGGTTGACGCGGACGCCGACTCACGTGCACCGCGGGGTCTGACCCCGCGGGTTGACGCTCACGCCGAGTCACTAGGCTTGCGCCGTGCTTACTTTGCTTGCTCGTCGATCGCTCTTCACGCTTTGTTTTTTCGCTTTGATGGCTTCGGCGTGCGGAGGTACCAACGAAGTAGCCGCCGACGACCCAGGCGGCGCGGCGACCTCTGTTCCTGCGACACAGGTGCCGACCGATGTTCCGGAACCAACCGCAACCGATGTTCCGGAACCAACCGCAACCGATGTTCCGGAACCAACCGCAACCGATGTCCCGGAACCAACCGCAACCGAGGTCCCGGAACCAACCGCAACCGAGGTCCCGGAACCAACGGCGACGGCCGAACCAGAACCCAGCGACACCGAAGAACCCAGCGATACCGACGTGGCACCTGCGTCTGATGGTGCGGCCCTGTTTGCTTCGAACTGTGCGTTCTGCCACGGCGCTCAAGGTGGCGGAAGCGACCGTGGGCCGTCGATTCTCGGCATTGGCGAATTTTTCCAACAAGACGCCACGCCGTTGACGAACCTGGTCACCAACGGTGGAAACAAAATGCCCGAGTTCGGTTCGAAGCTGACGACCGAAGACATCGATGCAGTCGTACAGTATGTAGTGGACACGTTCCAGTAAACAGGCGACCCGACCGGAGCCCCACGACGTGACGGCATTGTTGTTGGTAGCTGCCGGGCTCGCGGTCATCGGTTCCTGTACCAATATCATCCGAGTTGATCGACGGCAATTGTGGCATCAGAACATCAGACCCCCGTACCCGAAGGTGGCCTCAAGGCCATCGAATATTTTTGGCGGCCGGGTTGACCGTTCTGCGCAAGGCTCAGTTCGGGCCTCGAATCAGCCGGTATCGCCATGAATGCTCGCAACATTTGGGAAAACCCCGAGGACGCAGCTGTTGTCCGCTCGATAGCCGACGGCAACGAAACCGTACCAACGGTGATTGTTGGGCCAGTCGGCATGGTGAATCCAAGCGTCAACCAGGTCAAGGCTGCGCTCGAAGAACACGCTCCACATCTGCTCTAGTTGCGGGCTAGAGGGCTGCGTACCAGTCGTAGCCGCGAACCGTCCAGTAGTCGTTTTCGGGTTGCGTGTCCGAAAACTGAATTGTGCCGATGCGCTTGATTTGTTTCGTGCCGTACTTCAGTGGTGTGGTCAGCCGAACCGGGGCGCCATGCTCTGGCGAGAGCGGCGCGCGTTGAAGATCGAGGGTGAGCATGGTCTGCGAATGCAACATGGCGTCCATTTCCAGACCCACGTTGAACTCGCCGTCGGGGGTAGAAAGCCCCACAAAACCGGCGTCGCGTTCGTCGGGATAGAACTCATCGACGAAATCTGAGAAGAGCACTCCACCCCAGGTGACGATGTGGGCCCAACCCTCGACGCACTTGTGTTCCACGGTCATCTCCGTCTGAGCCATCGATCGGAAGTCATCGAGGACATGAGTGCCAAGTACCTGGCCATCGCGCCCGAGCACCGTCATTTCCCACTCGTCGGCGTTGACGTCGCCATCGAGCCCGTGGCGTCCGTTGACTCGCATCATCGACGATTCTGCAAAGTCAAACGTCGGAGCATCGGCGCCGTCGCGAAACAGGGTGCGCCAAATGCTCTCGTTGACTTCGTGTCCAGCGCGAAGCACACCCGGGATCCGACTGTCGAGTTCGCGACGCCGGAACGTCCGCCACCCGAAGAGTGCAGCGCCCACTGCACCAGCTCCGGTCAGCAATGACCGCCGGGTCATCTTGTTGAACTCTGCCTGGCTGATCGTTCGCCCACGACCATCTGCGGCGACCCGATGCGCTGGCCCATCAAAATCGTAGCGGCCAGCGATTGCGTCGGCCCGGTGTTCACCTGCGCTCGGCTGCGATTCAGGGTTGTTGGTGGGAGCCATATCGCCTTCGTTCAGGTCGTTGATGTCAGATTTTGAGTCGGTGTTTGCTTGGGAGCCGTTGTCGAAGCGATCGATCATTGGACCGCTCCTTTTGTCGCAGTGTGATGATCGCTGGACATGACGGGCTCACTGGCACCGTCGACCGCGGCAACAGCAACGACTTCGGTTCCCGAGAGCAGGTCCATGACGGTCCGCCGACCAGGCGCTGCCATCAGCATTGCGAGCGACGCAACGCTGATCGCAACCGCGCCCACGATCACCACGATCGACAGGACGCTGGACCCAACGAACAGCAGCAGCAGCGGCAACCATTTCAGCGATCGCAGCACTGACTGCAACACGTTTGGTTTGGTGTTCGTTGATCCTGATTGCACGACTTGGAGGCCGTTGACCACCTTGCCCGGAGTTGCACCCCGCAACACAGTCCATCCCACGTCCCAGAGGAATCCGAGCGCAATGCTGCTCAACGCAATTGCTGTGAACCAGTTGGCATTCTCGCCGGTGTCGACGGCCGCCCAAAACAGCACGACTGCTGTGGGCAACAGCACGACAGTGATCGAGTCGCGTACCCGGGCGCTCACACGGCGCTCTGCGGTCGATTCGCGCACCTCGGTGTCGCTTGGCAGCAGCTCGTAGCCCGTGACCATCGAGAACGCGGCCGACATGCCGGCCCTGCCGACCTGGACGAGGTGAATGACAAAGAACGCCATGAAGCCAATGGTCACGGCGAAGTGAATGAAGCGCGCCGAGCTGTATCCACCCAGCATGGTCGTGAGCAATGACAGCTGGGTCGGTTTGTAGATCGCGAAGCCCGAGATGATCGCCAGGACACCCATGAACAAGACGGCGCCGTAGCTGAGTTGCTGCACTCCGTTGTACTTGCCCTGCGGTGGCGCCTGCTTGCGGATGCCAACCTCGTGCAACAACACGGAGGGGATCGTGCGGAGATCATCGCGAGTCGGCACAAAGTTACGCCAGCCCCCCGTTTTCGCAAGGTAGAGAGCGAATGCGGCACTGTTGATGACGAACAACCAGGCGAACGTGAAGTGGAACGCCATGCCCCATGCCAGCTTGCGGTTGAGCCGCAGCGGTTCATTGACCCAGTCGGGGAAGAACTCGAAGATCTCCCACCCGAAAATCCCGAAGACGAAAGGATCTCGCAGGTCGGCCCAGTAGATGCGCAAGCCGCTCCATATCATGACCGTGAGCAGTGGGAAGTTGAGCCAATGCATCCAACGGTTGCCGCGTCGGTGCCGCTCGATTGCGATCCGCTCCGACGCCTGCGGTGGCGCTAAGTCAGTTTCGTGGGATTCGCTCACCGATGGCATGATTGCCTCCAAAGACGGGTGTCTAGTCAGCTACTAAACCCCGAACGCCGCAAAACTACTTCGCAATCGAGGTGAACAACTTCTTAAGTAAGTGATCTCTCCGTTGCGCACGGCGCGCCCGGTCTCACCCAGGACGGTGTTGTCGCTACTCGGTGGCTGCGTCCTCGAGCCTTGGCATTGCTCCGTAGAACAAGTTCCACTTGGCTCGGTGTGATCCCCGTTGTAGTCGGTTGGTCTGCCGCGCAGGCCGTTGGTCACCAGGCTGCAGACATAGTCGGCGTCTTCGTGGACCCGAGCAATGCCGTCGGCGGTCGAGTGCAGACCGTGCAGCCATAGCCATGAGCAATGCCAGCCACATAATCTGAGCGTTTCGAGCGATTCGGGAGCAAATTCGATGCTTCATCCAGGGTCTGACGACGCCCACACCCCGCTGGTTTCCCACACCCACAAGGTCAGGCGAGCGAAAACGGCAAAATGCCGGGCCCGAAGGCCCGGCATTTGTCAGACTGAGGCGGGCTCTCGCGGTCGCGAGACTCTCGCGGACCAAAGAGGCCTTAGCTCAGACAGCCATTTCGGCAAAGCGAAATGGCGGCCCACGCTACATCATGCCGCCCATGCCACCCATTGGATCGCCGCCGCCCATGGGCATGGCGGGTGCTGGCTCGGGCTTGTCGGCCACGAGTACTTCGGTGGTGAGCAACAGGCTGGCGATCGACGCTGCGTTTTGTAACGCGGCTCGGGTCACCTTGGCTGGGTCGATAACGCCAGCCTTAACCATGTCACACATTTCGCCAGTTGCAGCATTGAAGCCATTGGAGCCCTTGGCCTTTTCGACCTGCTGAACAATAATGGCGCCCTCGTGACCAGCGTTGTCGGCAATCAGCTTGCACGGCGCAGCAAGTGCACGATGTACAGACTGAGCGCCAGTAGCCTCGTCGCCAGACAGATCGGCAACGACCTTGGCGACCGCAGCACGGGCCCGCACGAGTGCGGTACCGCCACCGGCGACAACGCCTTCTTCGATTGCGGCGCGAGTTGCAGACAACGCATCTTCGATGCGGTGCTTCTTCTCTTTGAGCTCGACCTCGGTTGCCGCGCCGACCTGAACAACGGCAACACCACCGCTGAGCTTCGCGAGGCGCTCTTGGAGCTTTTCGCGATCCCAGTCAGAGTCGGTGTTTTCGACCTCGGCCTTGATCTGTGCGATGCGACCTTCGACGTCGGCCTTCTTGCCGCCGCCTTCGACGATCGTGGTGTTGTCCTTAGTGATGACAACCTTGCGGGCAGTACCGAGCATGTCGAGCGTGACATTGTCAAGCTTGAGGCCGACTTCCTCGGCAACAACCTGGCCACCGGTAAGGATCGCCATGTCTTGCAGCATTGCCTTGCGGCGTTCACCAAATCCAGGGGCCTTGATGGCTACCGAGGTGAACGTGCCACGGATCTTGTTCACAACCAAGGTTGCCAGGGCTTCGCCCTCGACGTCTTCGGCGATGATCAACAGTGGCTTGCCCGCCTGCATGACCTTTTCGAGCACAGGAAGAACTTCTTGTACTGAACCGATTTTGCCCTGGTTGAACAAGATGTAGGCATCGTCGAAGACGGCTTCTTGGCGCTCAGGGTCGGTCACAAAGTATGGCGACAGGTAACCCTTGTCGAATTGCATACCTTCGACGAAGTCGAGGTCCATACCGAACGTGTTTGACTCTTCGACGGTTACAACGCCGTCTTTGCCGACCTTGTCGATTGCGTCGGCAATCGTCTGGCCAACGTCGGGATCAGCCGCAGAGATCGATGCGACCTGTGCGATTTCGTCCTTGCCGCCAACGGTCTTCGACTGCTTGGCAATCGAAGCCACTGCGGCGGTGACCGCAGCCTCGATGCCACGCTTGAGGCTCATGGGGTTCGCCCCGGCTGCGACGTTGCGCAGGCCTTCTTGCACAAGCGCCTGTGCGAGCACAGTTGCTGTGGTGGTGCCGTCGCCAGCTACGTCGTTGGTCTTGGTTGCGACCTCTTTGACGAGCTGAGCACCCATGTTCTCGAACGCATCTTCGAGTTCGACTTCGCGAGCGATCGAAACACCGTCGTTGGTGATCGTCGGCGCACCGAACTTCTTGTCGAGCACAACATTGCGACCCTTAGGGCCGAGGGTGACTTTTACGGCGTCGGCAAGCTTGTTCACGCCTGCTTCGAGGCCGCGACGAGCTGCGTCGTCGAACTTGAGAATCTTGGTCATAGGTTCCTACTTGACGATCGCGAGCACGTCGCGAGCCGACAGAACGAGGACGTCTTCGCCACCGGAGCTGATCTCGGTGCCGCCATACTTCGAGTAGATGACGGTGTCGCCAACGCCGACGTCCATAGGGATTACTTCCCCCGTGGTGTCGCTGCGCTTGCCAGGACCCACAGCAAGGACTTCGCCTTGTTGTGGTTTTTCCTTGGCGCTATCGGGAATGACGAGGCCGCTGGCCGTTGTCTCTTCGCCCTCGCTTGGGCGAACAACGATGCGGTCCTCGAGAGGCTGAAGGTTCATCGAGGCTCTCCTAAAAATTAAGCTCGAGATGTGTTTGAAGTGACCTGGTCACCCGAAATGAGTGACCAGAATCGTCGCCGAGCAGAGTTAGCACTCTCACCCGGCGACTGCTAACTCTAGTGGTGAAGCAACCCGACGCAACCATGCGACCGCAGCTTTTGCCGAGTTTTTTAGGAAGGAACCCAGTCGAGCTTGAGGTTGGGGTGTGCGCCCAGATCAAGTCCCGACGGTCCATCGCTGTTCAACCGCCACCACGCCGCAGTCGCGATCATCGCTGCGTTGTCGGTGCACATCGACCGGCTCGGGACATAGGCCCGGACACCGCTCGTCATCGAGTAGTTCAGGGTTCGCTCGCGAAGTTCGCTATTGGCTGCCACCCCGCCAGCTAGGCAGATCGCTGTGGCGCCAACTTCTTCGGCGGCCCGTTGCGTTTTGGCGAGCAACACATCGACGACCGCAGCCTGAAACGACGCCGACACATCTTCGGCGGAGACGTCAGGCTTCTTGCGCACATAGTTAATGACAGCGGTCTTGAGCCCACTGAACGAGAAGTCGTAACCATCGTTCAGCATCGGACGAGGAAACTGAATAGCTGTTGGATCGCCTTGGGTTGCGAGCTGGTCGACAATCGGGCCGCCGGGGTAGCCGAGATCGAGATACCGAGCCACCTTGTCAAAGGCCTCGCCCGCAGCGTCGTCGACCGTCTGACCAATCAGGCGATACTGCCCGTGACCCTGCATCTCGATGATCATGGTGTGGCCACCAGAAACGAGTAAAACAACCAGCGGGAAGGCAAGGTCAGGTTCTTCGAGCAGCCCAGCGTAGAGATGACCTTCGAGATGGTTGACGCCTACAAACGGAACATCCCAGGTCAACGCCAGCGCTTTTGCTGCGCTCACCCCAACAAGCAGTGACCCAACGAGGCCCGGTCCGTACGTTGCAGCAACTGCAGTGAGTTCTTTGCCAGATCGCCCGGCCTCGACCAATGCCTGGGCAACAACGGGCGTAATCAATTCGGTATGGGCGCGGCTGGCGATTTCGGGAACCACACCGCCGAAGCGAGCATGCAGATCGACCTGGCTACTCACCACCGATGACAAGATCGAGGTTCCGTCAACAACCACTGACGCCGCGGTCTCATCACACGAAGTCTCGATGCCAAGAATGGTCTGATTCGTGGCCGGCTGTGCTTCGGTCATACGGATGCCTTTGCGTGATCTAGCTGATCCTTCGGATCTGTTCTGGGTCGACCGGGTTGCATGTCACTATCTTGGATCCCGCCCAGAGCGGGGGTCGTCGACTCGATATCTGCCAGCCGAGTTCGCCACGCATCGTTGCACACATCAGGGACTGCCATCACCAGCGCATCGGTGCTGCCGGTCTTGTCGCGGCGGTCATAGAAGTCACGCTCGATGCCTACCGGCATGAACCCAAACCGGTTGTAGAGCCGCTGCGCCCCTCGACTCGACGGCCGCACTTCGAGCTGCACGTTACGCACACCAGCATGGTCAATCGTCGATCGCAAGACGGCCGCAAGCAGCGCCGACGCGTGACCACAACCACGGTGAGCCTGGTCGACCGCCACGTTACTGATCCGACACGTTGGGCCATCGATCCAGGCCGCAGCATGGCCCACCACCGCACCGGACGCCTCGGCGACCAAGTGGGTGCGATCGTTTGACTCGACCTCGTCGACAAAAGTGCGGTGCGACCAAGCCGCGCCATGGGCTTGTGCATCGAGCCTTTGTAGCGGTTCGATGTCGCGGGCAACCAGCTTGCGGATGCGACGCGTAGGTGAACCGCTGGTGAGATCGATCGTCATTGCATGGGCCTTGTCTGCCAGTTGACCTCGGCATCGGGCCGACGAAGATACATCGGCGCGATCTCCGCAAGCTGCACGAATTCTTCTCGCAGCGCGCGAGCGTGCGCCAGCGCAACGAGGGACGCCGCCGACGGATAAGCCAGGCTTGCATCGCCGATCTCGACCTTGGTGATACCGCCCAGCATCTCGGCGTAGCGCAAGGCGCCGTCACCAACCACCAGGCATTCCGTGCTTGCGGCTTGCAACTCGGCGTACAGATCGTCGGGGGTCACGACATGAGGTTCGGTTACCCGTTGCAGGCCACCAGGCACCTGGCGATAAAAGGCCGTGAACAACTCGCCGCGCCGGGCATCGATCGCAGCTGCGATCAGGCGCCGAGTGTGGCGAACCGGAAAGGCCACCAAGTCCAAACTGCTCACACCAATCATCGGCACGCTCAAGCCAAACGCGGTAGCCGTTGCAGTGGCGATTCCTACCCGAAGTCCGGTGTACAGGCCCGGACCCAGGTCAACTGCGACAACACTGATTTCGTCAATGTCGACCCGTGCTTGCTGCAATGCGAACTGGATTTGCGGTGCCAATGATTCAGCGTGGCGTTTCCCGCGTGCCGAATGTGTCGAGGCCAATACGCCCTCGTGGCCCCCAATCGCACAGCCAACCTGTGCGGTGGCGCTCTCGATGCCGAGGATGAGCATTACGCGTCCTGCCAATTGGTCCATCGATCGCCTCGGGCGCGCTCGATGTCTTGGATTCTCGACTGCCATGCTGGCCCGATTGCCGTGAACGAAATCTCTCGATCATCGTCGCCGTCGCCAAAGCCGAACCGAAGCAGTAGATAGCGAGCCGGCAATGCGGGTGCAATGGTGTCGCCCCACTCGATCACGACCACACCACCACTCTCGAACAACTCAGGAAGCGCAAGGTCGATCACTTCGTCGATGCTGTCGAGCCGATAGACGTCGAGGTGATGCATGGTCAGTCGTCCGCCGTCGTACTGCTGGGCGAGCGTGAAAGTCGGGCTGGTGATGGGTTCGTCGATCCCCAGCGCTTTGCCGAGTGCTTTGGTGAAAGTCGTTTTCCCTGCACCCAAATCGCCGCCGAGAACCAGCACATCTCCTGGTTCGAGAACGTCGGCGATCACGGTTGCAATTGCTGCGGTGTCGCTGGGGGCTGATGAGGGCGCGACCAAGTCGGCAGTGCGTTCCACGTATCGAATTTAGCCGCCAATGAGCGCAGCGAAAGCGATGTGATCAATGACCGCGGCCAGAAATGTCTCGACCGAGACCGCACACCCACCTGCCGGCACAGGCTCGCAGCTGTCATCTGCAGAGGGCCCAGGTGTCAGATCAGCCGGTTGACCGCGTCGTCGTGCGCCGCTGCCGACAACGAAGCATCGAATTGGCGCATCGAATCTCTCAGTCCGGCGAGTTCGCCCCGAACCTCGGCGTGGTTCACAAGCACGTGGCGCAGTCGCGACCGAAGCTCACCGTCGGGATACAAGGCAAGTTCATGCCAGCGCGGTTCGATCAGCTCTGGAAAGCTCAATCGCTGGGGCAAGACCGGCAGGGCGCCGGCAGCAATAGCTTCGACTATCGCAATGCCAAAGAACTCGTGATCAGCTGCACTCACCACAACATCGCTTCGCAACAACAGGTCGGTGTAGGCCTTGTTGGGCACGAAGCCCTGGTGATCGATGCGGTCACGAAGCCGATCGAGAACCGCACCTAGTTTTCGACTTCCTCGCTGCTGATTTTGACCGGCGAGCGCCAAACGAAACGGCACCCCGTCCTCGGCCAAGTTCGCTAAAGCAGAGAACACGGCATGCGGGTTCTTGTCGTGATCCCACCGCTGGTTCCACACCACCAGTGGTACCGATCGACTGGAGCGGGTGTGGTTTGCGAGCAAGTTGGTTTCGACGCCGGGCCACAGCACCGATGCTCGAGCGAAGACGTCGGCGATCAGGTGCGAATGAGTCGGTGCGGGCTGCGCGTCGAGAAGTCGGGGAAGTGCGTTGCGAAGCTCATCGCGATGAAACGCCGAGTTAAACCATACGGCGTCGGAGGCCACCAGGGATTGCCAATTGATCAGTGCCGCTGAGCTGTCGGTTCGTTGGTTCGGTGCCAGGGGATACAGCAACTGGCTCTCGTGGACATACGTCGCCACCGGCACTCCGCCCAGCGAGCGACGCGCCTGGCCAACAAAGCCGGCAACGTCGACCAGCCCGCTGACCACAACAACGTCGGGCGCGCCGTGATCGCCGACATGGGACGCGAACGATTCAGCGAGTGTGACCGCGCCGCCCCGCAACCGCCAGCGCCAGAACTCGTCGGGATGCGTGATCAGCGAGATGTCGTGCGCGCTGTGGCGTACCCACGAGTCTGCCCACGCTTGATGCGAGCCGCCGTAGTACGGCTCGACCAACACGACCGATGCCATCAGAAAGAGTCCTTTGAAATAGCGACGTTCCTAGAGATAACTGCGACGCACGCGCCGCCCGATGTCACAGACGATTTCGTACGCAATCGTGTCGAGCCGGTCCGCAATCTCGCGCACAGATATGTGGTGATCGCCCTGCGAACCAATAACCACCACTGGATCGCCCGCCTTGTCGGTTGCATCAGGGCCCAGGTCAACCATGGCCTGGTCCATGGTCACCACCCCAACAACTGGGCGACGCTGACCACCAACGAGCACCTGGGCGCCTCGCGCATAGGAGTCGCGGCGCAAGCCGTCGGCGTATCCCATTGGGATGGTGCCCACAGTGGTATCGGCGTCGAACATGTGGCGTAGACCGTACGAGAGCGACTCGCCCGCGAATACTGATTTGACCATGGACAGCTGGGTGTTCAGAGTCATAGCCGGTTCGAGTCCTAGCTCGGCACCAATGCCCGGTGCAGGTTCGATGCCATAGGTGCTGATACCCACCCGAACCATGTCGTAGCGAGCGCCGGTGTGAGCCAACAGTCCTGCAGAATTCGCAGCATGGACGATGACGTCGTCGGGCAGTTCGTCTCGGACTGCGTCGAGCGCGGCGTTGAATCGGCCGAGTTGTTGCGCAGTCTCAGGACGCCGCGGTTCATCGGCGACTGCCAGATGTGTCCACACCCCGCCCAGCCGCACGCCGGGCTTGTCCGCAACCGCCCGCACGACCTCGAGTACGTAGTCTGCAGGGTCGGTGTCGTCGATCAGGCCATCGGGGCGCAGGCCGACCCGATTCATGCCCGTGTCGATGTTGAGATGGAGTGCGACCGGTTCGGTCAACGGCCTCGATCCTGCTGCAGCGACCGCAGCTGCGAGCCCTTCTGGCGAGTACACCGTGGGCGTGAGACCGGCCTCGACAACCTCGATCATCTCGCCGGGGCGAGGCTCGGACAGCAGCAGAATGGGCACCCGGAGTCCCGATCGACGCAACTCGATGCCTTCTTCGACCAGCGCGACAGCGATCCATGTCGCGCCCGCATCAAGCGCGGCGCGAGCACACGCAACACTTCCGTGTCCGTATCCGTCGGCTTTGGTCACCGCACAAACTTGCGCGGGAGAGGCGTGTGATACGAGGCGCTCGATATTGCGACTGATCGCGCCGAGATCGACGACGGCTTCGGTTGGGCGCACTACGGGCTCCGGGGGAAGAAATGACGGACGCTCACGGCGAACCTGCGACAAGGTCCGCAATGACCCTATCCAGTGGCTATTCGCACAGCAGCTTCTGAGCAGATCTCGCAGGCCAGGGTCGCCTGGGTCGGGGTCCCGTGGGTGGGTCTCCTGTTGGTTTCAGTCGGTCGGGACCGTTGGTGTGCGCCAGCGATCTGCGACCATCACCGACGGTCGGGTCAGCAACTCGTCGAGACGAATCGTGAGCAGCGGCACCTCGTCAAATGATGACTCGGTTTCGAGGACTGCATCGCGGATCTCGTCGTAGCGACCGCGGTACGCCTTCAGCACCGCCCGCACCAGTGGCAAGTCGAGTGATTCGTGCAGCTTGATGTACAACAGCGTGATGCCGATGGTCTGCGTGTCTTTGACCTCGGGCACGAAGGCGATCAGCCGATCGTCGCGGCGGCCGCGCGTGACGAGAACTTGTCCATCGGACGCCACCCGGTGCTTGGTACCTCGAAGAACGGGATCGGTATCAACACGAGAGGCAATACCGATCGACACCCCTCCGCGGTCGATGATCGAAATCGTGGCCTCGCCATCGGGGTCGCCTTGGATCCCATACCGGGTGAAACCCTGCACCTCTGCCACAGCAGGATCCAGCCCGGCGAGCGTTCGCAACGTGCTGTAGGTGAGCGCGTCGCGAGACGCCCCGGCCGCAATCGTCTCGGCGACCAGCGGCACGTGCAGCAGGCTTTCATCGGTACGGCTGATGCCGACCGTGACCGTCTTCGCCTGATGTTTGATGGCGTCGATCGGGCGGGTGAGCTCGTCGATACCTTTGGCCAGTGAGCGTGCCAGGTCATCGATGACCACCGCGGGTGTCCCGACCTTGCCGAAGTCAAGGCCGTAACTTCCGAGCTCTGCCACACCGTGGGCATAGCGAAGCAACAGCGCGAGTTCAACTGCTACCGAACTCGACAAGTGACCGTTGTATCTGGACTGGCGAAGGTCACTGCTGAAGGTGGCTCGCGCCTTGGTGATGGCGGGTTGGAGGCGGGCCATCATGTCGGAGCCGTAGCTGTCTGGCTGGGCCGCAATCTCGGCTTCGATAGATGCCCGAAGCTGGCGAAGCGGCAGGGCCAAGGCGTCGATGGCAAGTGCAGCTTCATAGCCAAACAGGTGGCCAACGACCGCCGAGAGCACAAAACCGAGTTCGGGTTCGACCGTGGGCACCCCGATCACATCGGTGGTGCCAAACCTGGTTTCATCGGCGGCCGCGATCACGATCGGTGTCGCCTTGTGCGCTCGATAAATCGCGACTTCTTTGACCGCGTCATCCGCGATGCTGCCCTGGAGACCAGCTGCGCACACCAATATGAGCGGCTCCGAAGACAGGTCAATATGCTTCTTGTCTTCGATACTGTCGCAGGCGATTGCCTTGTAACAGAGCTCGCTCAGCTTGACCCGGATCTCTTCGGCTGCAATTCGGTTCAGGCCACTGCCCACGATCGCCCAATAGGGCTCGCTGGGCGCAAGCCGCGCAGCAATCTCTCCAATGCGTTCACGGGAACTAATGACCTCTTCCATTGCATCGGGCAGGCCGGCAAGGCCGCCGAGCACGCGCTGGGTTCTGACATCGGCGCCTGGGCGGCGGCCAGTTATGTCGGCGATTGCGGTTGCCAGGAGGAACCCGGCTGCGATCTGGCTGTAGAACGCCTTGGTCGACGCGACGCTCATTTCGACATCGCGTCCATCGCTCGTGTACAGCACCCCGTGAGCTTTGTCGGTCAGGTCACTGTTGCGCCGGTTGACGATGCCGATGACCGCCGCACCGCGCTCACGTGCGAGGTCGACGGTGCGGTTGGTATCGGTTGTTGTGCCCGACTGGCTGACGGCGACTACGAGAACATCGTCCATCTCGGCCTGCATCCCGAACCCAGACAGTTCGGTCGCCAAGTCATAGGTGACCTGCAGCCGCTTGCCATCGACCTGAGCAGACAGTGCCTCGGCAAATGCTCGCGCCGCAATTGCTGCGGTCCCCTGGCCAATGCCCAGCACCCGAGAAATGGTGCCGTTGGCCAGCCGCTCGCGGACGCTCGGCGGAATGGTTCGATCGCCTGCGCGCACGTGGTACTCGCCGTTGGTTTCGAGGAGCTTGCCCTGCAGCGTGGTGCGAAACGAGTTCGGCGCCTCGGTGATCTCCTTAAGCAAGAAGTGCGGGTAGCCGGCACGATCGATGTCGCTAGTTGTGATCTGAGCAGTGACAACGTCGGCTTCGGCGATGGGCAACGCCTGGCCGTCGTAGCTCTGGCGGTCGAGTCCGCTGAGCGTGCCAGCGAGCCGGCGGTCCAGAGTGAGGATCTGGCCACGGGCCGAGGCAGGGTTCGATGGATCGACCGGTGTCTCGCCGTCGAGGCGGATGTAGTTGGGGGTGAGTTCGACGATGCCGTACGGTTCGCTGGCGACTACGTAGGTGTCCTCGGCGAGCCCGACGTAGATCGCTTGGCCGCTCCCTCGCTGCGCAAGCCGCAACAGATCGGGTTCGTCGGCACCCGCCAACGCAATGGCAACTGAGCCGTCGAACGATGCGACACACGACTGGAACGCTTCGCGACTAGTGTCGCCTTGGCGCACTCGGTCGGCGACGAGCGCCGGTATCACCTTGGCATCGGTGGTAATCGTGGCCGGATATGTCAGCCCCGCGTCGGCTGCGAGGTCGGCGTAGTTGTCGACGTCGCCGTTGAGCGCCGCGACGAAGTACGCACTGGCTGGGTCGTCGCTGGTCACCTCGCTGTTCACGGGATGCGCGTTTGCTTCGCTGATGATCCCGACGCTTGCCCAGCGGGTATGGCCTACGACCATGGCCTGGGCCCCTTCGTCACGAAGAAGCCGAATCAACAGATCGTCGCTGGCAATGGCGGTGCGGAGCGCTGCGGTGTTGTCGCCCAGTTCGCCGATCTCGGCAGACTCTTTGTAGACAAACGAAACCACATCGCCGATGCGACGGACCGCGTGATTCACGAACGACGGATCCTTGGATCGCTCGCGAATTTCTCGGGCAATGGTCGGCTCGTCGAGGTCGAGACCGTGGTCGCTCACGAACAGGTGCAAGCCCAACGAGTCGCGACCGCGCACCTCGAGCCGGTCGAGTGCTGAGAGCGCATCGTGCACCGAGCACAACGCAGCGATCACCGATCGAGATCCAGACGACCCGCCGAGGGATCGAATGCCCTCGGCCACCGTGAGACGATCTCGCAGCACCGCCCACAGAGAATCCTTGAGCGACCGCCGAGCGGCGTTGAGATCCTCGTCGATCACTGTGCCGCGATGCACGGCGTCCTCGGTAGCCGAGACGAGCGCCTGCGCAAGCGGTTCGAGCTGGCTCGAGATTTCGGCTGCGAGCCCACTCGTCTCGAGCAACGCCTCAGCGCCCGGCACACCGAGCAGCAACGTGTTGACATCTTGAACTGCGTGACCAGTCGCACGAATGGCGCCGACTTCATCCGGGTCAAAAGCGGCAACTGCACCGGCCACGAGCTCAAGGATTTCGGCTGGTTTGGGTGCCGGGCGTTCAGATGGACGCCGGACGATCGCAACTATTCCACACATGAGAAAACGACTATAGGCCCGTCAGCAAGAGGAGACCCGGCACCATCGATGCCATGAGACCTAGCTCTCAGCCGAGGTTTCGAACGACTGCGCACAGTGCGTCACACTCGCGCTGAGCGTGACTGACCTGGGCCGCCTCGACCATGACTCGAATGACGGGCTCGGTACCCGATGGTCGGACAAGCACGCGTCCGGAGTCGCCCAGTCGGGATTCGGACGCAGCGATGTCTTGCTGCATCCTGTCGGCGATATCGGGAATCTTGTCGCTCACCGCCACGTTCTGCAGGACCTGGGGAAAGACGGTCATTGCCTGGGCGGCATGTTCGGCCAACGAGGCCCCTGAGCGCTTTAGCAGCGACATGACCTGAATGCCGCTCAGCAGCCCGTCGCCGGTGCCGCCGAAGTCCTGGAAGATCAAATGCCCTGACTGTTCGCCACCGAAGTTGGCGCCGAGTCGGTCAATCCCCATCAACACATGACGATCGCCGACCGGAGTGACAGTCACGTTGATACCAGCACGTTCCATCGCTCGCAACAGGCCGAGATTGGACATGACCGTCACCACCAGGTGCGAGCCAGCGAGGACGCCTCGGTCGTTCATGTCAATCGCCAGCATCGCCATGAGTTGGTCGCCATCGACGACGCACCCATCGCTGTCGACTGCCAGTAGACGATCGGCATCGCCGTCGAGCGCGAGCCCAACATTGGCGCCGAGGTCTTTGACCGCGGCGGCGAGTGCGCCTGGGTGCGTTGATCCGCATGCGGCATTGATGTTACGGCCGTCGGGATGATTGAAAAGCACGGTGACGTCGGCACCGAGATCGACTAACACCGGAGCTGCAACGTGGCTCGCAGCGCCATTGGCACAGTCGATGACCACCTTGACGCCGGCAAGGTCATGATCGATCGAGGTGCCTATGGCCTTGGTCCAGATTCCGACATCGTGCTGGATCGATGGCAGCGGCTGTGCGAGGGCTGGGTATTGGCCCGTCTTCGAGTCCGTCTCGAGTTCAGCAAGAGAAGCCTCGACCCCGGCTTGATCAGCGTCGCTCAACTTGGAACCCAAGCGGCTGAAGAGCTTTATGCCGTTGTCGTGCCATGGATTGTGCGACGCCGAGACAACCACGCCAATCGCATCGTGGTGGCGGGCCACGTGCGCAACCGCAGGCGTAGGTGCAACTCCAAGGTCCATTGGAGCAACGCCGCCAGCGCGGAGTCCAGCAGCTACCGCTGCGGTCAGATCAGGACCCGACTCGCGGGTGTCGCGCCCGATGACGGCGCGAGTGGCACCCAGTGCACGGGCCGATGCTTGTCCGATAAGGAAGGCGTCGGCCAGCGAAACGTCGTCGTAGGCACGACCGCGCACACCGTCGGTGCCAAATGTTATCGATGCCATCAGTGCGGGCCGAAAGCCTGACCCATCAAAGGACTAGCGCTTTGAGTACTGAGGAGCCTTACGTGCCTTCTTCAGACCGTATTTCTTGCTTTCCTTCTTGCGAGGATCGCGGCGTAAGTGGCCAGCCTTCTTCAGTGCATCGCGTCGTTCGGGATCAAGTTCGACCAGACCACGAGCGATACCCAGGCGTAACGCGCCCGCTTGACCCGAGATGCCGCCGCCTTCGATGGTGGCGCGCACATCGAAATCGCCAGCTACCTCGACGACATCAAAGGATGCCAGCGCAGCATTACGCAGTGCGGTCTGAGGGAAGTACTCGGTGCCGGCCTTGCCATTGATGGTGACTTCGCCGGTTCCTGGGAACAGACGAACCCGGGCGACGGCACGCTTACGACGACCGGTTGCTTGTACGAGAAATGACATCGGGCTGACTCCTCAGACTCTTTTTCAGGCCTTTGCGCGGGCTTTGTCAAGCACGAGCTCGGTGGGCTTCTGGGCGGCATGAGGGTGCTCGGCACCTGCATAGACCTTGAGCTTGGTTGCCATCTGGGCACCCAAGCGATTCTTCGGCAACATGCCGGTGATTGATTTGCGAACGGTGTCGGCTGGTTTCTCTTTGAGCAAGTCGCCGTAGGCACGCGTCTTGAGACCGCCCGGGTAACCCGAGTGGCGGTAGACCATTTTGTCGGTCAGCTTGGCCCCGGTGAGCACGATCTTGTCTGCATTGATCACGATCACGTGATCGCCGGTGTCTGCGTGGGGCGCAAAGATCGGCTTGTGTTTGCCTCGCAGAATGCGGGCAACTTCGGTAGCCATGCGACCAAGAACAAGGCCCTCGGCGTCGACGACGAACCATTCACGTTCGATATCGCTTGGTTTTGGTGTGAAAGTCTTCACGGGGTATCTCCGTATCGGCGGCCCGAAGCCAATGGGGCCAGCCCCATAGGTTACGGATGTTACGCCCGGTTTGCACCTTCGGACCTTCGATAAAGGCTCAGCGACACAGTTACGCAGCCTCCCGGGGAAATTTCTCGAAGATTTCTGCCAAGCTGGGAACCAGATGCAACCAAAGAAACGTCTCATGCACATGAAGTCTTCCTCAAAGCTGTCTGTCGCGCTCGCCGCGTTTGTTGTTCTTGCCCTTCTTTCGACGGCCTGCAGCGATGACACTGCGGTCGCAGGTGGCGATCGCGGCCAGTCAGGCGAAGGCGGTGCCGCAGGGCCGGGCGCAGGCGCAGCCCAGGGCGAATCTGGCGACGAAAGTGCCGCTCAAGGAGTGACCGTGCGCGTGCAGAACACCGGCCAACAAGGGGGCGATACCGACATTGTCATCACGCTCGACAATGCCGACGATGGTGACCCCGACGTCGTCGAACGGGAGACAACAGTCGCAGGTGATCCCATCGATGCGGCCGAGGTCGAACGGCTGCTGGACCGCCTTCCCGCTCTTGATGCCGAGTCCGACGATCAGCTCGATTTCAACCGCCCGCCCGACACGCGGCCCCGGCCAATCGCTGGCACCACGCTCGAACAGGCCTTTCCACCGCCGACTGATGCAGACGCTCCTGATGTCGAAACCGGCCCGCTCGAAGTCCTTCGTTTCCAGCCCGAGGGTCCTGTCGACCTTGCACCGTTCATCTCGGTCACCTTCAACCAGCCAATGGTCGCATTGACCACGGTGAGCCAGGTAGAGACCCAAGAAGTGCCCATCATCATTACCCCTGAGATGCCTGGCCGCTGGGTCTGGCTTGGCACCCGCACGGCCCGATTCGAGTACGAGCCCGGCGCGATCGACCGGATTCCCGCCGCAACCAACTATGAGGTCGAGGTCCGCTCGGGCACAACGTCGGTCAACGGCACCGAGTTAGCCGAGCCCGTGAGATTCGAGTTCGCGACACCGACCCCCACGGTCACCCAGGTCACGCCAATGACCAACTCGTTGGCTACCGAGCCGATCTTCTTCGTGCGCTTCGACCAGCGCATCGAGCCCGAGGCGGTCCTGGGCACGATCGACCTTCGCGCCGACGGCCGAGAGGTCGCGATCCGGCTCGCCACCGGCGACGAAGTCAACGGAGATACCGAGATCGCAACGCTGGCCGTGAACGCGCTCGAGGGTCGATGGCTCGCTCTGCGACCCGTCGAGCCATTGCCGACCGATGCTGCTATCCGCCTGAGCGTTGGACCCAACGTTCCGTCGGCCGAAGGGCCCGAAACCTCACCAGACGCGACCGATTTCGACGGTCGCACCTATGGCCCGTTCGTTGTGCAGGAGACGCGCTGCGGTTTCGACGGTTGCAAGCCCGGCACGCCATTCCAGATCGTCATGACCAACCCGATCTCTACCGAGACCTTCACTGCCGACATGGTGACTGTCGAGCCCGACATCGCTGGATTGCAGATCGGTGTGGCGTGGAACGAGATCACTGTTCGCGGCCTGACCCAGGGACAAACCGACTACACCGTGACCCTCAGTGCCGAGCTCACCGACGTGTTCGAGCAGCCCCTCGGCGATGACATCGAAGAACGCTTCCGTGTCGGCGACGCTGACCCTGCTCTGTTTCGCCCCGGACGCTCGCTGGTAACGCTTGATCCAATCGTCGCGGATCAGCGCCTCAATGTCTCCTCGATCAACAACGACGAACTCAACCTCACCGTCTACCAGGTCGACCCTCGCCAGGACTGGCAGCAGTACCTCGAGAACCAGTGGGAGATCGGACGCGGCGAATTCGACGGCGGCTGGGAGGTACTCGCTACCCGCACGGTTACCACCGAAAGCGAAAGAAATCAGTTTGCGGAAACTGCGCTCGACTTGGCGAGCGAGCTCGAAGAGACGGGCCACGTCGTGGTGGTCGTTACTCCAGCTCAGCGCCGCGACGATGACTACCGCAATGAACCGTTTGCGGTATGGGTGCAGAACACCAGCGTTGGGCTTGACATCGTTGCCGACAACGCCGACGCCGTGGCGTGGGTCACGGACCTGCGAACCGGCGAGCCGATCGACGGCGCAACCGTCGAGCTGATCGGCGGCGCTCAATCGCTGACCGACAGCGATGGCATCGCCAAGCTCGCCCTACCGCAGCGGGCACGCGGTGCACTCGTCGATGCCGATGGCGACGTTGCGCTGATTGGCGATTTCTGGGCCGAACGTTGGGAACGCCGCGACGAGCTTCGCTGGTACGTCCTTGATGACCGAGGCCTCTACAAGCCGGGCGAAACCGCTCGACTCAAGGGTTGGATCCGTCAGGCCGACACTGACATCCCATCGGATCTGTTACTCCCTCGCGCTGGCAGTTCGGTCACGTGGTTGGCTCGCGACGCCTTCGACAACGAGATTGGGGCTGGCGAGGCCACGCTCAGCACTCAGGGCGGCTTCGATTTCGAGGTTGAGTTTCCCGATGACATAACACTCGGAAGCGCCGGGGTGGAGTTCAGCACCGACGGCTTCGGCAGTGGTGGCGGCAACGGCTACTGGCACCAGTTGCTCGTACAAGAGTTCCGCCGCCCCGACTTCGAAGTAACGGCGAGCGTCAAAGGCGCTGGGCCCTATCTCGCAGGCCAGGTGCTCACAGTCGATGCACAGGCTGACTATTTTGCTGGCGGTGCACTTGGCGGGTCGCCCGTTGAGTGGTCAGTGTCCGCCAGCCCAACCAGCTACGCACCACCGAACTGGCCCGACTACACGTTTGGCATCTGGGTTCCGTGGTGGTTCTCGTTCAACGAGTTCGCGTTCGACAGCGAGTTCGGAGGAGGCTTCGGTGGCGGGTTCGGCAGCGGAGGAACCACCGAGTTCTTCTCCGCCCAAACCGACCCGAGCGGCGAGCACGCCCTGGCCGTCACAGTGGACACCGAAGGTAAGTCTCGACCGATCTCCATCAACGCTTCGGCGACCGTGGTCGATGTAACCCGTCAGCCAATCAGTGGCTCAACCAGTGCGCTCGTCCACCCGGCCGAGCTGTATGTGGGCATGCGAAGTGACCGCACGTTCGTCCAAGCTGGCGAACGCCTCGACCTCGAAGTCATCGTTACCGACATCGACGGCGAGATCGCCGCTGGCGAAACTGTCACGGTTAACTCAGTACGCCTCGAATGGCAGTTCGACAGTGGATCGTGGACCGAGGTCGAAGTGCCCGACGAGGCATGCGAGGTCACCAGCAGCGATGAACCCATGGTGTGCACGTTCCGCCCAAGCGAGGGCGGTCGTTACCGCATGTCGGCCATGGTCGAGGATGCCAACGGCCGCACCAACCTGACCGAGCTCACTCGCTGGGTAGCTGGCGGCGAACGCCCGACAAGCCGACGAGTCGACCTCGAAGAGCTGACGCTGATTCCCGATGCGCAGGACTACCAGCCCGGCGACACCGCCGAGATTCTCGTGCAGTCGCCATTCAGCGATGCACACGGCCTCCTAGTGGTGTCACGCGGCTCGATTTCTCGCACTGAGACGTTTGGATTCGACGAAGCCGGCACCGCAGTTGTGCGGGTTCCCGTGACGTCGGACGACATCCCCGGCATCGGGGTTCAGTTCGAGGTCGTCGGCACGTCACCGCGGTCTGCCAACGGCGACGTCAATCCCGACCTTCCTGCTCGTCCGGCGTTTGCAACCGGCCAGCTGTCGCTCTCGGTGCCGGCCGCAGAGCGTGATCTGACAATCGACGTTGCCCCTCGGCTCGACAAGCTTGAACCGGGGGCCGACACTCAGATCGATGTAGCCGTTACCGACGGCGAGGGCAACCCAGTAGCCGACGCCGAGCTGACCGTGATCGTCGTCGACGAAGCCGTGCTCTCGCTCACGAACTATCAACTGCGCAACCCGCTCGATGCGTTCTACACCCGCAACGGCGGTTTCAGTCAAGCATTTCGAGGCCGTGCCACCCTGTTGCTGTCAGATCCTTCTGTCAACAATCTTGACGGCGGCGACGACGTAACAGAAGCGGCGTCCGACGAAGAGAGCGCAATGGACGACGACGCAATGGACGGCGACGGAGGCGGCAACTTCGCAATGGCCGACGAATCCCGAGCGTTAGCTCCTGCGGCCCCTCAAGCTGCCGGGCTTGCCCAAGGCGAAGGGCAAGACGACCAGCCTGCCATCGAACTTCGTACGAACTTCGATGCATTGGCGGTGTTTGAGCCCGAAGTCACCACCGATGCCAACGGCAAGGCCACCATCGACGTTCCGTTGCCCGACAGTTTGACTCGTTATCGGGTCATGGTCGTTGCGACCGCCGACTCGACCGACGCAGGCAGCGGCGAATCGAACATCACGGCTCGGCTCCCGGTCACGGTTCGTCCGACGCCCCCACGATTCGCCAACTTCGGCGACGTGTTCGAGTTCCCGGTTCTGGTACAGAACGCTACCGACGAAGAACTCGAAGTCGATGTCGCGCTCCGCTCGACCAACCTGGCAATCGACGGCCGCGACGGCACGACCGTCACGGTTCCCGCAAATGACCGGGTCGAAGTCCGATTCGATGTTTCAGCTGCCGACGCTGGCATCGCTCGTTACCAAGTAGCGGCCTCCTCCGGGTCCTTCGCCGACGCGGCCGAAGGTGAGTTGCCGGTATTCACGCCCGCGACCGCCGAGGCCTTTGCAACCTACGGGGTGATCGACAGCGGCAGCATTGCCCAGCCGCTCCTCGAGCCCCAAGACGTGTTCCCGCAGTTCGGCGGACTCGAGATCACAACGTCATCGACCGCAGTCGCGGCGCTGACCGACGCCGTCATCTATATGAACGAGTACCGCTACGAGAACAGCGACGCCTTCGCCTCGCGGATCATCGCCATCGTCTCGCTCGACGACATCTTGGCCGCCTTCGAAGCCGAACAGCTCCCCTCACCCGAACAGCTGCGAGCCGTGATGACTCGCGACATCGAGCGCTTGTCCAATCTGCAGAACAGCGACGGCGGCTTCCCGTACTGGCGTCGAGGTCGTGAATCGATTCCGTATAACACGGTGCAGGCCACTCATGCCTTGGTGCTGGCCCAAGAGGCTGGCTACGAGGTCGACGCCCAAGTGCTCGACAACGCCAAGTTCTATCTTGCCAACATCGAGGACTTCTACCCGTCGTGGTACAGCGAGTCGACTAGGCGCTCCATCTCGGCGTATGCGATCCATGTCCGCAATCTTGCTGGCGACCGCGATACGCCGAAGGCCACAGGCCTGTACAACCGAGCTGGCAATGACATCGAACTCGATGTTGCTGCCTGGCTCTGGCCAGTTCTTGCCGACACCGATCTTGACAACGAGATTGAGTTGCTGTTGAGCAACCGGGTCACCGAGACGCCCAACGCTGCGACTTTTGCTACCAGCTACGACGAGCAGACGTGGGTGCTGCTGCACTCTGACCGGCGCACCGATGCCATCGTGCTCAATGCGCTGGTCAATCAGCGGCCTGACAGCGACCTGGTGCTGAAGACTCTCAACGGGTTGCTGTCGGCTCGGGGCCAGCGGGGCTACTGGGGCAATGTGCAAGAGAACAGCTTCGTGCTGCTCGCCGGCGCCGCGTACTTCGAAGCGTTCGAAGACGTCGATCCGAGCTTCATCGCCCGGGCCTGGCTCGGCGAGACCTACACCCTTGAACACAACTACGAAGGCCGCTCGACCGACCGCAATGTGACAATTGTGCCGATGGCCGAACTGGTCGAGGCCGGCGACACCGACATCGTGTTGACACGCAACGGCGACGACGGCCGTATGTACTACCGACTTGGTTTGCGCTATGCACCAACCGACTTCGACCTTGCGCCTCGCGATCAGGGATTTGTGGTGCAGCGTCAGTACCAAGCAATTGACGACGACAACGACGTTGTGCAGAACAACGACGGCACGTGGACGGTCAAGGCAGGCGCTCGAGTGCGAGTGACGCTGACGATGGTGGCTGACAGCCGTCGCACTCACGTTGCCCTCATCGACCCGATTCCTGCCGGTTTCGAGATCGTCAACCCTGCGTTGGCGACCAGCGAGCCTGTCCCCCAAGCCGATCCGAGCGAGACGGCCTTCCGCGGTTTCTGGTGGTACAACTGGTTTGATCACCAGAACCTGCGCGATGACCGTGCCGAGGCATTCTCGACCTGGCTCGGCGCCGGCTCCTACGAATACACCTACGTCGCTCGTGCCACCACTCCTGGCGTGTTCGTCACCCCACCAACTCGTGCCGAACAGATCTACGAACCCGAAGTTTTCGGTCGCAGCGCCTCTACCACCGTCACTATCATCGACTCTTAACCGTTTCTGACGATAGTGGTCTACATATCAGACCAGTATCGTCAGAAAGCGACAGAATGGCGGCATGAAGATTGAGCCGTTTGCGGTCGAGCAGTGGATGAACGAGTACGAGAACCACTGCGAGTACAACCTTGCGGAGACGTGCGTCGAGTCGCTGACGGTCGACGAGCTACTGACTCTGACAGGAGTTGGGCGCAGTGCGCTTGACGCGATACTCGAGATGAAGCTCACGTACGGAGCGATCGTGGGTTCGGATCGGTTGCGGGCAGCTGTTGCTGCGCTCTACGACACGGTTGCGCCCGAGAATGTGCTGGCGACGCACGGGGCAATCGGCGCTAACAAGCTCGTTCACGAGACCTTGATCGAACCGGGCGATCGGGTCATCTCGGTCCAGCCGACGTACCAGCAGCACTATTCGATCCCCGCCAGCTACGGGGCCGACATTCAGATTCTGACGCTACGGGCCGACAATGGCTATCTACCAGACCTAGACGAGCTGCGGTCGCTGGCAGCAGACAACACCACGCTGATCGCTATCAACAATCCGAACAATCCGACCGGCTCGCTCATGGACGCTGCCATGTTGACTGAGATCGGCGAGATTGCAGCGTCATGTGATGCGCACGTGCTGTGCGACGAGGTCTACCGCGGCACAAACCAGTTGGGCAGTGGCTCATCGGCTTCGATTGTTGATGTTTATGACAAGGGAATCAGTACCGCCAGCATGTCGAAGGCTTTTTCGCTCGCCGGGCTCCGCTTGGGCTGGATGGCAGCGCCAATCGTCGTGATCAAGGCCGCCGAGCTTCATCGCGATTACAGCACCATCAGCATCGGGATGATCAACGACTTTCTTGCGACGATCGCCCTTGAACACGCGGACGTTGTTTTGGAGCGCAGCCGCCACATCACGCGTACCAACCTTGCAATACTGAGCGATTGGGTGGACGCCGAACCCAGAATCTCATGGGTAAAGCCCCAAGCTGGTACGACGGCGCTGCTTCACTACGACGCTCACGTAGCCTCGCGCGACTTCTGCAAACAACTCCTCGACGAAACTGGCGTGCTCTTCATGCCCGGAAGCGCGCTCGAGGTCGAGGGCTCAGTCCGCATCGGCTACGCCAATAACGAACAAGTCCTACGCGACGGCCTCCCCCACGTCTCCCGTTTCCTCGGAGACTGCCTTGCAAGGCTTGTTTGAGTTCCTATGCACAAGCTTCTGGCTGCGCACGCAGGCGCTCGTAGAAAATCGAATCGGTCACCACCAGGAGCGACCCAATCGGTTCGGCGACCTTCGTAGGCCGCGATCTGCCCAGTAACACCAGCACCATGGCGCTCTGTCTGGCTGGCTATGCCGCATGCGGTACTTCGTCTGGCTCTCAATCCCGATGCTTCCAACTGCTGAACGGTATGTGGACCAGGATCGCCGGAAACGTCTCTCGGGCCGAGTTAGTAGGTCACCGACAGGAGGTAGAGGCCGTGCGGAGGTGCGACCCGTGGAACTTGGTTGCGGTCTTTGGCGGCGAGGATGGCGGGCACGTCGGCGGGGGTCAGACCATCGGGAACTTGCAGACCGATCTCGACACACAAGCCTGTTATTGAACGGACCATCTGTTGGCAGAACGACCCGGCGCGAATGTGAAGATGGATCTCGTCGTCGGCCTCGGTGGTCCAGTCCACGAGCTCGACGTCGCGGCGACGAGGTTTCTCGATGCTGTGATCAGGAAAGACGTCGAATTGGCGTCGGCAAAACGAGCTGAAATCATGAGCGCCAACGAGAGGGGCGCTTGCCTCCTGCATCACGCCGATATCCAACGGTTCTGACACCCGCCACGCGTAATCCTTGCGGAATGGATCCGGTAAACGACGGTTGAGGATGCGGTAGCGATAGGCACGACTTGTGCACGAAAAGCGAGCGCTGAAGCCGTCATCGACTGGCTCGACGTCGGTGACCACCATGTGCGGTCGGCACAGGCCGTTAAGCGACGTGCGCAACGCCTCGCAGTCGACCGCCTTGTTACTGTCAAACGAAACCACCTGATCAAGCGCGTGCACACCCGCGTCGGTCCGGCCGGCGCACACGATAGGCACATCGTGCTGCAACACCTGCTCGAGGGCCGCCCGCAACGTGCCGCCAACGGTCGCGACCTCGGGATTTGGGGCGAAGCCCTTGAACGGCCCACCGTCGTAACTCATTCGTAATCGGTACCTGACCATCGGCTAGGAATCTACCCAAAACCCGAAAGCCCCCCGCACGAGGTGCGAGGGACCAATTCGGGTTGTGTGCGTGCGCCGTAGAGCAGAACTACAAACACTTCCAGGCGAATGCCGCGAGCACTGAGCCTGCAGAGCCCAGAAAAACTACACCAGTTCGATGCGGGCCATGGGTGCGTTATCTCCACTGCGTGGACCGAGCTTCAGGATGCGGGTGTAGCCGCCTGGGCGGTCGGCATAGCGGGGCCCAACGTCGTCGATCAGCTTCTGGGCGATCTCACGATCGTCGAGAAACTTGATCAGCTGACGGTGGTTGTGCAGGCCACCCTTTTTCGCCTTGGTGATCATCTTCTCAGCGATCGGGCGCATGGCCTTGGCTTTGGCTTCGGTCGTCTCGATCGCCTCGGCCGCGACGAGTGACGAAACCAGGTTGGCCATCATCAGCTTCTGATGTTGCGAGCTGCCACCGAAGTTGCGGCCCTTCTTGGGAGTTGCTGGCATGACAAATCAGCTCCGGGTTGCGAGCGATAGTCCACGCTCGTCAAGCTTCTGGGCAACTTCGTCGAGAGACTTTTGACCGAAGTTGGTGATCGCCAACAGGTCGTCGATCGACTTCTCAAGTAGCTCGCCAATGGAATTGACCTGAGCACGCTTGAGACAGTTGCGGGGACGTTCTGACAATTCGAGATCCTCGATCGGGAGATCGAGATCTGGCGAGCCGCTTGCCGTTGCGGTTGCTTCGGCAAGTTCGAGACCTTCGGGCTCGTCGCTCATTTCCTCGACAAGCTGCACGATGCTGCGCAGCGTCGCGCCAGCCGAGGCCAGAGCGTCGCGAGGGGTGATCGAACCATCGGTCTGAATGTCGAGCACCAAACGGTCATAGTTCGTGGACTGCTCAACCCGAGCGGCCTCGACGTTGAAGCTCACCCGGCGCACCGGAGAAAAGATCGCATCGACGGGGATGAGGCCAATGGCGCCACCGGTGTCTTGATCTGCTGCCGAAAGGTAGCCGTGGCCACGCTCGATGGTCAGGTCACACGCCAAGCGGGCCTTCTCGTTGAGCGTCGCAATCACCAAGTCTGGATTGAGAATCTCAACCTCGGGGGTCGTCTGCAGGTCCGCAGCGGTTACCGTTGCCGGGCCCGCGACGTCGAGACGAACCACCATTGGTTCGTTGCTGTGGCTGATCAACACCACATCTTTGATATTGAGGATGATGTCAGTGACATCCTCCGCAATCCCAGGCAGCGTGTCGAACTCGTGCAAGGCACCGTCGATACGAATCTGAGTGATCGCTGCGCCAGGAATCGACGACAGCAACGTGCGTCGCAGCGAATTTCCTAGCGTGTGACCGAACCCCGGCTCAAGGGGTCCAATCGCAAATTTTTGACGATTCGACGATTCGTCATTAACTGAATCGACGGTCGGTCGTTGAATGACAAGCATCCGTTAGTCACCTCGGGGTTGGAGGACGTTGTCCTGCATTCACGCAGGAGAAGTCGCTTCTACTTGCTGTACAACTCGACGATCAATGATTCCCGAATGGGAACATCGATCTGTTCGCGGATTGGCAATGAACGAACGGTGGCTTCCCAGCCATCGCCTGCCATGTCAATCCACGCCGGCGCCGGACGGTCAACGACGTCGTTGTTCCACTGGAACGTGGTGTTGTCTTTGCTCTTGGGTCGAACAGTGACAACATCGCCCTTACGCAGGCGATAGCTACAGATATTTACTCGACGGCCGTTCACATTGATGTGGCCGTGATTGACAAACTGGCGAGCTTGGCTGCGCGTAGCGGCCCAACCAACTCGGTAGACCAGGTTGTCGAGTCGCAGTTCGAGGAACTGCAGCATGTTTTCGCCGGTCACGCCTTGTCTGCGGTTCGCCTCTTTGTAGAGGTTCCGGAACTGGCGCTCGGTCAGGCCGTACGTAAAGCGGGCCTTTTGTTTTTCTTGCAGCTGGATCAAGTATTCGCTGACGTTGCCGCGACGGCGGGTGCGGCCATGCTCGCCCGGCGGGTAGGGGCGCTTGTCGAGAGCGACCGCTTCGCCCTTAGTGCCCCAAATGTTGGTGCCGAGGCGACGCGCGACTCGAGCCTTTGGACCTGTATAACGAGACATCAGCCCCTCCGACGCTTTGGTGGGCGGCAACCATTGTGAGGCACCGGCGTGACATCTTTGATGCCGGTGACTTCGATGCCAAGATTTTGAATGGAGCGAATGGCGGTCTCGCGTCCCGAGCCGGGGCCGGTGACTTCGACGTCGGCCTTACGCAGACCCTGTTCCATTGCCTTGCGGGCTGCAGATTCGGCGGCAGTCTGGGCCGCGAATGGCGTGCTCTTGCGTGAGCCCTTAAACCCGGCGCTGCCAGCTGAGGCCCATGCGATGACGTTGCCACTCTGATCAGTGATCGAGATGATCGTGTTGTTGAACGAGCTCTTGATGTGCACTACGCCGTAGGGCACATTCTTCCGCTCTTTGCGCTTGGCCATTACTTCATCACCTTTTTCTTGCCCGCGACCGTCTTTTTAGGACCCTTGCGAGTGCGGGCGTTGGTGTGGGTGCGCTGGCCACGGACGGGAAGACCACGACGATGACGGATACCCTGGTAGCAGCCGATTTCCATCTTGCGCTTGATGTCTTGTTGCACCTCGCGTCGCAGGTCACCCTCGACTCGCAGGTTGCCTTCGATGTAGGCGCGAAGCTTGGCGATGTCTTGATCGCCAAGATCTCGAACTCTTATGCTCTCGTCGATCTCGCATGCTGCGAGCACCTGCTTGGCGGTGGTTGGACCAATGCCGAAGAGATAGGTCAACGAGATAACTGCTCGCTTTTCGCGCGGGATGTCAACGCCTGCGATACGTGCCATGATTTAGCCCTGCCGTTGCTTGTGTCGAGGGTTGGTGCAGATGACCTGAATGCGACGGTGCCGGCGAATTATCCGGCAGTTGTCGCACATTTTTTTGACGCTTGGTCGTACTTTCATTTACTTCTCAGGATTCGAGATAGAGGTGCGAGGGGGGATTGGGGACTGGCTGGCGAACGCTATTTGTAGCGGTAGGTGATACGGCCCCGTTTGAGGTCATATGGCGTGAGCTCGACTTGGACCTTGTCGCCGGGCAGGATGCGGATGTAGTGCATGCGCATCTTGCCGGATATGTGGGCGAGCAGTTCGTGCCCGTTGTCGAGTTCAACACGGAACATGGCATTTGGCAGGCTTTCTACAACCGTGCCTTCCATGAGTATTGCGTCTTCTTTAGTAGCGATGGTGCTGACTTTCCGTTTTAGGGTTGGGGTACATGCTCAAAGGCACTGTCGGGCTGGGATTGGCCTAAGAGCTATCCCGATGCGCGGCAACTAGAAGTCAACGCGCGCAGCCATCTAGCTTATTCCCCTATATCTCCCGTTCCAACCTCGTTGTCTGGTATAGCACCGCCGAGGGCAGTCTGGACCCGCTTGAATACCTCGTCTTCGGCTCCCAGCCCGTCGACGACTCGCAACAATCCTCGTTCGTCAAACCAGTCCAGAAGCGGGCGGGTTTGTGATTCGTACAAGTCGAGGCGCTTGGCGATTGCTTCGGGCGTGTCATCGGCTCGGCCACGAGCGAGCATGCGCTGTGTGACCTCTTCGACCGAGACCTCGAGATTTATTGCCGCATCGATCGTCTCGTCGCCCAGGATCGTGACCAACTCGTCGGCCTGGGCGGGCGTGCGGGGGAACCCATCGAGCAGCACGCCGTTCTGAACGATGTCCGCTTGGCCGAGCCGCTCGGCTACCAGACCAACCATGGTGGCGTCATCGACCAGGCCACCGCTGTCCAGGATCTGTTTCACCGCCAGACCCATCTCGGTTTCGGCTGCGATCGCGGCGCGCAACATGTCACCTGTGGAAACATGCACCACACCGTACGCATCGACGATGCGTTGGCTTTGGGTGCCTTTGCCGGCGCCTTGACGGCCGAAAATGACCAGGTGTTGTGTCACAGCGTTCGTCACACTTCTACTTCAAGAAGCCTTCGTAGTTTCGCATCATCAGCTGGCTATCGATCTGCTTCATGGTCTCGAGGCCAACACCCACGGCAATCAGGATCGAAATACCCGAGAAGCCGAAGAAGCCGGTGCTGCCTGCTGGCAACACAAGACCGAGTGCAACAGCAGGCAAGAGCGCCACGATTGCAATGAAGAGTGCACCAGGAAAGGTGATCCGGCTAAGAATACGAGCCAAATGGCGCTCGGTCTCGGGGCCAGGGCGCAGCGGCGCGATATGGCCTCCCTGGCGACGAAGTTCGTCGGCCTTCTTGACCGGATCGAAGGTGATGGCGGTATAGAAGTAGGCAAAGCCGATGATGAGTGCGCCGAAGATGATCAGGTATACCGGATCGGCCGGATTCACCAAGCGGCGGTCAACCCAGTCGCGAACGGTGTCGCCCCAACCTGGTGGCAGTACCACTGCGACCAACTGTGGCAGGTACAGCACTGACGAGGCGAAGATGATCGGGATAACACCACTCTGGTTGACCTTGAGCGGAATATAGGTCGACGTGCCGCCGTATTGCTTGCGGCCCACCACTCGCTTGGAGAAGGTCACCGGGATTCGACGTTGGCCGTTTTCGATGAACACGATGGCGACCAGCATCACTATGTATAGCGCCAAGATAATTGCGATCCAGCCCCAGCCGCCGTTGTTGAACACGTCGACGAACTGGTTCGGAATGGTGGTCATCACCGAAGCAAAGATGATGATCGAGATGCCGTTGCCGACACCTTTCTGCGTGATGAGCTCGCCCATCCACATCAGCAATGCCGTGCCAGCGGTCAGTGTCAGGACGACCAAGCCGACCGAATACCAAGTGAAGTTCGGAAGCAGGTCGAGACCGTTGCCGGATTGGCCGGACGAGCCGGTGCCGAAGCCACTGCCTTGGCGGCTGAACAAGAAGGCAAATCCAGTCGACTGCACGACCGCAATAGCGATGGTCATGTAGCGGGTCCACTGGGTGATCTTGCGCTGCCCGACTGCTCCTTGGTTCTGCCACTGTTCAATACGCGGGATAACAATGCCAAGGATCTGCATGATGATCGAGGCGGTGATGTAGGGAAACACGCCTAGAGCAAAGATCGCCATCTGCGTCAGTGCGCCACCCGAGAACAACGCTAAGAAGTCAAGTACGCCGCCACCTTCGAGCTCGGCACGGGAACGAATCGCCGACACTGCATCGAAGTTGATCCCGGGTGCCGGGATGAACGCGCCGATCCGGTAGATGACGACCATCGCCAAGGTGAACAGAACCTTGTTACGAAGATCTGGGACTCGGCCGATATTGCCGATATTCCGCAGTGTGGTGAGCATGGGGTGCTTACTCCGATCGGGACAGCGTGAGCTGTGGGCCGCAAGCGGCTAGCGGTTTTGGTGAGCGCTGCCGTTGGCGGGCGGGCGGACACGGTACGGCGAGGGAAGCTCAACGGTAGTGCCGCCTGCTGCTTCGATGGCGTTCTTGGCCGAAGCCGAGAATGCGTGTGCCGTAACGTTCACTGGACCAGACAGCGTGCCACGTCCAAGGACTTTGACGAGCGCGCCCTTGCCGATGAGCCCGTTGGCATACAACGAGGCTGGCGAGATATCACTCAAACCCGAATCGGTGATCGTGTCCAGGTTTATTGCCTGGTACTCGACACGGAAGGGGTTGTTGAAGCCACGAAGCTTGGGAACTCGCTGGAGCAAGGGCATCTGACCACCCTCGAAACCAACGCGGACGGTGTTGCGCGCCCGTTGGCCTTTGCTACCGCGGCCAGCAGTCTTGCCGCCGTTGGCGCCAATGCCACGGCCAACACGCTTGCGGCGCTTGTTCGAGCCCTCTGCGGGCTTAAGGTCATGAATCTTCACTCTTCGTCCTCGACAATCGCAGCTTCGGCTGCTGGGGCAGCCTTGGGCTGCTCTGCGGATGTGCTGGCTGGCGGTTCGTTACCGTCGATTTCTTCGACGTTCACCAGGTGCGGAACCTTGGCGAGCATGCCGCGAATCTCGGGACGGTCAGGGAGGTCGTTGGACTGGCCAAGGCGCCGTAGACCAAGGGCACGCAGGGTGCCTCGTTGCTTGGGCTTGGTGCCGATGGATGACCCGGTTTGGGTTACGCGCAGTGCCATTATCGGCCCTCGTGAGCGCCGACAGTTGCCGGGCCCTTCTTTTTGGTGTCAAGGTACGCAGCCCACAGGCCGCCAGGAACAAAGTCTTCGGGATCAAGGCCGCGAAGCGCGGCGATCTCGTCGGGGCGCTTGAGGCCAGCAAGACCTTCGATGGTGGCCCGGGCCACGTTGATGTGGTTTGCGGATCCGAGCGACTTGCAGAGCACATCCTGCACGCCGGCCTCTTCGAGAATCACCCGAGCAGCACCTCCGGCAATAACACCGGTACCGGGTGCGGCTGGCTTGAGTAACACCCGACCAGCGCCGAGGCGACCCGTGATGGTGTGGGTGATAGTGGTTCCGGCAAGCGGCACGTGGATCAGCGAGTTCTTCGCTTCTTCGGTGCCTTTTTGAATTGCCAGCGGCACTTCTTTTGCTTTGCCGTATCCCAGACCGACTCGGCCGTTGCCGTCGCCGATCACGACAAGCGCAGTGAACGAGAAACGTCGACCACCCTTGACGACCTTGGCAACACGGTTAATGTTGATGACTCGCGAATCGCGCAAGCCATCATTGTCACGGTCGTTGCGACCACCACGGTCGTTGCGGTCGTTGCGACCTCGATCGTCGGCCATCAGAACTCCAGTCCAGCTTCGCGAGCGGCGTCGGCGAGTGCAGCGATACGGCCGTGGTATTGATTACCACCACGGTCAAATACCACTGCGGACACGCCAGCAGCTTTGGCTCGTTCGGCAATGAGCGATCCAACCTGTGCGGCAGCCGATGCATTCCCGGTTGCGCCGCTACGAAGGTCAGCTTCGAGCGATGATGCGTGGGCAATGGTGGTGCCGTCAGCATCGTTGATCAATTGTGCAGCAATGTGTTTGTTGGAACGAAACACCGACAAGCGGGGACGTTCTGCAGTGCCAGCGACCTTGCGGCGCAAGCGTGCGTGGCGGCGGTGCCGGGCAGCCCGGCGGCTCTTGGTTGCCATCGTTGTCTTCCCTACTTGGCTTGCTTGCCGGCTTTGCGAATGACGTGTTCGCCGACGTATCGGATGCCTTTGCCCTTGTAGGGCTCTGGCTTCTTAAATGCCCGAATCTCGGCGGCGACCTGACCAACAACTTGCTTGTCGATACCGCTGACCGAAATCTTTTGTTGGTCTGGAACGTCGAACTCGATGCCATCGGGGGCTTGGTACTTCACCGGGTGGCTGAAGCCGAGCTGGAGCTCAAGGCCATTCTTGCCTTGAGCGGCGCAGCGATAACCAACGCCGATGATCTCGAGGTCCTTGCGGAAACCTTCGCTGACGCCGGTGACCATGTTGTTGACAAGCGAACGGGCCAGGCCATGAAGTGCCTTCGACTCTTGCTCGTCGTCTGGACGTTCTACTACAAAATCATCGCCATCGTTGCGGGCGGTGATGCCTTCGGGGAGATCTATTGTGAGTTCACCCTTTGGGCCTTTGACGGTGACGGCGTTGCCATTAACGGCTGCGTCGACGCCAGCAGGAAGAGTGATGGGTGCATTTCCAATACGGCTCATCGCTGCCTACCAGACATAGCAAAGCACTTCGCCACCAAGGCGGCGGCGTCGTGCTTCGCGATCGCTCATAAGGCCCTTGCTGGTGGAGACCACGGCTACGCCGAGACCGCCCACAACGCGGGGAACGTCTTTGGAACCGGAGTACACCCGCAGACCGGGCTTCGAGACTCGCTTGAGTCCCGAGATGACCCGCTCGCGCTTTGGCGAGTACTTCATACGAATGGTGAGGCTTTGCCCGGGCTTGTCGGTGTTGTCAGCCACATCGAATCCTCCGATGTAACCCTCGGACTCGAGCATGCCAGCCAGCGCGACCTTGAGTTTCGAACTTGGCATGGCGACCTCGTCGTGCATCGCCACGTTGGCGTTACGGATGCGGGTCAGCATGTCAGCTACTGGATCAGTCATCATTACTACATCACCTACCGGGAACTCTTGGTAACGCCAGGCACTTCACCTGCGTGGACCATTGCTCGAAGACAAATACGGCACAGACCGAACTTGCGGTAGACCGAACGGGGTCGACCGCATCGACGGCATCGGGTATAGCCGCGGACCTTGAACTTGGGCGTCTTCTGCTGCTTCTCGCGAAGCGCTTTCTTTGCCATGTCAGCTGTCCTTCTTGAACGGGAAACCGAAGGCGTCGAGGAGGGCCCGGCCCTGCTCGTTCGTCTTCGCCGTGTTGACGATCGTGATGTCCATGCCCCGGGTGCGGTCGACGTCGTCGTACGAGACCTCGGGGAAGATGAGTTGCTCGGATACACCGAACGTGTAGTTGCCGTTGCCATCGAATGACTTGGTCGGCAGGCCGCGGAAGTCACGGATGCGAGGGATCGCAAGCGTGATCAGCCGGTCGAAAAACTCCCACATGCGATCATTCCGCAGCGTGGCTTTAACACCAATTGGGTTTCCTTCACGAAGCTTGAAGCCAGCAATGGACTTCTTTGCTTTGGTCAGAATGGGCTTTTGGCCGGTAATGGTGGTCATGTCAGCCAGAGCGCCCTCGAGCAGCTTGGACTGAGACACCGCATCGCCGACACCCATGTTCACGACGATCTTGGACATGCGAGGCACTTCCATGATGTTGTCGAGCCCGAGCTGATCTTTGAGAGCGGCGCGGATCTCGGTGTCGTACTTGATCTTGAGACGGGGTCCGTCGGTGACGGGCGTGGTGGTAGGAGCGGTCACTTGATTTCAGCTCCCGTGCGCTTGCAGACGCGAATCTTGGTTCCATCGGCTTCGAACTTGAAGCCAACTCGAGTGGGCTTGCCGTCGCTTGGGCTCACGACTGCGAGCTTCGACAATCGGATCGGCATGTTGACATCGATGATGCCACCGGTCTGCATTTCGTCGATCGGCCGCTGGCTCTTGCGAGCAACGTTGACGCCTTCGACGATCGCACGATCAGACTGTGGCTCGACGGTTACGACCATGCCCTCTTTGCCCTTGTCTTTGCCAGACAGGACGATGACACGGTCACCCTTGCGAATCTTTGCCATTACAACACCTCCGGGGCGAGCGAAACGATGCGCATGAATCGCTTGTCACGCAACTCGCGGCCAACAGGACCAAAGATGCGGGTCCCGCGGGGCTCACGGTTGTCATTGATGATCACGGCTGCGTTCTCGTCGAACTTGATGTAGCTGCCGTCGGGACGGCGCCGTTCCTTTTTGGTGCGGACGATGACGCACTTGACGACTTCGCCCTTTTTCACGCCAGCAGCCGGTATGGCGTCTTTGACCGTGGCGACAATGACGTCGCCAACGCCGGCGTAGCGGATCTTGGAGCCGCCGAGCACCTTGATGCACAGGACTTCTTTGGCGCCGCTGTTGTCAGCGATCTTGAGGCGGGACTCTTGTTGAATCATGTTGGTTCCGGCCCGATCTAGCGCGAACGCTCGAGGATGTCGACCAAGCGCCAGCGCTTGGTCTTCGACATGGGGCGGATCTCGGAGACGCGGACGCGGTCACCAACGTTGGCGTCGTTGGTCTCGTCGTGCACGTAGAGACGCTTGTCGCGCTGCATGGTCTTGTTGTAGCGACGGTGACGAACTCGATCGGTGGTCACGACCACGATCGTCTTGTTCATCGACGTCGATGCAACGATGCCCTCGCGAACTTTGCGCGGATTCTCGCGCCCGTCGTCGGTGTTGCTGTCGGTCTCGGTCTCGGTGCTCATGAGTTGGCCTCGGCTTCTGCAGCCTGTGTCTCGGCGGCATGGATCTCGCGCTTGCGCAGTTCAGTCTTGATGCGAGCAACTTCTTTGCGCACGACACCGATGCGCTTGTAGTTGTCAAGCTGACCGGTTACGTGCTGGAAGCGCAGGTTGAGTGTTTCGTCTTTGGTTTCGTCGAGCAGATTCAACAAGTCGGCGTCGCTGAGTGCGTGAAGGTCGGTTTTCTTTGCCATTAGAAGCCGTCCTTGCGGGTGACGAACTTGCACTTCATCGGAAGCTTCTGGATCGCACGCTCGATAGCTTCGCGGGCGACGGCCTCGTCGTAGTAGGCCAGCTCGAACATGACTCGACCGGGCTTGACAACCGCAACCCAGCTTTCGGGGTTGCCCTTGCCAGAGCCCATGCGGGTTTCGGCTGGTTTCTGAGTGATGGGCTTGTCAGGGAAGACGTTGATCCAGACCTTGCCACCACGCTTGATGTGACGGGTCATGGCAATACGAGCGGCTTCGATCTGGCGGGCGGTGACCCACGCAGGCTCAAGAGCTTGAATGCCATATTCGCCCTGGACGACCTTGTTTCCACCCTTGGACTGGCCACGGGTACGGCCACGCTGTTGCTTGCGGTGCTTGACCTTTTTTGGCATCAACATGCTGCGATGTTTCCTTTCAGGAGGGCTACATCACGATGTAGGAAAGTCGAGTTGGAGCGGAGCGACATACTCAGTCCCCCTGTCCGGGACGGAAGCGGTCGGTTTCGCTGCTCTCGCGAGAGAGGCGATCGATCTCTTCTTCGGCGTCGAGCAGTTTCTCGAACTCTGGATCGGCTTCGCCAAGCAGCGGCTTCGGGGCTTCGTCGGCCGCGTCGCCGGCGGCGGCTGGTGTAGCTGGTGCTTCGGGCGCCTCGGCTGCCTCGCCGCGTCCGCCGGAGCTGATCACGCGTTTCGGGCGATCTGGATCTGCAGGGTCGCCAATTGTCATCGCGGCGTCGCGGGAGACCTGTTCTTCGGCGGCTTTGATCTTGTACGGCAGAATCTGACCTTTGTAGATCCATACCTTGACGCCGATGCGGCCATAGGTGGTGATCGACTCACGGAAGCCGTAGTCGATGTCGGCCCGCAGAGTGTGCAGTGGCACTTGACCCTCGCGGTACCACTCGGTGCGTGACATCTCGGCGCCGCCGAGGCGGCCCGAGCACTGGACTCGCACGCCAAGCGCACCAGCCTTCATTGCGTTTTGCACCGCACGCTTCATGGCCCGACGGAACGCAACTCGACCAGCGAGCTGGTCGGCAATGCCTTGAGCCAGGATCGCGGCGTCGATGTCGGGCTGCTTGATTTCCTGGATGTTGAGCTGGACCTTGTTGTTGCCGGTGATCTTGGCAAGGCCAGCACGCAGGCGGTCGGCTTCGGTTCCGCGGCGACCAATGACAATGCCTGGACGTGCCGTGTGTACGTCGATCTTCAGGCGGTCGCGGGTGCGCTCGACCTCGACTCGACTGATTGCTGCGTGGGGCAGCTCGGTCATGAGGTAGTTACGGATGGTCCAGTCTTCGATCAGAAGGTCCTGGTATTCCTGGCGGGTTGCGAACCAACGGCTCTTCCACTCAGTCGTGATACCGAGCCGGAAGCCGTACGGGTTTACTTTCTGGCCCATTGGTTATTCTTCTTCCTCGGTAGACGCACCGCTGAGTGCTTGGGCTTGTTCGACCCAGCCATCAATGTCGTCGCCTTTAATGGAGTCGGCCAGTTCGGCCTTCTTGTCGTCGGAGAGTGCGGCGAGTGCCGCAATGTTCGGCACCCCGGCAGCCACGAGCTGCTCGGCGAACTTGGGGCCGATACCGGTGATATCGGTCAGGTCGGTCGACTCGGTCCTGGCATCGCTACTGTCGTCGGCAACCGCGTCATCGGCGACCGCAGTGGCAGCCGCCGCTGCATTATCGTCGCCCTGTGATCGCTGCACACGGCGGCGACGGGCTTCGGCCTGGGCGGCGCTGGTGTTGCCCTTTGAGGCCGCAAGTTCGCGGCGGGCTTCGAGTTCTTCGTTTTCGTAGCGAGCAACGATCACGGTGATATGCGAGGTGCGCTTGTTGATGCGGCTCGCACGGCCTCGGGCCCGAGGCCGGAAGCGCTTCATGGTTGCGCCCTCGTCGGCATAACACGCTGCTACGTAGAGATCGTTTTCGTCGATGCCGTCGTTGTGACTGGCATTGGCAATAGCTGACTCAAGGATCTTCGAGATGACCTCGGACACGCCGGTCTCAGAGAACTGAAGAATGGTGCGGGCGTCTTCGATCGACTCGTTGCGGATCAGGTTGAGCACGCGTCGCGCTTTGCTGGCCGACCCTTTGAGGTGGCGGCCTTGGGCGCGGGTGCCCGGGCGCTCGTTGGTCTTGGGGCCCGACATCAGCGGCGTGCTCCTCGTTCTTGACCGGCATGGAAACGGAAGGTGCGAGTCGGTGCGAACTCACCGAGCTTGTGACCGACCATCGATTCGTTGATGTAGACCGGGACGTGCTTGCGGCCGTCGTGCACCGACACGGTGTGGCCCACCATGTCGGGAATGATTGTCGATCGGCGAGACCAGGTACGAATGACCTTTTTCTCGCCCGCTTCGTTGAGTGCGTCGATCTTCTTGAGGAGGTGCCCGTCAACGAAGGGGCCCTTTTTGAGGCTTCTTGGCATGGCGCTAACTCCTAGCGGCGCTTGCCGCGAGAGCGGCGGCGTCGGACGATCATCTGCTCTGAAGGCTTGTTGCGATTACGAGTACGAGCCTCGGGCTTACCCCAAGGCGATACTGGGTGACGGCCACCAGAAGTCTTGCCTTCGCCACCACCGTGAGGGTGGTCGACGGGGTTCATGGCAACACCACGGGTCTGAGGGCGAACGCCCATCCAGCGGTGACGACCGGCTTTACCGATCTTGATAAGTTCGTGATCGCTGTTGCCAATGACACCAATGGTCGCACGACAGTCGATCGGCACTCGGCGCATTTCGCTGCTCGGCAGGCGCACCGTCGCAAAGCGACCCTCTTTGGCGACCAGCTGAACGCTGGTACCAGCACTGCGAGCCATCTTGCCGCCGCCACCAGGGGCGAGTTCGACGTTGTGGATCACGGTTCCAACCGGGATAAATCGGATGGGGAGTGCGCTGCCCAAGCGGATATCTGCCGACGGACCATTGCTTACCTTGTCGCCGGCCTTGAGGCCCTCGGGCGCAAGGATGTAGCGCTTTTCGCCATCGTGGTAGTGCAGCAGCGCAATACGGCAGGTGCGGTTTGGGTCGTACTCGATCGTTGCAACGGTGGCAGGAACGTCGTCCTTGTTGCGCTTGAAGTCAATCTGGCGATACCGCTGCTTGTGACCACCACCGCGGTGCCGGCTTGTCTTGCGACCATGGTTGTTACGACCACCAGTCTTGTGCTTGGGCGCAAGTAGTGACTTCTCAGGCGTGGCGGTGGTGAGCTCAGAGAAGTCGTGCGATGTCTGAAAACGGCGACCAGGGCTGGTCGGCTTACGGCGACGAATGGCCACGATTAGACCTCGAACAGTTCGATCGAGTCACCCTCGGCGAGGGTGACGATTGCACGCTTACGTGAGGCACGTGTGCCCCACGTGTTGGTGCGGCGGTTCTTCTTGCGCTTGCCCTTGCGGTTCAAGGTGTTGACCTTGAGCACGTCGACACCAAAGATGGATTCGACCGCATCCTTGATCTCGGGCTTCGAGCTGCTGGGGTGCACCTCGAAGGTGTACACGTTGTCTTCGAGAAGCGCATAGCTTTTCTCGCTGACAACTGGACGAAGGATGACGTCGCGTGGGTCTTGCATTATTCTTCTTCTCCCGCTGTGTCGGTCGGTGCCTCGGCCACGTCTTCGGCGGCGTCGTCGGCTGCGCTCGTGCTGCGAGCCGCAGCAGCCGATGCTTCGCCGGCGGCGACCATGCGGGCAACTCGTGCGTCTCGGCGAGCTGCGGGGTCGGGGCGTGAGCTGCAGGCTGCTTCGAACGAGTCCTTGGAGAACACGATGAAGTCGTTCACGAGCACGTCGTAGGTGTTGAGCTGATCCTGGGTGATTGTTTGCACACCAACCAAGTTCGCAAAGCTCTTCGCTGCTGCGGTGTCTTCGGGGCCCACGACGATAAGGATTTTGCCCCAGACATCGATTCCGCTCAGGACCGCAATGGCGTCTTTGGTCTTTGGTGCCGAGATACCGAAGTCGTCGAGGATGCGCACCTTGCCATCGGACGCTCGATCTGACAGTGCCGACGCGAGCGCCAACCGAATCATCTTCTTAGGAGTGCGTTGGTTGTATTTGCGCGGCTTGGGGCCCATGGCCACGCCGCCACCACGCCAATGCGGTGCATTAAGCGAGCCAGCGCGAGCCCGGCCGGTGCCTTTTTGGCGCCACGGCTTTGCTGCGCCACCGCGGACCTCGGCCCGAGTTTTGGTGCTGTGGGTGCCCTGTCGGCGAGCGGCGAGTTGAGCGGTGACGACCTGGTGCATGACCGGAACGTTGGGTTCGACACCAAACAGGTGGTCGGGCCCAGACACGCTGCCAGCAGCCGAGCCGCCGGGATTGACTACGTCGAAATCAGGCATCGCTGGCCTCCGTTGCCACGAATGCGGGCTTCTTGACCGCATTGCGGATCAGAACAGTTGCACCTCGAGGCCCGGGGACCGAACCACGAACGAGCAGCAGCTGCTGTTCTGGATCGGCCTGCACGACCTGCAGGTTTTGGGTTGTTACGCGTTCGGCACCCATGCGGCCAGGCATTTTCTTGCCACGAAACACGCGAGATGGGGTGGCACATTGGCCAACTGCGCCGGGTTTACGGTGGTTTCGGTGAGCACCGTGCGAGGCACCCATGCCTTTGAAGTTGTGGCGTTTCATGACACCGGCAAAGCCTTTGCCTTTGCTAATGGCTGTCACGTCGACCAATTCGCCAGCGGCGAGTATGTCGACCGTGAGCTCGTCGCCAATGGCGATCTCGCCGACGTCGTCGAGGCGAAGCTCGACCAGCTTGGGACCAGGTGCGACTCCGCCTTTGGCGAAGTGACCAGCCTCGGGGCTGCTGAGGCGCTGCGGTTTCTGTTCGCCCCACGTGACCTGCACGGCTGAGTAGCCGTCGGTCTCGGGCGACTTCACCTGCACCACACGACATGGGCGAACAGCGAGCGCAGTGACCGCGATGAGACGATTTTCATCGTCCCACACTTGGGTCATGCCAATTTTTGTTCCAACAATCGCTTTGGTAGCCATTGGTTCTTCCGGAATCTTCTGCGGGCGGTTGTTCACGCAAACGCTCCGACCAGGTCAGGCCAGGGGCCAGGTTTGGGCGGAGCGATGCTTCGATTGTGCGACGCGGTTCCCGTGGGCCTACATCAACGTCGATTTTTTGCGGAGACCAAGGCCTCCAAACAGACCTTCTGAGGCTAGCGCCTCATAGTGCGCTTCCCACCCGCGCCCCGCGTTTCATGGGTCATACGCCTGTCACAAAAACCCGAACACCCCGGCCGCAACCGGCCGGGGTGTGTCGAGTGTTTTGCGGTGAGCGAACCTGGACTCAGTCGGTAAGACGTGGTGTCCGTTCGAGCTCAATGGTGAAGCTCTGGGCGCCTTCGGCCCACGGATCGCCTTCGGCTTCGACCGAGACCGTCACGAACAGTTGCTGATCGGCGCTTTCGATCGGCAGGTGGTTCAGGTCGATGATGTCACCGTGCACATGTAGGTCGTGGCCGTAGTAGTACTCGTTGGTGGTGTCGCTCCGGTCCACCGCCGCCGGGTAGACCCGAACGCCGTCGTCATTCTTGATCTCGATGTAGAAGCTGTCGAACAGTTCGATATCGACGTCGAAGAACAGCGATCCCCAGTACAGCGATCCGCCGCAGTTGCACGGCGAGATCGGCTCGGTGGTCGATGAGCCCTTGCACTGTTCATTAATATTGCCAGCTTCGAAAGCGTAGAACACCGCATTGTGCCCCAGGCCATAGACGCAGTTACTTTCGCTGAAGAACCCGTAGTCCTGAATGGTGGTTCCATTCTGGGAAACGCCTTGAATCTGTCCACACCAGCCGGTGTCCCAGTCCCAGCAGAGCACTCGGGAGTAGGTCCGGTGGGTTGGGTAGAAGATGCGGTTGGTGAAGTCGTTGTAGTGCGGATCGCCCCAGGTTCCCCAGTTGTTCGCTGAGTCGGTCGTGGCTTTCAGCGCATCAAGGAACAGCGGCATCGAGTCTTCTAGGGTCGTATTCTCGTCGCCCGACAGGTCGACGCACGACAGCTCGGTTTTGTCGCCCATGTTCCGACTCCACTCCCAATGCTCGGTGAAGCCGGTTGAGCAAACGCCGAGGATCACGGGGGCGGCGCCAGAGCTGCGGTAGAAGAACAGACGACCGCTGAAACTATCCCAATCATTGTGGATCTTTGACGGAGTGAAGCCGAAGCATGGCTCGTGATTCACCAGGTCGTAGCAGTCGAGCCAGGTCCCTACCTCAAGCGGAAGGGTTGGGGTGACGCCACCTATTGAGGTAAACCCGTTTCGACCACACTGTTCTGGCCAGAACTGCCACCGCTGGACTGGATTGGAGGACTGATCGGTGGTGGTCTCATCGGCGAAGTAGTCGCCGGTCAAGCTATCGGTGATGAAGGTGCGGCTCGGCATGGCAAAATTCTCGATGACGTGGCTCACACCGTCAGAACTCGTCAAGCGCCAACGCTGGTCATTTCCATTGTTGGATTGCACCCGGAGATCGGCGCTGTATCCATTGGCGCTGAGGTAGTCGTTGCCGTGTATCGACCGGAAGAAGAGCGCTCCGCCGCTGGTTTCAGTTACTTCCCACCGGTCGCGGCCGTCGTCGCCGTCGCTGCTGATGAAGACCCGGTCGGTGTTCTGACGGCTCAGAAACTCTCCCGTAGCCATGTTCTCGATGATGATCTCCTGGCCCACGGGATTTTGCAGCGGGTTCGCGCAGTCCAGCTCCAGTACTGCGGTGTCGATGTGCAGGGTGTGATAAACCCGGCCGTTCTCTTCGTCGATGATGCGGTCGATGGCCGAGCCGTGATTTCCGTCTTCGGGCCGATGCGCAGGGAAGTTTGCTTCGCCCAATCCAGTTGATCGTCCTGAGCCGTAGCTCGGGCAGTTACCCATGGTGGCACCGGTGGTCACACAATGGATGCGATGGTCATCGGTGAACGTATAGATGTTGTCGTTGTAGGCAAACGTGCCGCTGCCACGATTCTCAACTCGGCTCCGCAGCTCAGTTGCCCGATCCAAGTTGTTGATCTTAAACGGCAGTGCACAGGGAGTATCGGTAAGTGTTTCGAAGCAGTACAAGTAGTGCCCGCTCGACAGCGACACCGTCCAGTAGATCTTGGTTCCCACGACGCCGGTATGCAGCATCTCGGGGTTGCGGGGAGGCTGATAGCCATAGGCGTAGGCGTTGCGGCCAACATCGCTTGAGCCTTCTGCGCCCCAGCACGGTTCCTGGGTGCGCCGGCTCACGCACACGATCTGCAGGCTGGTTGCGTTGTGATTCAAGCCGTAGAGGTTGCCGCCGACCGGGATTGGCTTGTAGCCGTCGCCGTCGCCGCGAGCGTCGACCGAACTGAACGGCGTTGGAATCTCGACTGCCTTGACGCAGTCGCTTTCGCAGCGCTCGAAGCGAGCGGTGGCCGAACGCTCGACGCTGCTGGTGATCCCGGTTACACCCGAGAGCAGGGTTCCGGGGTCATCGTCTTGGATGGCGACTTGGACTTCGGTGAAGTTTGCTGTGTCGGGGAAGTCGACCGACACGGTCAGGCCCGACACCCCGTTTTGCTCCAACAGGTCGGCGACTGCTTGGGTTGCAGCAGCCTCGTCGGTTGCATCGGCAACCGTATCTGAACCCATTGATTCGCGGTAGGCCTGTACACCAGCGAGGGCCGCCGAGTCGACCGCGTTCTGGAGATCCTGGCCGCGGCTAGCCACCGACGACAAGTCAACTGCGACGGCACCGGACAACAGAACGATGATGACGGTGATAGCGATCAGGAACATCGACGCGCCGCGCTCGCGCTCGGATGCCTTCACTCGCTGGAAATGCTTCTTCATACGCACCCATCGGCACGAGACCCCCGCCAATCAATGGCGTCTGGCCGTTTGGGCTGTTTTGCTCAGCGTTGTGACGGGTTGGGGCTTTCAACCCATCTCGACGCGTGAGTCTTTCCCGCGCGCTAGTGCGTGATGCCTAGGCAATCCAGGTCTCGTGCACCCGCCGCCACAGGAGTCCGTTGGGGCCCGCCGGGGACCTGATGAATACGACGGTCGCAAGCCGGTGATTGGTTCGATCACTGAGCTGATGGTTCTCGACATATCGAGCCACGACGATGTCATTGGTCTCCAGGATCAGCTCTGCGTCGGTGATGGAGATCTCGAGCGACGACGTGTGACCGTGCCCCGCAAGCAGCGCAGCCATGGTCTGGGCTCGGTCCGCCTCGACGCCGTCTGGCCCCACGATCGCAAACTCAGCCGCGAGCGCGACTTCGGCTCGCGCCAGCGAGGTCGTCGTGCCGACGAAATAGCTCTCGAACATGTTGTGCAGTTCTTCGATCTCGGCGAGCCACGAATGCATCGACCGAGCTTTTCATGAGTCAGACGAATTAGCGAGGCTTCTTCGACGCCGAGGACATACCCAATTCTGTCTACGCTCCAGCGTGTGACTACCGCCCTTGCCGCCCGAGGTCTCGTGAAACGATTCGGAGACAAGACTGCCGTTGATCACCTCGACCTGACCGTACCGACAGGAAGCTGGTTCGGCGTAGTGGGCCCGAACGGCGCGGGCAAGACCACGTCTATCCGCATGATGGTCGGTCTGCTTCGACCCGACGAAGGCTCGGTTGTGGTCAACGGCTCTCATGTGTGGCCGGACCCAACCGCGGTGAAACAAATGGTCGGCGTGCTTCCCGACGATCTGCGGCTCTTCGAACGGCTCACGGGCGAAGAACTCCTGCTCTATGTCGGACTGCTACGCAAGATCGAGCGGGCCGAGGTCATCGACCGAGCCGGACAGCTGCTCGATGTGCTGGGCCTGGCAGGCGCCTCGAATGACTTGGTGGCCGACTACTCCACCGGCATGCGCAAAAAGGTGGCCCTCGCAGCAGCGCTGTTGCATTCGCCGTCGGTGCTCATCCTCGACGAACCGTTTGAGTCGGTCGACCCGGTGTCGAGCAAGGTCATCGTCGGCGTATTACAGCAGTACCGCAGTACCGGCGGCACGATCCTGTTCTCGAGCCACGTCATGGACACAGTCGAGCGGCTCTGTGACCACATCGCAATTGTGTCGGCTGGCAAGGTGGTTCGAGCCGGGTCGATTCAGGAACTGACCAACGACGCAACCGTGCGGCTCGAAGACATCTTCATCGAGGCGGTGGGTGGTTCGGCGCAGGCCGCTGACAGTGGTCTCGAATGGCTCGGACAGCCATGACTGGAGACCCGGCGGATAGCTCTGTGCGAAGCTCCCAAACCCGCGGGGTTGAGGGAACACGCCACCCAGACTGGGAACGATCCGAGGCGTCCGCTGCAGCACCTCGTGTTGCCAGCCGGTCGCAACCACCGATTCGCAACAGTTCGCTCGTCGATATTGCCCTCATTGGGGTGTCGTTGCGCTGGCAGCTATCGACGAACCGGCTACGCCGCCGGGGGAAACGCACTCGTCGCTTCACCATTGCTGCCGCAATCGCGTACACACTCTTCAACGTCGTGATACTGGGCGCAGCTCGATTCGCGGCCGACGACACCGCGGCCGAAACGCTCACGCTGCTCATGGCCTCGATGGCTCTCGGCTGGATCTTTGGGCCGGTCCTGATCGGTGGAGTCGACGAAACGATCGATCCGACTCGCCTGGCACTGTTGCCCTTGAGTTCTACCGAGCGCTACGTGGTGCAGCTGTCTGCTGCGCTGACCGGAGCCGGGCCCCTGGCGGCAACCGCTGGGCTCTTCCTCGGCCTGACCATTGGCCACATCGGCCTGGGGATCGGCCTCGTCGTAGTACCGCTCGCAGCACTGACATCGGTATTGCTCATGGTCGGCGCGGCGCGTTCGCTGGCTGCGCTGCTGGCAGTCGCGCTGCGCAGCCGCGCCGGTCGTGACTTTGCGGTACTCGCCGCCGCCATTGCTGGAGGCACGCTCTTCACGATGGCCCAGCTGGCGCGAGATGTCGGAGCCCGAGCCGACGCGCTGATCCAGGTCATGGGATGGCTGCCGGTTGCCTGGCCGGCTCGAGCCATCAACCACGCCCGAGCGGGTGAGACCGGCGCTGCCCTGGTCTGGTTGGCCGGGTCACTTGTGACCATGGTTGTGGTCCATGCTGCGTGGATATCGCTGTCCAACTTCTTGCTGCTGAATGGCGAACGAGTTGCGCAGGGGCGCCGGCGCACAAATCGATCCACGTTGAGCGGTGCGTCGACCCGTTTCGGTGCGTCGTTGGCCCGGCAATGGATCTATCTGCGCCGATCGCCGAACAACCGAGTCGGCTTTGTGTATGGCACTGTCTTCGGGGTCGCGTTCGCCATGGTTCAGATCGTGCAACAAGGCAATGGGCAAAGCGCTGCGGCCGCATTCGGCATCCTGTTGGCCATGATTGCCAACTTGGGGGCCGCAACCAATGTGCTTGGTTTCGACGCTGGGTCATTGTGGATCGAGGTGCTGGCCGACGGCCCGGGACGTCCCCACATGATGGCGCGCCAGCTGATCGCCTTGCCCAATCTGCTGCTTCCGACCTGGTTGTCTGGAATTGTTGTCGGCGTCTGGACCGGCGAGTGGACACTGGTGCTCTTGGTTGCAATGCTGGCGGTTTCGGTTGCCGTCAATGTGTTGACCTTCGGCATATTCGCCTCGGCGCTCGCGCCGGCAGCGCTCCCCGACTGGGACAATCCATTCGGTAACCGCCAGGCGAACGAGGGTCGAGGGTTGCGACTGATCATCATCGCCATCGTGGGCATGGTCGTCATCGCGGCGCTGTCGGCGCCCATTTTCATCGTGGTGTTCAACTCGTTTGACCACTGGTGGCTGTGGCTGTCACCTCTCGCAGCTCTGGCCTACGCAGCACTCCCCTTTTGGCTCGCATCGCTGTGGGTTGGACGCTACTTGCGAGGCAAAGAGCCCCACCTCATCGAGACGCTGGCACCCCGCGCGCTCAACTAGCCGCTTCCTCGACCAACCGCTCCCCCACTGCCCGACTCACTCCCGCACACCTCAGGGCCGCCAACAATCGAACAAGGCCGTATCGGCACCCCGAGCGCTGATGGAAAACGACAGCTGATGGAAAAAGACAGCTGATGGAAAAAGACAGCTGATGGAAAAAGACAAGGGCCCCGAACCGAAGTCCGGGGCCTTGTCAGATTATGGGTTCAGCGAAACTCACCGGGACCGTCGAGCAACCAGCACATACAGCATTTCGGCGAGCAACGAGTCCGAAAGACGGACTACCCCTAGGCCTGTTGGATCTTGATCTCGATATCAACGCCGGCGGGCAGGTCGAGGCGCTGAAGCGAATCGACTGTCTTGGGCGACGGTTCGAGGATGTCGAGCAGCCGCTTGTGCACACGCATTTCGAAGTGCTCACGGCTGTCTTTGTACTTGTGTGGTGACCGAATCACGGTAAACCGGTGCTTACGAGTGGGAAGCGGAATTGGGCCACGAACATCGGCCTGCGTGCGCTTGACCGTTTCAACGATCTTCTTGGTTGACTGATCGATGACCTCATGGTCATAGGCCTTGAGGCGAATACGGATCTTTTGAGCAGCAGCCATGAGAGGTTCCTACTCCAAGATCTTCGTTACGGCGCCGGCACCAACGGTTCGGCCACCTTCGCGAATAGCGAAGCGGAGACCTTCATCCATGGCGATGGGGTTGATGAGCTCAACCGTCATCTGGGTGTTGTCACCTGGCATGCACATTTCGGTGCCGTCTGGAAGGATGATTTCGCCGGTGATGTCGGTGGTGCGGAAGTAGAATTGCGGGCGGTAGTTCGAGAAGAATGGCTTGTGACGGCCGCCTTCTTTCTGCGTCAGCACGTAGACCTCGGCCTCGAACTTGGTGTGCGGGGTGATGCTGCCAGGCTTCGCGAGCACCTGGCCACGCTGCACGTCGTCCTTGTCGATGCCACGCAGCAGTGCGCCGATGTTGTCGCCAGCTTGGCCGGTGTCGAGCAGCTTGCGGAACATTTCCACACCAGTACAGGTGGTGGTCTGGGTGTCGCGGATGCCGATGATCTCAATCGAGTCGCCGGTGTTCACAACACCTTGTTCGACCTTGCCGGTGACCACTGTGCCACGTCCGGTGATCGAGAACACGTCTTCGATCGGCATGAGGAATGGCTTGTCGAGGTCGCGCTCGGGAGTCGGGATGTACTCGTCGACCTGCGCCATGAGCGACATGACTGCTTCTGCAGCAGCTTCGTCGCCGTCGAGGGCCTTGAGTGCCGAGACTGGAACGATTGGTGTGTCGTCGCCGGGGAAGTCGTACTCGTCGAGGAGTTCGCGAACTTCCATTTCGACGAGCTCGATGAGCTCTTCGTCGTCGACCATGTCAACCTTGTTCAGTGCCACGATGATCTTTGGCACGCCGACCTGGCGAGCGAGCAACACGTGCTCACGGGTCTGGGGCATGGGGCCATCGGCAGCAGACACAACCAAGATCGCACCGTCGACCTGAGCCGCACCGGTGATCATGTTCTTGATGTAGTCAGCGTGACCAGGCATATCTACGTGGGCGTAGTGCCGGTTCTCGGTCTCGTACTCAACGTGGGCAACGTTGATCGTGATGCCACGCTCTTTTTCTTCGGGCGCCTTATCGATGTTGTCAAAGTCCGTTACTGCGGAACCTTCAACGCGTTCTGAGAGCACACGGCTGATAGCGGCCGTCAACGTGGTTTTCCCATGGTCGATGTGACCCATGGTGCCAACGTTGACGTGCGGCTTGGTGCGCTCGAAATTCTCTTTCGACATCTCTACTTACTCCTCAGACAGGATTCTTGGTGGGTGGTTTGGGGGTTTTGTACGTCAGCCATGTTCACTCACCGCGAATCCGCTTGACGATTTCTTCTTGCACTGATGCCGGCGTCTCTTTGTAAGAGTCGAACAGCATCGAGTAACTCGCTCGGCCTTGGGTGCGAGAGCGAAGATCGTTAGCGTAGCCAAACATCTCCGACAGCGGCACCAAGGCATTGACGATCTTATTGAGGCCGCGAGATTCGGTGCCCTGCACCTGGCCACGGCGGGAGTTGACGTCGCCGACGACGTCGCCCAGGAAGTCGTCGGGGGTGACGACTTCGACAGCCATCATTGGTTCGAGCAGCTTTGGCTTGGCCTGGCGTGCAGCTTCGCGGAACCAGGCGTTGCCGGCGATCTTGAACGCCATTTCTGACGAGTCAACATCGTGGGTCTTGCCGTCTTCGAGGGTGACCTTGATGTCAACCGTCTGGAAGCCCGTCAGGACGCCATTGCTCATGGCTTCTTTGATGCCCTGTTCAACCGGTGCGATGAACTCTTTGGGGATCGAACCACCACTGATGTTTGATTCGAACTCGAAACCATTGCCCGGATTCGGTGAGAGGGTGCAGCTGATGACTGCGAACTGACCAGAACCACCCGATTGTTTCTTGTGGGTGTAGGTGTAGCTCGGGAGCTCTTTGGAAATGGTCTCGCGGTACGCCACCTGCGGACGACCAACAGTTGCTTCGACGCCGAACTCGCGCATCATACGATCGACAAGCACCTCAAGGTGAAGCTCGCCCATCCCGCTGATGATGGTCTGGCCGGTTTCGATGTTGGTCTCGACCCGGAAGGTTGGATCCTCGGCCGAAAGCGTCGCCATGGCATTACCGAGCTTGTCTTGGTCAGCCTTTGAGTTGGGCTCGATCGACACGTCGACGACGGGCTCAGGGAACGTGAGGTTCTCGAGAACAATCTGTTCTTTTTCGTCGGCGAGCGTGTCGCCGGTGCGCATGTCCTTGAGGCCCAAGAAGGCAACAATGTCGCCGGCGTAGGCAATATCGAGATCGACTTTCGAATCGGAGTTCATCTCGAGGAGACGACCAATGCGCTCCTTGCGACCGCTGCGCGTGTTGATGACCGTCGAACCCTTTTCGAGGGTTCCGCTGTAGATGCGGGCGAAGGTCAGCCGACCTTCGCGCTGATCGATGGTCATGAGCTTGAACGCCAAGGCCGAGAACGGGTCCTTGTCGTCGGGGTGCCGCACGAGTACTTCTTCTTCGTTGCGGGGATTGGTGCCGTTGATCTCTTCAACGTCGAGTGGGGACGGCATGTAGTAGAGAACTGCGTCAAGCAGCGGCTGCACACCCTTGTTCTTGAACGCGGTACCCATCAAGATGGGCACGATTTCGCCGGTAATGGCGCCGTGGCGGATCGAGGCCCGAAGCTCTTCGACGGTGATTTCTTCACCTTCGAGGTACTTCACCATCATGTCTTCGTCGTAGCCCGAGACAGCATCCATGAGCAGCTCGCGGTACTCGTCGGCTTGTTCTTGTAGCTCTGCTGGAATGTCTTCGATGCTGTACGTGGCGCCAAGATCGGTCTCGTCGGTGGCGAGCGGCCAGACAAGCGCCTTCATGCGCACCAAGTCGACTACGCCTTGGAAGTCGCCCTCGGCGCCAATGGGCAGCTGGAGAACGGCGACGTCTTTGGTCAGGCGTTCTTTGATGGTGTCGAGGCAGAAGAAGAAGTCGGCACCGGTGCGGTCGAGCTTGTTGACGAAGCACATCCGAGGCACGCCGTACTTGTCGGCTTGGCGCCACACAGTCTCGGACTGCGGCTCTACGCCGGCAACACCATCGAACACGGCGATGGCGCCGTCGAGAACACGCAGTGAGCGCTCTACCTCGACGGTGAAGTCGACGTGACCGGGTGTATCGATGATGTTGATCTTGTGCTGGTTGCTCCCTTCACCCCAGTAGCAGGTGGTCGCAGCAGAGGTGATCGTGATGCCACGCTCTTGCTCTTGCTCCATCCAGTCCATGGTCGCGCCGCCGTCGTGGACTTCGCCGATCTTGTAATTTTTGCCCGTGTAGAACAAGATGCGCTCGGTCGTCGTCGTCTTGCCAGCATCGATGTGCGCCATGATGCCGATGTTGCGGACTTTTTTGAGTGGATGTCGTGCCATGGGCTTGCCTTGTGTCTTGCGGGGGGAATACGGCGGAGGTGGATAAGAGGCGTGGAGGCTTGGCGAAGGGATCGGCCAAAGTGCCAAACCGTCGAGGCGAAGCTGTTACCAGCGGTAGTGAGCGAAGGCCTTGTTGCTGTCGGCCATCTTTTGCAGATCGTCGCGCTTTTTGACAGCCGCGCCGATGCCATTGCCGGCATCCATGATCTCGTTGGCCAAACGTTCTGCCATCGTGCGTTCGCGGCGAGCACGTGAGAAGTCGACCAGCCATCGAATCGCCAGCGTGTTGGCCCGCTTGGGGCGAACTTCGACCGGCACTTGGTAGGTGGCGCCACCAACCCGGCGGCTGCGAACTTCGAGGGGCGGCTTGACGTTTTCGACCGCGCGCTTCAACGTGGCGACCGGGTCATCGCTGGTGCGCTCGGCAACAGAGGTGAGCGCGGTGTACACGATGCGCTCGGCAGTCGAACGCTTTCCGTCTTGCAGGACCTTGTTGATGAACTGGGTCACCAGAATCGAGTCATAGAGCGGGTCGGCGGGGACATCGCGACGAGGAGCAGCATTCTTACGCATTGGCTATTGAGCTTTCTTTGCGCCGTAGCGGCTACGGGCCTGACGACGTTTGTCGACGCCGCTGGCGTCGAGCGTGCCGCGCACGATCTTGTAGCGGACACCAGGCAGGTCCTTCACACGACCGCCACGCACCAGCACGATCGAGTGCTCTTGGAGGTTGTGGCCTTCGCCCGGGATGTATGCGGTGACTTCGATACCCGAGGTCAGGCGCACACGGGCGACCTTGCGAAGTGCAGAGTTCGGCTTCTTTGGAGTTGCGGTGTATACGCGTGTGCACACACCACGACGCTGAGGAGCACCCTTGAGTGCTGGCGTCTTTTCCTTGCGGAACTTCGCCTCGCGTCCTTTGCGGACAAGCTGTTGGATGGTGGGCACAATGCTTCCTGAACTTTGGTGGCGTTACGTTTCGAAATTTGCAACTTGGGGCTGGGATACAAACTCGTTCCGAGCCCAGACGCAGCGGTCAGCAACAGGCCGCTGGGCCAGCAGACAAGCCTACGAACACGCCTCGCACTGCACAACCTTGGAAAAACAATAAAATCGGGCGGGTCGATGCTGGTGCAGGCCGTTCTGGGTCCTGAGGATCAGTTTGGGCACGGTGGAACACCTATCGAGCAGCGTTCGTGTTGCCAGCCCGCACCGCTACGTATCGAGTTGGTCTCTGACCGCCATGAAGAACTTGGTTGCCTCGGTCGCCGGGTCACCTCGGCCGAAGTCAGACAACTTAAGCACGGCCCCCGTGAACGACGGCGAGTTCCAGATATCCGCCGATGTGTCGATCCGAGCCCGATCTGGCCACCACACGCTGACGTACAAATACGGCTCGTCGATGCCTTGGTCGCCCGGCGATGCGCCGTAGCTTGCGCGATAGTCTCCGTCGCCCGCTTCGATGGCGGGGTCGAAGTGACCGGGCCACAACTGAGGCCGGCTGGGGTGTACCGTTGCCGTGTCGGCCCGAACGCTCTCGAGCGCCGCAAAAGCCATACCGAACCATTCACCGAGAAACTTGGAGGCATCAACGTCGATGTCGAGAGGTTCATCGATATCGCCCAGCGGCGGCGAGTCGTCTTCGGCACCAGCATCTTCGCTGATCTTGCTATCGAGAAACTCGGCTGCAGCTCGCAGAGTGGTGATCGGGCTTGTGCGTACCGAGGTGCCTTCCTGGTCGACCAGGTGGTCACCGACGACACGGATTTGGCGATCATCGGCAAAAAAAGGCGTGCCGAAACCACCAAGGGTCCACCGCAACCCGAACTTGCCGTTGGCTTCGTTGCGAACCGGCGCCACGACGTACGCCGCAAGTCGGTGCAGAGCAATCCGAGTCGACACGAGGTCGGGTGGCGTTGGGGGTAATGCGCGATCTCCCCCGAGCCACCGGGCAGTCACCCATGCAGCACGTTCGGGCTTGGTCACGACCCATTCTGACCAGTCATGAGTTCCTTGGGCAGCAAGTCCTGTCGGCAACAACGGCGCCGACGATGACGAGTTCGGCGGTGTTGCTACCGGGTCATCGGCGAACCAGCCTGCATCGTGGTTCGACGGCGGCGATGGTTCGAGCACGCGCGCCTGCCACTCGCGACCCGCGACATGGATCGCTTCGGCCTGCGCGTCTCGTGCGGCCAACAGGTCGGTCTTCATCCCGCGTTCGCCTTGGGGCGTTCGCCGACTCACAACTCTGCTGCCTCGATCATGGGGTCCTTCGATGTAGGGCACGTAGACATTAGGTCGCCACTATGCCACGTACGACAGCCGGGCGGGAGAACGCAGGTTCACAAACCTCAAAGTAGTGCTGCGTCGGTCGTCTTCGACGAGGGCAGGGCCGGAGGCCGCAAGCGCTTGTTCGAGTGCAGCATCGAGTTGTTCGCGTATGGCGCCTGGTACAACGACGACCCCCCCGACGACATGATGGAGTCGGGGATTTTCGCCGAGCTGCGGCTCCGCGGCGCACGCGACAAGCGCTAACGTTGCTGCGATGGCTTCGCCTCTCGCCTTGCGGTTTCTCCGATCGGCAAGTGCTCACACCCAGCTTCCGGAATCGGTGGCAGAGATAGCGATGGTCGGGCGCTCCAACGTGGGCAAGTCGTCGCTCATCAATGCGCTGGCGAATCGCAACAAGCTCGCCAAGACCTCCAAGACGCCCGGCGCGACTCAACTGCTGAACATCTACGAGTTCGGCGACGAGAACTCGGGTCGTTGGCTCGTCGATCTCCCCGGATACGGATTCGCCAAGTTGTCTAAGAACCGACAAAGGCAGATGTCGGCGATGATCAACGACTACATCTTCGAGCGCGAACCTCTTACCCATGCGGTCGTGCTGATCGATGCAAATATCGGGCCGACCGACCTGGATCTGCAAACCGTCGACTGGCTTCGCTCGATCGATCTGGACTTCGTCATCGTGGGAACCAAGATCGACAAGATCAAATCCGGCGAACGCTCCAAGAAGCAGAAGAGGGCCGCCGCAAAGCTCGAGATGGCCTCGGGCGACATTCGGTGGGTCAGCGCCGAAAAGGGCACGGGAATCCCCGAGCTTCGGGCTCGGATCGCCTCACTCTTGCACGCCTGACGGGGCTAGCGGATGGGTGGGCCGATTTCTTGGCGAAAGATGCCGGTAGCGCATCGGTGTACTACCGCAGCTGCGATGAGCGTTGTTCCTGACCACTTGCGGTGGCAACCCGATCTGAGGAGCCGAACCGTCGACCATCGGCGGATCCTCGACACTGCGTGGGTTCCGATGGACGCTCGGTTGCGCAACCAAATCACCACCCGGTGCTATGGCGATATCGCTCAGCTGATGGCTCGGGGTTCACCGGCGCCCGCCTGGCTCGTGTGCGCTCAGTGCTCGGTGTCTTATTGCGACTGTGGTGTGTGCGGTCTCCAGCGATATGCAACGGTGATACCAAGCAGCGATCAACAGGTCCTTGACGGCGAGATCTCGTCGTGGTCTAGCTCGCCCGCGCGATCAGTTGGTGGAGCGCTGCCATATCCAGGTGTGCCTCGAGATGATCAGCGAGCCGATCGAACTCCGCCTTGCGATGCTGCCGTGGCGACTTCGTTCCCGCAACGAACCCGACGCCAGCCCGATGTGCAACGTCGTGCAAGAATGCGCGCCGGAAGCCGTCGCTCTCGAAGAGCCCGTGCAACGTGGTGCCCAGCACAGACCCCTGCTGGATGCCATCGTGAACCTGGCCGAGACGAAGCCACACCTCGCCGCTCTTCACGCTGGGACTCGGCACGATTCTCCCGTGATGAATTTGGTAGCCCTCGACATGCTGGCCAAGCGCTTCGCCAACCGGGCTGGTGAGTACTTTGTCAGCTCCGAATGACGTCGTAACAGGCAAGAGGCCGAGCCCGGGTACCAGTCCGGCGCCGCTCTCCACCTGGTCATCGATCTGACCGCCGAGCATCTGATAGCCGCCGCAGATGCCCAGCACCGTCGTGGTGGGCCGATCGTTCACGAGGTTGCGCAGCGCCCGGTCCAAACCACGGGACCGCATCCATGCCAGGTCATCGACCGTTGCCTTGGAACCCGGCAACACCACCAAGTCGGGTCGCCCTAGCTCGCGTGCCGACCGGACGTAGCGGACCGCAACATCGGGTTCGAGTGCCAACGGGTCAAGATCGGTGAAGTTGGAGATTCGTGGAAAGCGAATCACGGCGACATCCATGCGTGCCGATGCATCATCGGCATGATCGACCAGATGGTCAAGAGCGAGTGAGTCCTCGTCGTCCAAATGCAGATTGCGCAACATCGGCACCACGCCGAGAGTCGGCACGCCACTGAGCGTTTCGAGTTGGGCCGTGCCGTCATACAGCAAGTCCGGATCACCTCGAAATTTGTTGATGACAAAACCCTGAACCAGCGGACGCAGATCGGGGGGCAAGACGGCGACCGTGCCGTGGAGCGACGCAAAGACGCCGCCGAGGTCGATATCTCCAACGACTAGTGCCGCTATTTCTGCGGCCCGAGCCAGCGGCAGGTTCACGATGTCACCGGCGAGCAGGTTGATTTCGGCCGCGCTGCCGGCCCCTTCGACCAAGACGACGTCGAAGCGATCTCGCAGATCGGCCAGCGCCTTGAGTACGACCGCAAACAGGTGAGCCTTGTTGCGGTAGTAGTCAGCAGCTTCCATGTCGCCGATTGGTTTACCCATGACTACGATCTGGCTGGCCCGGTCTCCCGTTGGTTTCAAGAGCACTGGATTCATGGCGACCTCGGCGGGTATACCTGCGGCCTGGGCCTGCATGAACTGGGCACGTCCGATCTCGTGTCCGGTAGCAGTCACTGCCGAGTTCAACGACATGTTCTGTGCCTTGAACGGGGCAACCCGAACCCCCTGTCTGGCCAGCGACCGACAAAGGCCAGCCACCAGGGTTGTTTTTCCGGCGTTAGACGTGGTGCCTGCGATCATCAGCGCTCCCCGCAAGTGTGGGGACACTACGGGTGCTCGATCAACGGCAGTGACCAGTCGACAGGTTCTTGACCCGACATCGCCAACGCCTCATTCGCTCGCGAGAACGGCTTGGAGCCGAAGAACCCGCGCGAGGCCGATAGCGGTGATGGATGCGGCGACTCGATGATGTGATGATGTCGCGCAATCAGGGGCGCTTTCGAACGAGCGAAGTTACCCCACAAAAAGAACACGACAGGATCGGGCTTCTCGGATACTGCGGCGATGACACTGTCGGTGAACGTCTCCCACCCTCGTTTGCGATGGCTACCGGCTTCGTGTGCTCGCACGGTCAAGACCGAGTTGAGCAGCAGAACGCCGTGGCGCGCCCAGGCTTCGAGATTGCCATGGCCTGGACGGGCAATTCCGATGTCCGCATCGAGTTCGGTGAAGATGTTGCGCAGCGACGGAGGCACCCTGGTACCGACCGGTACCGAAAAGCTCAACCCGTGCGCCTGGTTGGGCCCGTGATAGGGATCCTGACCCAATATGACGGCGCGAACCTCGTCCAACGCAGTGATGTGCAATGCAGCGAAGACATCATCGGGAGCCGGGTACACCTGATGGCTGGCCCGTTCGGACTGCACGAATGCCTGCAGGTCAGCCCAGTACGGCAACTCGGCTTGTTCTTGCAGCAGCAGCTCCCAGTCTGTCTTCACCAAAGGTGAACCTAGTTCACGACCGCGCTACCGGTGGTGTCTACCGCGGTTGTGCAGCGATGTACGGCGCTTTCAGTCGGCGCGCCGCGACCGCAAGGTCGAGGCCGCCAGCAACGAGCTGCCGATCCCAAGAAGCAAAAGTGCCACGCTGAATTTGCTGGTCGAGGCATCGCCGGTGAGAGCCAACACCTCGTCAGGATTGAGCGATGGGACAGCAGGAGGAGCTTGTTCGATTCCAGGAACCTCGACCTTGCCGAGCACCTCGTCGCCCACATGATGGTGGGTCGGATCGATATCGGTCACACGTTGGCCCACGCGAGATACGCCGGAGACGTCACTATTGCGTCCGAACTCGCCGACCTCGGCGATGCCATCGCGGGTGCATGTGGACTGGGCAGCGACCGGGAGCATGTCGATCGTGCACACCTCGCCGAATTGGTCGTCGGTCACGACTACGTCGTAAAGATCGACCAGACCGGTATTGGTCACCACATAACTCCAGGTAATCGGGTCACCCACACCAAGAAGAACCCCGGGAGCGTCGTCGGCGTCGACACCGTTCGTCAGCAATTCGATGTCGATGAGCGGTGCGTCGTTCACGCTAGGAACCGGCGCCGCCGGAGTAGCTAGCGGTTGCTGCGTCCTGGGGGTCGGCGTGGCCGGTGGCGGAACCGGCGTGGACGGAACCGGCGTGGACGGAACCGGCGTGGACGGAACCGGCGTGGGCGGAACCGGCGTGGCCGTTGGCGGTATCGCGGTCGCCGTTGGCGGTATCGCGGTCGCCGTTGGCGGAACCGGCGTGGCCGTTGGCTGCACCGCGGTGGCCGTTGGCGGAACCGGCGTCGGCGTTGGGGAAAGCACGACGTAGCTACTCACGTCGTCGTCACTGACAGGAATATTTGGATTCACGACTGGAGCGCCCACCACGGTGGCGCTGTTCTGGTAGTCGACGGACCCTGCGACTCCAGTAGCGGTGCATTGGGTCGACTGACCTGCAACAAGAAGAGCGACGACACAGATCTGCCCCTCTTTATCGTCGGTCACGGTGACACCGCGCAGGTCGGCATTGCCGGTGTTCTGCACGTCGTAGGTCCAGGTTACGGCTTCGCCTTCGACAAGGCCGACACCGTCGCCACCATTGGTCAGCTTGTTGATGGTGACTCCGGCGTAGAGGTAATCGATCTGGATCTGCACATCAGCGAATGTTTCGATCTCGACCACTGAGTTGCCGCCGCCACCAAGTGCGTTGAACCCGGCCATGGTTGCTACCCCGTAGCTCACCTGACCAACGTCGATGAATTGGGCGAGTTCTGCGGGGTCGAGGACTCGGACTGATCGCGAGTCGGTGCCGGTTATCGGGGCAGGGCTCGAAGCGGTCTCGCCTGGACCGAGATCAGGGAACGTCTCGGCCAAGCCCGTGGTCTCGAAACTCAGTGCGCTGGGTGCGATGCTGGCAGCACACGTTGCATGGCTTATTGGGGCAGCGCCTAGTTCACCGCAAAAGTGAACTTCTGTCGTGACCTCAAACTGTGACGCAGTGCCGGAGTTGTTGGTGATCTCCAGCACTCGACTGTCGAGGTCGGCCTGCACCGAAATGTCGGCCGCGACCAGCTGCCCGGTTGCAGAAGAGAAACCATCAACCGATAGTTCGGCTGCGAAGTCGGTCAACGTGCGCCCGGTCGACGCCCCCGATTGGGCCTGCGCGAAGGGGATCGCCAGGAGCAGTAGAGCCCCGGCGCAGACCGCGCCCAGGATCGTTCGGAGCGGATGTGTCGTCATGTGTGTGTGTCACTTTCTGAGGGTCCCCGAGTTGTTCCGCTGTTCCCCTCGCCAGTTCCGACGTGGCAAGAGGAACAGCGGCCGTGCCGCCACTGCTGGGGGGTTCTGGGATCGTGCAGGATCCCTCAGTGGCAGAAATGGCCCGCAGGGAAGCGTGGCCACGAAACCTGCGCGAGCAACACCGGCGGGAGCCGGCTCTAGCGTGCTTGCGCAGCATTCGCTGCTGTAGTGCTGTAGTTGTGTGGGTGCGCAATATGCGCAAAACCGTGGTGAAGTGCCTTCTTTCAGACACCCGCTCGAACGAACCGATCGGTTCGTCAAGCCCTACTCAGAGATCACTTAACCACCATTAGCCCCAACAGGCAACTCCTGTCACATTCTTGCAATACATGCAATGAAACTGACACCGCCCACAGGCGCAACTCAAAACCTGAAAGACCCCGGCCCGCAAAGCGAGCCGGGGTCTATTCAAATGATTTGCAGCTCAAGGTTCATCGAAGCCAGCGCAGCGGTCTGGGACTACCCCCGGACTACTCAGCGACCGAGGTCGATGACGTCGGCGAGACGGCCACCGGCGCCGGAACCGCCGCCAGCAAGCCATTCGCTTGGATCGATGTCTGAATCCTCGGACGAGTAGAAGTCCATCGGGGTGTAATCGGGGGCGTCGGTGACGACCTCGCGGTAACGCTCGATTCCGGTACCAGCCGGGATCAACTTACCAATGATGATGTTCTCCTTGAGACCACGCAGACCGTCGTTCTTGCCTTCGATTGCTGCCTCGGTGAGCACACGGGTTGTTTCCTGGAAGGAAGCAGCCGAAAGCCACGAGTCAGTGGCAAGCGATGCCTTGGTGATACCCATCAGCACGGGCCGCCCATCGGCAGGCTTCTTGCCTTCTTGGACGAGCGCAGTGTTGACGTCGCGAAAGACCTTGGCGTCGATGCTCTCACCGGGCAAGAAGTCACTGTCGCCAGCTTCGCCGATCGCGATGCGACGGGTCATCTGGCGGACAATCAACTCGATGTGCTTGTCGTGAATCGATACACCCTGGTCTCGGTAGACCGACTGCACTTCTTCGACCAGGTAGCGCTGCGTCTCGCGGATACCACGGATCTCAAGGAGTTCCTTGGGATCGCGAGGGCCCTCGACGATTGGATCGCCGGCGGTGATTTCGTCACCGTCTTCGACCTCGAGTCGCTGCTGGCCAGGAATCAGGTAAACCTCTTCTTCGCCGTCGTCACCAATGACGTTGATCGCACGACCGCGGCCTTCGTCTTCGCCAATACGCACGGTGCCAGAGATACGGGCAAGTGTCGCCTTGCCCTTGGGGCTGCGAGCTTCGAAGAGCTCGACAACACGAGGGAGACCACCAGCGATGTCCTTGCCCTTGGAGGCAACGCCACCGGTGTGGAATGTGCGCATGGTCAGCTGGGTACCTGGCTCACCAATCGACTGAGCTGCGATGACGCCAACCGCCTCGCCGACTTCGATGTTGCCACCGGTCGCCAGCGACATGCCGTAGCTGGCCCGGCTGATGCCGTGGTCAGAGTTGTCGGTCAGCGGCGACAGGCAACGCACTTCGGTGATGCCAGGATCGTCGCGCATGTCAGCCATCATGAACTCGTCGATGATGGTCCCGGCTTCGAACACCCGACCATCTTCGAGAGTGATGTCTTCGCCGAGCGTACGGCTGTACAGGCGAGTCTCGAGGTAGTAGCGAGCGTTGGCTTCGTCGGGCTTGACATCTTCGATGACAACCACTGGCGGGTTTGCGCCGTCAGCGAATGGATCGTCGTCGTTGATGATGACCTCTTGGGCCACGTCGACCAGACGCCGGGTCAGGTAACCCGAGTCAGCGGTACGAAGCGCCGTATCGACCAGACCCTTGCGGGCACCAGGCGTTGCGATGTAGTACTCAAGCATCTTGAGACCCTCGCGGTAGTTGCTCTTGATGGGACGAGGGATCAAGTCACCACGGGGGTTGGCTACCAACCCGCGCATACCAGCGATCTGACGAACCTGCATCCAGTTACCACGAGCACCAGAACCAACCATCATCTGGACGGGGTTGAACTCCATTGCCTTGAGGGATTTCTCCATCTCGTTGGCGATGACTGCGGTCGCATCGGTCCAGATTTCCACTTCTTGCTGGCGTCGTTCACCGTCGGTGATGATGCCTCGACGGAAGTGCTGCTCGACCTTGTCAGCTTCGATCTCATACTCGTCGAGAATCGCTTGTTTGTTCGAAGGCGTTCGCACGTCGTCGATCGAGACGGTCACACCGGATCGCATCGCATACAAGAAGCACATGTCCTTGAGGCCATCGAGGCTCTTGGACACGGCAGCCTTGGCAAACTTGCGAGCGAGCGTGTCAACAACGACACCCATCAGGCGCTTATCAACCGGCTCGTTCACGAATTCGAATGCCTCGGGCAGGACCGAGTTGAAGAACACGCGACCCGGGGTCGTCGACGTGTAGGTAGCCGCGACTCCGTTGGCTGGTGTCTCGACCAGGCCGGGGGTGCGGTACTCGATGGTGTCATGAAGTTTGACGTGGCCGTCTTCGTAGGCCCGCTCGAGTTCTTCAAGACTGCGGTACACCGGCAGGTGTTCACCCGGTGTGTCACGAGGATTATCGGTCAGGTAGTACGCACCGATGATCATGTCCTGAGTTGGTGTGACCAGCGGACGGCCGTGAGCTGGGCTCAAGACGTTGTTCGCGGACAGCATCAGAATGCGGGCTTCGGCCTGGGCCTCGGCTGACAGAGGCAGGTGCACCGCCATCTGGTCGCCGTCGAAGTCGGCGTTGAAAGCGGTGCATACCAGTGGGTGAATCTGAATGGCCTTGCCCTCGACGAGCACGGGCTCGAACGCCTGGATACCAAGACGGTGCAGCGTGGGCGCACGGTTCAGCATGACCGGGTGTTCTTGGATCACATCGGCGAGGACGTCCCATACTTCGCTCTTGCGGCGCTCGACCATTCGCTTGGCTGACTTGATGTTCTGGGCAATACCCTCGTCGACAAGCTTCTTCATGACGAAAGGCTTGAACAGCTCAAGAGCCATCAGCTTGGGCAAGCCGCACTGGTGGAATTTGAGGGTTGGCCCAACGACGATCACGGAACGGCCCGAGTAGTCAACACGCTTACCCAGAAGGTTCTGACGGAAGCGACCCTGCTTGCCCTTGAGCATGTCAGAAAGTGACTTGAGCGGACGGTTACCAGGACCGGTAACCGGGCGGCCACGACGACCGTTGTCAAACAGCGCGTCGACCGCTTCTTGCAGCATGCGCTTTTCGTTGTTCACGATGATCTCGGGGGCACCGAGATCGAGCAGACGCTTGAGGCGGTTGTTGCGGTTGATCACTCGGCGGTACAGATCGTTGAGATCCGATGTCGCAAAGCGACCACCGTCGAGCTGCACCATCGGGCGCAGCTCAGGTGGGATCACCGGGACGACGTCGAGCACCATCGCGCCCGGATCGTTAGCGCGGTTACCGCGTTCGTCGCGACGGTTGAACGCAGTGACGATCTTGAGGCGCTTGATGGCCTTCTGTTTGCGTTGTGCCGACAACGGGCGCTGGCCCTCTGGTGGATCAATCGCAATGCGCAGTTTGACTTCTTCTTCGTCGAAGTCGATGCGGTGAATCAGCGACTTGATCGCATCAGCGCCCATGCCACCTTCGAAGTAGTCGGCGTAGCGGTCAGCGAGCTCACGCCACAACATTTCGTCTTCGATGATCTGGCGGCTGAACAGCGTCTTGAACTGGTCAAAGGCCAGCTCGATGAGCTCGAGCTCGGCCTCGTATTCCTCGCGGATTGCTTCGAGGTCCTTGTCGCCAGCCTTGCGGCGGCTCTTAATTTCGCTGTCTTTGGCGCCGTCCTTTTCGAGGCCGGCGAGCTCAGACTCGAGCTCTTCGGTGCGCTCTTGCAAGCGAACGTCGCGCTCTTTGGCGATCTCATCCTTTTCGAGCAGCATCTCTTTTTCGAGCTCGTCGAGGTCTTCATCGCGCTTTTCTTCGTCGACCCAGGTGACCAGGTTGGCGGCAAAGTAGATGACCTTTTCGAGCTGCTTTGCTTTGAGCTCTTCTTTGGGCTCGGTGCCCATGAGCAGGTACGCCAACCATGAGCGGGTACCACGCAGGTACCAGATGTGCACGGCGGGTGCAGCCAGCTCGATATGGCCCATGCGCTCACGTCGCACCTTGGAACGAGTCACTTCGACCCGGCAACGCTCACAGATGATGCCCTTGAACCGGATGCGCTTGTACTTGCCGCAGGCGCACTCCCAGTCCTTGGTCGGACCAAAGATGGTCTCACAGAACAAGCCGTCTTTTTCGGGCTTGAGTGTGCGGTAGTTGATGGTCTCTGGCTTCTTTACCTCGCCATTTGACCATGTACGGATCGAATCTGCGGTGGCCAGGCCAATTCGCAGATGAGCAAAGTCGTTTACATCGAGCATCAGACGCCGCTCCTTTCAGCTCGTTCGCGGGCTCTCCGGGCATCTTCCTCATCGGAACCACGCTCGGGACGTGACAGGTCGATGCCGAGTTCTTCGGTTGCCCGGAAGACTTCGTCGTCGAGTTCGCGCATTTCAATATGGGATCCGTCGTGGTTGAGAACCTCGACGTTGAGGCACAGCGCTTGCATTTCCTTGATGAGCACCTTGAAGGACTCAGGGATGCCGGGTTCAGGAATGTTGTCGCCCTTGACAATGGCCTCATAGACACGAACTCGTCCGAGGACGTCGTCGCTCTTGATGGTGAGCAGCTCTTGCAAGCAGTACGCAGCGCCGTATGCCTCGAGTGCCCATACTTCCATTTCACCGAAGCGCTGGCCACCGAACTGGGCTTTACCACCAAGCGGCTGCTGGGTGATCATGGAGTACGGACCGGTTGAACGGGCGTGGATCTTGTCGTCGACCAGGTGAGCCAGCTTCAAGATGTACATGAAACCAACCGTGGTGCGGTTGTCGAACTTTTCGCCGGTTCGACCGTCGATGAGCTGGGTCTTGCCGTCGTCGCCGATCAGGCGATTGCCGTCTTCGGTTTCAGGGTTGATGTTGCGCAGGATTTCCTGAATCGTCGGGTGTTTACCGGCGAGTTCGACTTCGTCCCACTTGGCACCGTCGAACACGGGCGTCGCCACGAGTGTCGAGGGCTTGGTGACCGGGCGGGTTTTGGTTTCGGTTCCGTAGATCGGATCGTCGCCGACCTTGTTGCCGTTGACTTCCCAGCCCCAACGAGCGGCGTAGCCGAGGTGGCTTTCGAGCACCTGGCCTACGTTCATTCGGCTTGGAACACCAAGGGGGTTCAAGATGACATCGACCGGCGTGCCGTCTTCGAGGAAGGGCATGTCTTCGATCGGAAGGATGCGAGAGATGACACCCTTGTTGCCGTGGCGTCCAGCGAGCTTGTCGCCGACACTGATCTTGCGCTTCTGGGCAACGTAGAC